>OLRS01000263.1_pt1 | contig 62201 bp, 68 predicted proteins | sample 1673171 | NCBI WGS metagenome assembly OLRS01 (sample SAMEA3136762, study PRJEB25190) | human gut metagenome | biome: human gut; feature: human-associated habitat; material: faeces | place: Austria | collected 2013
CAATTATGCAGCTCGAATGGCAACCCTGCTCCGCAGCCTGGGAGCCAAACCTTTCCTGACGGACTGCAACACACTGTATTCCGGTCGTCGCGCCAATGCCGTAGACCACTTGCAAAGCGCGATGGAGAATGGGTTCAACCCCATTTCGGCCCAGTGCCAGGTCATCATCGGCGACGGACTGAAGGGAACGGACTACCGCGAAATCCCTCTGAACGGAGAATATTGTCCGGCACCCAAAATCGGTACAGCGATAGCCGACGCCGATATTGTAATCAGTATGAACCACTTCAAGGGACACGAACAAGCCGGCTTCGGCGGTGCTTTGAAGAATCTGGGCATGGGATGTGCCAGTGTAGGCGGAAAGCTGGAACTGCACTGCGCCTCGCAACCCAAGATTGACGTAGAAAGCTGCATAGGCTGCAACATCTGCGTGAAGCACTGCGCACACGACGCTGTGCACCTCAATACCAGCCGCAAGGCAGAAATAGACTACACCAAATGCGTAGGTTGCGGACAGTGCGTAGCCCTCTGCCAGCACGACGGTGCCGTGATGGGAGCCGAAGATACCTCCGAGCGCCTGAACTACAAGATTGCGGAATATGCCCTCGCTGTCGTTATGGGCAAGCCCCATTTCCACATCAGCTTCATCATGAACGTATCTCCCGAATGCGACTGCTGGAACCACAACGATGCCGCCATCGTGCCCGACCTCGGCATTCTGGCTTCGGCAGACCCGGTTGCACTGGACAAGGCATGTGCAGATATGGTCATCCAAGCCCCGATACTGCACGGTAACAATTGCCTTGCCACGGCACACGAGCACGACGACTTGTGTGGATGCGACAAGTTCCACTTGATGCACCCCGACACGGACTGGCTTGCCGGATTGCGCCATGCCGAGAAAATAGGATTGGGAACCATGGAATATGAATTGGTGAAGATTTGATTAAACCTTTTCAGTTTTAAACAGTCATACTAAAAATAGATTTATCAACTATAATATTATACAAATGGAAACATCTGCAAAACTTTATTCTTTGCCTTTCGGCAACGTAAAGACCTATCTATTCGTCCTGCTGTTCGTGGCAGGAAACATTGCCTTGCCGCAACTCTGCCATCTGGTCCCAGCAGGCGGTCCGACGTTGCTTCCCATCTATTTCTTTACACTGATAGCTGCTTATAAATATGGTTTCAAGGTAGGTCTGCTGACGGCTCTCTTGTCTCCGGTCATCAATCATCTGCTTTTTGCCATGCCTGCAGCAGCCGTGTTGCCGGCCATACTTATAAAGTCCGGTCTGCTGACCGGAACCGCCGCTCTTGCTGCACGCTATGCCAAGAATATCTCTTTATTGGCATTGCTGGGTGTAGTCCTCTCCTATCAAATTATCGGTACGGCCTTTGAATGGGCACTGTGCGGTAATTTCTTTTTGGCAGTGCAAGATTTCCGTATGGGCATTCCGGGCATGCTGATTCAGTGGTTTGGAGGATATGCACTGCTGAAAGCAATCGCAAAGAAATAAACGTATATTCTCAAACAGTATCCCTTAATCCTAAAACTTTGTTCGCACACTGCGGATACATATCCCCAGTTTGCGGATGTCTATCCCAAGGCTTGGGATAGACATCCGCAAACCATAAACAAAGTTTTTTCTTAACTGATAAAAACTTTTTCCCTAACTAAGAAAAACTTTCTCCTTAATAGAGAAGACTTTTCTCTTAATACTTTGAACTTTTTTCCGCTATTTTCCTTTCTCCCTACAATAAAATCATTAATTTCGTGCCGAACAATATATCATATTTTCAACATGGAAGTAGTAACGAACAACTGGTTCACTAAAAAATATCCAATAGGTTTTGCCTTAAGCGGCGGTTTCATCAAAGGCTTTGCCCATTTGGGTGCCATGCAATCCTTATTGGAACATGACATAAAGCCCAATATACTTTCCGGAGTCAGCGCCGGAGCCTTGGCCGGGGTATTCTACGCTGATGGCAATGAACCGCATAAAGTTCTTGACTACTTTGCCGGGCACAAGTTTCAGGACCTGACCAAACTGGTGATTCCCAAAGTCGGATTGTTTGAATTGGGAGAATTCATCGATTTCCTGAAAAGCAATTTGAAATCCAAAAAACTGGAAGAACTGCAAATTCCTCTGATTATTACAGCTACTGATCTGGACCATGGACGTTTGGTACATTTCCATAAGGGTGACATCGCCGAACGCGTAGCAGCTTCGTGTTGCATGCCGGTATTGTTTGCCCCGGTCAATATAGACGGCACCCATTACGTGGACGGAGGCCTGCTGATGAACCTGCCTGTCTCTACCCTCCGCCGTATATGCGAAAAAGTGATTGCCGTGAATGTCAGCCCTCTGATGGCAACCAAGTATAAAATGAACATTGTGAGCATTGCCTTACGTTCCTATAATTTTATGTTCCGCTCCAACTCTTTTCCTGAACGCGAGAAGGCTGATTTGCTGATAGAACCTTATAACTTGGAAGGATACAGCAATACAGAGCTGGAAAAGGCGGAGGAGATATTCATGCAGGGATATAATACGACCAATGATATATTGGAACGCCTGCTCATTGACAAAGGCAGCATTTGGAAAGAATAAAATAACCATTCTATAACATAGAAAACAAAGAAATGAACGACGAAAACAAATTGATTATTTATCAAGTGTTCACCCGACTATTCGGAAACAACAATAACCACTGCATCAATAATGGCAGCATCACCGAAAATGGATGCGGCAAGATGGCTGACTTTACAGCCAAGGCGTTGGGAGAAATCAAGAAGCTTGGCGCTACACATATATGGTACACGGGCATCATCGAGCATGCTACGCAAACTGACTACCGCCGTCACAATATCCAACCCGACCATCCGGCCATTGTGAAAGGTAAAGCCGGATCTCCCTATGCCATCAAGGACTACTATGATGTCGATCCGGATCTCGCCAAGGACGTACCGGAGCGTATGAGAGAGTTTGAGAATCTGGTGCAGCGCACTCACCGTAGCGGTCTGAAGGTCATCATAGATTTTGTTCCCAACCACGTAGCCCGTCAATATCACTCGGATGCCCAGCCGGATGGCACTTCACAACTGGGTTCAAACGATGATACCAATTATGCGTTCAGCCCATATAATAACTTCTATTATATCCCGAAATCGGAACTGCATGGCCAATTTGACATGAAAGGTGCAGCCGCCGAACCTTATAGGGAGTTTCCGGCAAAAGCTACCGGAAACAACCGTTTTGACGCTTATCCAAACATCACCGATTGGTACGAAACTATAAAGTTGAATTATGGAGTGGATTACCAGAACGGCGGGACTTGCCATTTCGACCCCATTCCCGACACATGGACCAAGATGCTGGATATCATGCTGTTCTGGGCGGGAAAGAATATAGACGGTTTCCGTTGCGATATGGCCGAAATGGTTCCCGTAGAGTTCTGGGAATGGGCAATCCCGCAGGTAAAGGAGCAATATCCCTCCCTGCTGTTTATAGCCGAAGTCTATAACCCGGGAGAATACAAGAATTACTTGTTCCGTGGCAAGTTTGATTATTTATACGACAAAGTAGGACTTTATGATACCTTGCGGGCTGTTACTTGCGGGTATGAATCGGCAACTGCCATCACCCGTTCCTGGCAAAGTCTGGGAGGTATAGAAAAACGCATGCTGAACTTTCTGGAAAACCATGACGAGCAACGTATCGCTTCCGACTTTTTTGCCAGTAACCCACGCAAGGCGATTCCGGCACTCATTGTGTCAGCCTGCATGAACACCAATCCGATGATGATTTATTTCGGTCAGGAGTTTGGTGAGCTGGGCATGGATAGTGAAGGTTTCAGCGGCCGAGACGGACGTACAACCATCTTTGACTATTGGAGTGTAGATACCATCCGCCGTTGGCGCAATGGCGGCAAGTTCGACGGCAAGATGCTGACGGAGGACCAGAAACACCTATACAGCATTTATAAACGGCTACTGACTCTTTGCAATGAAGAAAAGGCCATCTCTCAGGGGGCTTTCTTCGATTTGATGTATGCCAATGTCAACGGATGGCGCTTTAATGAACATAAGCAATATACATTCCTGCGCAAATTTGAGAGAGACCTGCTGCTGTTCGTCGTGAACTTCGACCATATCTCGGCAGACCTTGCCATAAATATTCCTTCTCATGCTTTTGACTTCCTGCAAATACCGCAGATGGACCAGTACAAAGCTACGGAGCTGCTCAGCGGAAAAGAAGAAAACATAAGTCTGCTTCCCTACAAGGCTACTAATGTGGCCGTCGAAGGATATGGAGGAAAGATACTTAAGATAAAGCTATAACGGAGTCACAACTCTGGTGATTTATTAGATTTGGCACTGATTATGCAGAACAACACGGATTTCTTAATCGCTTCGTGGTTTTCCGCATAATCAGTGCCAAGTCTTTATTTGTTCTCTTCCATATATTCCTTCAGCCGATATAGCCGCGTGATGGCAGGATTATAAAAATCATCAGGATAATGTGCATCTATGTCACTCAGGTTAGCTTGCACAAAACGTTTCACATCCACTATGTTCTCAGCATCAGACAATGTTACACTTTGAGAGAAAGATGTGCTCTTTGCCCAATCTATCAGCGCTTTAACGCTATCTTCATCAAATTTATATTCGGCCATATTCTACATATTTTCTTGCAAAGATAGTGCAAACCGAATGCAGAATAAAATGACCCACCCATTTTTTTATGCTAAAGTTATCCTCATCTGCATGAACAAAATTCCAATTTGTTGTGTTATATAAATGTGTTTTTCATAGTATTAGATATAAGATTAATTAAAAGAGACGTACCCGCTTGTGATAAGTAAGTACATCAAAAACAGAAGCGTCTGTTTGATTGATAAATGTGTAAGGAGCATCGGTTTACCAGAGCCGATGCTTTTTTTTTACCCTTCTTTGTAGCATGTTAGAAATATTATCCGTAAATTTGGCAGATAATAAGGAAAGAATATGATATGAATATCCCTGTTATATTTCAATTTTTGAAAGAACTGTCTGCAAACAACAATCGTGAATGGTTCAATTCTCACCGGGAACAGTATGAAGTCGCCCGCAGCGAGTTTGAAAACTTGCTTACAGTAATTATCTCCCGTATCTCTTTATTTGATGAAAGCATCCGTGGTATAGAAGCAAAGGACTGTACATACCGTATTTATCGTGATACACGCTTTTCCGAAGATAAAACTCCCTACAAGACACATCTGGGAGGATATATCAATGCGAAAGGAAAGAAATCCGACCATTGTGGCTATTACGTGCATCTGGAACCGGGAAACTGCTTGTTGGCCGGTGGAAGTTATTGTCCTCCCCCGCCCTTGTTAAGAGCTCTGCGACAAGCGGTATACGACAATATAGATGAATTTCGCAGTATAGTGGAAGATCCTGCTTTCAAGCAATACTTTCCCGTCATCGGAGAGAATTTTCTAAAAACAGCTCCAAAAGGATTTCCAAAGGACTATCCCTATCTGAAATACCTTCAGTGTAAAGAGTATACGGTTGCCTGCTGCCAGCCGGACAGCTTCTTTCTTGCTCCAGACTTTTTGGATCGTACAGACGACATCTTCAAGCAGATGAAGCGTTTTTCTGATTTTGTGAATTACACCATAGACGACTTTGAATAATTTACCTATATAGCTAACTTAAAACATTTGAATTATGGTTATAGACAGACTTGAAAACATAGAAAAATATACTTTGCTGCATCCTCTATTTGAGCAGGCCATTGATTTTTTAAAATCACATGACTTGCACTCTTTGGAAATCGGCAAGACCGAACTGAAAGGAAAGGACTTGCTGGTCAACGTGGCGCAGACAAACCCAAAAGAAAAAGAGAATGCCAAACTGGAAACCCATAAAGACTATATTGACATTCAAATACCCTTGTCCGGTACGGAGATAATGGGTTATACCGCCGCCCAAGACTGCCTTCCGGTTGATGCTCCTTACGATGCGGAAAAAGACATCACTTTTTTTGAAGGACTGGCGGAAAGCTATATTGCAGTGAAGCCCGGAATGTTTGCCATCTTTTTCCCTCAGGACGGGCATGCTCCGGGTATTACCCCTGACGGTGTGAAAAAAGTAATTGTGAAAGTTAAAGCGTAAATTTATCAAATATCCAAAACTCATCCTCTTTATGGAAACACTGAATTTGATCAAGAATGACCCATGGCTGGAACCTTTTGCCGATGCCATCAACGGACGTCATCAACATGCTATAGACAAAGAATCGGAATTGACCAATAAAGGAAAACTAACCTTGTCTGATTTTGCATCCGGATACCTCTATTTCGGCCTGCATCGTACTGACGATGGTTGGGTTTTCCGTGAATGGGCGCCTAACGCAACCCAAATCTTTATGGTCGGAACTTTTAACGATTGGAAAGAAGAAAAAAAATATAGTTTGAAGCGTAAAGCAAACGGTAATTGGGAAATCAAGCTTCCTGCTGATGCCGTGAAACACGGTGACTTGTACAAGCTGATGGTACATTGGGACGGTGGTTGCGGTGAACGCATTCCTGCATGGGCTACACGTGTCGTACAAGACGAACAGACTAAAATATTCAGTGCCCAGGTTTGGGCTCTGGAGAAACCCTATAAAATGAAGAAGCGGGCTTTCAAGCCATCTACAGATCCTTTATTGATATATGAATGCCATATCGGTATGTCTCAGCAGGAGGAAAAGGTCGGTAGCTATAAGGAATTTCAGGAAAAGATTCTTCCACGTATCGCCAAAGAAGGCTACAACTGCATACAGATTATGGCTATCCAGGAACATCCCTATTATGGTAGCTTCGGATACCATGTTTCCAGTTTCTTTGCCGCTTCTTCCCGTTTTGGTACTCCGGAAGAACTGAAGGAGTTGATTGATACAGCCCATAGTATGGGGATTGCCGTTATCATGGATATTGTCCATTCACACGCTGTGAAGAATGAAGTGGAAGGCTTGGGTAACTTTGCCGGTGATCCTAATCAATATTTCTATCCCGGTGGACGTCGGGAACATCCAGCTTGGGATTCACTTTGCTTTGATTACGGCAAGAACGAAGTTATTCACTTCCTGCTGTCTAACTGTAAATTCTGGCTGGAAGAATATCATTTCGACGGCTTCCGCTTTGACGGAGTAACTTCCATGCTATATTATAGCCATGGTTTGGGAGAAGCATTCTGTAATTATGGAGATTACTTCAACGGACATCAAGACGACAATGCCATTTGTTATCTGACACTTGCCAACCGGCTTATCCATCAGGTCAATGCCAAAGCCATCACCATTGCCGAAGAAGTATCGGGAATGCCCGGACTGGCGGCAAAATATGAAGATGGCGGCTACGGATTTGATTACCGTATGGCCATGAATATTCCCGATTATTGGATTAAGACAATCAAGGAGAAAATAGATGAAGACTGGAAGCCATCCAGCATGTTCTGGGAAGTGACCAACCGCCGCAAAGATGAAAAGACCATCTCCTATGCGGAAAGCCATGACCAAGCTTTGGTGGGCGATAAAACCATCATTTTCCGCTTGATTGATGCGGATATGTACTGGCACATGCAGAAAGGAGACGAGAACTATACCGTAAATCGAGGCATTTCTCTCCATAAAATGATACGTTTACTGACTGCGACTACTATCAATGGCGGTTATCTTAACTTTATGGGCAATGAATTCGGACATCCGGAATGGATTGACTTCCCCCGTGAAGGTAACGGTTGGTCTTGTAAATATGCCCGCCGCCAATGGAATTTGGTGGACAACAAGAATCTGGCATATCATTATATGGGTGACTTTGATGCTGCCATGTTGGGAGTTGTAAAAAGCATAAAGAACTTCCAGGCTACTCCGGTCCAAGAAATATGGCATAATGACGGTGACCAGGTATTGGCCTATATGCGCAAGGACTTGATTTTTGTATTCAACTTCAACCCTAAGCAGTCTTTTACTGATTACGGTTTCTTGGTTCCTGCCGGAACTTATGAAGTTATTTTGAATACTGATAATCCAGATTATGGCGGTAATGGTTTGACGGATGATACCATCAAACATTTTACCATCCACGACCCGCTTTACAAAAAAGACAAGAAGGAGTGGCTGAAGCTTTACATACCGGCACGTACAGCTGTTGTACTGAGAAGAACTAAATAGTCATTTCATAACACAAAAAAAGAGGCAGATATCAATTCAGATATCTGCCTCTTTTTTATATATGAGTCTTTTATTTCACTTGACTGTCGATGAAGTTTAACATCGTTTTTGCATTATCCATCATCTTCTTTTGAGCTGGTTTGTCCGCAGAGAGCAATGGAATAAGTTTATCCAAATATTCTTTGGCTTCCTTGAATTCAACTTTTGCTTTTTCTACATCTGTTTTCATGGTATTGGCACCCTTACTATAATACAAAGAACCCAGACTGTTAAGTGCATTTACATTATCTGCTTGGATAGCTATGGCTTGTTTAAATGCTTCTTCGGCTGCATCCATCTTTTTGGCTTTCTGCGCCATGATACCTTGATTTACGTAATAAGTAGCATACAATTTAGTCAATGTCTTATTACCGGGATTCGCTTCCAGCCCTTCCTTTAAAGTGGCAACATACTCATCATTTTTCTTCAAATCTTTCAAAGCACCGGCTTTACCTATATAAGCATTTGCCAAGTTATACTTTTTCTGTACAGCAATATCAAAATACTTCAAAGCTTCGGCAGGTTTCTTTATCTTATCGGCACAAACGCCACAGTTATATGCAATTACGGAATCTTGGTTGTTTGTTTGTGTCAGATAAGTACTAAATTTTGTGTAAGCTTCCTGGTAATTTTTAGCTTCAAGAGCAGCCTTACCATCGTTGACCAACTGGGCAGGGTCAGCATTCTGCGCAAAGAAATTCGTAGCTGCACAACATAGTGCAATAGATAAGATTAATTTTTTCATATGCTTTAATTCATTTAAAAGTTGATTCCCAAAGTTAGTTTACAATGGTATAGAAGCAAAACCTTTTTACTTTTTTTGAGGTTTTTAGCATAGTCGTAACAAGTGTTATTTTACGTAAAAGCAAATATCCGGATATGTGTGTTGGGCTTTGTCACATATGTTACACTTATACTTAGAATATCATATTATCTTTGCCACAAAAAAAGATTATGGAACAATTACATGCACATGAAGTCCTTCACATGATGGAAGGTAATAGTTATACTGAGTTATCATTGAGAGAAGCCATTATCCAAAAATTCGGCGAGCAGCAGCGTTTTTTCACCTGCTCTGCCAACAATATGGATGTAGATACCCTAATAGAATTTCTTAAAAGAAAAGGAAAATTTATACCCGCCAATGGTGGATTTACAGTGGACATGACTAAAGTTTGCAATCACTGATGAGGAATATTAATTCCTTCTTCTGTTAAATTGAATATTATTTACGTTAATGGTTAACAGAAATAATATTCTACTAAACCATGTTATAATATCCGCTGATTACCCGCTAAAATTTGGATATCTCCTGCAAGTACGTATCTTTGTACTGTGTTTTTCATAGTATTAGATTTAAGGTTAATAAAAAAGATTGGCTGTCTGGGATAGATAGCCTTTTTTATGTCTAAATGTCATCCTTCCCCTTTTTAGTTATAGTTTTATTCTATCTTTGTAGGTCAGATAATCCACGCAGCATTATAGAATAAACTGAATATGGGAAAACGCTTTATTTTTATCTTAATGACATGCTCATTATTGAGTATAGCTACTGTTGTGCATGCACAGCATATTGACAAGCAAACATATACTTTTGCCATCAAAAAGGCTGATACTCTGAAACTGGACAAGTATGTAATGATTGATCAAATACAAGGGACACAATCAAAGCCCGTCATTCTTTTTGCATTTGGGGGAGGTTTCAAAGGCGGGAGAAGAGATAATCCCGATTACATTTCTTATTTTCATTTTTGGGCACGAGCCGGCTATGTGGTAGTATCAACAGATTACCGTACCCAATTAAAGGATATAGATAAATCGGAGTATTCGGACTTGCAAGGATTCTCTTCTGCCCTGCAACAAGCAATCACTTGTGCTGTAGAAGATTTTGGTGATGCTACAAATTATATAATTGAGCATAGTGTAGAATGGCAAATAAATCCTGCACAAATTATAGCTTGCGGTTCGAGTGCAGGTGCGATAACTGCCCTTCAAGCAGAGTATGAGATTTGCAATCAAACGGCTTTTGCGGACAGATTACCTGCCAATTTCAATTATGCAGGGGTCATTTCCTTTTCTGGAGCAATCTGTGCCAATGGTATTCCAAAATGGATAATGTCCCCTTGTCCTCTTATGTTGTTCCATGGTGATGCCGACAGCACGGTTCCTTTTACTAAGGCAGTAGTAGAGGAAATGGGGCTATGGGGCTCAAACTTTATCTGTATGCAACTGAAAGAAAAAGAGACAGCATACTATTTCTATATAGCGGAAGGTATAGGACATTCCCTATCCTATTCTCCTATGAAGGATAATCGTCATGACATCTTGAGCTTCCTAAACCGGTTGGTACTTGGTAAAGAAAAACGTTGCATTACGACTGTAGAGAAGAATCCGGAAATATCTAGATATAAGAGTGATTTTACAATAGAAGATTATATCCGTGAAAATATGCGTTAATTCCTATCTTTATATCCTTTCCAGAGTTTTTGTTTCTCCACCAATCAATTATCTTTGCACATTATTATTCTATAAAAACAAATCTTTAATTCTATAAATTATGTTGGTACGTATTATCAGTATGGTCATAGCCGGAGTTATTATAGTATATCTAGTCCGTTGGATTGATAATTTTTTCTCCAGGTATCGCAAATAAATCTTGCCTGCAATGTAAACCAAATACTCCAATTTGTTTCCCGTTACAACCTATGCGGACAAAATGCGGACATTTTCTAATTCTAAAACAAGAAAACCGCAAAAGCTTTTTATTAGCCATTTGCGGTTTTTCCTTGTGATTCCGTTGCGATTCGGAATATAAAATACTATAAAACCAATACATATAACATAATATTAAAAATCAGAGTAATATAAAAATATTATATTGCATACCATTGCATTATGTTGTGCAATATTTGAACTGAGTTGTGCAATTTATGTATATTTGCACAACCGATATAACAGAGAATATATGACTACAGTAAAAGCATTTATAAGAACTGGGAAGAAGGATAAAGAGGTAAATGTCAGATTTCGATTATCTGATGGACGCAATGTACAGTTATTCCACAAATCAGATATTATGGTCTCTCCTACTCTTTGGGATGCCAAGACTGAAAAATATAAGGCTAAAAGTATTATAAAGTTAGACATAAGAACATCATTTAACACATCTATTGAAGAACGGAAGAATCTAATTTTATCCATTTATGGGAGCAACAAAGAATTAACCAGTGAAAAACTGGAAATCTTAATAGACCAGCACTTACATCCTGAAAAATATAACATCAGCAGTGAAGAGGAATCCATGTGTAGTATGTTCCAACGCTATGTTGACGGATGGCTAAATGCAGGTGTAATAGGTCCCGGCAGAAAGAAACATTACGATGTAGTGATAAGGGAACTGACTCGATTCCTCATTATCAATGGCATTGACGGGTTGCCGGTCAATGAATTCAATAAGGAACATATTCTAAATTTTCGTGATTTTCTACGCAAAGAATACACTCTGGTTGAAAAATTTCCAGAACTGTACGCAGAAATGAATAAGCGGAATATACCATCAAAGGAAAGAAGCCAGAATACAATTGCTGAGAAACTATTATTATTACAAGCATTTATGGTGGAGCTTGAAAGTAATGATGTTATTCCCGTATCTCCTTTCCGCAAGATAGGAAAAGAAAAAGAGTCCATTATGAAGCAACAATATGACGAGCCTTTCTTTCTCACCAAAACAGAATTCAATGAAGTTGTCCACAAAGAATGTCCCGAAACATTGCAGCGAGTAAAAGATGTATTCGTTGTTCAATGTTGTTTCGGTTGCCGTATAGGTGATTTCAGACGATTCACTTTTGATAATATCAGCATTGAAGAAGGAATACCTTACATTCATTATTTACCTCAGAAAACACACAAGGATGGACTTATACGCACTGAGATAAAAACTCCCATCATTCGTATTGCTTATGATATTATTATGAAGTATAAAGGTAGGCTACCAAGCAATGCTTTGTTACCCTATTATCCTGATGGCAATGGTGAAACCGGGTACAATTATCAAATAAAAAAACTACTTGAATACTGTGAGATTAGCCGGAAAGTGGCAATGTTTAGTGCGGCATTGGAAACAAATGAGTACAAATCCATATATGAGATTGCAAGCAGTAAACTTGCCCGTAAAACTCATGTAGATTTAATGAATAAAGTTCAGATAGATAAATACGCAGCAGGACTTCATGCAAAAGGCAGTGGAGCCGTAGACAGATATACTGGATTAGGTATAAAAGAACGTTTTATTTTAATGTGTGCGGCTTTTGGCTGTAACCAGTATGAAGTTGACAATGATTTATCTGTAATGGAATAGGCTCACTTAGTATCTCATATTGATACTCTGTTATTTGACACCATCCCCGTAGTTGAGCAGCTACGGGGATTTTTTACTGAAAAAGAAGCGATTCATTCAACTGTCCTTTCCACAATCTCCATCACTACATGGCTTGACTCCAACCAGAGCCAATACCACAGCCAAAGCATAATCCCACCCAACCAAACAAAAGCCACATCAATATAGTACAAATTTAATATCCTGCTAACCAATACACATAAGAGTTCTCCGCAAAGCACATAGGCAGCAACCATAGTAACAAGCTGGTCATTGGCAACAGTTATCAAAACCAGAATGCCTATAACGGGAAGAAGGGAAATACAATCAATTAGAAGTTGTTGTTTGTCATTCATAATACAATAGGGATTAGAATACAAATATAAACATTATTTTGTATAAAACAACCCTCTATAATAGGAATTTCTGACGAAAAAGAAACGAACTATTATTACAATATAAACAAAAAGAGCGACTATTCAGCCGCCCCTTTCGCATTAACGAGATAGACATAAAAGCATCTCGAATCATCTCTGTAGATGGATGCCGAACCACTACAGAGTTTCCATTCATTCTACAGTTTCTCCTTTTTCATTCAGAAGTACCGTTACTTCTTCAGTGGATTGATTTTCCTTGGTGATGGTCAACACAACCTTATAAATCTTACCGGTTTCTTTCTCGGAAATGAAAGCCTCCTTTATTACAGCCCCCTCATAGTCCTTAGCCAAGACATTCATAACTGCCTGAGGCAAGTCTTTTACTTCCACTTTTGTGAACTCATCCTGAGGATTTTGCTGAGTTTGCTCTACAGACTGTGTTCCAGAAACCACGTAAGCAAATGCTACTGAACTGCCTAATCCCATAACCATTGCTAATGCTACCAATACTTTTTTCATAATCGTAAGTTTTAAGTAAATAAATATAGTTTTTGTATTAACTATAGGACAAACGATATGCCATGATGTACATCAGCACATAATACATTATACATCAGCATATTATAAAAACAAGAAGGAATAATTATGTGTGGAAATATGTGGAACTGAGTACCACACATGGGGAATAATTACACAATATGGATTACTTAATTCCTGGGAAATGGAACAAGGCAGCTGAATAAGCTGCCCCTTCTATAAAACAGTCAACAAACAGACATTCACTAATCAAATGACATAAACATAAGCATAAATAACCCGGCTAAAGCCATAGCAAATGCAATTACCATACAAAACTCTTTTTTCATAACTAATAATTTGGTTAAACACATATTTCCATCGCACGTTCAACAACGCACTCTTGTCTCCGACAAAACCTCAGCCGCATAAAAGCTGAGGTCCAGCATGTTCCTTTCAATATATACAATCAATTAGAGCACACAATGTTGGAACATTCTGCAAATCCAGTATAAAGAAACTGCAATGGCTGAAAGAAGGACTATACTAACACTATATACCGGATTCTACTATAAAGACAACTGCTTTTCTGAAATTCCCTACGTGACTTGAGGGAATTTTTATAAAAGAAAGGGCCCAAATGAAAAAAATCCCGACGAAAGCCGGGATATGTCACATACAATAGATATGAATTATTGCTTATGAATATAAAGGCGGCTGAATAAGCCGCCCCTTCTACAAATTTCCTAAGACGATATGCAACAGATTTAATAGTCATCAGTAACGATTTTCACTCAATTTTCTAATAGCCTCCAATCTTGCCATTATCTGAGAAATCCTTTTCCCGTCTTTAGAATAATCTAATGTTTTTAACTCTGCCTCAAGAGCTACTTTTTGTTGGTACTCTAATTCTTTCGCTGCTTCTTGGCTTAAAAGTTGAATGCCAGAACTTCTAACAAGTTTGTTCATAAATCATACATTTTTAAAGTTTATAAAATTATTGCCGAAAAAAAATCGCAATACCTCCTAAAAAGATATTGCGATTCAATGATACTAATACAATGGTACAAATATAATGGTATTTTTCCAGAATAACAAAAAATCACCACATAAAAATATTCCAGCTAACTCCGGCACCGACATAAAAACCACCCGGATACCCATAACCAGCCTGCAATCCTAATCCCCACCGCTTTTTCTTCGGCTTGACAACCACCGGATGGTAAATGTCATTCGTCTCTGTCTGATACACAGTTCTTGGGAATATCTGTAAACTATCCAGCCGAGGGTCTACATATCCGCTCACCACAGCCTGATACGAGCTGTCTCTATATACCACTTGCTTACGATGAAGCAAGGTATCACCTATCCGTGTCGTATCATCCGGCACGAAACGCCAGAACACAGCCATCGGTGCAGAGATAAGCATCGTATCTACCTTGACAACCGTCTTTATCTTCGTCTCGGTACGTATTTCTGCCGACAAAGGCTCATGCGGACGAAACCAAGCAACCACACAAGCCGCAGCCAGCAATATGACTAATATCCAAGGTAACTTTTTCATAACGCAAGCACCTGTTTACGATTTGCTCCCTCCCGGTAACTGACATGTACCCATGAGAAGTGCTTCTCATCAATCAACTGGTCGAAGGGAAGGCCAAGCGATTGAATCATATAGAACAGCTTCTTATTCTCAGCAGGACTCCCGCCGGTAATATCTGCCGCCCGTCCTGTCATATGGTCGCTTGTAGCTGACCCCTTCACAGCCTTATTCAATGCCGGACAACGGAAACTACTGTTCACCCGTATAGGTTTCCCGTATGCCTCCCGCAATGGGTCCAGCACGTTATCTACTAACGCGGTCATATTGGCTACATGTTCTTTCTTGCATCGATTATCAATTCCTAAACGGTCGGCCGTCTCTGATTTGCAGAGTTCGGCAATTGTAAAATACTTCATTTATATACCTCCTATTCTTTGTACCTTATCTGGATTCGTCTTCTTCAGCACATCGCTCTCTTTGAGAATAGCCGGTTACTCCTGGTCCAGCACTATGTCCAGTAGGTCCTTTCGCTCTCCACTCCATCATCTTTCCATACTCTTCAAAGCTACCTTGAAAGCCACCTGTTTTGACAGCAAGATTATAACTTCTCAATACAGGAGATTCTTCTGTTTTGCTGCGTCCAGTCAGCCCCGGATTCCCAGTAGGACCTTTGGGACCGCGATCCCCTAAACTGTACTTCTCCTTGAACCTCTTAAAATTCTCAAATGAGCCACGATAGTACATTCCTAAAACCTCCTGATATTGCTCTCTCAGCTCCTCTTCACTCAGCTTTTGGGGAGTGAAATCAAAGAAGTTCGATGCATCTGGATTTATCGGAACTAGTCTCTTAGTCCAATGACACCGTTCTTCAAACTTTAGAAATTCTTCATAAGCACCACAATAGAATCCTTCTGTAACCAAGTGCTCATACATTTGCCTACTACTACGCCCCAACCAACCATCAACTCCGTTCTCATCCTGAACAGTGTACTTGAATTTGCTAAAGCTGCCCTGAAAGCCTTTCTCTAATGCAGCCTCGTAAGCTTCTTCCTTTCTTATCTCTTCTTCATATAATGCCTTGTATTGAGCATAGGGCATATTGATAACCCTCTCTACGATTTCACGACTTACCTCAAATTGTTCACGTAAATCCCTCAATCGGGGAAGACGCAAACCTGTGTAGTCATAGGGAGTTACCCCTATTGGACCTCTTGGACCTTTATCTCCTGCAGGTCCTTTAATTCCATCAATCATTTCTTTTCCTCCTCATTTTTTGTTATTACACCTTCCATTTCTTCTTTCTCTATACTTAAAGCTTTCTTTGCAAACAGTCCTATTGCTTTTGCCAAGTTGAAATTATACCCTTTAGGTTTCAGGATGTTGCTGATAATCGAGCACCCTTCGATGAAGCAGACAAACAGACACGCATAAGTATCAATGTGCAGGCTTCCACCGGCAGCCCGGTTCACCATTACCACCATTACCACGAAAGAGAAATACGTCACCATTTTACCCATTGTGGCGCGCCATGCCCGGCTAAATCGCACATGCTCTCCTATTAGCATACTCTTCCTCACCCCAGTAACCAAATCGCAGATAATCACGCAAAACATAGCTATCAACCACGGTATCATTAACTGTAAGCTGTCCATGACGAAACTACCGGCTATCGGGCCAAATATTCCGGCAACTGCCTGATGAACGGATTTCTCTTCCACTGTGTCTTTTTTCTAATAATTAATACTACCTTGCAGGCTAATTAATATCCCTGCATACGCACAGATGAATGCAGCCATCTCCGCCCAGAACAACCACTTTCGATATTTCAGCATGATAATCCCAGCAATAGGGAAAGCAACCGCAGGCAAGTACCACATACCGGAGAGACAAACCCAAAGAATTGTAGCTAATCCGGCTATTACTGTCCCTGCATAATGTACTTTGCTCTGAAATTCCTCCTTGAACAGCGGGGCTGTCCCGACGAACATCAGCCCACCGCAAGCAAGAAATGCCAAACATTGCAGGTTCTCCGATGAGCATTCAATCCACACCGGCATAAGCAGCATGGCAGGAACGGCCATCGCCGCCTGAAACAGCCACGCCGAGCGGTTCCGTTTCTTCAGTTGATAATAGGTGTCAGAGAGCGACCAGGGCACTCCGCACACTCTCACCGCATACATTATGTACATAGTGAGCAAAAACAGCGACATAAAACATAAGTAAATCATAAGCTATCAATTTAAAGGTTGAACACTAATTTTTCAGGATAACCGGAAGTGTAATCATACGCTCCGACCTCCTCTTTCGTAGCAAGTCCCATAACCGCGGCCAGATGTTCCTGCGTGGCATTATAGCATTCCAGGGCATACAGTTCCAGTGCGGCCAGCATCTGCAAGGCAAGAGGAATGGGGATTACATACTTCACGGCATCATACCACAGCACGGTTGTCTCCTTACCCACAGCCTGCTCGATAGCAATTGAGTTTACCAGTCCTACCCGCGTATCCTTGTCAAGCCACATCCGCTTGCCGCCAAGCGTAAAGGAATTCACGACATCGGACCCGTCGTAAACAGCAATTTCATTGACCTTCGCGCTCTTCACACCCTCCAAAGTCGGTTCATAGGGAGGGGTTAATTCACATTCGAGAATTTCCTTTGCAGACGCTGCCGGATGGGCTTCGTAAAATGCTTCCTGTTCCGCATTCAACGGTACCCAGGCTCCATCCAGGTAATCCTCATAGGTTGTACCCACTTCATAGTTTTCGTCCAGTTCAAAATCAAGACGGACAACTTTCTCCTCGGAATAAATATGTATATATTGCATTGTTGTTAAAGTCTATTTTTATTCATTATGATAAACCGGTAATTCGCTCTAATACCTAATGATGTAAGCGGTGCCGTATTTATTTCAGTAAATGAGCCCAGATAATCCGAAGATTTGAACATACGATACGGAGAAGAACTTTCCTGTGCTATCGCATACTTTCCGTCAGACGAAAGCCCCAAAGCAAAGCTATTGCCAATAACGGAATGCTTCAATGCCCAGGTTTTTCCGTAATCGGCGGATATACGTGCACCGGAATAAGAGTACCCTCCCTCTATAACCATATATTTCCCGTCATAGGATACAGCCAATGTACGGGCAGAGAAACTCGAATCGGTAATTTTAGTCCACGTCTTCCCATAATCCCCGGAATAATAGGCATAGTATAACTTTGATGAACTCTCCCTGTTGCAGCAACACAACATGTATTTGCCGTCACCGGAAATGGCAATCTTTGTGATAGGCCCCCTGAATATTTCACTGCTGAAAGTTTCTCCATAATCGGAAGATATAAACAGCTCATGGGTAGTATAATAGGGAGAATTTGACGCATATGCCACTACGTATCTGCCGGAATGGGACATTTCCACCCCCATGAGAGGCACGGTATTGTCTTTTAATCCATTAGAGACCCGCCATGTTTTCCCATAATCCCCGGAAAGCATCAAATCATATTTGTTATTGCTATTCTGACACACAATAGCGACCAGATTCCCCCTGCCGTTGCAGGCTATCGAGTACACGGAATAGCAATTATCAGGCTTGAAAGGTTCTGCCGTCTCCAGAAAATCCGTAGAACGCAATAATCCCACATTTGCCATATAGCACGAGCAATAGATATGCCTGCCGTCTCCGGACATGGCAATCCTCGTTCTATCGTTGCTGAAAAAGTATTCGTTTACATTAGGAAGGTCGGAAGGTTGTCTTCTGGTCCATGTCATTCCACAATCCTTGGAAATATCTATTAAGGCTCTACTGTCGGAGAATGCAATCACATACTGACCGTCCTTTATATTATTGCTTCGTCTTTTTAATACACTCATAAACCTTAGTCCCTTGTTTTTACGGATATTGAATAGGCGCCAGCGGCATAGCACCAGATACTAATCTCAAAGATATCTCCAGCGGAAACACTGATTGAAGTACCGGACATCGAAGTGAACGCGCCGGTATTGGGTATCGGCTGTGTGAATGCCGCCGATGCGACGCAGCGGATATACAAGTCATTGCCCACTGACATTCCGGAAGCAAGGCTGATGTTCGTGGCAGAACCCAACCTTGCAGTGATACTTCTCTTGGAAATTGGCAGGGAGGCCAGTGTCGTGACCGTATTCGCACCGGTGACTGTCGGGTCACCGACACCTTGCGGCCCTTGTGGTCCTTGCGCACCAGTCGCCCCTTTAGGTCCAGTAGCTCCGGTAGCACCCGTAGCGCCTTTTGCTCCGGTAGCACCCTTCAGGTTCTTGAAAGCAAAGGAAAAGGTTCTGGCCAATGCGGTACCACCGAGAGAAACGGTCACGGAGGGCGTACCGATGTTGGCGTCAACCGTAGCAGTAGCACCGGTAATACTGGCACTTGCACCTGCTGCACCAGTAGCACCGGTAGCGCCTTTTGCACCCGTATCACCTTTGTCTCCTTTATCGCCCTTTGGACCTTGTATTCCTTGTGCACCAGTGGCGCCTTTTGCACCAGCAGGACCGGTAGCACCAGTATCACCTTTTACTCCTTGCGGTCCTGTGGCGCCGGTATCACCTTTCATGCCCTGTGGACCTTGTACGCCTTGAGGACCTTGCGCTCCCGTATCCCCCTTCTCGCCTTTATCGCCCTTTGGACCTTGCAATTGTCCTTGACTTTGCCAATCACCGTTATACCAGGCATAATATGTATAAGGCAATGCAGTTCCAACGGAATAGAAACCAGTGATGTTTGACCCGTCAGGTACAGCAGTCTTTAAGGCATCAAGCGTATCGTAACGTCCAAGAAGGGTGAATGTATCTCCCGGCTTGCCTTTCACATAGATATCCGTCTTAACGTATTCTTTAGCGCTCTTATCCCATTGGTATACATAGTGGTCTGCACCGATGTAGGTAGGATGTTCTGCCGTATCAGTAGCACTCGCAGTGGCCGTTTCCGTATTTTTCTTGAGGGTAGCAAATTCAGTAACACGGGCAGTTTCCGCAGTGGCACGGTCGCTTTCAGCATTTACGCGTCCTGTCTCGGCTATCTGGCGGCTTGTCTCTGCACTTTTACGCGCATCCTCAGCTGTAATGCGGACAGTCTCGGAAGTAACACGCTTGTTTTCAGCCGTCACACGGGAACTTTCTGCTGTAACACGGTCTTTTTCGGCGTTGGCACGGCTCGCTTCGGCTTCCTGGCGTCCGGACTCGGCAGTACCCCGGGTAGTCTCGGCAGCTTTACGTCCGTCCTCGGCACTGACACGCTCGGATTCTGCATCTGCACGTCCGGATTCTGCTGTGATACGGGTAGTTTCGGAAGTCTGCCTTATAGTTTCAGCCCTGCCCCGCTCTGTCTCGGCTGTCTTCCGAGTACCTTCAGCCGCCACACGGTCTTTCTCCGAATTGATACGCGTGGATTCAGCCGATATGCGAGCACTTTCAGCAGAGGCACGCTTTGATTCCGCATCCTTACGCAGGTTTTCCGCAGAGACACGTCCCTCCTCGGCCTTACGTAGCTCTTCGGCAGCTTCCCTGGCGGGAGCGGACAACAGCTCTAGGGGAGCTTCGACGACCGACTCCTCCATACCGGAAAGGCGAAGTGCAGGCAGGCTCACAATGTCATCCAGAGAATTGACTATCTCCACATCGCCCACACCTTGGGAGCCGACAAGAAGGGCTTTCTTCACCTCCTCTACAAGCTGGTTGAACTGATTTGATTCCAATACCATAATTTTCAGAATTGATTTAAGATGGCTGGATGACGTTCAGTTGGTTAATTACCGCACGTTTCACGGCAGCTATGAGCCGCGAGTTCTTCACCACAAGTTCAAGAGCCTTGCAATACTGTTCCGGGATTTCCACCGCATCTTTCGAGTAGTAGATTTCCCGTGCCAGGTCTTCAAAGCCTATATCCAGAAGGATACTTCCGTTGTACATCATTTCATTGCCGACCGTTTCGGCTACGTCGAAGGTCTGCTTGGCGCCTTCGAATGAGGTCTGGGCCTCGATTTTCTTAAAGTTGATTTTCATACTTTCTATTTTAATTATTCTATATACTCATCCATGACAGATACCAATTCCCCAAAACCCGTTTTATCACATGCCATTCACGCCCGTTGATATTCGTCCTGGAAGAGTTCGCGAACGTACCGGAAGGAAAACTGATGGTATTCCCGTTCGGCATTATCCATATCTCATGCCCGTCAGAAGAGGACGGAAGGGATATAGTACAGTTGCCGTAAAAAAGCAGTGTGTGGTCGGTCGCCTTAATGCTGTACCTTGTAACCGAAGAGAGTATCACGTCAGTATTCCGGTATACACCTTGCGTCTTCAGCGGCCCGGCAATTTCCAGAGTCCCGGAGGACGGAGCATACATCTTCCCCACTATCACATCACCACCGAAATAGCTCTCGCCGGAAGATACGTGTATGGCCCTATTGCGCCCCGGAATGGTTGCAGAGATGGTTACCACCCCTTTGACTGTGCCCGCTTCCATAGTCTGGTAGGGCCTTATCAGGATGCTATTGGCTCCTCCGTCCGACGCTATCGCATGCAGATAGTAGCTCTTGCTGAGTTCGAATTGCGTAGTGCTATCTGTAAGGTCGGTCACGAACGCTCTCGAGTTGGTGGATATACCGTTACCATGCAGATACAGATAGTCACCTATCCGGCCGCTGGAGGCGTTTATCTTTCCGTTTACGGTGATGCCGTTCAATATGGCGTTGGCACCGGAAATATTTCCTTTCAACGTAAGATTATTGGCTGTGATATCGTTAAGCGTGGCATTGGCACCGGATATGGTACCTTTCAGGGTAAGGTTGTTCGCGGTGATATCGTTCAAGACAGCATCCCTGCCCGTTATACCCCCTTTCAAGGTAAGATTATTGGCGGTGATATCATTCAGTGTAGCCCCCGCCCCGGTAATGTTGCCCTTCAACGTAAGGTTATTAGCAGTAATGTCGTTCAGGATGGCGTCAATACCTGAGATATTGCCTTTTAATGTCAGATTATTAGCTGTGATGCCGTTCAGCGTAGCATCCGTGCCCGTTATGCTGCCCTTTAGAGTCAGGTTGTTTGCCGTGATGTCGTTCATCGTCACACGCCCGTTTGTATCGACCACGAAACTGCCGTTGATGATGGTCTTTCCCGTAAAGTTTATCCGGTCAGCCTCGATTGTAGCATTGGATATCAGCCTGCCCGCTTCGCCTTCGGTGATGAACGCGCTGATTTGAGCACGCCTGACGATATCACCGTTGGGGTCGACCTTTTCCGCAAACATGGTGGCGATATTGCTTTCCGTCACTAAACCGGCTTTGTCGATATTGGTAATGTTACCTTTGGAATCGAAGGTTATCTTCTGCACGAACTGGTCTATACGGCTGGCCGTCTGGCTAATGGCTGAGGTGTGCTGTTCCACGGTACCCTTCAGGCTGTTTGTGGCGGTCACCATACTTTCTATCTTCTCGGCAGTCACATGAAAGCTGCCTGCATGGGCGAACAGCTTGCCGTCCAGGTCAGAGACGGACGCACTGAAGTCTGCACGAAGACCGCGGGCCGATATGTCAATAGCAGACTTATATGCTTCGGTGATTCCAGTCTCAAGGCCTACAAGACCGGACGTGAATTCAGATTTCAGACCACGGGCGGAGATGTCGATAGCAGAGGTGTATTCTTGCGTTATACGACTCTCAGTATTCGTCAGGTCCTCCGTGAACTTCGCTTCAAGGTTGCGCGCGGTAAGCAGGAATTCACTGTGATACTCTTCAAGCTTGCCTGCCGTGCTTCTGATTTCGTCAAGGTTCGCCTGAATCTTCTTGTCTGTAAGTTCAAAACGCATATTGAATTCCTCGCGCAAGTCAGCAAGAGCATCATCGGTTAGCGTAAGTGCATACAAGTACATGTCACCGGTAAAAGACATGTGGAAATCACCGGTTCCGTTCCACTTACCGGTTATCTCCATCTGTTTGAATTCAGTACTGGGATATAGGTCCTTAGAAAAGGAAATCGGGGTGTATTCCTCAAAACCTTCTTTGTTCTCGTTCTTGAAATGGAAGGCAAGAGTGCCGGGGCGCTTCACCAGATACTTGAAAGAGATAGTGAACTGCCGGGGGCGCTTGAGTTCGTCGAAGGTCTCAAAATCCGGATGGCGGTAAAAGTCTGAGTTGACCTGCTCGATATAGCTGTTCTTAAGGCGTAGCACATTCTTTGCGCGTTCGCTTACTATATCGGCGAAAGATTCCTTGTTCGCATAGAAGTTACTGTTGAAGTACAGCAGCCGACCGTCAACTCGGAAGATGCGTATGTTGCTGCTACCGGTCCAGTACTGCATGTCAGCGGCAAAAGACGCATTGTTAAGGTAATTGTTCAAGGCATTGATTTCATCACGCACGGATGAGATTTCAGACTTGATAAGTCCTTCAATGACAGTGAACATTGTCAGGATGTCCTCACCGGCCATCGTAAGGAATCGCCCTTTGATTTCTACGCCACCTTCCGGTGTGTACTTGATGTAAGTGCTCTCATCACGGGCGCCGATATAGGGAGTACCGTACACTTTCATGTAGGCATGCCCGGTGGATTTGTCAACACCGAAGGAGATTACATCTTTCCCCGTTAGGTTGAAGTCGTCAATGCCGGTGTAGAAAGTTATAGACGGGGATGTCTCGTTGGTAGACGATAGCACGATTGCGCTTTGAAGGTCTACATCTGTACGGTGGCCCAATCCTATAATATCGTCACCTGCTTGGGGGATATCACTACCTTCATCACAGATGGCCTTGGACAAGTCGATGTAGTCACGTCCCACGGCCACGACCTCACGCCAATAGTAGCGGTTGGAGGCATTAAGAGTGGTTCCTTCGACGATGTTGCACTCCTTTGCCTGCGCCAGCGAGCCTACACTGAACTCGTTGGCTATCGCCTCACCGTCCTGCTCGGCAAGGAAACTGCAGCGATAGACGTCTTCCAGTTCCTCCACGCGGATGCACTTTATACCGGCATGGGTGATTATTTGTTCACCGCCTACATGGGTAGCTCTCTTGACTTGCAATTCATCAAAGACGGCCTTTATCTTCACATATAGACGGTCAACGACAGCCTGCGAGGTGCCGTCCTTGCGTACCGTGATACCGCTGCCGTTCTTGCCTATCAGCAATCCCTTCAAAAAGTTTATGATTTCTTCCGCTACGTCGTTTGCGTCCTTGCGGAGGAACATTCTCAAGGTACGCAAGGCTGAGAACACATTGAAGTTGCTTGCGGCCGTAGCGTCGTTGGTCTTGATAACATAGATGTTGCTGCCGCCGGTACCGGTGAAGGTCTGACCTTTGAAAGTCAACTCTTCGACTTGCGTTTCAATATCGGAAAGGCGGGAATAGGCGGTGCTTTCGCCAATCGTATACTGCGGGGAATCGTAAGGCTTGTCGAGGTTGATTTCAAAGCCGATGACACGGGACAAGCGCCCGTCCTTGAAGTAGGCAGGATTGACAAGGTTGATGCGCTGTCCTATGTCAAAGCTGTGATTTATTTGGTCTTTGTGTACCCAGATGGAGTTGAGCGTAGCCGTATAGGTGCCGTCGTCGATGCAGGTCTTTGCCACGTACTTCTTTGCAGTGGCAAGCAGTTCCTCTTCGGCAGCAGCCACCAGCCCAAGTTCGGTTATCTTCTCGGCATTCCAACCAGACAGTACATACTTGTCACCTTTTGAAGGGAACAACACTTCATCCGGCAAGGAACGGCCGTAGTCTTCATTCTGTACAATCTCCCAAAGCTGGGCATCAGGATTCCATGTGCCGTCGTCGTTCTTCTCGGTCAGGCCAAGAGGGTTGAAGGCAGCACCGAACTCCATGCCGTTGAGCTTGCCGGATTCGAACCTGATTTTGAGTTCCTGTCCTTCAAGGATGTATTCCTTCGAGAAGTTGATGCCTGAATCCTTGAACCGGTAGAAGGTAACTTTTGTCTTTGTATCATCTTCATTATCTACCTCGCTCTCATAAGAGCTTACACCGGTGATTTCACCCACCCGTTTGGGATAGACGTCGTCGAATACAACAACGGCTTCAATGGCTTCCAAATCGGTCAAGCCCTCGTGGGCATCCACGTATGGAGTGCCTGCCGGAAGCATAAGGCGCTTCTGGACGATACCGTTGACAACAGTGGTCTGGTCTACCGGGCGATAGTTGGTAGGGATGTTTCTTGTTGAACCGAACGCATAGATTCTTGTGGCATAAGTACCCTTGCTGTCACTCCGGCTCATGTCCTTGGCTTCCTTATCCAGTTCTATCTTAACAGCGTCGGAGAACTCACAGCGTCCGAAGTTGATGACATGGTCCGTTACCCAACAATCACAACCCCAGTTATCAGCCATGCTGAACATAGCATCAATGAGGTTGGTATTGTCATAGGTCATCAATTTGGAGGAGTTCTCGACACTATCGTCAATGGAAAACACGAAGTCTTTTCCCTCATATTTATAACCAAGAGCTTTCAAATTGCGAAGGAATACACCCATCTGGACATCCAGTGAAGCGGTAAGGGACCAGGACGCTTCCAGTCCTCCGTACTCCGGGGTGTACTTGAATATCTTTGTTTTCCACTTGAAATAGTAAGCGTCAAAACGAAGTTCATAGGAGTAGCCTCCGTTCTTGTAGGTCGGATAGGGAATATCTACAATCTGATAGATTTTTGCCAATTTACCGCCCATGGAGGCATCGAGTACCCCACGCAGGTCAACGTAATCACCTACTTGGAAATCGACTGGGGACAGAGTATTAAAAGGTAGTACGACATAGTCCTCTTTCATTAAAGAGAACTTGCCTTTTGCACCGGGATTGATACCAGTTGAAAAGCGGGTATTGCCTTGTATGTCCTTAATATCTATCATGTAAACAAAGGTCGGACATAAAAAAAAGAAGCCCTAAAAATTAGAGCTTCCATACACGACAATGAATTTAATGTCGTAAATTTCTAGCCTACAACACGGTTAGATGGATTATACTCACAGAATTTGGCTGATATTTTCCCAAATGTCCGGTCTAAGCTTTGGGCATAAGAAACGCTCTTTCCTAAATATAGCAAATGATAAATATCACTACTGTTCTCAGGAATCTGAATATCAATTTTACCTTTGTAAAGTTCTTCATAAAAAGCTGTTTTCTTTGCCTGATAATCGGCAGGAGAATCACCTTCTACTGTAAAAACAAGAGTTAACTCACGCTCATCAAGCTTGGGGTTATCCATAAGAACTTGTTTCCCATGTTCCAAGCGTGATTTATTCTCTATAAACTCTTTCAGAGGTACCGGTGCTCCCAGTACATCAAGAAAGTTATCTCCCATTCTAACACCCCACTCTTTTAGGGCTTCTCTTCCGTTTATTATTAATTCTGCCATAACTATTATAGATTCTTTATATCCTGCTTGATATCATTTGTATTATCGAGTATTCGCGGACTATTCTTGGCAAGAATAACAGAGTTTTCAAGTATATCTCTACGGTCCATGTTACCTTCTACTTGGAATGTTCTCATTTCATCTACGATTCTTTCCATATTGGAGACTCTATCGGTCAATGCCTTTATGTCCTCTGTCGGGAAAACAATATGTACCTGCGACTGATAGCCGCTCGCTATTGTCTCTTTGGCTCTATCTGCGAAATTAGGAGTTCCAGATAACAAAGCTGGGACATCCCCACTTCTAAGATTGAGCAATGAAAGTTTGCCATTGATGGATGAAAGTAAACCGGTCTGTTGAATGGACTGGTTCTTTATTTCTTCCCCGGCAACCTGCAAAGCTGTAAAACGTCCGTTAAGTTCTTCGCCGGTATCTTGTGACATGGCTTCAAAACCCTTACTACTCGCCTGCTGTGAAAACATGGTTCCAAAGAACTGGTTGATGGCATCAACTTCTTTCTTCATGTCGTCAACCATCGTCTGTTTCATGGAGTCGAGGAGCTGCTTTTCTTCGGAAGTCAGGTCGTCATCTCCCATGGCCTTTTTCCACTCATTGTACCACTTCTGCATCTGCGGTTTGAAGTTCTCCACATACATGGCCTTAATCAAAGCCTTGCGCATGTATTCGCTCATGTCATCGGAAATATCCTCCGCTGTGGCCTCTATATCGTACAAGGAATTCAGAATACCATCAGAGAACGACTCCCATTCCTGCTCAGCTTCATTACGGGCGTTCTCCGCTTCCTGGGCGGCTTCTTCCGCACGGTTGATGGCTCCCGTATCAAGAGTGGGGAAAAGCTTGTTAGCCGCATCCACAATGTCGACACCGGCTTTCTGAATTTCGGCCATCATCTCGTCCAGAGTCTTGCGCTCGGCCGTATCAATGGCACCGTCTTTCATAAATTCACTATATTTGTCATACCAGGCCTGAATCTGAGGCTGGAGCTGAGCAGTAAACATGGAATCCACCAAAGCATTACGCATAAACTTATAGATATTGTTGGCCACATCCTCGGCGGTCGCTTCTGCGTCATAGAGCACACTCCTGATACTGTCGGAGAAAGAATCGAACGCCTTCCTTACCTCCTCGCCAGAGTCTTTCCAAACATCGCTGATTTCTCCGGCAGCATCGGCAACCTCCTTGCTCAATTCGTCAATGTCATTCTTGATATTGGCACGTTCTTCATCGGTTACAAGTCCATCCTCCGAGTATTCCTTCCATTTCTCCCAGATAGCTTTGATACGCGGTTCATATTGCTCGACATACATGGCTTCGATAAGTTCCTTGCGCATGGATTCGGAGATATTCTTGGCAACGGCTTCGGCTGTTACCTCGGCATTGGTAAGAGAGTTCAATATGCCATCGGAGAAGGACTTGAATTCCTCTTCAAGTTCCTTCTTCATGTTACTCTCGGTAATGCCAAGAGTATCAGAAAGAATGTCTTTGGCGGCTACGATGTCATTAGCCAACTTTTCAGCTTCGCTTCTCAGTGTATTACGTTCAGCATCGGTTATATCGCCGTCAGACATGGATTTCTGAACCCGTTTATAAAACTCTTCTATCTGTGGTTGGAAGGTATCGGCAAACATCCTCTCAACCATTTGTTGACGGATGTACTCGAAGATATTGTCTGTTACGTCCTCGGCGGTGGCTTCGATGGAAGACATGGCAGACTTGACGCTATCAACAAACGACTGCAAGTCTTCGGCGTTCTTCAGCTTGTCAGCAAACAAACTATTAACGTCCTCTACGCCCTTCATCATCTGCTCAATGTATTGGTCAATCCGAGAGCCGAGTTGTACCATGTCACTCTCGGACAATCCGTCTTTGGAAAGCCCTTCAAAGGTCTTGTACAACTCTTCCATCTTGCTCTTGTACTCCTTTTCATACAGAGCGTTAATCATTGCCTGACGGAAGTAATCATAGATATTATCAGAAACATCCTTGGCCGTCACATCAAGGGAAGTAAGAGAACTCTGCATACTACCGATGAAATCCTCATAGTTATCCGTGCTACTGTCGGTATCCTCTTTGGTCCATCCGAAAATTTCCGCAAGCTTGTCACGTTCGGCAAGTGCAGAACCGGCAATTGCGTCATACTGCTTCCGAAGAGCCTCCATCTCCTCCTTCGTAATGCCTCCTTGGTCTTTATTGGCCTGGGCAAAGGCATCGTACCACGTTTGAAGGTCCTCGGTAAATTTGTTGCCTACCATTGTGGTAAGTACGGCACGCTGCATATATTCGCTGAAACTGTCAGAAAAGTCTTTCGCGGAACTGTCCATATCCATGAGAGTATCTACAAAACTGTCGAACACACCGTTAAAGGTTGTTTGGGTGAGCTGCTCTTTTATCTGGTCCTGAATATCCTCAATCCTTTCCTCTCCATCTATAATGCCGTTCAAATATTCTTGCACGTCACCGTCCATCTTCGCCCAGAAGGCAGGAGCTTCGGATTTAAGTTTCTCCAATTGCTCAACAGTGAGGTCAAACAGTCCGGTCATTCTTCCGGTCCCGATAAGCTCTTTGGCGGCATTGACTGACATGTCGAGTGCGTCGGCAATGTCCTGCCAGTCGCTTGACGAGGTGTTCTTTGCCATCCGCTTGCCAATGGAATGGGAACCGGCAGATGCACCGGAATTAAGACGCTCTTTTCCCAGCAGGCGATATGCCTCAATCTGCCTTTCAACAAGGCCAAGCGCCTCTTCTCCGACCTTGTCCGCTTCCATACCGTAGGAAATGCCGATATATTCCAGTTTCTTGTCTATCAGCTCATCCCATATCTCATAGAGTTTGTTATATTCCTCTACCATCTCGTTATAGTGGGAATAATCGGCACCGAACATCCCATCCAACGCAGACACTACAGCGGAAATTCCAGAAACCGCACTCATTGCGCCTCCGACAATATCACCCGACATGATTTGCCCGACCCCGGATGCCGTTTGTCCTAAGCCGCCAAGCGCATCAATGGCACTTGTTATCTTACTGTCGTCAAATCCGAATATGTCGGCGATACTTGAGCCGAACTCATTCAATGCAGGGGTAAAAGACGTCACAGCATTTCCTATATCGGTGATTCCTTGACCGATTTTCTTGGAATCGTTGCCACCCTTTTTTATGGCTTCTATCCCTTTCTCCAAGTCAGAGACGAAAACCTGCCACGGTGATTTTCCTTTAAGTTCATCCTTTAGCCCTCTGATTGCATCTGTTACGTCCTTTATGGAGATTTCACCCTTTTCTATCTTTTCAATGTCCTTATCAGTGAATCCGAGCGCTTTCAATTCGTCAAGTGTAACATTCGTTCCGTCACTTTCCTTTGTACCAGACATGTACTTGACAAGTGTTTCATACTTATCAATGATGGACTGAATAGCGGAAACCGATTTGTTACTCGCATCCTCGAATAAGTCTGCCATCGCCTTAGTGGACTTTCCATATTGCTCATCGAGCTGTTCTATGGCTTTACTTTTTTCGGCTTCCTTGATGGCATATTCAGGACTGTCCTTTTGTAATTTGGCTAACTCGTCATTGTACTTCTGAACGAGGTTCTTCCGTTTTTCTTGGTAATTTCCGTACTCAATGAAATACTCCTGCCATGCTTTTTTGTCGGCTTCAAGTTTGGCTTTACTTGTTGAATCAATATCGCTTTCTCTTTTTTTAGCGGCATTAGAAGCCCATGTGCCAAGTTTCTCCTCTTGTTTATCTGTCAGTTTTCCACCTTGCTCCATTTCCCATTCCCTGCGCTGCTTCTTGATGGCATCAAGCTCCCTCTGATAGTCCAAGTCAATCTGCTTCAACTTCCTTTCCGTGCCGTCCTCCATGAGGTTGACTTCATCCTGCTGGTTTTTCCGACGAATGGAAAGAAGTTGTTCGGCAAGTTGTTCTTGCTGTTTAAGTCGGTTTTCGGCTTCTTTCTTGGCTTGATTTTCCTGCTTGATTAAAGAACTTCCGGTAATACCACCTAAATCTTTATAGGCTTTCTCTTTTGATAGCATATCTTCACGGGCCTTTTTTACCTGTTCCGATGTTGCTTGTTGGTCTTTCAAAAGAACTTCATACCCTTTCTTTGCCTCTTCCCAATCTTCTTTTGCTTTGGCAAGGTCTTGCAGGTAGGTTGTTTTATTCTTCTCTGCGTCAATTCGTGTCTGTTTAGTGGATTTTGCAGTATCTATAAGTGTTTTTATGTCTTTCACATTATAGATTGCTTCATCGGACAAAGTATCCTTAATATCAATAGGTAAACGGAGTTTCACAGTACCATTTTTACCTTTCCCTTTGATACTCTTTTCTAACTCAGAGATGTAGCGGTCAAACTCACTAATATCAACATCTTTAAGATTGGATATGAACTGTTCAGAGATACCTTTACCTTTATCAACAAGAAATTGGTCTCTATAAGAGCGAAGTTCTTTTAACTTGTTTATTTCCTGCTGTGTTAATTTACCACCATTGATTTGTTTGGCAGAAAGGGCATTTTCATAGTCTGAAACAGCTTTGTTAGCAGCTTCAAAATTTCTTGCAACTTCCTCGCCTGCGCGCTTTGCATCCTCTTTGGATATTTGTTGTTTTAGTTGAAGTATGTCAGCAAGTTTTATTGATTCAATATCGTATTGGGCAAATATCTTGGGATATTCGCTTCGTAATGCCGCCAAACTTTCACCTCGCTGCAAGTCAGACAATGCAATATCACGAGAGCTTTGGATAAGACCGTCTATTTTTTGTTTCCGTTCGCTATCAAGCTTTGTCGCTTTTTCTTGTTCTTCATTATACCTCCTTGTTCCTTTTTCAACAGCGGTTGTAGAATCCCTGAACGCCCACATAGTAGCTGTTAATCCAACAACCACCGTAGCCAATGCTACATAAGGATTGGTAAGCATTGCAGCGTTTAAAGCTAACTGCGCTTTTCGTGCCAATAAACGGGCATTGGTAAGTCCAATCTCCACAAGAGTATGTTTACTTTCGGCAGCAGTAACAAGCATCACTGCGGTCCGGTATGTACCATAAGTAACCACTAATCCAGCCAAGACCTTACCTACTGTTTCATAATTCTGAATCAACGAAGTTGTCATTTGAATACCGTCCATGATAACACTTTCCGACTTAGTTCCCAATTCGTTAAACACGGAATCCAAAGCATCCTGCATCATAGACAACTGTCCGTTGATAGTCTTTGAGGCATTCTCTGACATATTGTAGAACTTACCGCCTGCCGATGTGGCATCTATAAACGCCTGCTGTACCATTTCAGCGGAAACAACACCTTTGGACATTTCATCTTTGAGTGTAGCAATAGACTTTCCTGTCTTTTCGGAAATAATCTGTAACGGGTTGAATCCAGCGTTTATCATTTGATTCAGATCCTGCCCCATAAGTTTACCCGCTGCTGACATCTGTGAAAATGCCAAAGTCAGCGAATTGAACTTACTGGATTCTCCCATAGAAATATCACTAATGGCTTTCAAGTATTTGATAGTGTCTTCTGCTTGTATGTTAAATCCAAGCATCATCTTTTCTGCTCCAACCATATCTGACATAGTAAGTGGAGAAATCTTAGCCAGCTCCTTGATTTGCGGAATCAGTCGCCCTGCTATATCTTCTCCAACCATAGTCTCAATAGCGGTCTGCATAGATTGAAATTCGCCACGCACACGAATCATTTCAGAACCTAATGCCTTTAATACTCCGGCGCCACCAATAACTGCCAGCGCTTTCTTCCAAGATATAGCGATACCTTCGTTAGTTTCTACTACTTGTTTCCCATCATTCTTATAAAGTGTATATTCATCCCGGAGTTTCTTTACGGAAAGACGCGCTTCGGCTTGCTGTTGGGTGAGGTTGAATAAAGCATCCCGTTCTTTACCGAGCGCTCTTTCTTGTTTGCTGATGTGATTAAGCAGTTCTTTATCTTCCCCACCTCTTGAAACGATGTTCTTATATAACTCCTTATTTTTACGAATAGTTGTTTGAAGAGAACCTATGGCATTCTTTTGAGCGATAATCTTCTCTGTGAACCCATTTACAGATTGGGAAGCATCGAAGATTTTCCTTTTGAATCCCGTTTCCATCTCCGCTCCAGCTTTGGCTGCATTAGTCACCAACTCATCCAATCTTTGATTAGATGCAGCAAGTTGGACATTTAAAGCCTTGAAAGCAGCAGGAGACTGCGTGCCATCCATGCTCATTAACTCTTGTTTTAACTTCGCAATTTCATTACGGAGCCTTACAACTTCTTCCCAGTCACTACCTACCTTAAAATATAATTTCGCCATATCTATTTCTTTTTCCTACGATTAGCCAATTCCTTACCACTGATTCTATTCACCTTCTGACCACCATATACTGCGTGTAATTTATCCCGTTGCATCATCAACAGATTCCTATAAGGGATAATCTCAAACACTTCTGTATAACTCAGATGCAGCGTGTCAATCAAATAGGCTATCTGCCCGAAGAACGTTGTGTTTCCTACTGTTTCGGTCTTGCTGCCAGCATCGACACGTTCCTCATCGAGCTGACACACTGAAAAGCCGATATATCCATCATGGAGAAACACACCTCCAAAGCATTCCTAACTTCTTCAAAAGTCCCGTTCTCCAATTCTTTGACCAAACTATCATTCCCGCAGATGAAGCATGAAATACCTTTCAGCATATCTTCAGTAGCTTCAGGAAGCTCTTTAATAGCCTCCATGATATTACCTCCTCTCAGGGCGATATTGGAAAAATGATGAATGGCACGACAGATAATTTTAATTGTAGGCGGTTTGATGGTATAAACCATCCCTCCTATCTCTACATTCTTGAAATCCAGCCCTAACAAAGCATCAGAAACTGTTTTTGCTGCTTGATTCATATTCTTAAACTAAAAGGGGGAATGGTATATATCCATCCCCCGGTTATCACTCTTGTGCTTTTACCAATGTTATCTCTTTTTTAAGAGTGGTATCAACTTCAGAAGGAGTGGTTTTAATATCTCCTGACTGAGTGACGTACCCCACTTTCGACACTTCATAGTGAACGGTAGCCCCAGCATTCACCTGCTTTGACTTGACCGTTGCACCGTCCAGCTTTACGGTCGCATCGGAAGGAGTAGGTACAATGGTTACTGTAGTTCATGCCTGCAAAGCTTTAATCTGCCCCTCTTCGTAGTTATACTCAGAAGAAACACCTTCAATTCCCGGTTCCTGCACCAAGCCTTTTACAGCGATTGCAATTGCCTTATCCGTATTGGCTTCACGGGAAACAATACGGCATTTTGGGAAGATGAACCAGACATCATCATCGGTCAGACAGAACAATACTTTGTTAATGACCACTTTATCCAAAGCACGCTTCCAACCCACATCTTTAGATGTTGCCTGAATAACATCGCCCCCCATGAACGCTTTCTTTGTCTTCCAGTCATATTGTCCGATAGAGAAAGTTGGTGACACTTCTCCCGGCACATCATCGTAACGGTAATTCTTTCCCGTTAATTGGTTCTTGTACCCAGTGACGGAGGCTTCCGTCTCCTCAATCTGCCACGTTTCCCCATGTACATTCAAGACCTCATCTTTGGCAGCGATGGCTGCTTGAATCAAAGTTTTTGCAATTTCGGGGGTAATGTCTGCCGTTACCTTATCAATGTCGGCAAACAAGATTCTTTTTATTCCTACTGCTGAAATCATAGTCTTATAGTTTTACATTTAATACTTCAAATAAAATTCTCACATTCACATAATGACATTTCAAAGCTGTATCCGCTTCCGTGCCAATTGATTCGATAGAATAACGATAGGTTGTACCGTCATAGGTGCTTACTACATCATCAAACCGTTTCATGGCTTCTCTTTCGAGTTCATTCAAACGGATGGTGTTCGCTTCATTTTCGCTTAAATCGGGTACACAAAAACTCACTTCTGCGAAAGATTTCTTCCAATACTTTCCCGGCTGTTGTTTCTTTGTGTGGATAACGATTCTTTCAGAGGTCAATTCACCCGTCAGCGTTTCTCCTGCTGGCACTATGCCTATCCCGAAAGCCTTGCAATCCCGGTAGAGGATGTTTCCTATGTCGGTGGTTACTATCATACTATCAAATATTGGACGTTTTCGTCATATTCGAGAAATACGTGACAAACCAAATCTCCAAGTTGAACCGTTCCGGCAAATCTTTTTCCAGCCAAATCTGCATCTGATACGTGTTGCCCCGTTCCGTACATATAAATATCCACAAAGCACAATTCTTTCTGATATTCATCTACGATAGCCCACAAGCAAACAGTACCTCGTTGTACTTGAACAGACAATATCCTCGCCCCGATAGGCAGACATAGTTTTGAATGGTCTGCAACAATCAATTCATACTTGAATATTCTTTTCATTTTTCAAATTCTTCTTTTAACCGTTTCTCCGCATATAGAGCAGCACTACTCAAAACATCATACCCTTTAGATTCTACGAATGATGCGTATTCCGCTTCGTTTTTCAGCGTCAAACCGTCTTTATCGACATCGTAATCATTGGACGTTCTCAAAGTGAGTGTATGGTCTTGATAATCGCCATTTTCCTCTGCGTACTTCACGGCTTCAGCGCCCACATCAATCATCTTCTTTTCGACCTCCCATTCTCCTTCATCGAAGAAATCTTCTACATCTGAGAAATCAAAATCTACTCCAACCATATCTGTCTATAAGGAAAATAGTTTGTTTCAAAAGGACTTTTAGCAATGCCTTCGCCCCTTATACTTCCATCTGGATTCAAACACCGGACTTCCGTACCAGCTTCAACCTTTGACAGCTTATCAAAGACTACCTTGTACTGGAAATCATACAAAACGCCATTGATTGATATTTTCTTTTCCGCGCTCACATCATCACAACGGCATTTGCACACCTCCTGCCAGCTTTCACCACCGGTACCGGGAATAGGTCTTCCGAACTCATCCTTATCCATCGGGGTGATAACCTTAACCTGCAATATGTGGGGAGCGAATATCATAAGAAAGTCACTTTAGGTTTGTTACTCAGTTCGTCTTTCAAACCATACTGTTTGCACAGCCATGAGTACAATTTCATTAGGCTATCAACATAATTAAACCAAGACACAGAAAATCCGCTTTCGCTGACCGAAGATGGATTTTGTATCATCCACGGAATTTGCTTTGCACAAGCGACCTCTAATCTTGCCCGATTTTCCTCGGCAAAAGGTTCTTCACCATCCAATCCCGTTCTTGAAAGTATATTTTCAACTACAAGATTAGACGGGGTGTTCTTATCAAATACGCTTAATACAAACTCCTTGTTACTCATGGCTGATATCATTCAATATGGTGTAATCAGTTTACTATATGCGGTATAGCTATAATGCATACAATGTTTAGATTTATAGATGTATCTGAACGGACATTTGGGAACATTAATTCGTACCCCTTGAATAGCCATTCCCTCTTTTATCGAACACATCATAGCCGGGTTATTTGCAACCAAAAACATGGGATGCGTCATGGTCAGTACAACACAATCAGCCGGAGCCGTTTCCAAAGTGATAAACTGAATATCCGGCAGACCAACATCAACCGATGGATTCACGTAGTCACACTTAGGAGATTCCACACTTGATGCCTGCACGCTCAACGAAACCAAAGACATCATTAAAAAGCCACACATGGCAAAAATAAAATTCTTCATTTCTTTTCTGATTTATAAAATTAGATAATGGAAGGGTAGAAGCACTACCCTATCCTTTTACTCGATACCTAATGCTTCTTTCAGTTTGGCTGTTGATTCTTCATCCAGTTCTGCAACCTTAGTCAAAAGAGTTTCCTCTTTCATATTGCCGGAAGCCTGCGCACCGATAGACTTCAAAGTATCAACCAAAGCCTTCTTCTCAAACTCCTTTTCAAAAAGGGAGATTTTCACCTCCTTCTTTTCTTCAGGAGCTTTCACTTCGGGATTTTTTGCCTCAACCCGTTCAGCAAGTCTGCGGCTTTCCATATCCAGCACACGAGCTTCCTCACCGACTTCAATCACTTCATCGGGAGTATAATACTTTCCGGTGAACTTGTCGCGGAAAACTGATATGACCTTTACTTTCATACCCTACCTCCTTATGCTGATTGGATGGATGCAATTTCGCTCAAATCGAAATTGGTAATCAAATCTGGATTGGAAATCTGCGGAATCCACTCTGCCGTATATTCCATATAGCGGCCGTTCTTGTCGCGGTAGTTGGAGATAAGCATCTGACCCTCTGACGGAATGTAAGTACGTCCTTGTACCGGGTCTGTCGCTTCATACGGAGTATGATGGCGCATATAGCCGATTTGGCCAGAAGGCAACAGAGTAATGCGGCTATCCGCGTAAATCTGCACATTCTTTCCCGTCTGGTCTTTTACGTAGTCCTCCTTGATTTCAATGCGAGGCAGACCGATGCCGGTGAACACTTCGGAAGCCAAAGAAGAGGAAACCAGTCCCGTACTCAATTTCATCTCATTAGTACCAAGAATCATCTTGTACTGTTCACCAAATTCGGATGAACCAAGAATAAGCTTGTTGAAAGATGCACGAGTCATAACCATCTTGGCATAAACGCCAAAATCCGGAGCCAAAGAATGAAGCTTCTCTCTCAAATAAGAGATGAACATATTCTTTCCGTCCACAACCACATCGCCACTTGTCGGCTTGATAAAGTTGAACGGAAGAGCAATCTCCAACAGTTTATTATTGGTCTGACCGGAAGTGATTGCAGCATCCTTATTGTAAACGGTAGCTTCACCGGTCATAAGTAATGCACCGATAATAATATCCATACGCTTGTGAGCGGCAAGGGTAATCTGACGGTAGTCGTCTGCCAGGAAGTTTACAATCTCTTCCATTGCAGCCTTTTGGTCGGCTGGCTTAGCTGCATTGAACTTGTCAATCAAATCCTGCAATTCGGAAAGACGGTCAATAGACATCTGATAAGCATCACCCAAATAGGCAATCTCACCATATCCGGAACCGATATTCCTGCGTTCACGAATGGGCTTTTCTCCAAAACGCGAATTGATGGAGCCAGCCATAACTCCGGTTACAGAACCGATATAGTCTTTGAACACACGAGTAGTCACTCTACGGAAAGTAAGATACTGTTGCCAATAGATTGTGTCCTTGCGTGTCTGGTTCACACGTCTGATGATAGCGGAAACAATGTTCGCATCATCGAATAATGTTTGAATCGTTAAAAACATATCCTACCTCCTTACTCGTTAAACTCAAACCATCCCTTCATGTTGGCTTTATCGTTCTCTGAGAACGGCATAACCAATTTTGAGGGTTCAATTTCTGCGGCTGTACGAAGCAATGAAACCAATGTGATTCCGTCCTCAACCTTTGTACGGTTAAACAGAGCCGAATTAGCCACATACTTTTGCTTTAAACCATCAACTGCAACCGCATTGAATAATACAGCATCTTTGGCGATATTCTCACCAAAAGCAGCCTTGATTGTCAAGACATCATAATTTGCATTTGTCTTGTCGATAGCCGAAACTTCCGCGCCTTTCGTACCGCTTCCGAGAAACATGCCAACGTATGCAAGGGAGTTCTTTTCTACCTTGATAGATAACGCCGTGTCACCGGTTGCGTATGCTTCTACTACTCTCACATTGATTACCGTGTATGCGAACTTATTTTTCAAGTCCGCACAAATCGGTGTAAATCCGGGAAGAAAACTTCCCACTACCAGGTTCTGCGTGTCGAGTTTGAACGGGCCACGTCTACGAATACCGGTCTGGACATCGTAGCGTTCCTCTTGCTCAACGGGCGGAACCAAGTCATACTTAAATCCTGCTGACATAATTAATTCTTGTTTTGTTCAACAATAGTTTTCGTTCCCTCGTCAATCATCTTAGCGATAGATTCAGATTCTTTCTCAATCTTCTCTTCTGCCGTTTCGGGAGGGGTTACGCCTTTGAAGCCGTCATTTGCGAACTCCTGCTTCAAGTCCTTGAAATATGCGTCCAAGTCCTCATCGTCCTTGATGGCGCATCGTTTGGCGTAGTTTTCGGGAATACCATACTCCTTTGCCTTTGCCATAATCTGCTCCTGCCGGGTAGCTTGTAACTTCTCTGTCTCGAATTGAGCGAGCTTATCAGAAAGAGGTTTAACGGCTGCACTCACTGCGTTAGCAATAATAGCCGCCATGTCGTCCATCTTATCTTCCAGCTTCGGATTAGGGTTAGGATTGGGATTAGGATTCTCAATTGACTTACCGTCTTTAAGGTTATGTTTCTTCTCGTAGTTGGAAACTGCGGTCTTGGAAGCATCCCCGGCACGGAAATCACCATAGGAATTTAGCACGTCCGAGAAGCTGATACCCTCAACAATGGAGTTTACCTTTGTCTCGTCCGTTACACCCTCTGCCTTCTTAGTGGCAATTCGGGTTAAGATAGCAGTGTCCACCCCAGTAAACTTCTGTTGCAGCCCTGCCAAGATTTGTTCTAAGATTGTCATACCGTATGAATTTGATTTATAAATTTCTACGGTAAATTTCGGCATTAATAAGCTATGTGAAAAATTATCAGATAGGTGATACACGACAATGAAACGATTGTCGTAAAATGGTATAAAAAAGGCGTGAAACCGAATGGAATCACGCCTAAATAAAGTATTGTAACTTATGCCGGTACAGCCATTAATTCACGCCCTACTGAACGTATTGTTTCTATAATATCTTCAAAACGTTTCTTAGACGGCTTCTTTGTTCCGCTTACATATTGAGCAAACAAACTCTGAGAAATACCTAAACGTCGTGCTATGGCAGCAGCATTCAATTCAGGATGAGCTATAAATAAATCATAAAGAGGATTAGATTTCCTTTCCCGAAAGAATCCCTCAAAACTCAAATCTTCATCAAGCTCTCTCCAATGTATTCCGTCATGGCTCGTTGTGAAATTTGCGCGCTGCGCAGGAGTAGCCCATTTCAGCCTTTGGAAATCTGAAAACTTCTCACATGCCTCCTTCCCGTCAGTGGTACGTATCCATACCTCCGTATCAGTCAACCATACCTTTTCAACTATGATATTTTCCATAACCACTTATTTTGATTTATTAAAAAATTTATTCCAATGCTCTGCTATTACTTCTTGATTTTCTTCTATAACTGATTCTACAAGTTTCAGTTCAGATGACTTCAAGCCATTATTTTTGATTAATGTAACTGGAAATAAAGTGAATTTAGCACTTACATCCCCTTTGATTACATGAACATGTATAGGCTCATGGTCATTAGCGTAAAACATAAAACGAAAACCAAATAAAATAAATATCGTTGGCATACCTTTCTCTATTGATTACCCTACAAATATAGGTAATTATTTAATTACCTACAACTATTCAAGCAAAAAATTAGCGGCAATTCTTTGATGTTGCCGCAAAATATTCTATTTTTCTTGTACTAAAATTATAATCCCTATAATTTTTCTGACTAAGAGGCATTTTTCTGTCCCTTATTTCCGATTTGCTCATTCTTTGCCGCTTGCTCCTCCTTGATTTCTGCAAGCTCCTCTTCTACCCTATCAGCATTCCCGGCAAACATGATACCTTCACGGGTTGACCAAATTCCACCACTGACAGCGGAAACGGCAGTAGTCACCTTATCATTCAAATCATCAATCATATATGGAACCAGTTCTGTTTCTATGTCAATGGTCTGCGATGCCTTGCTAAACTCGGTTGGATTGATAGAGCCTAAAGCGGAAACAATGAAATTTACTCTCCGCTGTAAAAACTCGCCGATAACCTCACCGTGATTTTCTACCGCCATGTGTGCACCCATGAACATAAAGCGGAAAGCGGTTCCTGATGCTTTGCCTACCCCCTTCAACGTTTCAAATGATATTCTTGGAGTGTTTGACATATCATAAGCCATATTAGTGAGTGTTTCTGCTTCAAAACGTACCGTATCCGGAACTTGGTTCCACGTCAGATACTGGGCATCCGCACCTTCACCTGTAAGTTTGACCATTCTGTCCTTAACCTTACCCATGAAACCCTCCACGTCACCGATAAGTTTCAATAAAGGGAAGAAATGATAATCGATGCAATCTGCATAATTGGATAATAATTTCTCCAACCGAACCCGAAAAGTCTTTATCTTTTTGCAATAAGGTTCAGGACGGTAGGCATAGAGAACCGGTAATTTGGGGAATCCATGAGTAAAAGGCGTTCTTTCTTCATACCCTTTAGATAAATCCCACTGATAGACCATCTTATCAGTGATAGTCATAAAGCAAGTTATCTCCGAATCATCCATGAGCTTCTTCTTGTACTCACGTGAGAAAGCAATCATCTTACCTTCATCATTGAAGAACGGATAAAGCTTATCCCCACGGAACGGAGACCATAATACGCTTTTCAGCTTCTTGGTAGGTTTTACCTTGCCTCCGAAGGAAGTCTTTACTTTCTTCCAGAACTTCGCCCAGAACGAATCATCATCAGTGACATACCAATACTCGGCAACTTCCTGTTCGGATAACCAGGCACGGACAATCTTCTTGTTTTGATATTTGATTTTATTGGACTTGAATACAGCCTTTACCGCATCCAGCAGCTTCTTTTCATCATCATCAGTCGGCGTGCAATCCATAGACGGTTCTGTGCCGACCGTGAAAGCAGTCTGAATGTTCACTATATCTTGTTCCAATGGAATGGAGATACGGTTCACTGGTTCTGTTTTATACTTTGCTTCGATTTCATAAATCTTACCAGTTTTTTCATCGAAGTGCTTCTCTGCTTCCTTTTCAAGAACCTGTCTATCCGGATACTTCTTTTTATCAACCATGATTTCATGGCGTTCCGGATTCCAATCATCCCAAAGTTTACAACTGTCGGGAAGTTCAGTTTTTCTACCTTTCTTCAGGTAGTTTATCTTCTGCCCGATGTCAGGCAATGCTAATATTTCTTCTAAATTCAATGGCATAGTTTATATTTTTAATGCGTGAATATTCCTGTTAAATCTTTCGGCTTCTGAATCTTACCAAGAAGCTCACCAAGCACATAGTAACGAGCAGCATCTATTCCGTGATTGTCATGGTCTTCCGGTTCGTTGATATAGTTCCCGTCCTTATCCTTTGCCCAAACATACTTTCTGAACTCGCTTTGCAAGTTGTACGAGCGTTTGGTTATATAAATCTCCATATCTTTCATTTTGTCAATTCCGGCATTGATAGAGCCTGTACCTTTCTCTACGGCATATATCTTGATTCCTCCGTTGTGTATCTCTTGAATCAAACGTGGGTCTGCGCTGTCAGCAATGACTTTCAATCCCCACGGTCGAAGCATTTTGATAATGTCAGAAGAAAGCAATCCAGTACGGTAATCCACTTCATCCAGATATAGAGCATTATCCACAATTCCACAACGAATGGAAGCAGACGGGTCATGCGTATAACCGAAGTCTTGCCCGAAAGCAACTTTCTTTGCCCAAGCCGGGAACTCGTCAACAATTCCCCATTTCTTGAACACCGCACCTTCCGCAACGTCAGCCCATCGACCGATAACCACATGAGCATACTTCTCCGGATTGTTCACCTTCATATCCTCGACCTCTTTCAAGAACTCCGGAGAAAGATTTTCCAAATTATCAAAGTAGGTGGTGTGGATGTGGAGTACGTTCGGATGAGTGGAAATCTGAACTTGTACACCGTCAATCTCTACCAGCTTGTGAGTTTTCTCAATGTATTTCTTGTAGATGAAGTGATTGGAATCGCAAGGATTCATAATGATGATAATCCGGTTCTGAATCCCTTTCTTACGGATGGAGAGCATTATCTTGTCGAACTCATCTTCGCTTGTCCACTCTTCCGCTTCATCGCAGACGAAAGTCGTAATGCCTTGAATGGATTTCAGTTTTGCAGTCTGGTTCCCGGAAGAAGTCTTGATACCCCGGAACATGATACGGCTCTTAGTCATCTTATTGACTATATCCGTCTTTGTGGTCTTGAAATATTTCGTGGTACTGTCCAAATCTATCTTCTCCATCATTTCGGGGATGATAGACATACCGGCAGAAACCATTGTGTAACGGGTGTAAAGAATCTGATGAACAATCTTCTCTACGGGAGTCATTTCAAAAGTCAACCGCTCAATAAAGGTAGAAGCATTGAAAGACTTTCCGCTACCACGCCCACCGGTGATAAGAATTATAAATTTTTCCTTATCCTCATATAATGGATGGTAAATTTCTTGAGGTACTATCATTTCAGCTTGTCTTTAATCCAAGAATCAATGTTGATGCCGTGCTCTATGTCTGTTGGAATATCAGCATCTTCATCCTGCTTGCGTTCAACCTTTCTCCAATCCTCATCGTGGTGATACAGCCAAACGGACATTGCTTGCAAGTTTGGAGCCAACTCGCTTTCGCTGACTTGTAATTCATCCTCACCTGTCAAATTTCCCTCTGAATCACGGAGCTTTCTTACCACGGTGCTTTTGGTTTTTATGCCACCGAGAGCCATTGCAAGGAATTTAGCCCTTACAGTGGCATTGATTGTCGCGCGCCCACGCGCTAAGACTTCGGATATTTCGGTGTACTCACTTTTCTTTTCGCAGAAAGTTTGTGGTAAAATCCCTATGGCATAAGCAATTTCCTTGTCAGTGAACCCCTTTTTGGCATACGACTCTACGAGAGAAAGAAAGTCCTCGCTTGTGTAGTCAAACTTGGGCTTTCTTCCTCCTTTGCCTTTTCTGTTTTGAGATTCACTATTGCTCATATTACTTATTCACTCCAAGGATTTTCGTCTTCTTCCTCAACGTAAATCCGTTTTAGTCTATCAGATATTTCTTTCAATTCATGTTTCATCTGCTTTACATGAAATTCGGCAAGCATGGGAATTTCCATTGCACCTAATAGGTTATCTATCGTGTCGATAACTTCCGCAAATTCATCTGGTGCAATCATATATCAATCTATTCTTTCTACTTGTTCATCAAATACCTCTCCCTTTATAAACTTCATATCTGGTTCATACCCGAACCTTTCGCAGAAAGCGGCTTTAGCTTCATAGGTATCGAAGGATAACATCACATAGGCATCCATGTTCTCAGCTTGCTTCTGTGCGTTTTCTTTCACCTGCAGCTTGACCTCTTTCATGTGGGCAACCTTTTCGGCACGTTCCAACTGTTTGGCGGCCTTATCGGCTTCTTTCTGTTCGGAAACTGGGGTCATCATATCAGACAAAGCATCCGCAATAGAGTTTTCCTCTTCGGTCTGCAAAAGATAGTCGACACCAATCATATTCAAGTCTGCATCGGTCAGACCTGCATCTTTCCAGTCAATATTAGGAACAATACGGGCAAGAGCGTCAAAATCCCATGTCCCTTGTGCATTAGGGTTGTTCATTAGAATGTTTAACTCCTTTTCCTGCTGCTCGTCCACGTCTATGACATCGACACGAATGCGGTAGTCGTTATCGGGAAACTTTTGCAATTCGTCCATGACAGACAAACGCTGGTGCCCGCTGACTACGGTAAGACCTGTACGCTTGTTCACGACAATTCCACCGACTAAACCAAACTTCTTGATGCCACGTTTCAGTGTCTTACGTGATTCATCGGAAAGTTTCCGGGGGTTATAATCAGCAAAGTGAATGGCAGAGCGGTTAAGTTCCACCGATTCACTCTTGATATATTTACTTAGTTCCATATCAGCCATTACTTAAACCTTGTGCACTTCTTCCTTGACGAATTCTCGCAGACACTTTACGGTCGTAATATTTCATACTACCACTATTCATTAAGCCTTTTGAGCGTGTATAATTAACCATTCTATTTGAAACATTTCCATAAGCACGTTCCATTCTTGAACGTTGTTGCGAATTCATCAGATATGTAGAAAAGATTCTTCTACGTTGATTATCCAAATCCCTTAGACTCTTAGTTCTTCTAACTCGGCAATCCTCCTATTAATTTTGTTGATTATGATACTCCCAAAGTACCCTTTCAGCCATTGGGAAAACTTTGTAAATTCTCTGTAAGTCCTGTGGATAGTTCTTCTCCATCCAAAGCATACAGTCAAGATTGAAGCCTACTCCCGAACTCGCTTTCAATGAATATCGGACTGGTTCGGGTAGGTTGTGCTGCCTCATGTAAGCGAGAATATCCCTCTGATTCCAATCAGCCAAAGGATAAACCATACCGTTATTCTCGTAACCGTTTACCTCATACCCTTTCAGCATAAGCCTACGATTCATGCCATCAGCTTTCTTCATACCCAAGAATGTGTAATAAACTCCGTGAGTAAACTGCATAGCCTTTACCACATCTGCCAACTTCAATAGTTTCACTTCCGGATTAGGCACGCAATACATACCTCCACGAAGAATATAAGTAAGATTCCAGTGAGGCACTTGCACAAACTCAATCTTTGGATATTTGACTTTAGTCCAGCCAATCCATCGGTTAATGTGCTCCAAATTCTTGACGAAGTACATGAACACACAAACAATCCGGTCAAACTTCGGATAGATTAAATCAAGCAGAACAAGCGAATCTTTGCCAAGTGATAAAAACAGTAAAGCCTCATTCGATTTTACCCGAATGAGGTCTATATACCGGTTCGCTTGTTCTACCTTGCTCATAGCTAACCACCACTTAAACCAAATGAAGTACGAAGGTCACTATAACGCTGTCTGCGTGACCCCAACTGTGATGTACCAGCTTCACCGCCACGTCTGGCAACCAATCTACCACCAGCCCCTGCACCGTTCATATTTCTGCGAGGCCCGGCTACTCTGTTAATTCTTCTTGCGACTCTGCTTTTTAATTTTAAAAGTTAAACAAATCAATCTATATGTCTCTCTAATATCTTGCCCAAAGTATAATCCATTTGTGCAGCAAGATACTCTTCGCCTTGATGTTCGTAAACAATATCATTACCGTTTTCATCTGTGAGAATAACTGCTTCTGCTGCTTTCACTTCAACGATAATATAAGGACGTTTACCTGTATATGCACCTGTCAGAAGCTTGATTGCATCGTACTTGATAGGCTTTAATTCTATTTCATCTTCTTCAGGCAGTTCTGTATCAGCCGGATATTCTTTGCCGCCACATAGGTAAGTGATATACTTCTTAGCGTTAGTTGGTCTGATTTCACGGTATTCGTGGGTTTTCTTTCCTGCCAAGATTTCATCGAAATACTTCTGTTTGATACTTAATGTAAGAATGTTCATAATCGTGTCAAATTTAAATTAATACTCAATAGTTGCGGAAACAGGACTCGAACCTGTGACCACCGCCAAGTCAAAGCGGTAAGCTAACCAACTGCTCCATTCCGCGATAGTACCCCAAAGATACTACCACAACCAAAGATAACGAAATATCTTCAATCGTTATACACGACAATCGGCTTATTGTCGTGAACTAAGCCATTTATCCCTTCTTTCTCTGCATGCCTCTAAGGTAGGCGCACAACAAGCAAACAGTTCGCCACTTTCAGTACGATAGTCATATTGGTACATTCTTACTCTCTTACCTTTCAATTTGGTAGTGTAAGTGCAATAGTTCTCTTTACCGGGCTGGCATACGCTACAACCTCTTTCATCGTTAATTGAGTTCATAATCATTTATCAATACTTACTTAGTAATTTGTAAAACATTCGCCTTTTCTCTATGTATTTAAGACCATTTCGTCTAAGACCTCGCTTTGATTTTGATACAGTCATTTGGCAACCTGCAACGCCAACGCAGATGTAATTTGAATGATGCCTTTTAGCTTCTTTGAAAGCCCACCAAATCGCTTCACGACAATATCTATAGCTATCATTTTGAACACCCTCGTATCCTCTACTCAAAATGAAGTGGCCTATTTCATTTGCTTCTTCTTCTGAATAGCATATTGTGAATATATTATTCATCCTTTCTTTGTTTTACTTGTTCAACCAAAAACTTTTTAAAATCATTCTTGTACTGGCTGTGAATGATTTTATACTGGTGGGATAGGTTAGGCAATTGTTTGTAACCTTTGCTATACAAGAATTTGGCTACAAGCTCAATTTTTGCACGGTTACTAAATCCTCTGTCTTTGCACATGTTAGTTATACAGACATTCGCCTTGCTGGTAGGCTTCTTTTCAACTGGTGGCATGTATTCATGTCTGTCATAAGCGTGCGTTCTTGGATAGCCAACTTCTTCACCTAAATATTCACCTGTGATGCAATCAAATTCACCATTAATTAAACTATCTGCTATTTCACCCATAATAATCAATATTTAATGTTTCACATTCAATCTTTCTTCACTCGTATAAGCCACTACAAGCCCAGTTTCATCATGCTGTATGGTGATGTACTTTTCGCCCCTCTCTATGGTGGTAAAATCGCACATACTACATAGCTTACCTAACACTTTGCCCAGTTGCTTCATTAGTGGGGCTTCAGGACTGATAACTAAAACTAAATCTGCTTTCATAATCGTGTATATTGTGGTAGCCCGAAAGCTACCGGATTAAACTTCAGTCAATCTGCCATACGTTTCTTTGCCGCGTTATTTTGACACCTTGCAAACTCTTTGGCTAATTCGTAATCTGCGAAATAATTGATACGATTACCTGTTTCAGTGTTTACTACCTCATAAACCTTGCAACCATACTCAATTGATTCGCGAACTACATATTTACTCTGCTGGTTCATATTCTTATAGGTTATGCAGGGCTTCCGCCCTGCTGATTAAACTTATAATATTGTAATCTCTTTGTTGCCTATCTCTGTATCTACATTCAGAACCTCGTACTTTTGAGCCTTGTAGTTATAAACAACCTCACATGTATTAAAACCTCTGCCATCTTCTCTTTGGTCATAAACAGTGTTTATATGCTGATACATCTTATTACCTAACATGAAGTTTACCTTACCTGTTGTACAGAAGTAGAATGCTACCGCATACTTCAATGTTTTCTTCTCATCAATTTTCTTTGTTGCCATAATCATATATTTAAGCGTTAATACCAATTGCGTTTCTCATAAAGTCGCTTGCTTGTTCTACTGATATATTTAGTTTCTTTTGGATCAAAATGAGCATACAGCTTACTTGTTCTTTTGTGTTCAAATTGCCTTGTACAAACTCTGACATGATGAACTTCTCTATTGTTCTTTGTTTAATTACTGATGCTGCCATAATCGTATATCTTTTAATTGTTATTACTTCGTTTCTGATGATGCAAAGATAGTATCATTTATAATACAAAATACTATTTATACGTTAACAAATTATAAAACACAGTATTATTTATAATACATACTAATAAATAAGTATTTTTGCATTATGGAAGCAAAAGGAGTAATACATTTGGAAATTAAGGCGACCGGGCTACATAGATACTTCGGTTCGCCATCGGCTATGTATGATAATTATACAAGCCAAGAACTCGGAATAGCCCGACAGTCACTTCTTAACTACTGGCAAAAGACGGAAGAACCTTATGAGAATGCTATTTGCGTAATCAGAAAAGGAGAGTTAGAGAGAAAACGAAAAAAACTTTCAGTATGAGAAATATAGCCATATCTACAGTAATTTTATTACTTATATTTATCTCGTATCTCATCTGTATTTTCTATGCCAAAGATATTGCTACTTTAGTATATGGAGATCTTGACAAGGTAAGTAATATAGACAAAATAGGTCAATTCGGAGATAGTGCGGGAGCTGTAAACGCACTATTCTCGGGATTAGCATTCGCAGGAGTTATAATAACATTGATTATACAAAACTTTAATTCAAAAAAAGAAACTGAAGCATCCAATAGAATTAGATTTGAAAATATATTCTTTCAAATGCTTAGCTTGCACCAAGAAATAGTAAATGAGTTATCATTTACAGAAGATGTTGATGAAAATATTAAGGATGATAAAGGAAAATTATTTATGTACAGAAAAGTAAAAGAGCATATTTCAGGAAGAGAATTATTTACATATTTTTACGAAAGCAAGGGATTTATTACGGAAGATGAGAATGGAAGAAAAATTGAAGTACATGGATTGAAAGAATTATTTCAAACAGAAAAAGATAATTCAATATACGAAGATCTTGTTATTCCAACATATTTCGATCATTACTTTAGGCATCTTTATAGAATTGTAAAATTCGTAGATACTACTCCTTTTTTACCCAAAAACGATTTTGAAACACGATATAATTACATTGGTATATTAAGAGCACAACTTTCAAGAAATGAATTAATTTTTCTTTTCTATAACGGATTATCTTGTTATGGCAATGAAAAATTCAAGGAACTAATTGAAAAGTATTCTATATTGAAAAATATTAGATTAGAATTACTCGCCAATGAAAAAGATATAGATCTATACGAATCAAAATGTACAGATGATTACATTGAAAACAAGAGTAATTCACCCACCGAATATAAAAGATCGGCATTTATAAAAACAAAGCCAATTAAAAGAATTATAAAAATAACAGTTCCTAAGGTTTTAGATATTAACATCAATATTAGATATGCAGACACAAGAAAGCCGGAGCACTAAACTCCGGCTCATTAATTGATTAGCCCTTTGAATTTTAACCGATTTACGATTTCGGTGTAAAGATACTCTATATCCCCGCTGAAATCCCCATAATTCTGATAGAGAAAAACGACATCTGCGCAGTTGTCGGAAATTGTACTCTTGGACTGAATCCCCAATACTCTTGACATCTCCTCACGTAACCCTGCAGTCATTTTCCCACCGGCAAGCGAGCTTGGAGAAAACAGATACAGGATAATGAAAATGAACTTCTTCCGCTGGGTTACACTGTCAATATTCGGCGGACATCCCCTCTTATTCAACAACTCAACAAATATTTTATAGATTTCATGGATAAGGCTCTTATCTTTCAGAACCGGGGAAGTTAAGATATTTTCAATATAGGTATTTACAACCAGTTATTACTCAATAATTTGCAAGTAATAAGTCAGAAATATGGTCGTAACCTTTAAGGGTACATTCTAAGGGGTGAAGATTTAACGCTTTTATTGATTATTAACCCACTTGCGGTGTCAATACGAGCGCGGTTTCTTCTTTTTTCGGTGCAGTTTGTTACCGATATTCCACTTCTATTTTGGCTCATAGCCTAAGCCAATGCAAAGGTACAATATTTTGTTAGATATTCCTTGTCTTTTGGTCGCGCTGTCATTTTTTTTAAGTACGATAATATGAGATTAAGGAAGTTGCGAAATTAAGAAATAGTATAATTTAAAATCTATATATGTCTTGACGAAATTTGTCAAGGCATGTTTGGTCGAGTGACGAATTTATTGTATTTTTGTACTCAAATTTATTTTGCTATGCTTTTCCAAGACAAACTGAAAGAACTGCGGGAATCACATAATCTGTTGCAGCGACAGGTAGCTGCGGGAATTGACATGGATACTGCTGTATATTGCAAAATAGAAAAGGGGTACAGACAGGCACGGGAGGTACAAGTGCGCCAGTTGGCTCTTTTCTATGGTATTCCATACGAAGAGTTGCGCCGTTACTGGCTTGCAGGGAAGGTTTACAGCCTTGTTGAGGAAGAGGAAGATGCAAACGGAATCCTCTATATGGTGGCAGAAGAAATGGAAGAGTATGGCAATCATCCTACAAAAATTAAAAAATAAATATGGCAAGAATTGAAGATTTTAGGGCATTCGTGGCAAGCTATCAAGAGGCTTGTAAACGAGGGGAGCTTGAAATGGCTTCGGAAGAAACTACACGCACTTGGATTAACCAAATGCTTGCCGTGTTTGGCTGGGATGTAAGGAATACCAATCATGTGTTGCAGGAAGTTCCACTCGAGATTACAGAACGGGCGGCATTAAATGAAATCGGTTCTACAAATACACGTCCAGACTATACATTAATGAATGGGCGAGTTCGCTTGTTTTTTCTTGATGCAAAGAAACGGACTGTCAATATAAAAGATGACAATAGCGTTGCTTTCCAGATTCGTTCATATGGATGGTCAATCGGTGCAAGTTATTCAGTGGTAACAAACATGGATGAACTGGCGATTTATGATTGTACTGCCATGCCTCGCCACACAGACAATGCCGACTTTGCTCGTGTAGTTTACATGAAAACGGAAAACTATATGGACAACTTCGATCGTCTTAATAGTTTTTTGGGACGCGAAGAAACTATAAGCAACAGCCATCGTGTGAGATTTGTCGGCAAAGATTCTATCGACAAGAATTTCTCGAAAGCATTGAGTAGCGTAAGGCTCAATCTTGCACAAGCAATCATCAACGGGAACCACTACAAAATCAGCATTGCCGACATTAACCTTTGGACACAGATAATTCTTAATCGCATACTGTTCATTCGTGTCTGTGAAGCTCGCGGACTGGAGCGTGATGGACTACTGAAAGATTTTGCCGCAACAGACTTTTGGACGGAGTTCAAAAGATCGTCTTATATTGATTTTTACGAACACTATGATGGCCCAATGTTTGCTCGAATTAGGCATATTCAGGATTTAATCATCGACAATGCCGTTTTCGATGATCTGTTATCTTACCTCTACTATCCATCGCCTTATTGCTTTGATGTAATTCCACTGAAAAGCATCAGTGATATTTACGACCTGTTCCTTGGTTATCACCTTGAATATGACGATAGTGGAATACTCGAAAATGTACTGAAATCGGAGTTTCGAAAAAGCAATGGTGCGGTGACGACTCCCGAACATATTGTCCATAACACAATAGACAGCACTGTACCCTCCGAATATCTGCAATCGCTCACCAATCAGCAGATTCTTGATTTAAAGTTTCTTGACCCTGCTTGTGGTAGCGGTGTGTTCCTTGTAAGTATCTACGATCATTTGGCAACACAGATAGAGAGCAATATAGAGGAACGGAAAGATGTTTTGCCCCACCGATACCTTTATGAAAAGGACGGAAAGAAATACTTGAATTTGGAGGGACGCAAACTGATAGTAAACCAATGCTTACATGGAGTTGATATTAACCAGGAGTGCGTAGAAGTTGCAAAACTTTCTCTATCGCTGAAAATAATTGATGGCTTCGAACCGATCGATTTCAACAATGCTGGTCTCTACGGTTCACAGATTCTGCACGGAGTGGGTGTGAACATCAAGTGTGGTAATTCGCTCGTTGAGCCTGACATTTTAGAACGATTTTCATGTATATCAGAAAATCTTGAAGAACTTGCAGCGACTAATGTTTTCGATTACAAGACCGCTTTTTGCGATATTTTCAGTCGCGGCGGCTTCGACTATGTTATTGGCAATCCTCCATACGTTGAAGTGAAAAACTATAACGTGGCCTTGCCTTGCATGTCGGCTTACATCAAGCAGCGTTATGGTTCGAGCAGGAACGGGAAAATAGACCTTGCTATTCCGTTTATTGAACGGGGAATAGAATTGCTGAATGAACACGGCAGTCTTGGTTACATTGTACAAAAGCGATTCTTTAAGACTGAGTATGGCAAAGGTGTTCGCAAACTGTTAAGTGAGAGGCGCTTGCTCCGCACAGTCTACGATTATGTAGAAACTGACCTGTTTGAGGACAGAATCACGTACGTTGCCATTATAGTGTGCGACAAGTCCGCAACTAACGAAAATACAATTAAATACACCAACAGCACCAATGACGAGTGCTTTGAAATAGCAAAAGAGACGATTACGGAAACGCCGTGGTCGTTTGAAAATCACCAGACAACTGCGTTACGTGTAAGACTCGCAAACGAACTCGGAACGTTAGGAAGTGTTTGCAAGATTAAGGTCGGTGTCCAAGTGTTGTGGGACGATGCATTCCACATTGTAGTTGACCACACCGATGAGGATTATATTTACGGAAGTACAGCACTTTGCGAGAATCTGCAAGTGGAGCGTGAAGCTTGCAGAGTGTTGCTTTGCAACGAACATTTTGTACCGTTATCTGTTCGTGGAGATACAACTTATATCTTGTTTCCATATGATGTAGTGGATGGTAATGTTTTACCTATCCTGTTCTCAGACTACGAAAGTCGCTATCCTTTGGCTGCTCGTTATCTGCGAGGGAATCGTACTGTTATTGAAGAGAATGTGCAAACCGTCCCCGACCGTTTCCCGACATTAGAACGTGATGAAAACTGGCATTTGTTCACCCGTGCCAACAATCACAACGCTGTTTACAAAAAACTTTGTATACCTATGACCACGCAGAACCCACAAGCGGCGGTCGTAATGCAAGAGGATGCTTATTGTGACAATGCCAATATGTTCTTTGTGCAGATTCCAGAAGTGACGGACGATAAACTGTACGCAATGGCGGCAATCATCAACTCCACTCCGTTTGCCTATTTTGCCAAGTCAATAGCCAACCCGCAACAGGGTGGTTTCTATAAGTTCAATAAACAGTTCCTTGATCCTGTGCCATTCCCACGCATGGAGTTTACCGCATTCAGTGAGCAGATGCAGCAACTTGCAGGAGTGGCACGACATATTGAAGAAACCAACACGGCAATCACAACCAGCATTTCTTCCGCTTCTCGCCTATATCCGTTATTGAACAACCTTTGGAGCGAGGTTGATCGGCTGTGTTGTGAACTCTACGGATTGAGCGATTCCGAGAAGGAAATTATCATGTTAAACCCTCGCACAGACCACTACTATTATGAATAAGGAACTGCAAAACATAATCTCCCACTATGCTGAGCAACAATTTTGTTTGGACAGCATTGTTGTTTCATCTTTTATCAAGAATAACGCTCTAGTTGTCCGTGGCGGATTGCTTGCTGATTACTACTGTGACGATGTGCCGACCGTTGGCATTGAGTCAATTGAGGATGTTATCAACGTGTTCGAGTTAGCAATCCCAAAAGCAGAGAAGACAAAGAACGGTGCGGTTTATACACCTAAATACATTCGCGACTACATTCTGGAGAGAGTTGTCGCCATACAAAGAAAACCTTTGCAAAACTGCCTTGCCATTGATATTGCTTGCGGTTGCGGCGCATTTCTGTTTTCGCTTGCCGACTATCTACATTCCCATTGCGAACTGTCGTATCGTGAAGCAGTGCAACGTCTTTACGGTGTGGATATAAGTGAGTTAAGTGTAAATCGTTGCAAGATTCTTCTTTCATTGGCTGCGTTGCTAAATAACGAAATGCTGGTGGATGAGGATTTTCACATCAGTCAAGGTAATTCGCTTGAATTTGATTTTACGACAATGCCGAGAGTCGTAGAAAACGGTGGATTTGACATTGTTGTAGGTAATCCACCGTATGTCCGTGCAAAGCATATTGATGATGAATCAAAGGTGTTACTTTCTCGTTGGCAAGTAGCTCGTTGCGGAAATGCCGACCTCTATCTACCGTTTTTTGAGATAGCTTGCGGAATTCTTCGAGAGGACGGAGTACTGGGTTACATCACGCTTAATTCCTTCTTCAAAAGTGTAAATGCAAGACTGTTGCGCAGTTATTTTCGCAGTTCAAACACAGCTCTCGAAATCGTTGACTTTGGCGATCAACTTATCTTTGGCAAAACACTGGCCTATACTTGTATTGTTTTAATTGATAAACTGGGCGAGGCTGGCATAAACTACACAAAAGGACAGATAAACGTCAACCGATTCTCCGAAAAGCCGACACACTTCAACCTCATACCATACAGTGAGCTTGACGACCATAAAGGCTGGAATCTCAACAATGCTGAAATCTTGCAAAACATTCGCAAGATAGAGAGTGTAGGCCGCCCACTCGGCGAATTATACCAAATAAAGAACGGCATCGCAACCCTCGCCAACGATATTTATATTTTCCGTCCTGTGCGCGAGGACGAGACGTTTTTTTATTTGCAAGCAGGTGATATGGAATTCCCAATTGAAAGAGAGATTTGCCGCGACATTATAAAGCCAAACATCCTGCACACCGAAGAAGAAATCCCCGATATTATAGAGAAGGTGATTTTTCCATACGACGAGAACAACAATATTATGGTCGAAGCCGTATTCATGAGCAAATACCCAGAAGCGTACAAGTATTTGTCACTTAATAAGATGAAATTGGCGCAGCGTGACAAGGGAGAAAAAAACTACGAGGCGTGGTATGCCTTTGGACGGTCGCAAGCCACTTGCGACCGTGGCCGCAAGTTATTGTTTCCCTACATGACCGACCATCCGCGTTTTGTCTATACTGATAACGAGAACATGCTCATCTATTGTGGCTATGCTATTTTCAGCGAAAACGAAGAAGACCTCCTTGTACTGAAACGTATTCTCGAATCCTCGATTTTCGACTATTATATGCAACACACCTCTAAGCCCTATGCTACCGGTTACTACTCCTACGCAAAGAACTATGTAAAAGGGTTTGGAATACCTGTACTGAGTAGTAAGCAACGTGTAAGTTTGCTTTCGTTGCAGGAACAGAATGCCATAAATGGCTATGTAGAAGGATTGTATAACATGACACATACTATTAATAAATGCCAAATATAATTTAAACAACAGAGTAAATATGGAACAAGAAATAATGCAAAACGCAAACTTTGAATGGTTGGCAACACTTTTTGTGGGAATATTTTCGGCTTTCGCTGGAACATTCTTAGGTGCGGTCTTATTAAATCATCTTCAAAAATCAAATATGCGTAAAAATAGAGGGACGGCAGTAAAGGCATTGAAGATTTTGAAGAAATACGACACGAAAAAATATGGTGAAGCAAAATCTCAATTTAATATAGAGCTAAGCATCTCAGAGAAAAGAGCAGTATTAGTTTTATTGCATAAAATGGGCATACCTATACAAATTCCGGCAAGCAATAAATTCGATATTAAAGACATCGAATTTGCAGATATTACAATAGATGGGAAAGAAATAAATGGAATAATAGACCAGGTAAAAGGAGGGTATTGCGATATGCTTATCTTCAATGACGTAGAAGCCTATTTCACAAGCAACATAAGGGTTAGTGCTGTTCGTAATACAGGTGAAAAATATGTAAAAGAAGTATTGGCAAAGAGCAAATTAGTTGGTACGACGATTCATTATCCCGAAAATTGGCCTTCCTTGTTTACGTTGGGAGAGAGATTAACTATAGGTGTTTTACATGAACGTCTAGTAGATAAATCATATTTCCAGAATAATGGAGACACATCTAAAGAGGCTATTGAAAAATTGATACGAGAAATACAGATTGGCTTATGGGACATTTATTTGTTTTGGGATTTCGATTCATACCAGAACATGCAATCGCAAAGACAATTGGCAAACATTGTTCAATCTGCCGTTATGAGTCAACAGCAAATTGTGCAAAACCAAAATTCTCAATCATAAGCATATTTATCAACTTTATCAACAAACAACTAAAAAGCATTATATAATGAAGCCTCTATCCCAATCCGCAGCATGTGCAGCAAAATGTTTGTTTGCTGTGATGCAATACATGAAATCCAATGGTGGAACTGTTACCACGAAAGAAATTAACGACATAATTCAGGAGAATGTCAAGTTCACGGAGTGGGAACTAGAGCGTGCGGGAAAGTTACAGAACATCCGTTGGTGGACGATGACACAGTTCTATTCCATCGACTACAACAAGGCGGGCTATATTCTGAAAAAACAGGGTTCATGGTACCTCACACCAGAGGGTGAAGAAGCTATCAAACTCGGAGCAGAACAGATTTTGCGCAATGCCAATGCTGCATACCGCAAATGGAAGCAAGAGCAAGATTTGGATGAAGACTACGCTGTGGAAGAAGAAACTCTGGAGAAGGAAACGATTATAAACATTGAACAGTTAGAAGAACAGGCTAATGAGGGAATCCGTCAGTATATCAAGGCTAAAAATCCTTATGAATTTCAAGATATGGTGGCGGCATTGCTACGTGCAATGGGTTACTACACGCCGTTTGTTGCTCCGAAAGGTCGTGATGGAGGTGTGGATGTGATTGCTTACATTGATGCTCTCGGTGCAAAGACTCCAAGAATCAAGGTACAAGTGAAGCACATGCCTGAGACAAGTATTCCAGCGAAAGATATTCGCAGCCTGTTAGGGATACTGCGTGATGGCGACATAGCCCTGTTTGTCACTTCTGGAACTTATTCTCCACAAGCCCGAACAGAAGCATTAACAAGCAAAACTTACATCAAGCTGATTGACGGTGAAGAATTTATAGAAATGTGGCAAGAGTATTATAGCAAAATGAACGACGAAGACAAAAATATGATGCCTCTTAAACATATTGCTTTTGTGGGGAGTAATGAGTGAAAGTTAACCTTCCAAGCAAATGACCCCATGGCCTTTCTAATATGCAGGAAAAATTGAAAACAGATTCAATGGATAGATTGTTCCATGCCCCATTAACGGAAAACACTGTACAGTATATCTTATATCCATATTTTGAAAAGAAGAAAAAATAATATAGTCCATGTGTGACTAACAACGACACATCAAGCAACAACCTATGGCAAAAAAATCAAGTAATCAACATAAAGGAGATTCTTTTGAGAAGTTAGTTTTCAGGAAGTTGAAAGAACTTATTGAGAGCCAAGACATACCTGGTGTATCAAGATATAATGATATTTTTTTGCACAAACAATATGCCAGCAAAGCTGCGCCAGATGTTATGCTGAATCCTGATATAACCATAGAAGTGTATTCCAATCCCGATAAAAAGATATGGAGCAATTTACTTGTAGTCGAATGTAAAAACCACCATAGGAAGATTGATAACTCTATGTATCGTGAGTTTGTAGGAAATCTTTCAGATTATCCACGTTCAGGGGTTCGTGGTATGATGATTTCATCAGTAGGTTTTACGCAGCAAGTAATCAGATTGGCTCAAAGTGATAATATTGCACTTGCTGTTTTGTCAGAAGAAAGTAATTGGGAAACTATCATTTGGAGACAAATAAATAATTTTGACCAGAGTCAATTTAAACATAAGGTTTTAGTAGGTGAATTTTCAACCGACTATCCAATAGTATATTGGGGAAGTTCCTTTATTACAATTTCGGATTTACTACAAGAATGTGGCATTCCGATGTCAAAAGCATTGTATGTTCCATTTATGGAGGATGATGAAATCTGTAAAAAGGTAGATGGAATCTTGCAAGACACTCGGCACTTAATAAAAGAAAATTTTATAAATCGTTGTTTCTCACTAATTGCGCCAAATTATAAATTTAATTTTGTTGAAATGCAAGAAGATTGTTTGGGCAAATGTGATTTCAAGGAACATATAATAACGATTAATTCTGCGTTGAACGAACATCGTCAAAATTTCACTATTGCTCATGAATTAGGACATATTGCTCTGCATTCATCTATTGTGGAAAATTTACTTTCAATTGAAGATAGAGAAAGCGACAAAAATACAATTATAGGAAAATCTACATATGGTAGAATGGAATATCAAGCTAATATATTTGCCTCATACCTTCTTATGCCTAATATTCCATTCTATTCAGAAGTAGCCAAACTATTCGATGAGTATAGAATCAGAACAGGGCGACTTTATCACGATTATCAGCCATGTAATATACGTGATTGCAACATTGTAACAGGTGCGTTGTCTGCCAAATTCAATGTATCCCAAGAAGCGGTTGTTGTTCGTATGAAACGCGCAAATCTCTATATTGAAGGAGACAGTTGCAATCCTTTGCATGAATATGTGAGGCGTAATTCTTGGTGGTAATGAATCTGGTTTTATGTGAATTATCTTCTCATCGAAAGTCCTCTCTTCTGCTGTTGGTCATAATATCCCTCCACCACGTTATCGACTTCACGTTTGGCCTTGATTTGCTCCCGGTTATCCAGTTTGCCTTTCTGCGTGGCTGTGATATACAGGAAATCCCCGGCTGCTTGATGCGACAGTTTGTCATCACCGAACAGGTTTAGGGCACTCTTGATATCCGCTACCTGTTCCGCATCGAAACGGGGTTTGTAATAATCCCTTGCCAAGCGGATGATGCCGTTTACCGCCTTGCGGAAGATGTCGCTTGTTTTGAGCAAGAAGAAACTGAGACTGCCGATAATCAGGTTCTGCCACGAAATGCGGTTTTTGAGCCTCGCTGTTTCTTCCGTATGTGCAGCATCCTTGCGGTTAAGCTCGGACTGGTGCTTGGCTTTCAGCTTTATCAGTTCACGGTGGTGGTCGCTCTGCATGGTTTGGATTCTGCCCTGCAACAACCCGATGGTTCCCTCGTGCGTGGAAATCTCATGGCGCAAGCTCTCTATTTCGCCTTTCAGAACCTTTGACTTACCTGTAGCCCAACCGACAGCGGCATCAAGAAGTTCGCTACCTTTCTCCCTCTTCAGCTTGGAGCGTTTTTCTTTGATAGCCCTGTCAAGATCTTCACTCTGCCGTTCCTTTCGATTTGCTGTCTCGATAAGGGAATTGGCTCTGCTTTCCGCCTCCTGCATCTTCTGATTGGTCATTTCCAACTGATACTCCCGATACTGCCTTGTGGCATCAAGGCGGTTCATCTCCTCTTTCTGCTTCTCTATGATGAAGTCGTTACGCTCCAGATGCTCCTTGCCTGTCTCGGCTTTGGACTGCCCACGTTTCATCGAGAGAATATCAGATGCCAAAGTCTGCATTTCCATCATATCATTGTCGTTGAGCTTTTGGCTCTTTCCCGTGTCGTGGTTCATCCAGTCGAATACGATGTGTGCGTGGTAATTCGGCTTGAACCATTTTTCACCTACTTGGAAACTCTCCTTGTCCTCCACTTCAGGCTGTCCGCTCAGCCAATGCCCCTCGTCCTTGTGCAGGAAAATTTGAAGCGGTGTGATGCCCCAGCGTCTTTGGCACTCCTCGCCAAATTTCTTCACGTCTGCCAGTGTGGTGTCCGGTTTGATGAGTAACACACCCTCACGAATGGGTGAGCATCCTGCCACTTTGATGATTTTTCCGTTCTTGCCTTTGCGCTCCCGCTCTTTTTCCTGCATGGCACGACCTGTCTTTTCCTTTACCATCCGTTTGATGTTGTCGTAGTGCGTTTGCAGGTCGGGATTGCCGAAGTTCGGGTTTATCCACTGCTCGTTGTCGGCAGAGAGTTCCGGCACGATATAGATTTTGGATGTACCGATATTACGCATATACTCGGCAGTCCTTCGGTTATGAGCCTCGCTTGACTTGGTGTTGCAAGGCTTGATATGTATGCTTGATTTTGTTGCCATTTTTTTAGAATTTGATTTGTTGATGAAAATATTTTCCGCTGTCCGCTCATAACCGCAATGGGTTATTAGGGCATCGCCTTAATCGGAGGGTGCAGGGAGAGGGTCACTTCCTGCTCCGGGTTCTTAGGGGTGGAAGCCTCTGAGCGGAGTTTCCAAAGAGAGGGTCACTCTTTGGTCGGGTTGCATAGGGCTGACAGCCCTTGCCGGGTTCTCAGGGCAGCGTCCTGAGTGGGACGGGGCAAAGCCCAGCCCCTCGGGAGAGCCCACAACTACGGAAGCGAAGCGTGTAGTTATAGTGGGCTATATCAAGGGCAAGCCCTTGTCTGTCCGCTACAGCCTACGGCTTCCGCTCTCCTCCATTAAGGAGGGTTTTCATCGCCACTGCCGATTGGGGATGCACCGACCAGTACAAGGTCGAAATCATCTATCAGCTTTTGCAGGACGGGGTTCTTCTCTATCATCCGCCGGAGGACTTTTTCCGCCTCTACAAGATGATTGGCTGTACACATTATTTTACTTTCCCGTATCTGGAAGACAATCCAGTCGGCTATGTCGATATGGGCTGCCTTCTGCTCCGGTGTGGCGTTCTTCTCTATGATGTCAGACACGACAATCTTGCAATAGGTCATACTCCCAGCATGCTGTTTCCACTCCGAATATCCGTCCGCATCGGGAAAGAGAAGCACGGTTCGTCCGCCCAGCACACGGAGCTTTTCCTCTCTCAACTGGCTCTTGCCTCCTGTCGCCAGCCAGACATAACCGGGAAAGAGGGCAGAGCCGATAACGGCACTCTTCTCGGATTCCACCAAGACCGCTACTCTGTCAGGATAGACATTCAGCAGGTGTTCCCCGAACAGGCATTGGGAAAGTTGCCAATCCTCCGGCAGTACCCGTTGCCTTTTCAGTATGCTGTGTATCCAGTCCACTGCCGACACCTCTCCTCCCTTGATACGGTGTCCGTCCTCTGGATTGTACTGCATCACCTTGCCCGTGCGTACCCTGTTTGTGCGGTCTATCTGCCAGAAGATGACAGCCCCGTCACGGGTTGCTCCAAGACGGTACTCTTCCAGCAACCGCTTCAACACTTCCTTTGCCTTGCTGCCGTAATAGGAATCAAGGAGCGAGGAAATGAAGCGGAAGAAGTTGCTGTGCACGCTTTGCGACCTCTCCACATACTTTGGCGGTATGTAGCCTATGCTTGCTTTTGGTGATGTCTGTCCGGGCTTCCGTTCTGACCTTTGCCTGTCAAAAGAGAACCCCTTGTCGGTACGGCATTCGGGGTGGTCGTGGAAATACTCCTTGGGAGTATAATGATACCCGCAACTGCTCTCATGATTGCACCTGCCGACAGACGGATGCAGGAGCATACCGCTTTCATCCACATAACATGTGAAAGAACGCTTGTCCCCGCAATTCGGGCAAGTATGCCGTGTTGCCGTTCCTTTATATTTCTGTAACGAATAGTTGCTCATGGCTTGTCTTTGTTTTTGAGTTTTTCGATTGTTGTCCCGTTGTCCCATTGTCCCGTCCCTATAAGACTTGGGACAGTGGGACACCCCGGGACACCTTGGGACATCAGGCTTCTGCCTGTATCATCCCTTGTACCGTAAATGAAGCGGTTATCCTTTATACAGCTATGTGCAGACTGCTTTTTCATGCCTTATCCTCCTCTTTCCCATATCCTGTAAACAACTCCGCCTGCTTTGTTTCTCTTACTGTCCCGCTTGTCCCATGCTGTCCCATTGTCCCACTTCCTGTCTGTTGGGACAGCGGGACACTTGGGACGGCTGCATTCCTGTCCTCCTTGCTGCGCTGGATTATCCGGCTGACGGTGGACTTGCCGCAGTTCACCTGTGAGGCTATCTCCCTGACGGACTTGCCGGACTGGGACAATTGCAGGATTTGGCAATCCCTCTGGCTGGATTCGTTGTCACCCAGTTTCTTCAGGTGTTCCTTTTCCGTTGAATAATCCCTGAACACGAATTGCAAGAAAGCGTCCACCTTCTCAATCTCGTAGATGATTACATTGTCCGCATCGTGGGAGAATGTCCCGTATCGGACTTTGAGCTGCTTCACATAGCGAAGCCCTCCGTCCTGCGCACTCTTCCCGATGGCGAACACGCTGTCAAAGAAATTGTAGAGCCGTTTGCTTCCGGCAAGGTCGTTGGAAGTGATGGGACAGTCCAAAGAGCGTTTGGGTGTATGTGCCAGAACAAGGACGGACAATCCGTATCTCTTTTTGAGGTTGCTGAGCTGTATCATCAGCCGTCCTGCCGCATCGCCTTTCTCCATGGCGCAGCACAGGTAGGTAAGATTGTCAATGATGAAGATTTTGCACCCGGTTTGCAGAGCCATCTGTTCTATGCCTCCCATGATGGCTTCCTCGAAATCGGCTTCTAGCAACGAATTGCAGTCAAGCGATACCCGGTACAGCCTTTCAGGAAAGATGTATGGCGTTCCATGCTCGCTGGTATAGCGTAGCTGGAACTGCTTTTCGGAGAGTTCAAAGTCCAGATACAGCACATCGTCAGTCCGGGCGATACGGTCGGCTATCTGCACGGCAAGGATGGACTTGCCCACATTGG
>OLRS01000269.1_pt1 | contig 61448 bp, 59 predicted proteins | sample 1673171 | NCBI WGS metagenome assembly OLRS01 (sample SAMEA3136762, study PRJEB25190) | human gut metagenome | biome: human gut; feature: human-associated habitat; material: faeces | place: Austria | collected 2013
GACGGCGTTTTCTCGGCCTACACCAAGGACGTCCGCGAGGCGCGTCACGTCGGTCTGCTGACCGGTCTGCCGGACGCTTACGGCCGCGGCCGTATCATCGGCGACTACCGCCGTGTTGCGCTGTACGGCGCCCACCGCCTGATTGCGGAGAAGCAGAAGGACAAGGACGCCCTCGGCGAAGTACCCACCACCGAAAAGGAGATCCGCTGTGCAGAGGAGCTTTCCGACCAGATCAAGGCGCTGAAGGACATGATCGCGATGGCGGCGTCCTACGGCTTCGATATTTCTGAGCCGGCTGCCAACGCAAGAGAGGCTGTACAGTGGCTGTACTTCGGCTATCTGGCAGCCATCCGCACCCAGAACGGAGCAGCTATGAGTGTAGGCCGTGTATCCACTTTCCTGGACATCTATCTGGAGCGTGATCTGGCAAATGGCACCCTGACTGAGGCAGAGGCACAGGAGCTGGTAGACCATTTTGTCATGAAGTGCAGAATGGTGAAGTTCGCCAGAATTCCGTCCTACAATCAGCTGTTCTCCGGCGACCCGGTATGGGCGACCTTGGAGGTGGCAGGCATGGGCATGGATGGTCGCTCCATGGTGACCAAGAGCGACTACCGTTTCCTGCATACCCTGGAAAATATGGGACCGAGCCCGGAGCCGAACCTGACTGTCCTTTATTCCTCCCGCCTGCCGAAGGCCTTCAAGGAATATGCGGCGGCCATCTCGGTGCGGACCAGCTCCATTCAGTATGAGAATGACGATGTGATGCGGCCGGTATGGGGCGACGACTACTCCATTTGCTGCTGCGTATCCGCGACACAGACCGGTAAGGAAATGCAGTTCTTCGGAGCCCGCGCGAACCTGGCCAAGTGCCTGCTTTACGCCCTGAACGGCGGCCGCGATGCCAAGAGCCGCGAGCAGGTAGGACCGGAGTACGCGCCGTACCAGGGCGAGTACCTGGAGTACGACGAGGTTATCCGCAAGTACGACAGGATGATGGACTGGCTGGCTGGCCTGTATGTGAATACCCTGAACGCCATTCAGTATATGCATGATAAATATTACTACGAGGCGGCGGAAATGGCTCTTATCGACACCGATGTGCGCCGTACTTTTGCCACCGGTATCGCAGGCTTCTCCCATGTGGTAGACTCCTTAAGCGCTATCCGTTACGCAAAGGTAAGGGCCATCCGGGATGAGGAAGGCCTGATTGTAGACTATGAGGTAGAGGGCGATTTTCCGCGCTACGGCAACGACGATAACCGTGCGGACGATATCGCGGTATGGCTCCTGAAGACCTTCCTGGAGAAGCTAAAAAAACGTCACACCTACCGGAATTCCGAGGCGACTACCTCGATCCTGACCATTACCTCCAACGTGGTATACGGCAAGGCCACCGGCAATATGCCGGACGGACGCCGTGCAGGCGAGCCGCTGGCACCGGGTGCGAACCCCAGCTATGGCGCAGAGCAGAACGGCCTGCTGGCTTCTCTGAATTCTGTGGCGAAGCTGCCCTATGAGTATGCGCTGGACGGTATCTCCAATACCCAGACCATCAACCCGGGTGCTCTCGGACACAGCGAGGAGGAACAGAAGAAGAACCTGGTATCCGTGATGGACGGCTATTTCGATCAGGGCGCGCACCATCTGAATGTCAATGTATTCGGCAAAGAGAAGCTCATTGACGCCATGGAGCACCCGGAGAAGGAAGAGTACGCGAACTTTACCATCCGTGTATCCGGCTATGCGGTGAAATTCATTGACCTGACCCATGAGCAGCAGCTGGATGTGATTGCGAGAACCTGCCATGACCACATGTAAGGTACATTCCCTGGAAAGCTTCGGGGCTGCTGATGGCCCGGGAGTGAGGTATGTGATCTTTCTTCAGGGATGTCGGATGCGCTGCCAGTTCTGTCACAATCCCGACACCTGGGAGGAACAGGGCGGAACGATATACACGGCAGAGGAGCTGCTTTCAAAAGCTTTGCGCTACCGGAATTACTGGGGTACAGAAGGGGGCGTCACCGTCAGCGGCGGCGAACCTTTGCTGCAAATGGATTTCCTGCTGGAATTTTTCGCCCTGGCGAAGGAAAAGGGCATTCATACCGTCCTTGATACGGCAGGACAGCCATTTACCAGAGAAGAACCGTTTTTCGGAAAACTGGAAGAGCTGATGAAGGTAACAGATTTACTGCTGTTGGATCTGAAGGAAATGAATCCGGAACGGCACCGGAGACTGACGGGCAGGGAAAACGACAATATCCTGGAGTTTGCCCGCTATCTTTCCGAGATCGGAAAGCCAGTCTGGATCCGGCATGTGCTGGTGCCGGAGAGGAGCGATTTTGTCGAGGATCTGCAGGCGCTCAGAGCTTTTACTGAAACGCTTGCGAACGTGGAACGAATAGAGGTTTTGCCCTATCATACCCTGGGAGTTTTTAAATGGGAAAATATGGGTATCAAATATCCACTGGAAGGAATCCGACCGCCGGAACCGGAGCGGGTTCGGCAGGCAGAAGAGATTCTGGGCTGCGGGAAACAGAGATAAGGTAAAAAACCGATGTGCAGATTTTTCTGCCATCGGTTTTTTATGCAATAGGAAATTCCTAAGACTATCGTGTTGAATTTGTAATATTTTCAACTAAAAACCAAGAAAAACTACTACAAAAACAAAATAAAGCATGATATAATAACACTATATGTTTCAAAAGAAAAACTACAAGGAGGAGAGAAGATGCTTGCCATTGAGCGGAAAAATGAAATCCTTGCCATATTACAAAAAGAACAGCGGGTTCTCGTTTCCGAGCTGAGCAAACGGTACGATGTAACAGATGAAACCATCCGGCGCGATCTGGAGAAGCTGGAGATCGAGGGCTTTGTAAAGAGAACCTACGGAGGAGCGGTTCTGAATAAGAATAAGAATGTGGATATGCCGCTCCGTATCCGGGAGAAGACCAACCGGGACGAGAAGCAGATTATCGCGGGCCTGGTGGCGGGCCTGGTGGAGGAGGGCGACCGGATCATGCTGGACGCGTCCTCGACCTCACTGATGATCGCCAAGGAGCTGAAGGAAATGAATAAGCTCACCGTCATCACGAATTCGGTGGAGGTACTGATCGAACTGGCCGGACACGAGGGCATCCAGGTGATTTCCACGGGAGGCAATCTGAACGAGAGCTCCCTGTCCCTGGTGGGCAACGCGGCCCAGAAGGTACTGAACGGCTACCACGTAGATAAGGCTATCTTTTCCTGCAAGGGCATCGACATGAAGGAGGGCATGACTGATTCCAACGAGCTGGACAGCGATATTAAAATAGCCATGTATAACTGCGCGGATACGGCGATTCTGGCCGTGGACAGCAGTAAGTTTGACCGGGTTTCCTTCGTGAAATCCATGATGCTGAAAAAGGGAGACGTCATTGTGACCGACCGGAAGCCGTCAGCGGAATGGCTGAGTTTTCTGGAGGAACAGGGGGTTCATCTGGTCACACAGGAATAAAAGAGAAAGGAAAGGTATTTCATTATGGGAGAGAAGATTTACAATCTGGCCTTTGATTTCGGAGCGTCCAGCGGACGTATGGTGCTCTGTAAGCTGGAGGACGGGAAGCTTACGCTTGAGGAGCTGCACCGTTTTCCAAACCATGAGGTCCGCGTGGGGGGACATATTTACTGGGATCTGTTTGGTCTGTACCATGAGCTGAAACAGGGACTGAAGAAGGCGGCAGCGAAAAAGGTGCCGATTCAGTCTCTGGCTATTGATACCTGGGGCGTGGACTACGGTCTCTTTGATAAGGAAGGCAACCTCATCGGCAATCCGGTGAACTACCGTGATTCCCGTACCGACGGCATGCTGGAACAAATCGGAAAGATTATTCCGCTGGAAGAACTCTATAACCGCACCGGTATCGAGTTCATGTATTTTAACTCCATTTTCCAGCTCTACGCGGAGAAGAAGATGCGCCCGGTGATTCTGGACAATGCGAAGCGTATCCTGTTCATGCCGGAGCTGTTCGGCTATTTCCTGACAGGTATCATGTATTCCGAGTATACCTTTGCCAGCACCTCTCAGCTTCTGGACGCCAGAAAGCGGCAGTGGGATTATGATCTCATCGAGAAGCTTGGCCTGAATAAAGAGATGTTCGGCGATATCGTGATGCCGGGTACCGTTATCGGCGATCTGCTTCCCGAGGTGGAGGAGGAGACCGGACTTAAGGGCGTAAAGGTCATTGCGGTGGGCAGCCATGATACGGCTTCCGCCGTGGCAGGCGCTCCGCTGGAGTCCGACGACGCGGCCTTCTTAAGCTGCGGCACCTGGTCTCTGCTTGGCATGGTTCTGGATGAGCCGATTTTAAATGAAGCTTCCTATAAATATAACTACACCAATGAGGGCAGTATCGACGGCAAGATCCAGTTTCTGAAGAATATCAACGGACTGTGGATTATGCAGAATCTGCGCCGCAACTGGTGTGAGTTCGAGGGCGAGGTAAGCTTCCCGGATATCATCCGCGAGGCACGGGCTGCCAAGCGTCAGGACTTCACGATTAATCCGAAGGATCCCCGCTTCACAGCGCCCTTAAATATGATGAAGGAGATCATCGGCTACTGCCGGGAGACCGGCCAGGGCACCCCGGAGGGACTGGGCGAGATGGCCATGGCCATCTACAACGGTCTGACTGAGGAGTACCGTAAGTCCATCCAGTATATGGAAGAGATCACCGGCAAAACCGTCACCTGCATCAATATGGTGGGCGGCGGCATCCAGGATCAGCTGCTCTGTGAGCTGACTGCGAAGAAGACCGGCAAGCGCGTGATGGCGGGACCGGTGGAGGGATCCGTTCTGGGCAACAGTATTGTACAGCTGGTAGCTATGGGTGAAGTAAAGGATGTACAGGCCGGACGTGACATTATACGGAATTCTTTCGACGTGAAGATTTACGAGCCGTAAAATCCGAAATCCGATGAAAAAAGTGTTGACAGAAACCGACGAAGCCACTATAATCTTATGTGTGCAAGGATACCTTTGTTAATTCGAAGGTAAAATACCCAGACAGTTGTCTAATGCACAATACACAACTGGAGGGAGGTTAGGTGTGATACTATGTCAAATGTAATCGTAAAAGAGAACGAGACTTTAGATAGCGCTCTGCGTCGTTTTAAGAGAAACTGTGCAAAGGCAGGCATTCAGCAGGAGATCCGTAAGAGAGAGCATTACGAGAAACCGAGCGTAAGACGTAAGAAGAAATCTGAAGCAGCTAGAAAGCGTAAATACAACTAATATTGTGCATGAAATTCCTCGACTTTACTGTCGGGGAATTTTTTCTCTAACAGGGGAAATTACACACAAGTGTGTAAAATGTATCATTATCCGGAATAACCGAAAAGAGGGAATGTTATAAGTGGGGCAATATGCCGAAGATATGGCAATTTATACATGAATTTGTAGAAAATGCTAATGGAAAATGATACATTTTAGGTGGATTTTGCTATAGCTTTTTTGGAAAAAAGAGTATAGTATAATCTGGATTCAAAGACTATGACGAGACAGGAGGGATTTGCATGGAGCAGATGGAAGCAGTGCTTGGCAGGCTTTCTGAGATCGAGAGCGCGGCAGTGGCTCTGGAGGAGAAGGCGGCAGAGCAGAAGAAGCAGATCGCGGCTGAGTACGAGGCGAAGACACAGGCCTTTGATAAGGAGATTGACGCGCAGACGCAGGAGAAGCTGAAAACTCTGAATGAGAAGCTTCGGTTGGAAGCAGAAAATGAGCTTCTGAAGATGAAGCAGGAGACCGACCGGGAACTGGCGGCCATGGATGCGGAGTACAGCCAGAATCATGAGAAGCTGGCGGCTGCGATTTTTGATAAGATGATAGGAGAATAGGCATGGGCGAACTGATGAAATACAGTGCCGTTGCCACAAAGATACGAGCCATGGAGAGCCGGCTTCTGTCGAATGAGGATTTCGCGAAGCTGGCGGCTATGGAGAATGTTCCGCAGGCAGTGGCCTATTTGAAAAAGATTCCGGCCTATGAAGCCCTGTTTAAGGGATATGATGAGACGGAGCTTCACCGGGGTCAGATTGAGAGACTGCTGGTCGGTACGCTGTATTACGATTTCTCCAAGATCTATCGTTTCTGCGATAAGGAACAGAAAAAGATCCTGCGGCTTTACTTCAGCAAGTTTGATATCGCCATTATCAAGCGAGCCTTCCGTAGAGCCTTCAACCACGGCGATCGTACCGCGGAAGAGAAGGAGCTTCGGAGCATGGTACAGCGTTACACCGACATACCGCTGGAAAAGCTGGCTGAGACAGGGACGGTACCCGAGATTCTGGAAGCACTGAAGGGCACCGAATACTATAAGGTACTGCAGAAGCTGGATCATGTGGAGAGCGCAAGTCTCTTTGATTATGAAATGACACTGGATCTGTATTATTTCTCTATGATATGGAAACAGAACAGCAAGCAGACAAAGGGCAAGACCAAGTCGCTTCTGGCCAGAAGCCTGGGAAGCCAGATTGATCTGCTGAATATGATGTGGATTTACCGGGCAAAGAAATACTATCAGATGTCGGAAGCTTCGACCTATACGCTTCTGATTCCGGTGACCTATAAGCTCCATGACAGCGATATCCGTGCCATGGTGGCGGCAGCAGATGAGAGAGCTCTGGAGGAGGCCATCCAGAAGACCTATTACGGAAAACGTTTTATGAAGCTGGACAGCCGGGAACTGGAGACTGTCTACGATAGATTTCTGCGGAAGGTATACACAGAGGAAAAGCGGCAGAACCCCTATTCCCTGGCAGCGATTACCGGTTACCTGTACGACAAGGAGCAGGAGTTGGATAAGCTGACGACCGTGCTGGAGGGCGTCCGTTACGGACTTCCGGCCAGTGAGACGCTGAAATATATCGAGCAGTCGAAAGACGCCGGCAACCAGTAGAGGAGGTAGTAGCAAGTGATTGTAAAGATGAAGTTCTTAAGCATCACGGGCCCCAGGAATGATATTGAGCGCATGGCCGGTCAGTATCTTTCCAAGTATGAGATACAGCTGGAACACGCCCTGACTGAGCTTAAGACGGTACAGAATCTGAGAGCCTACACCGATAAGAATCCCTATGAAGAGATTCTGCGTCAGGCTTCAGAGTATCTCCCCGCGGATCTGCACACAGATCGGGAATTCCCCGATATGACGGTGGATAAAGCGGAGCAGATTTTAAGAGAAGCGGAAAAGAACCTGACAGATCTGAAGGATCAGAAGGCAGAGCTCATAGCGAAGCGTGAAAAATGCAAGGCTTCCATGGACAGCATCGAGCCCTTCCAGGGACTGGAATTCGATGTCCACAGCCTGCTGAATTTCCATTATGAGAAATACCGCTTCGGACGGATTTCCAAGGAGTACTTCGACAAGTTCGACCGCTATGTATATGACACGCTGGATACGATTTTCTATAAGTGTAAAAGCGATGAGGAATACGTTTACGGAGTATATTTCGTACCGGCTTCCCTGGCGGATAAGATTGACGCGGTGTACGCGTCCATGCATTTTGAACATATCTTTATTCCGGATGAGTACGAAGGAACGCCGACCCATGCATACGAAGAGCTGAAAGAAGAGCTGGCGAAGCTGGATGAGGAACTTGTGTCGATGGATCAGAAGATTACTTCCGTTGTGGCAGACCGCATCGATGAGCTGGCAGCCGCTTCTGCTTACCTGAAAAAGCGCAGCGCAAGTTTCGATATCCGGAAGTACGCAGCCCTGACCAGAGAGAAGGACAATGTGTTTTATATCCTCTGCGGCTGGATGCCGGAGGATCAGGCAGACGCCTTCCAGAAGGAGATTGAGGATGACGAGCAGACCTTCGTGGTGGTGGAGGATGACCATGACAATATCTTCAGCACCCCGCCCACGAAGCTTCATAACCTGAAGATTTTCCGTCCCTTCGAGATGTATGTGAAGATGTATGGACTTCCGGCCTACAATGAGATGGATCCGACCATGTTCGTAGCCATCACCTATGCCTTTATCTTCGGCGCCATGTTCGGCGATGTGGGACAGGGCCTGGTACTGCTGCTGGGCGGCTTCTTCCTGTATAAGAAGAAGGGCATGGATCTGGCGGCGATTATCGGCAGCGCCGGTATCTTCTCTACCTTCTTCGGTTTCATGTACGGCAGCTTCTTCGGTTTCGAGGATGTGCTTCCGGCCCGCTGGCTGAAGCCCAAGGAAGCTATGATGACGCTTCCGGTGGTTGGTCAGATGAACACCGTATTCGTGGTAGCCATCGTATTTGGTATGTTCCTGATTCTGACCGCGATGATTCTTCATATTATCGTGGCGGTGCGGAATCATGATATCGAAGGCACCTGGTTTGATACCAACGGTGTGGCAGGCTTTATCTTCTACGGCTTTGTAGTAGCAAGCCTGATTCTCTTTATGAGCGGACATGCGCTTCCGGCTACCATCATTATGGTACTGGTTCTGGGACTGCCCCTTCTGGCTATGGCCTTTAAGGAGCCGCTGACCGCCTGGATGGAGAAGAAGAAAGCAGAGCTGGATGGCGGCGTGGCCATGTATCTGGTGCTGACCTTCTTCGAGATGTTTGAGGTGCTCTTAAGCTTCTTCTCAAACACTCTGTCCTTTGTCCGTATCGGAGCCTTCGCAGTCAGCCATGCGGCCATGATGGAGGTCGTTCTGATGCTGGCAGGCTTCGAGAACGGCGCTACCGGCAACTGGCTTGTCATCGTACTGGGCAATGCCTTTGTCTGCGCGATGGAGGGTCTGATTGTAGGTATTCAGGTACTTCGTCTGGAGTACTACGAGTTATTCAGCCGTTTCTACAAGGGAACGGGACATGCGTTCAAGCCTTATAGAATGAACGAGAAATAAAGATACAGAAGCAATAATTTAAATTATTTATAAAAATTATTACAAAAGGTATTTAAAGGAGGAAATTCAAAATGTCTATGTTAGTGAAAGTATTACTGGTTGCAGCTCTTGTTTTAAGCATTATGGTTCCGTTCGGAGCATATTTCCTGGGACAGCCCTCCCGCAGCCGTTATAAGAGAAGCCTTGGATGCAACTGCTTCTTCTTCTTTGGTACTCTGGCTCTGGCAGCCGTTCTTGCATACGGCGGAAACGTACAGGCAGCTGAGACTGCCGCAGAGACCGCAGCAGGCATGTCCACAGGTCTTGGATACATCGCAGCAGCACTGGCTACCAGCCTTTCCGGTATCGGTTCCGGTATCGCAGTAGCATCTTCCGCAAGCGCAGCACTGGGTGCAATCAGTGAGGATCAGAGCATCTTCGGTAAGTCCATGATTTTCGTAGCTATGGCCGAAGGTATCGCTCTGTATGGTCTGATCATCTCCTTCATGATTCTTGGTAAGCTGTAAATCTCTGACCCGAAAGGCGGAATTGATATGAAGATGTATTTGATAAGCGACAATATCGATACCTGCACAGGCATGCGCCTGGCAGGTATCGAGGGCGCTGTCGTTCATGAAAAAGAGGAGCTGAAGGCGGAACTGAACCGCGCCATGGCAGATAAGGATATCGCTGTGGTGGTTCTGACGGAGAAGTTCGGTCAGGAGTTTCCGGAGGTCATCGCCGAAGCCCGCCAGGGCCGCAGCCTGCCGCTTCTCATTGAAATTCCGGACCGCCATGGCACCACCAGAGGAGAGAATTTCATTACCTCCTATGTAAATGAGGCCATCGGAGTCAAGCTTTAGAGTGAAAAGGAAGGTGATCGCAATGACGACAGAAGAAAAACTGCAGCATTTTACGACCTACGCCATGGAAGAGGCGAGAAATAAAAGCGACGCCATGATCCGCGAATATACGGATGCCATGCGGAAGATTTTTGAGGAGCATCAGGAGAAGAAGCGTCGTCAGGAGGAGCTTGAGATCAAGACCGAGACCGATCGTCTGGTACGTGAGAATAACAAGCAGTTCTCCGAGGAACAGATTGAAATCAAGAGAACCTTAAGCAAAAAGCAGGATGAACTGAAAGAAAAGCTTTTTGTAGAGGTAAAGGATCTGCTGGCAAACTTTGCGGAGACCAGGGAATATCATCAGATGCTGGTGAAACAACTGCGCGAGGCAAGGGAGTTTGCAGGCGGAGACGAAGTGATTTTATATATTGACCCGTCCGATGCGCAGAAGAAATACAGCATCGAGTCAGAAGTAGGCGCGCCGGTGACGGTCAGCGAATACTCCTTTATGGGCGGAACACGCGCCGTACTGCCGGGCCGGAATATCCTCATCGATAATTCCTTTGAGAGCAAGCTGGCAGGGGCGAAGGAAAGCTTCCAGTTAAAAGGAGGAGCACACCATGAATAGAACAGGCGTTATCTATGGAATCAACGGCCCTGTTGTATACATCAAAGGCAACACCGGCTTTAAGATGGCCGAGATGGTCTATGTAGGCAAGGAAAAGCTGGTAGGCGAGGTCATCGGTCTGGATAAAGACAGAACAACCATTCAGGTATTCGAGGAGACCACCGGAATCAAACCGGGTGAAATCGTAGAGGCTACCGGAGACGCTATCTCCGTATACCTGGCTCCCGGAATCCTGCATAATATTTTCGACGGTATTGAGCGTCCCTTAAGTGAGATCGCGAAAATCGGCGGCGCTTATATCAGTCGCGGTACCGTTGTAGATTCTCTGGATAAGGAGAAGCTCTGGGACGCCCACATGATTGTAAAGGAGGGCGACCGCGTCAGCGGCGGATCCATCATCTGTGAGGTACCGGAGACAAAGGCAATCGTTCATAAGGTTATGGTTCCTCCGAATCTCTCCGGCGTACTGACAAAGGTAATGCCGGACGGCCAGTATACCATCTGTGATACCATTGCGGTTCTGCAGCTGGACGACGGTACAGAGAAGGAACTGACCATGATGCAGAAATGGCCTATCCGTGTGCCGAGACCGACCACCAAGCGTTACCCGGCTTCCAAGCCGCTGGTTACCGGACAGCGTATCCTGGATACCCTGTTCCCTATCGCCAAGGGCGGTACCGCAGCGATTCCCGGCGGATTCGGAACCGGTAAGACCATGACCCAGCATCAGATCGCGAAATGGTCCGATGCGGATATCATCATCTATATCGGCTGCGGCGAGCGTGGCAATGAGATGACACAGGTACTGGAGGACTTCTCCAAGCTGGTTGACCCGAAGACAGGCAACCCCTTGATGGAGCGTACCACCCTGATTGCCAATACCTCCAACATGCCGGTGGCAGCCCGTGAGGCAAGTATTTACACAGGTGTTACTCTGGCAGAGTACTATAGAGATATGGGCTATGACGTTGCCATCATGGCAGACTCTACCTCCCGTTGGGCCGAGGCGCTCCGTGAGCTGTCCGGACGTCTGGAGGAGATGCCCGCCGAGGAAGGCTTCCCGGCATACCTGGCGTCCCGTCTGTCCGCGTTCTATGAGCGCGCCGGCATGATGCAGAACTTAAACGGAACAGAAGGAAGCGTATCCATCATCGGAGCTGTATCCCCACAGGGCGGCGACTTCTCCGAGCCGGTAACCCAGAATACCAAGCGTTTCGTCCGCTGCTTCTGGGGACTGGATAAGTCTCTGGCATATGCCCGTCATTTCCCGGCTATTCACTGGCTCAGCAGCTACAGTGAGTACGTATCCGATCTGGCGCCCTGGTACAAGGATCATGTGGCAAAGGATTTCATGGACTGCAGAAATCGTCTGATGGTCATCCTGAACCAGGAGAGCAGTCTGATGGAGATTGTAAAGCTGATCGGCAGTGATGTGCTTCCGGATGATCAGAAGCTGGTTCTGGAGATTTCCAGAGTAGTACGTCTGGGCTTCCTGCAGCAGAATGCATTCCATCCGGATGATACCTGTGTCCCCATGGAAAAGCAGATGAAGATGATGGAGATCATTCTCTATCTCTATGACAAGTCCAAGGCGCTGGTTACGCAGGGCATGCCCATGTCCGTGCTGAAGCGTGAAAATATCTTCGAGAAGGTCATTGCCATCAAGTATGATGTGCCCAACGACCACCTGGAGATGTTCGACGATTACAAGAAAGCGATCGATGAGTTCTACGATCGCGTACTGGAAAAGAACGCGTAAGGGGAGGAAGAGAAAATGTCAATTGAATATTTAGGCTTAAGTGAAATCAACGGCCCCCTGATTGCCCTGGAAGGCGTACAGAACGCGTCCTACGAGGAGATTGTAGAGATTACGGTGGACGGCAATAAGAAAGAGCTGGGCCGTATCATTGAGTGCTATAAGGATAAGGCGGTTATCCAGGTGTTCGGCGGAACGGACAATATGTCTCTTCGCAATACCCACACCAAGCTGACCGGTCATCCCATGGAGATTGCCCTTTCCCCGGAGATCCTGGGCCGTACCTTCAATGGTATCGGACAGCCCATCGACGGTCTGGGCGAGATCGTCTCCGATATTCACCGGAATGTCAACGGACAGCCGCTGAATCCGGTAACCCGTGAGTATCCGCGTAACTACATCCGTACCGGATTTTCCGCTATCGACGGTCTGACCACTCTGATTCGTGGACAGAAGCTTCCGATCTTTTCCGGAAACGGTCTGCCTCATGATCAGCTGGCAGCACAGCTGGTAAAGCAAGCTTCTCTGGGTGATGATTCGGATGAGCAGTTCGGTATCGTATTCGCAGCTATGGGTGTGAAGCACGACGTAGCGGATTTCTTCCGCCGCGCATTTGATGAGAGCGGAGCTTCCGAGCATGTTACCATGTTTATGAATCTGGCAAATGACCCGGTGGTAGAGCGTCTGATCACACCGCGTGTGGCTCTGACCGCTGCCGAGTACCTTGCTTTTGAGTGCAATATGCACATCCTGGTTATCCTGACGGATATGACTTCCTTCGCGGAGGCCATGCGTGAGGTTTCCTCCTCCAAGGGCGAGATTCCCTCCAGAAAGGGTTATCCGGGATACTTATACAGTGAGCTGGCCACCATCTATGAGCGTGCCGGTATCGTAGAGGGCGTCAATGGTTCCGTGACACAGATCCCGATCCTGACCATGCCCAACGACGATATCACCCATCCCATTCCGGACCTGACCGGATATATTACCGAGGGTCAGATTGTACTGGATCGTGAGCTTCACGGGCAGGCAGTTTATCCGCCTATCAGCGTACTGCCCTCCCTGTCCCGTCTGATGAAGGACGGTATCGGAGCGGGTTATACCAGAGAGGATCATCAGGATCTGGCGAACCAGCTGTTCTCCTCCTACGCGAAGGTGGGAGACGCGAGAGCGCTGGCTTCCGTTATCGGCGAGGACGAGCTGTCTCCGATTGATAAGAAGTACCTGCAGTTCGGTAAGGCCTTTGAGGCCCGTTTTGTAGGCCAGGGTCCGGAGGAAAACCGTACCATCGAAGAGACGCTGAACATTGGCTGGGAGCTTCTCGGCATGCTGCCGAGAGAGGAACTGGACCGTGTGGATACCAAGATTCTTGATAAGTACTATAAGCCGGCAGAATAATGTAAACCGAGTTTTTTTAAGAAGGAGGAAGCTGTATGGATAACAATGCAGTTCCTACAAAAGGCAACCTCATACGCGCGAAGAACTCCCTGAAGCTGGCAAAGCAGGGCTATGAGCTGATGGACAAGAAGCGGAACATTCTGATCCGGGAGCTGATGGGACTGGTGGATCAGGCCAAGGATATCCAGGACGAGATCCGCACAACCTTTACTACAGCCTATGCAGCCCTCCAGAAGGCCGACATGGAGCTGGGTATCAATGCCGTAGCCGATGTGGCCCGAAACGTACCTGTGGAGGATACGGTAGAGGTCAAGACCCGAAGTATCATGGGTACCGAGATTCCGCTGGTCCGCTACGACGCAGCTACCCGTGCGCCGGCCTATGCCTTCTACAGCACGAAGGAATCTCTGGATATCGCCAGGGTCTCTTTTGAAAAGGTAAAGGATCTGACTATCAAGCTGTCTGCGGTAGAGAATTCAGCCTACCAGCTGGCGGCCAATATCAAGAAGGCCCAGAAGCGTGCCAACGCTTTGAAGAATATCACCATTCCCCGCTACGAGGCGCTGACGAAGGATATTTCCAACGCCCTGGAGGAGAAGGAGCGTGAGGAGTTCACGAGACTGAAGGTTATTAAGAGAATGCATTCGTAAAGAAAAAAATATGAACTGACAAAAGAGCAGTGCTGACAGAATTCTCCGGAGAGAAGGAAGTCAGCACTGCTCTTTGTTTGAAAATTAGATCAGCAGCCCCGGATTCTCCAGCAGCTGTTTGATCCTGCGGAGGAACAGAGCAGCCGGAGCGCCGTCTACGACGCGGTGGTCGTAGGTCAGAGAAAGCTGCATCAGCGGTCGGATGACCAGTTGGTCATTGACGACAGCCGGTTTTTTCTCCATCTTGCCTACGGCCAGGATACCCACCTCAGGCTTGTTGACGATGGCTGTGAAACTCTCGATGTCAAACATACCCAGATTGCTGATGGTAAAAGTGCCGCCGGACATTTCGTCCGGGGACAGGCGGTTCTCCTTAGTGCGGGTTGCCAGATCATGGCTGATGGCAGAAATCTCAGGGAGAGATTTCAGATCCGCGTCGTGGATAACCGGAACTAAGAGACCCGTGTCGGTGGCTACTGCCATGCCAATATTTACGTAATCCTTGGTGGTGATAAAGGAGTCATCCATGGTAGCGTTCATCATGGGAAACTCAATCAGAGCCTTGGCGGTGCAGCGTATGACGATATCATTGTAGCTGATCTTCACATCCGCAGCTTTCAGCTGCTCACGCAGGCGAACCGCTTCCGTCATATCCACAGTGAGCCGATGGTTGGCTTGGGCCAGAGTATTCAGACTGTCTACCATGCGCTGCGCAATGATGCGGCGCATATTGGTGACCGGAATCTGATGCTCGCCGCGTACCGGTGTCACAGAAGTGTCCGGTGTGGGAATGGTTGCCGCAGTTGCAGTATTCGATTGGGTAACAGCGCCTAAAACGTCGCGTTCAATGATCATTCCCATGGGGCCGCTTCCGGTGATGGTATGATAATCAACGCCAAGTTCTCTGGCACGCATGCGTGCTCGCGGAGAGGAAAAGCTGCGTGTTTCTTCTGGCAGGGGTGTTGTCTCAGCCGGGGCAGAAACCGTCAGTTTATCAGGTTTACCCGTCAGAATCGTCTGATAGTCTGCACCTGCAGGTCCGATGACCGCAATAGGAGTCGCCACCTCGGCGGTTTCGCCCTCAGGGCAGAGAATCTTAAGAAGTGTACCGGAGGCCGGAGCGTCGATGGTGATGGCCAGCTTGTCGGTCTCCATGTCAAAGAGGGGTTCGCCTTCTTTGACAGTATCGCCCTCTTGGAAAAGCCAGGAGGAGATCATGCCCTCAGTCATCTGAAGCCCCTGTTTCGGCATAATAACAATTTTGCCCATAATGATTCCTCCTTATGCCTGATAGAGAACAGCCTTGGCCGCCTTTATAATGTCTGCCACCTGTGGCGTCGCTGCGTTTTCCAGCCCCAGATTGAAGGGAAGGGGACAGGGAGCTGTGCCGAGACGAACCGGAGCGGCATCCAGATACGGGAAAGCAGCTTCTGTCACCTGAGCTGCGATCTCCGCTCCCCAGCCAGCATTACGGTGTGCCTCATGAACTACCACCAGACGTCCGGTCTTTTTGACAGATTCTATGATGGTGTCAATATCCAGCGGTACCAGAGTCCGGGGATCAATGACCTCGGCGTGAATACCCTCTTTTTCCAACTCATCGGCTGCTTCCAGCGCACGGCTCACATAGAGCAGGTTGGCTACGATAGTTACATCAGTTCCGGCGCGTTTCACATCAGCTTTGCCGAAGGGAATCAAGTATTCCGGATCATCGGGCACATCACCCTTGTGGGCGTAGAGGGCCTTGTGCTCAAAGAACATCACCGGATTGTCATCTCGGATGGCAGTGCGGAGCAGTCCGGCTGCATCTGCGGGGGTGGAAGGACACGCTACCTTCAGGCCTGGAATGTGCATAAAGAAGGTTTCTACGCTTTGGGAATGAGTTGCCGCATTGCCACGTCCGATACCCTGTTGGCCACGGATGACAAGGGGAATTTTTGCGTTACCGCCAAAGATATAGCGGGTCTTAGCGGCCTGATTCAGCAGCTGGTCCATAGCTACAAAGGTGAAATCCATATACATCAGCTCTACAATAGGACGCATGCCTGCGCAGGCAGCTCCGATACCGGCACCCACAAAACCTGCCTCGGAAATGGGGGTATTGCGGACCCGTTCGGTTCCAAATTCCTTATAGAGATCTTTGGTGCAGCCAAATACACCGCCCAGAGTTTCTACGTCTTCGCCCATGATAAATACGCGATGATCCCGCCGCATTTCTTCAGCCATCGTATCCCGGATGGCCATTGCATAGGTCTTGATACTCATAAGGCAGCACCTCCTTCACCTTCATAGAAAACGTCATCCAGCAACTGGGCCGGATCCGGCTCAGGGCTGTTCAACGCAAATTCAGCAGCCTTGTCTGCTTCATCCTGCGCGGCTTTTTCGATTGCATCCAGTTCCTCAGCGGTAAACAGTCCTTCTTCCATGAGCTTCGTGCGGTAGCGCTTGATGGGGCATTTCTGCTTCCATTCTTCTACTTCATCGCGGGTACGATAGGGCTGCGGGTCACCGGTCCAGTGGCCCAGCCAGCGGTAAGTTTTGCACTCAATGAGGGTCGGTCCGTCTCCGGCTTTGGCCCGGGCAAGCGCGGTGGCAAAGACTTCATCGATGGCTTCCACGTCATTGCCGTCTACAGTGACGCCGGGAATATTGTAGGCTGCGCCGCGGACGCTGATGTCCTTGACAGAGGTGGACTGCCAGGAAGGTACGGAGATACCGTACAGATTATTCTCGCATATAAAGATAATCGGCAGCTTCCATACAGAAGCCAGATTCAGCGATTCATGGAAGGTTCCTTCATTGGAAGCGCCATCTCCGAAGAAAGAGACGCTGACATGACCGTTGTTCTGCATTTTGCAGGCCAGAGCGGCTCCGGTAGCGATGGGAATACCGCCGCCTACGATCGCATTGGCTCCCAGATTACCTTTGGAGAGGTCTGCGATGTGCATGGAACCGCTGCGTCCTTTGCAGTAGCCGGTAGATTTTCCCATAAGCTCGGCCATGGCCCGATCGAGGGTAGCGCCCTTGGCGATACAGTGTCCGTGTCCCCGGTGTGTGCTGGCTATGTAGTCCTGATCCGTCAGTCGGGAGCATACAGTAGCCGCTACGGCTTCTTCGCCTACATAAAGATGTACGGAACCGCGCAGCTTGTTGGCTTCAAATAAAGAAACGGCTTTCAGTTCGAAGCAACGGATGCGGTTCATCGTCTGATAGATCAGGCGAGCCCGTTCTTTTTCTATCATAGGGTTACCTCCTTGTTAGTTTTTTAATTGGTCTGACCAATTTTGCCTACATTATAGCATTGGAAAAAGCGCTTGACAAGTAGTTTGAATAAAAATTTAGAAAATTTAAAATATTAACTGCAATAACGTGATAAAATGGATAAAAAACCAAAAATAAGAAAAAACTTGACGGGAAAAAGACTGGATTGTACTTGAAAATATACAATCTGCACGAAAAATAGGGGCGAAAATATGGGGAAGAGGGGAAGAAAATACTGCACTTTTACTGAAAATGAGGTTTGGTAGGGGAAAACTATAAAAAAATATTGAAAACCAAAAGAGTCAGTGCTATAGTCAATTATAGAAAAAGCATTATTGGTCAGACCAATATTGCAAGAGCTCGAAAGGCCTTTGGATTACATTTTCAAACAGGGTTTGCAAAGGAAAGTTATAAGTGGGTTTACAAGAAATAAATTGCAAACGCGGAATATTATAAGTAAAATAGTAATATAGATAAAAAGAGTAACACAGGTGGGAAAATGTACGAAAAGACACAAAAGCTTTATGAAGAAGTAGCGGGAAAGCTGCAGGAAGAAATCAGAACAGGCACCTATCAGCCTGGGGACAGGCTTCCATCGGAGCGTATCCTGTCACAGGAATACGGGGTAAGTCGATCGGTCATCCGCGAAGCCTTTCGTTCATTGGAGCAGATGGGATGCGTGGAGGCGAGGACCGGAGGAGGCACCTATGTGAAGGCTCCGGAGATTTCGTCCATGGTAGATTCTATGTCGATGCTGATCAGTCTGGATGAAAGTTTTGCCATGGAGTTGGTGGAAGCCCGACTGGTGGTGGAGACCGAGATCGCGAGACTGGCAGCAGAACGACGGACAGAAGAACAGATAGTCATGATGCATAAGACCCTGGATGAGATGCGAAGAGAGGTATACGCGGGGGGCAAAGGCATTGAGCAGGACAGCAAATTCCACGGACAGTTGGCAGAGGCTGCCGGAAACCGGGTTCTTCAGATGATGTCCTCCAGTTGTGCGGAGGTCCTGAACCGGTCCATGGAAGTGACCCAGGCTATTGAAGGAGTTCCGAAGCTGGCATTGCTTGCCCACGAGGGGATCCTTTATCAGGTGGAGAAGCAGGACGGAGGAAAAGCAGAGGCTTGCATGAGAAAACATCTGATGAGCGCGGATGAGAATCTGCGACGGGTTTTTGCAGACAACACAAAAGTGTTGTAAAGCGCTGAAAAAGCCGCGAATCAAAAGCGGTTTTTTTAACCCTATTTTCGTAAGCGCTTACGATTTATAAAATAACCTTAAAGTATACAAATTATCAGAAAAAAATAATGAGGGACCACATTTGACAAATGGAGTAGACAAAAATAAGAAGATTACCATATATGATATTGCGCAGGAACTACGTATTTCCATTGCTACCGTAAGCCGGGCGCTGAATGGAAAAGAGGACATCAGCGAGAAGACCAGAGAGGCGGTATATGAGGCGGCTGAGCGGATGGGATACAAGGCCAGCAAGACAGCAGCCAGTCTGTCCCGCAAGGAAAAGAAATTTGCGGCCCTGTTCCCGGATTTGATTCATGATTATGACAACGAGGTTCGCCGGGGAATCCAAAAAGCCGTAGAAGAGTTGCATGATTACCACGTAAGTGTGGAGATGATCACCATCGAGGGCAAGGCTGAAGGCTACATGGAGAAGCTGAAGGAGTTATCCTACAAGGATTACGATGGAGCACTTATCATTCCGCCGGAAGGGGAGGAGCAACTGTCGGAGCTTCTTCGAAGCACCCGGCTTGGCAAGCTGTCACTGGTGACCATGACCACGGACCTGGATCGGGATGTGAGAGTATTCGGAGTCCAGAGTAACGGTCTGGTGGCCGGGCACATGGCGGGAGAGCTGCTGGCGACGCTTCTGGGATCGGGCAAAAAGGTAGCTCTGATTACCGGACAAATGACCAGCCAGATACATAAAAGTACCGCGAAGGGGTTCCTGGCTGAGGTGGAAGCGCAGAAACTGAACTTTGCAGGTATCTACGAGCATTATGACAATCCGGAGAAAGCTTACGAGACAGCGGGAAGACTGATTGTGGAGCATCCGGATCTGGACGGTATCTATCTGGCGACGGCCAACTCTGTTACCTTCTGTGGCAGACTGGTGGAACTGGGATACGGCGGGAAGATAAAAATCATTGCGTCCGACGTATTTCCGAAAATGGTGGAGCTGGTTCGGTCCGGACTGGTGTACGCAACTATTTTCCAGAATCCCTTTAATCAGGGAAGACTGGCAGTTCACTACCTGTTTGAGTATCTGGTAGGGGAGAGAAAATTTGGGAAGAATGAGATTCTTCTGGATCCGCAGATTGTGATCCGCAGCAACATAGAGCTTTACGAAAAGAAATGCGCGGAGATCATGAGCGAGGATATTTTGTTTTAGGTTATAAAAACAGGCAAAATAAATACTTTTTAAAGAAGGGAGGAAAGAAACAAGTCTGTTCAAAAAGGGAAAAGCAAAGTAAAGGATAACATAAAAAATAGGAGGGTTTTCGTATGAAAAAAAGAACAATTCAGAAACTTTGGGCACTGGGACTGAGTCTCGCGATGGTAATTGGACTGACAGCCTGTGGAGGCGGATCTGCTGAAACTACTACAACGGACACGGCAGAGGCCACAGAAACAACCGAGACTACCGATACCGCGGAAGCAGCACCGGCAGACGATTTTGATCCGTCACAGTATTCCGTAGCGATCTGTATGGACAACATGAACCATCCGGTACACCGTATTGTACAGCTGGGCTTCCTGAAAGCAGCTGAGGCTCTGGGGTATGATAATGCCAAGGTTATCGGTACCGAGGGTGGAGACACCAGCGAGGCATTCGCAGCAGCAGAAGCGTTTGCGGCAGAGGGTGGTAACGGACTGCTTCTCTGGGCAGGAGATTCCAGCTGCTATAACACCATTGCCAACGTGGCTGCAGAAGGCGTGATCGTAGGTATCCCGCACTTCAATCATCAGCAGGAAGACGGAAGCTATCCGGAAGGCCTGGCATTCAACATGGCATGCGATCCGAAGCTTTACGGCAAGCAGGTAGCAGAGCTGATGGCAAAGAGCCTGGACGGCAAGGAGGGTTCTGTAGCCCTGACTCAGAATACCAAGAACGTAACTGAGAACGCGGCAACCGATTCCTTCAAGGCAACCTGGGATTCTCTGAAGGGTACATACGATCTGAGCAAGATTAAGGTTTTGGACGTACAGCTGGAAGGCGGCGTAGTAGATCAGGCAACCGCTATTAATCTCGCAATCATCCAGTCCAACCCGGATATCATCGGCGCTTTCGGTACCACCGGAAACTCCCCGATTACCTGGGCAGACGCAGCAACTAAGGCTGGTAAGAAGGACGGCGAAATCTTTATCGTAGGTATGGACGCAACCGAAGGAAACCTGGATTATCTGGAAGCAGGTAAGGTACAGGCAATCGTAGCTCAGCCACTGTACGATGAGGCTTATAAGACCATGGAGTATCTGGATACCATCTTCCGCGGCGGTACTGTTCCGGAGTGGACGGATCTTGAGGCTCCTGTAGTTACCAAGGATGGCGAAGGCAAGAATGGTCTGGAATATCATCGCGACATTGCGAAGCAGGTAGAGGAGTTCTTCAAGTAAATCAAATAAGCAGCACAGATGTGTGACGGAAGGGTGCTACATGGGTGTTCCTGGTAACACCCTTCCATTTTTACAGACATAGAAAGGGAAAATTGTATGGAGAAAGAATATGTACTGGAGGCTGTGGACATAACCAAAAGGTTTCCCGGTGTACTGGCGAATGACGCGGTCTGTCTGAATGTAAAATATGGTGAGGTGCTGGGTCTTATCGGAGAAAACGGTGCTGGAAAATCCACACTGCTGAAGATTTTAAACGGAATTTACCCACATGGAACTTACGAAGGAAAGCTGATTCTGGAGGGGCAGGAGGTACAGCCTGCCAGCACGCAGGACGCCATGGCAGCGGGAATCGGCTATGTGCCCCAGGAAACCAACGTACTGAAGAATTTCAGTGTAGCAGAGAATATCTATATGTCGGATCTGCGTCTGACCAAGCTTCATCAGGGGGAAAAGCAGAATAAGACTCCATTTGTAAATTTCCGGGAAATGTACCAGGCGTGTGAAACGCTTCTGAAAGAGAATCGAATCGATCTGGATCCCAAGGCTGATGTACGGAAGCTTTCTGTAGGACAGCAGCAGATGCTGATGATTGCCCGGGCGCTGGCGACAAAGCCAAAGGTTCTGATTCTGGATGAGCCCACCACATCTCTGTCAGGCAGCGATGTAAAGAGACTGTTTGAAGTAGTAAGAAATCTGAAAGAGAACGGAACGAGTATTATTTTTGTAACACATAAGATGGAAGAGATTCTGGAGCTGACGGATCGTGTCACGATTCTGCGAGACGGTAGGAACATCAGCACCTTTGAGAAAAAAGATTACGATACCGGAAAGATCATCGCGGATATGATAGGCCGTGAGATTTCAGAGATGTATCCGGAACGACATAACGAGATTGGAGACGAGGTTTTCCGCATAGAGGGTCTGACAGTCGAGCACCCCTATATTGCTAACCGCGATCTGATTCATGACGTATCCTTTTGCGTGCATGCCGGAGAGGTACTTGGCCTCGGCGGACTGGTAGGAGCGGGAAGATCTGAGGTTTGCACGGCTATTTACGGCATGATGCCGATTAAATCAGGAAAAATATTCCTTAACGGGAAAGAAATACATATACGCAATACCGAAGAAGCAGTCAGACACGGTATCAGCATGGTAAGCGAGGACAGAAAGCGCTATGGTCTGAACTTCAGTTGGGATATCGGAAAGAATATCGTGATTTCCAATTTAAAGCCGGTCAGTAAATGGAACTTTGTATCAACCAGGAAGCTTGCAGAGCGGGCAAAGCCCTATTTTGACAATCTGCATGTGAAGGCTCCCAGTCTCAATACCCGCGTGGCTACTCTTTCCGGAGGAAATCAGCAGAAGGTAGTTATTGCCCGTGCGCTGAATGCTTCCCCGAAGGTGATGATTCTGGATGAGCCCACCAAGGGAATTGACGTAGGATCCAAGAATGAGATTTATCAGCTGATCAATGAGCTGGCGGCCCAGGGCGTGGCAATCATTATGATTTCCTCGGAGCTGCCGGAGTTGATGGCTATGAGTGATCGCTTTGTTATTATGGCAGACGGTCATGTGGCAGGTGAGCTTGAGAAGGAAGAGACCAAGGAAGCAAGTATTATGCAGCTGGCAACAAAGAGCTTCCGACAGGACGGAAAGAAGGAGGCGTAGACATGAAGGAGAAACAGAAGACAAGTAAATCAGGATTCTTGGTAAAGGTCCTGTTGAATCCGGAAATTGGTATCCTGATTCCAATTCTGATTATCTGTGTGGTAACGACCATGCTCAAGCCTAACTTCCTGACTTGGAAATATATTTCCTCGATTCTGGCTGGAAGCATTTTTATTGGCGCGGCTACCCTTGGTGAGTGTCTGATTATCATGTGTGGCGAGATTGATATGTCCCTTGGTTTCTGTGGCTGTCTGGCCGGTGTGATGATGGGAATTGCGGCAAGCGAATGGGGACTTCCCCTGATTCCCTGCATCCTGCTCTGCCTGGCCACCGGAGCGGTAGTCGGATTGGTCAACGGACTGTGTGTCTGCAAGCTTGGGTTAAGTAGCTGGATTACCACACTGGCGACCCAGTTTATCTGCCAGGGGCTTGCAGTGACCATCAGCCAGGGGCAGCCCATGTCTATCGCTTCCCTTGGTACCGGTGCATTTACCAGAGCAAGGCCGTTGGGACTGAACTGGTTATTTTTCATTTTTGTTTTAATGATTCTGGCACTGGATGTGTTGCTTCGCAGAACCCGATACGGTTATTATCTGAAATCGGTAGGCGGTAATCAGGACGCTTCCGTGATGGCGGGCATCAACGCAAAGCGAATCAAGATCATCGCATTTGTTCTGGCAGGCCTGTTTGCGGCTATGGGCGGTCTGTTTGACGTATTGAACTCGGGAGCTTCTAATGCGGCATTTGGAAATGGGCGTGAATTCCGTGCTATCATTTGTTGCGCCATCGGTGGAATTTCCATGACAGGCGGCGCAGGCTCTTCTTTCGGAGTGGCACTTGGTGTATTGCTGTTTCACACACTTTGGTATTGTTTGAGAATTCTGGATGTAAACACAAATCTTCAGTTAGTGCTAATTGGTCTCATTCTGGTTCTGTCTGTAATTATGGATATCCAGCGCAAGAAGATTGAAGCACGAAAGCTAGTGTAAAATTTGGACGGAAGGAGAGTGAATACATATGAATGAGAAAGCAGCAAAAGTGGGAAAATCCGGAAGCTTGGGAAAGATCTTCGGAAGTGATGAATTTGGTGTATTTCTGCCGCTTCTGGGAATTATTGTTGTAACCACGGTTCTGCGTCCGGATTTCTTATCTGTATCAAACTTTTCCGCCATGCTGGGACAGGTCACATTCATAGCGTTGACTGCGCTGGGAGCGAGCTTCCCGCTAATGGTAGGGCAGGTAGATATATCTACTGGACGAGTGGCAGGTTTTGCGGGGATTATCATGTCATCTATGGTAGTAGAACACGGAATGGGAGCACTTCCGGCGATCCTTCTGGCCCTTGTGGCCTGCCTGATTGTGGGCATAATCAACGGAATTCTGGTGGTTTATCTGGAGGTTCCGGATTTTGTGGCAACCATGGGAACCCTGTATATGGTAGGTGGAGCCAGATATCTCTTTGTAAAGGGCTATCAATTCTCCCTGAATACCCAGGAAAATTTCCCGCTGATAGAAATTTTTGACGGACGTTATCTGGGAATGCCGTTGTATTTCTGGATCATGGTTCTGATTTTTGTACTGGTGTATATCATTATCAAGAAGACTCTGTGGGGGCGGAGACTTCTGGCCACCGGCGACAACCGCGAGGTAGCGGCGCTGGCGGGTATCAATACCAACAAGATGCGCATGGAAGCCTATATGATTTCCGCATTCCTGGCGGCTATCGCAGGACTTCTGATTACGCTGGATGTAGGTATCGGTCTTCCGGAGACAGGAGACGGTTGGGAGTTCCGCGCGATAGCAGGCTGTGTAGTCGGCGGCGTCAGCCTGGCGGGCGGCAAGGGTTCACCACTTGGCGTGCTGATTGGAACCGCGCTGGTATTTGTGGCGGAGAATGCGATTATCTTCTTGGGATGTCCGGCAACTATGAAGGTAGCTGTGCAGGGACTTCTGATGGCAGGAGCGGTACTGATTGATTTGTACAGGCAGAAGAGGAAGGTCCCGGCCTGATAAGAGAGTTTTACACAATATAAAAGGAGGAGAAAAGTATGCGGGTGGATTTGAAAGACAGAGTCGTGATCGTGACCGGCGGAGGCGGAGCCATAGGCGGAGCAATGGCGGAAGCGTTTGCGGAAAATGGAGCGAAGGTAGTGGTAGCCGGACGTACCCTTAAGACGTTGGAGGCGGTTGTGGATACGATTAAGGCAAAAGGGGGAGAAGCGTCCGCGGTCATTGCGGATGTCGGCAACCGGGACAGCGCAGCCAATATGGTAGAAGAGACCGTGAAGCTGTACGGGCGCCTGGATGTATTGGTGAATAACGCGGGAATCAATGGAGGACCGGATCAGAGAAAGCCGATTCATGAGTATTCCGACGAATTGTGGGAACGCATTATTAATGTAGATTTAAATGGTGTGTACTACTGCTCCAAGCCTGCGATTCAGCAGATGGAGAAGCAGGGCCAGGGCGGCAACATTATCAACATCGGTTCTATTGTAGGCCTGACACCCTTGAGATTGCAGTGTGCGTTTGCCGCAGCGAAGGCGGGCGTATTCAATCTGACTAAGGCTATGGCTCTGGAGCTGGCACCCTTAAATATCCGTGTCAATGGCATCGCGCCCGGATCCATTATGTTCGAGGGAACCAGAAAGCTCTTTTACGCAGATCCGGTGAAGGCGGAGGCTATGATGTCCCATATTCCTCAGCACAGACCCGGAGAACCGAAGGATATCGCCGGAATGGCCTGCTTCCTGGCTTCCGATGATTCCTCTTATATGACCGGAACAATCAATGTGGTAGACGGAGGCTGGATCTGCGGCTATACACGGGATTTCTGATAAAGGAGGGCCTATGAAGGTATTACTTGCGTATAAACCGGGTGAAATGCGGATTATAGAGATGGAAAAGCCGGTACCGGGGCCCGGAGAAATTCTGGCTAAGGTGGCCCACTGCGGCATCTGCGCCACAGATGTAGCGATTGCGGACGGTACCCTGACCCTGGGTGATGGCATGGATCCCATCTATCCTGTTCGAATCGGACACGAATGGTCCGGTGTGGTGGTGGAGACCGGTGAGGGAACCTGGAGACTGAAGCCGGGCGATCGTGTTATCAGTGATACCGGATATTCCTGCGGCGAGTGCGAAGCCTGCCTGAATGGAGAATACCAGAGCTGTGAAAACGGCAGAGCTATCGGAACCACAGGAAACTGTTGGCCGGGAGCCTTCGCAGAATATATGCTGATGCCGGAGCGCCTGACTTTTCGTGTTCCGGATAATGTACCCTTAGATGAGGCGGCGCTGGTAGAACCATCCAGTATCGGACTGTATGGTCTGCTGCGGGCCCATATTGGACCGGGTATGAATCTTCTGGTAGTGGGAACTGGTCCCATTGGCCTGGGTGGCATGGCCTGTGCTAAGGGTATGGGAATCGGTAAAACCATTCTGGCAGGACGAAAAGAGAAAAAGCTGGCTATCGGAAAAGAGATGGGAGCAGATATTCTGGTTAATACCACAAAAGAGAATCTGCACGAGGTGGTCATGCAAGAGACGAAAGGACGCGGTATGGATGTAATTCTGGACACCACCGGAGATCCGAACATGTTAAACGATCTGCTGCTTATGCTTCGCGGAAGCGGAACCATCGTAATCCCGGGTTTTTATGAATGCGAGCTGAACGGTGTGAAACTGGATCGGCTGATTGCAAAGAATTGTACCATGATCGGCGCGGCAGGAACGCCCAATATGGGGCGAAAGATTCTGGATATGCTGGCAAACGGCCACACTTCCTTAAAGCCCATGATTACCGAGCGGTATCCGTTCGATCAGGCCATTGAGGCATTTGCTGCAGTGAAGGCGCACAATGACAGACGAGTAAAGATTATGATTGATTTCGACTGACGGAGGTCGGTATGAAAGACTGGATACCGGAGAGAACGCAGCGATTCTGCGTGGAGCATTACGGAAATATGGCACAGCTGGCTGGACTGAAACGTTATATTCTGGCGGACGGCAAAGCGGCAGGGGTAGCGGCTGTGGATGTGAATACAGGCGGAGGGCTGGAATTTACAGTTCTTCCGGGAAGAGGTATGGATATTGTGGGATGTCGTTACCGAGGCGTTCCGGTATCCTACCTTTCCAAGGCGGGCATTAGCGCCCCTGGCTATCATGATCCTAGAGAAAATGAGTGGCTAAAGAACTTTTTCGCAGGACTTCTGACCACCTGCGGTATGTCTAACGTGGGACCTTCCTGTAAGGATATGCATCCGTTCGCCGGAGAGATCCTTTACGGATTACACGGAGACGCGTCCAATATTGGGGCCGACCAGGTGGGAACCTGGGAAGACTGGACGGAGGGCGGCTACGAGATGAAGATCACTGGACGGATCAGTGAGGGGAGGCTTCATGGAGAGCATCTGACCTTGCGGAGAACCATTTCCGTCAGATTGGGTGAAAAGTGCTTTCATCTCCGGGATGAATATCGAAACGAGGGCGATCAGCCGGAGCCGCTGATGTTTTTCTACCATATTAATATTGGGCATCCGATTCTGGATGAGGGAGCCGTATTCGCAGCAGCCGATAAGCGGGTGTGGGCGGAGACGGAGGTGGCAAAAGCAGGCATGGAGCGCTATGCGGTCTGTGATGGGCCGAAAAAGAATGTGACAGAGCAGCAGTTTTTCCATGAGTTTCATACGGATACGGAGGGAAAGACCTGGATGGCTCTGATAAACAAAAAGCTGGAGCTGGGCGTGTACCTGAGTTATCACCCGGAGCAGCTGCCCTACATGGCACAGTGGAAGGTGGAAAGAACCGGGGAATACGTATTTGCCTTTGAACCGGGTAACTGTCATCCTATCGGAAGAGTTGAACAGAGAAAACAGGGCGGACAGGAGATTCTGAATCCGATGGAAAATCACATTGTGGATCTGGAAATGGGAATCCTGGACGGTCCAGAAGAGATAACAGAATTTCAGGAGAAGATTGAAAAGCTTATCGGAGGTGAAGAGCGTGGGTAAAAAGGTAGTTGTATTCGGAAGCTTTGTAGTGGATTTGACAGGAAGAACCAGAACGCTTCCGGTACCGGGACAGACCGTTATGGGAAGCACCTTTGTGATGGGACCCGGCGGTAAGGGATCCAATCAGGCTGTAGCTGCCCACAGAGCCGGCGCGGATGTGACGCTGGTGACAAAGGTGGGAAAAGATGTATTCGGAAAGGTCGCTACGGATTTTTATGAAAAAGAGGGTATGAATACCGAATATATCTTCGTGGATGAGGAAAAAGAGACAGGCTGTGCGTTGATTACGGTGGAAGAGGGAACGGCCCAGAATGAAATCGTGGTGATCAGCGGCGCCTGCGGTAACATAACAGAGGAAGATATAGAGAAGAGCCGGGCGCTCATTGAGTCTTCGGACATTCTTCTTCTGCAGCTGGAAATCAATTTTGATGCCCTGTATAAGGTGATTGACATTGCCCATGCAGCAGGCGTAACCATCGTAGTGAACACTGCTCCGGCGGCAGAGCTTCCGGCGGAGATCCTGAAGAAGCTGGACATCGTCACACCCAATGAGACAGAGGCACAGATTCTCACTGGAGTGAAAATCAAAAATGGTGATGATGCTAAGAAGGCAGCAGAGGTTTTGATGGAAAAAGGGGTAAAGCAGGTAGTCATTACCTTAGGATCCATGGGAGCGTTTGCAATGAATAACGAAAAATACGAGCTGGTAGAACGGTTGTCCGTAGACGCCATTGACACCACCGGTGCGGGAGACGCGTTTAACGGAGGCTTCGTCATGGCGTTGGCAGAGGGGAAGGATTTATTCACAGCTCTGCGTTATGGTAATGTGACGGGAGCGCTTTCAGTAACCAGGAAGGGCACTGCGCCTTCCATGCCAGATCGGGAAGCCATTGACAGATTATATGCAGAAGCCTACGGCTGACAGAAAGGAGTTTCATATGGAAGGATATCCTTTGGGAGTAAGAAGAGACGGTTCTTATTACACAAGAATTGAATGGGCCAGCCACACAGAATCAGACCCCACCTTCTGGGTTGTGAATCTGATTCGTGACGATCTGGAGCGCAACGGCGGTACCTGGGGAGCAAATACACCGGGACCTGCTACCGTAGTTTTAAGCTTCTTCGGGGAGGCCCAAAAGATTAGTAAAATTCGTATTTTCCGGAATGTGGGACTGGATATCAGCGTGTTGGAAGAACTGGCGAAGGCCATCGACATCTACATCAGCGATACCGACGAGCCAAGGAAACTTCGCAGAAAAGAAGATAAGGTTGACGACGTTCCCTGGATCTTTGTAAAGCATGTGGAGATGGAAAAGGCAGAGGGCTGGCAGGAAATTGAACTGGATACGCCGGTGGAAGCAAAATTTGTGCGTTTCGATCTTCTGGAGAATCACGGAACGCCGATTCCGTGGACAGAGACAAGTGAAATAAAGATTTATCCGTAAAAGGGAGGATTTCATGATGGAAAAGAAAAAATGGTCATTTGTAAACGCGGAAAATGTCGTACCTTATGTATGTGACGAGACTTACAGCTCCAAGCAGCTGACCGGTGACGAGCTGGCAGGCTTTCCGGTGATTAACATCAACGAGGGAACTTTAAAGGGCGGCTGCAGGACCGGAGGCGGAGCTCATGAGGACACCGAGATCTACTACATTGTAGAGGGAAGCGGCATTCTATGGCTGGATGAGGACAGTATTCCGGTGAAACCGGGCGATATCATCGTTATTCCGCCCCATACCTTCCACTGGATTGATAACACTATGAACAAAGAGGACTTCAAACTCTTTACCCTGTGGCCGAAGCAGGAGCAGAACGAAGTATACTTTGTCCGTAAGAAAGCATGGGGAACTTCTATGAAATATGTGGATGAGGACTATCTGAAAAAGCGTATTGAGGACGGAGAGAAAAAATGAAAATAACCGTAATCGGCGATCTTCTGTATGACTGCTTTATCTGGGCAGATCGGTTGCCGCGAAAGGGCGAAACCGTAAGCGGATACCGCAGTGGGTTCTTCGCCAGCGGCAAGGGAGGAAACCAGGCGGCGCAGGCCGCAAAGCTGGGGGCCGACACCTTTATGATAGGAAAGGTAGGCTGCGATGAGCGGGGAAAAATTCTGATTCGTACCATGAAGACGGCAGGTGTGTATACCGAGTTTATCATAGAAGATCCGAAAGAAAATACAGGAACAGACTGTGTTCTGGTAGATAAGGACGGCAATAATGCCATTGTGGTCGCGCCCCAGGCTAACAGTAAGATGAGTGTGGAAGAGGTGCGGCGGGCGAGAACGGTGATTGAGAGCTCCGACGTACTTTTAAGCCAGCTCCAGATCAACGAGGAGGCTATTACCGAGGCATTAACCATCGCCCATGAGGCGGGAGTTATCACAGTCCTGAATCCCGCACCGGCCAGAGCTGTGCCGGAATGCTATTACGGACTTGCGGATTACATCACTCCCAACGAGACCGAGGCTGAATTTTTTACCGGAATTCTACAGAAGGATTATTCAGAAAATGAGTGGATCAGGCGGGTTACAGAAGAGTATCATAAGCTTGGAGCCAAAAATGTGATTCTTACGCTGGGGGAAAAGGGCTGTGTCTATGCAGGAGAACAAGGGACTTTTCAGGTTCCGGCTTTTCAGGTGGAAGCAGTGGATTCCACAGCAGCCGGAGATTCTTTTAATGCAGCGTTCTGTGTGAGTCTTGCATCAGGAGCTACGATTCAGGACGCCCTTCTGTATGCCAGTGCGGCGGGCGCGCTGACTGCGTCGAAGCATGGCTCTCTTCCGTCCCTGCCCGATAAAGATGATGTGACAGAATTTATGAAAAGGAGAAAAACATTATGAAAATCAGTCGATATTTTGATTCCGCAATTTTGAAACCGAACATGACCGAGGATGAGGTAAAGCAGGCTATTAAGGACTGCATCGCATGTGATTCCTACACCGTATGTGTACGCCCCTGCGATATTGCTCTTGCAGTAGAAATGTGCAAGGAAACCAACACCAAGGTCAGCTGTGTACTGGACTTCCCCCATGGCGACAGCACCGCAGAGGGAAAGGCAGCTCTGGCAGAGCTCTACGCACCTACCGGTGTGTCGGAGATCGACATGGTTATGAACTACGGCTATGCCCGTTCCGGTAAATGGGATGAGGTAAAACGCGGTATCGAAGGCGTGGTAAAGGCAGCCAAGAAGCATGGCGTAGGCGTAAAGGTTATTTTCGAAACCTGTGAGCTGACCGAGGAAGAGATTCGAAGGGGAACAGAGATCTGCATTGAGGCAGGCGCAGACTTCGTAAAGACCTCCACAGGCTTCGCGGCATCCGGCGCAAGCGAGGAAGCGGTAACTACGATGCTGGACGAGGCAAAAGGCAGAATCAAGGTAAAACCCTCCGGCGGTATTCGCAATTACGAGACCGCAAAGAAGTACGTGGACATGGGCGCATCTCGTCTGGGAATCGGCTTTGGATCTGCACTTAAGATCTGCGAGGGAGAAAAAGAGGCAGAGAAATAGAACTGAGAAGCAAACGGGAAAGGAAGATTACGTATGAAGTTTATGGATCGTGTGAGAGGGACACAGGTAGAAAAGGATTCGGCTGCTGTCTTCTGGCTGGGCCAGGCTGGGTTTCTGATTAAAACAGCAGAGGACAGACAGATTGTAATCGATCCTTATTTTTCAGATTGCGTGGAGAGACTGATTCCCGAAGAGGGACTGGGATTCAAGCGTCTGATGCCACCGCCCTGCGAGGCTGGGGAACTGGATACGGACGTATTGATTATTTCCCATGAGCACAATGATCATTTCGACGTGGATGCAGTGGGAGATCTGATCAAAGCGAAGACGGAAGTGTACACAAACTGTATCGTGGCAGAAGCCTTGGAGAAAATGGGGTTCGACCAAAGTAGAATTCACGTGATGAAAAAGGGCGAAGAAATTGAACTATCCGAGTTTTCGATCCTGCCGGTGGACTGTGATCACGGCGCACTGGCTCCTGAGGCACTGGGCTTTATTTTGAATTTCGGATTTTCCAGATTATATTATGCGGGAGATACAGCTCTGACGCTTTCCAGACTACAGGTTCCCGTAAAGCTTCAGCCGGAGGCGGCTATTCTGCCCATCAACGGAGCTTTCGGTAATCTGAATGGGAAAGAAGCTGCAGAATATGCAGGGCTTTTGAAATGTAAGACATGTATTCCCTGTCATTTCTGGACATTCCCGCTCCACCATGGTGATCCGCAGGAAATCATAGAGCATATGGGTGAGAGCGCACCTGATTGCAGGCTTATGCTTCTTTGTCAGGGTGAAAGCTTTCTGTTAAAAAAGTAATGAACTGACAAAAGAGCAGTGCTGACAGAATTCTCCGGAGAGAAGGAAGTCAGCACTGCTCTTTGTTTGAAAAGATGTGTCCAGCCGGAATCGTCGTTAAGGATTTATTAATTTCATGAAAAAATTGTATAAAAAGAAGTACAAAAAATCCATTTACCTCTTGCATAACCGGATTGTACGTGATATAATGCAATCGGTTGATAAAAAAATATCAATATTGTGAAAAAAATCACGTTGGGATGAGACGAGAAAGAGTGAGGTAACAGTATGGCAAATGAAACATCAAATAAGATCGTAGTAATTGGAGCTGGAAATGTAGGCGAGACTATCTGCTATACCCTGATGCTGCGGGCACAGGTAGGAGAAATCGTTCTGGTAGACGTAAACGAAGATCGTGCGAAGGGTGCAGCCCTGGATATCTCACACGGAACCGCTTTCTACAGCCAGGTACGCGTTCGTCAGGGCGGATATGAGGAGTGCGCGGACGCCAAGATTATCATTGTTACAGCGGGTGTTCCCCGGAAGCCGGGTCAGACGCGTCTGGAGCTTGCGAAGGTAAATACCGGAGTGGCAAGAAGCATTGCGAAGAACATCATGAAGTACGCAAAGAATCCGCTGATTATCGTGGTATCCAACCCGGTAGACGTGAATACCTATCTGATTCAGAAGGAAACAGGCCTGTCTCCGGAGCGGGTTATCGGAACCGGAACTTCTCTGGATACCGCGCGTTTCCGCTATCTCTTAAGCCAGCGTGCGAACGTAGATATCCGTGATATTCAGGGTTATATCCTGGGTGAGCATGGAGACAGCCAGGTACCGATCTGGAGTAGTGTCAACGTAGCAGGCGAGACCATCGACCATTTCCTGCCGGAGGATCCGAAGGAAAAGGAGGAAGTAAAGGACGCTATCGCATTGAAGGCAAAGACCGGCGGCGCGGACGTTATCTCCCTGAAGGGCGCAACCTTCGACGGAATCGCCATGTCCACCTTCCGGATTGTAGAATCCATTCTCAAGAATCAGAATACCGTACTTCCGGTGGCACACGTGCTGGGTAAGGAGTACGGAGAGGAGTTGGAGGGATCCTGTATCAGTATCCCCTGCGTAGTCAACGCGGACGGAATTGCCAAGGCGATCAAGATTACCCTGACAGACAAGGAGCGGGAGCAGGTAGAGCATTCCGCAGAGGTTCTGAAAAACTTCATCGACGACGTTATGAAAGAAGATTAAAAAGCACAAAAAGAGAACCGGACTTTTCGGAGTCTGGTTCTCTTTTGGTGAGACAGGAAATTTTTCGGAATTCCCTGTCTCACAGGTGCAAATGGCAGGTTAAGTAGACAAAGTTAGATTTTTCCTTCTGCTTTCAGCTGGAGTAAAATGTCAACAATGTGCTGGGTACTGTCGGCGATGTAGACGCCGGCTTCACCAAGAGCCTTTTCCTTGCTTGCGGCGCTTCCGGTTCCGTCAGCAGAAACAATAGCGCCTGCATGACCCATGCTGCGTCCCTTGGGAGCGTTTTTCCCGGCGATCAGGGCAACGACGGGTTTGGTAAAGTGATCCTTGATGTAGGCTGCTGCAAGCTCTTCCTCGCTGCCGCCGATTTCGCCGATGATAACTACGGCTTTTGTATCAGGATCTGCTTCAAAATCCGGAAGAAGCTCTACAAAGGTAGTGCCTGGAATCATATCGCCGCCGACGCCGACACAGGTAGACTGTCCGATACCATTGTCTGTAAGCATCTTTACGGTTTCATAGCAGTTGGTGGCGCTTCGGCTCATAACACCTACATTTCCGGGAGAGAAGAAGTAACCGGCCATGAAACCGGCCTTGGTTTTGCCCGGTGAAATGACGCCAAAGGAGTTCGGTCCGAACAGCTTTACCCCTCTGGCCTTTGCCAGGTGGTAGCAGAACATCATATCGTGCACGGGAACGTGTTCAGCGATGGTAAATACCATTTTCATGCCGGCGTTGATGGCCTCCAGTACGGAATCCTTCATAAATTTTGCCGGAACAAAGATGACAGTTGCATCAGCGCCTGTAGCCGTCATGGCTTCCGTTACGGTGTTGAATACAGGAACACCACAGACCTCCTGTCCGCCCTTACCCGGGGTAACGCCGCCTACAACCTTGGTTCCGTATTTGAGCATCTGCTCGGTGTGATAGGAGCCTTCGCGACCGGTAATACCCTGTACGATTAATTTTGTGTTTTCATCAATTAAAATACTCATAGTCTGTCCCTCCTATCTGCAAGAGCTTTTACGCATTCCCGCAAACCGGGCACAGATACGATATCTACATCCTGAATGCTTGCAATTGTAGCCAGTCCGATGTCCTTGTTGGTTCCTTCCATGCGGACTACTACAATTTTGTCCTGATGTGCTTCTTCCAGAGCCATCTTAACGCCGCCTGCCACTTCATCACAACGGGTGATTCCGCCGAAAATGTTAATAAGCAGAGCCTTGGCGCCCGGAGTAGACAGAAGGATGCGGACAGCCTCCTTAATACGGTCAGAGGTAGCGCCGCCGCCTAAGTCGAGCACAGCGCTTACCTTCATGCCCTCCTTGGTAATCAGGTCAATACAGCTCATCAGCATACCGGAACCATTGGAAACAACGGTAACGGTTCCTTCCGGATCCACCGGAATATAAAGGAAATTGTATTTCGCGGCTTCTTTAATCAGAATATTGTCCGGCTGCAGCTTTTCAGCAAATTCCCGGATGTCAGGCAGACGGAACAGAGCGCTGTCATCAATATCAATTTTTCCATCCAGAGCTACCAGCTTATCTTCCGCATTGATAACCAGAGGATTAATCTCTACCAGCATACAGCTGTAATCCATGAACGCGGCATACAGCTTTTTCAGCATATCAGCCAGCTGCTTTTTATAAGACAGATCCATGCCGGAGCGGGAAAGCAGTTCGATTGCCATATAGTCCTTGATGCCAACAAAAGGATCTACAACGATTTTGATGATTTTGTCCGGATCTTCCTTGGCAGTCTGCTCGATTTCCATACCGCCGTTGGCAGAGAAAATGATAATCGGGCATTTTGTCAGACGATCCAGCATGATGGACAGGTACAGCTCGGTTTTGTTATTCTCAGATTTTTCTACAATCAGAAGCTGGTTTACTTTATAGCCGCGGAGTTCGCTGAAAAGCAGATCCTCGCAGTGCTGCTTTGCCTCCTGTGGGGTATCAGCAAAGCGGATACCACCCGCTTTGCCGCGACCACCGATCTGAACCTGGGCTTTTACAACCACAGGATAAGACAGGCCGGCTTTTTCAATTTCCGCATCCATATTTTCAGAGGAATCGATGACACAGCCGTTCATGGTAGGAACACCGTATTTGTCAAAGAGCTCCTTCGCCTTATACTCTAATAATTTCAAGTTTTATTCCCCCCAGATTTCTTCATCGGTCGGTGCAACAGCGCCCGGTCTTACAGTAGCGATGCGGCTTACATTGAAGAGGTGTCTCCAGCTTAAGTTCTCGCTGATGGTATTGCCGCCCCAGCTTCCGCATCCGAGGGTAGTAGTAGCGGATAAGCTGTTGAAGAGGCTGCCGCCGTTGTTGGTAGCACAGATCTGATTAATCAGGAAACGGGATACCGGAAGGAGCTCAGCAGCCTTCTCGATATGTGCCTGGTTATTGGAATGGATAGCTACGCTGTGACCACGGCCTGCCACACTCAGATTTGCGTCTGCAATTGCAATCGCCTCATCCCAGGTATCATAGGTGTACAGAGCCATAACCGGACACATTTTTTCTTCAGAGAAGTAGTCATCCTTGCCATATGCAGGTGCTTTTACCAGAAGCACGCGAGTATCCTCCGGAACATCGATACCGGCTGCGGCTGCAACCTTTAATGCGGACTGTCCAACCAGATCCTTATTCATAACGCCGCCCGGGAACATGGCGCTGCGAAGAGCGTCAACCTGTGCGGGATCGTCGATCAGAACACCGTGATTTTTCTTGTATTCCGCAACCAGCTCATCTACCTTGGAAGCGGGGGTGATAGCATTCTGCTCACCGGAGCAGATGATACCATTATCGAAGCAGCGGCCATCGATAATCATCGGAACAACCTTAGCGTAATCCACATCCTCATCCAGAATACACTGTACGTTTCCTGCGCCTACACCATAGGAGGGTTTTCCGGAAGAATAAGCAGCTTTTACTACGCCCGGGCCTCCGGTAGCCAGAACAACGTCGCAGGTCTTCATCAGAAGTCCGGAGATTTCCATGGTCGGCTCCGGTACGCACTGAATCAGATTTTCCGGCGCGCCAAGCTTAGCCAGACGCTCGTTGATCAGTTCGACAGTTTTGGTGCTGCAGGCTTTGGAACGGGGATGCGGTCCGACGATGATAGCATTACGTCCCTTGACAGCAAACATAGCGTTGCACATGGGAGTAACAATGGGATTGGTGGTCGGAGTAATAGCAGCAACAACGCCCATGGGCTTTGCAACCTCAATGATACCCTTTTCCGGATAACGGTTAATGATGCCGACACTCTTGCCATGCTTCATATCGTTCCAGATAACACGTGCCTTGCCCATATTTTTGGAAACCTTGTTTTCGTATACGCCCATGCGGGTTTCGTCTACAGCCATTCTGGCCAGTAACTCAGCATTGTCGTAAACGGTTTTCGCAATCTCGCGGCAGAGAACATCAACCTGTTCCTGGGTATAGCCTTCAATAACCTTCTGTGCAACACGGGCTTTTTCAACGAGACCTTCTACATATTCTTTTGCTTCCATAATTTATACCTTCCTCTCATTTATAATGGCTGTGCCATATTATGTTTAAAAGTGACTGCCTACTTTGTGCAGGGCAGTGTGGAGCCGCCGTAGGGCATTACAATGACACTTGCGTTCTCGCCGTAGCGGGAGAGCGCGGAATCAAGCTCTGCCTGCAGATCCTGACAGGGCTTCAGGTGGATGCTGCGTACAAAATCAGCGTCCATATCGCTGTAGAGATAGATATCTGCCTTTTCCAGAACCATGGCGATGGCAGCGGCCTTGTGGCCTCCCAGCTGGAATTCGCGGGAGATATGCTCAATCATATCGTGGGCCTTTTCGTGACCGGTCATCCATTTTTCAAAAACTTCTGCGCCCAGTCCCTCTTTCGAAGAGGCAACCCAGAGAATACAGCCGCCGTCCTTTACCGCATGCTTTGCGTTGTCCAGAGCCTTCTGAGCCTGGTAAAGATTGATATCCTTGGGATATCCGCCTGCAGAAACAATTACGATGTCTGCCCGGTGGGGAATCTGGATTTTGTAAAGCTGATCCAGAAAGCGGCAGCCCTCTCTGTGGGCCTTAATAAAATGTCCGGCCACACAGCGGCGAATGCGTTTTTTCTCATCCAGAATTACATTTACAATAAAGGTAATAGGAACAAAGCGTTCACATACCTCGTCAATATCTTCGCGGATGGGATTGCCTTCGATAGCGCCTGCCTTTGCCTCGGCCTGCACCATGCGGGAGTGATTGCACTGGATGGCGTTCCGGGTGGATACGCCCGGCATAATGGCCTTGGAGCCTCCGCTGTATCCCGCAAAATAATGGAACTCAATGTTGCCGAGACAGATACGGACGTCTGCCTCTGCCACATCCCGATAGATATCAACAGGGGTTCCCCGGCTGGTAGTCCCCATATGTACAAAATCATCCTTGGAGTCTACACATTTTACCCGGTTAAAGACCTCTTCACCTACCAGATGAATCATTTCCTCTCTGGTATGGGCGCGATGGCTTCCGAGAGCGAAAACGATGGTAATATCGCTGTCAGAGATTCCTCCGCGGTTCAACTCCTTAAGAACAGGCGGAAGAACCAGGTAAGAGGGAAGGGGCCTTGTAATATCGCTGGTGACGATGGCTACCTTCTGACCAGGAGACACCAGATCCTTTAATCGCTCGGTGCCAATGGGATGTTCCAGTGCCCTGATTACTTCCTCTGTGCCCACAAGGTCCGTCTGGACCTCGTTGGGCAGAAGCGTCTGAAGAAAATGTCTGTCCGGGATAGAAAGCTCAAGATTTTCTTTTCCATAAGGAAGTTGTACTATCATTTAAAATCATCCTCAATTTCCTGATATGCTGCGACAAACTGTGTGAAGAATGCTACAAACGGGGGATACTCGTAGAGATTCTCCCAGGTGAGAAGTCCCTCGTCCGGTGTACAGATTGCTTTGTTGAATACATCGCTGGTCTTCAGAACCTCCAGGTATTTCTCCTCTACCGGCTGATCCATGAGAGAATCGAAGGAAGTCGGCTCTGCGTCAAACTGATTGATCTTTCCGGTAACCGTAGTAATCAGAACAGGAGCGCCGCCAACCGGTGCAAAGGAATTCTGAATGTGCCACGGTCCGCGGACTGCGGCAGTCATAATGGAAAGGTTCTTGTAACCTTTTTCAGCCAGAAGCCGGTAGGACTTTCTAATCACAGCCTCGGCACCGTGTTTCGCAATATCCTTGGCATTCTCAACACCCTTTGCTTCCAGTTCCTTTGCGATCTGATCATCCAGCTGGCCGCCCATCAGAACCAGGTATCCGTTCTTCTTACCCTTGCTGAGAATTTCAGCAAATCTCAGGTGCTGGGTTACAGTAAAGTTCAGGGTCATACATAATTTGTAATTCTTTTCCAAAAGAATGCGGGCAGCTTCCAGAGCGGCTTCCACAGCCGGGAGCTTGAATACTACGTTGGGCTCCTCTACACCGAGTTCCTTTTTCATGGCGTCATACCAAAACTCCACCTGCTTAATCATAGCGTCTGTATCCTTGATATCGCGCGGATCTACCTGCATGCATACAAAGCCGTACTGCTTGTTGGTTGCCTTGAAAATGGGATACAGGGCTCTTGCGCTGATGGCGCAGACCTTAGTGAACATCTGCGCTGCCATAACAGCAGGTGTGGCACCGGCATTTTCCCGTTTGATTTCGGCAATCAGCTCCTGGTAATAATCCGGAAAATCTTTCTTGAAAAGCTGAATTTTGCAGGGGTTGCTGGTTACCCAACGGGCGCCTCTTCTTAAGGAGTGTGTTAATCCGGAAGCATAATCATGACCCCATACGGTATTGGCCTTTCCTTCTTTATTCAGATCGCACAGCTTCTTCGTTGCGCTGGAAGCGATGGCTTCGATTTCCTTTTCGCCCTCTGCAGCAGCTTCGGCAGCGCCAAAATCCTTTGCGAACGCAAGAAGATCGTTGGAAGCAGCTGTAATATCCTCTGCTTTTACCAGGTCAACCAGAACCCATTCAGCCAGCCAGGAGCGAAGATCTACGGCTACGTCTACGGCTGTTTTCAGATAAAAATCTTTTCCCTCCGGATTGTCTGCCATCAGGGCCTTGAGCTCGGTTTTAAGAGTCTCTAACTGTTTGGAAAAATCAGCAGCTGACTCCGGAAACAGAATCGGATTGCGTTTTTCAATTAAAAACTGGTTCATATCGAATCCTCCTTTGGTGTAATTTGATGATTTAGCACTATTCGCACAAATTTGGTTTTTTATTTCAACCGTTACTTGAATTTTATGCTTCGAAATTCTGTATGTCAATAGAAAATATACAAAAAAAGATGGTTTTTAAAAAGCCAGAAATGCAGTAAATAAAAGGCATTGATGAGTGTTGTACATAATTTTATGAATAATTATAATATAAAAATGCGTAAATATTAAATTTGAAATAAACAGAAATCCTGGTTTAAAAGAAACCAAACAAGGAAATAGCGAAAGAAAATGAATTTGACAAAACTGATCAAAGATTTTCAGATGTGGAATTCTGAAATGTATAGTGTATAAAAAAACCGAAAAAAACAAATTAAATTCTGAAATTGGCAAAAGTATTGTGCAAAATACACAATACGGTTTATTTAAAACCAGTTGCATATATGCTAAACTGCTGCTATATTAGTATAAAAGACAAATGCGTTATGCAATATTGCGAATATAACTTGAACGTGAAAAACCAAGTTTATAATGTGGATTTATGGAGGTGTAACAAATGAAAATGGGAGATTTAACCGGACGGGTAGCGATTGTAACCGGCGGAGGAAGCGGCATCGGCAGAGCCTGTTCAAAAACATTGGCAGAATATGGAGCGGAAGTTGCGGTAGCTGATATTAATCTGGAGGGCGCACAGAAAACGGCTTCTGATATTGAGGCTGCAGGCGGCAAGGCGTATGCGGTGGATTTGAATGTAATGGAACTGGAATCTGTAAAGCAGCTGATGAAAACGGTAGAAGAAAAATCCGGCAGAATAGATATCCTTGTAAACAGCGCCGGCATTCTGGATCCGACCAGACTTCCGGATATGACAGTAGAAAGATGGGATCGGATGATAGACATCAATCTAAGAGGAACCTTCTTCTGCTGCCAGCAGGTGGTTCCGTATATGGAAAAAAATAAAAAGGGAGCGATTGTAAATATTACATCCCAGGCCGGCCAGGTGGGCGGATGGATGGCGGGCGTAAATTATTCGGCTTCCAAGGGAGGCATTCTGGCATTGACAAAAGCCCTGGCACGGCATTGCGGACCCCTTGGAATCCGTGTGAATGATGTGGCTCCCGGACAAATTGCTACGGAGATGACCGCGGGAAGAGGAGACAAACCGGATGGAATAGCGGTAGGAAGACTGGGAACGGCACAGGATGTTGCCAATTGCGTATATTTCCTGGCAAGTGATCTTTCGGACTTCTGTACCGGCATGACGGTAGATGTGAATGGCGGACAATTTATGAGATCATAGAAACAGCGTCCGCTCTTAAGACAGTATATGAAAACTGACAGAGTGTTCAGTTTAATGTAAAATAATTTTATCAGGAGGAAAAGCGATTGAAAAAAAGAGTATTGGGGATTATGTTAGGAGTTACTATGGTAGCGTCTCTGCTTGCCGGATGCGGCGGTGAGAAAAAGGAAGCGGCTGCGGACACATCAGCTAAGACCGCAAGTGAGGCAAAAGAAGATGGGGAAGAGAATGCCATAACAGCTTTTGATCCGGCAGCTCACGCAGATGCTAATCTTCCGGACGCAAGCGGTGATCCGCAGGTTACAATCGTATTCTCAGGCGGTTCCTTTCAGGCCCTGTCTGAATCGGAGGAAGTATTCAAGAACGCAGTTGAAAATTTATCCGGCGGAAGCATTCAGATTGACTGGCATCCGTATAACGAGCTGGGAGCGGATTCTTTCATTGTAGAGAGTGTTTCCATGGGAAATATTGACATGGGTCTTACATCTCCCGCTGCAGTCACCAGTATTATGCCGAACCTTTCTCTATTCGACGCATATTATATCATTAACGACCAGGAAGCTGCTTATGCGGTAATGGACGGAGAAGTCGGACAGGCGCTTGAGAAGGATGCGGAAGCACTGAATCTGAAGACAGTTGCATGGTGTGAAAATGGTTTCCGTAATCTGACCTGCAATGTAGAAGTGAAAGGCACTGCGGATTTGAAGGGCATGAAGCTTCGTACCATGGAGAATACCCTGCAGATGGCAGCATGGACAGCTCTTGGAGCAAATCCTGCACCGATGTCGTTCGGTGAAGTGTATACTGCTTTACAGAATGGTACCATTGACGCACAGGAGAACCCCATTGGAATTATTGCCAATAACAGTTTTATGGATGTACAGAAATATCTGGTATTGTCTAAGCATGTATATACACCGATTACGATCTACATTAACATGGATAAGTATAACACCATGACGGACAATCAGAAAGCGATTTTTGATTATTGCGGCAAGTATATGGAGCAGTGGGAGAGAGCGCGTAATATTGAATTAAATGAACAGTATATGGAGCAGTTTAAAAAGGATGGCGTGAATATCGTGGAGCTTTCCGATGAGACAATTGCAGAATTCCAGGGCGCAATTGAGAAGGCTGGCGTATATGATCAGGTTCGTACGGCTATGAAGAATCCGGAGCTTCTGGACAAGATGATGGAAATCGCAAAATAAGTCTGAGAAGCTTTAGGTTAGAACGGTAATGGGGAAGGGCCTTGCCGTAAGGCGGGCCCTGACTTTCAGTCAGTAAAGCTTTAACTTGAGGAAGGATGTGGGCTAACGTGAAAAAAGTAATTCGCTGGCTTGACGAGAATCTGGAAAGTACGCTTTGTATGATTCTTTTGAGTACATTTACAATTGTTCTTTTTCTGCAGGTTGTGATGAGAAAGATGTTTAATAATTCTCTGTCCTGGTCAGAGGAATTAGCAAGATATCTCTTTATCTGGATGGTTTTTATTGGCATCAGCTATGGCGCAAAGCAGATGAAGCATTTGAAAATTGACGTGTTTTTAAAGGTCTTTCCCAAAAAAGTAAGACCCTATGTAATTATTTTTGCAGATATCATTGTGCTGGTATTTGCGGCAATTGTGTTCTATTCAGCGTATGTAATTGTTATGCAGTATCATAAATTGGGAGCCACCTCACCGGCGCTGAAAATTCCCACCTGGTTCGTCCAGTCGGCGTCTTTAGTTGGATATGGACTGACCTTTATACGACAGATTCAGGCAATAATATTCCGGATTAAGGAACTGAAGGCGGGAGATTTAGACGCGTTTAATCCGACAGAAGATGAGGAGGTGCTGCTGTAATGTCAATGTCGACGGTAACAATCATTCTTTTTGCTGCACTTCTGATATGTCTGTTTTTAAATATTCCGGTAGGCTTTTCACTGGGTATCTCTTCTCTTGCAGGACTTCTGGCTCTGCAGGCGGCGGGGGGAAGTCAGAGTATAGGCTTTTTAAGCCAGACCATGGTAGCGGGCTGTGATTCTTTTCCGATTCTGGCGGTTCCGTTATTTATCTTGGCAGGTGAACTGATGGGTGGCGGTGGTATTTCCACCCGTGTTCTGAAGGTGTGTAATGTATTGTTTGGACGCTTTTACGGAGGCCTGGCGATCTGTGCGGTTGCATTTTGCATGTTCTTTGCGGCAGTTTCCGGTTCCGGTCCGGCTACAGTAGCGGCAGTAGGCGCCCTGGTGGTTCCGACAATGCTGGCCGAGGGATACAGTAAGGAATTTACGCTGGCAACGATTGCCTGCGCCGGCGGTATCGGTGTTATCATTCCGCCGTCCATCCCGATGGTGTTCTACGGAACTACTACCGGTACTTCCATCGGAAGCCTGTTTATGGCTGGTATGGGCCCCGGTATTCTGATTGGTGTATCTTTGATTATATTCTGCAATATCTATGGACGCAAAAAAGGCTGGAAGACGAAGACGGAAAAATTCTCCTGGAAGGCCCTTGGAAAAGCGCTCTGGGACGGTAAGTTTGCGCTGCTGGATCCGGTTATTATTCTGGGCGGTATCTATTCCGGTATCTTTACACCGACAGAAGCTGCAGCGGTAGCGTGTGTATACGCAGTTATCTGTGGTGTGTTTATCCATAGAGAACTGGATCTGAAAACACTTCTGAAGGTTCTCAAAGGCGCAGTATCTACTACAGGTACTACCATGCTGATTGTAGGCGCAGCGACCGCGTTCGCAAAGATTTTGAGTATTACCGGCGCGCCGACTATGATTGCAAATGGCATCAGCAGCGTATCAGATAATCGCATTGTTGTGATGCTTCTGATTAACGGATTGCTGCTCATTGTAGGCTGCTTCATGGATACAACACCGGCTATGCTGATTCTGGCACCGATTCTGATGCCGATCGCAACGGCTTATGGTTACGACCCGATTCATTTCGGTCTTATTATGGTAGTAAACCTGGCAATTGGCTTTATTACACCGCCGTTAGGCATCAACCTCTTTGTAGCGGCCCGCGTGGGCGATGAACCGCTGGAGACAGTTGTCAAGGGTATTATACCATTTATTATCATTATGCTAGTCGATCTGTTGCTGATTACCTTTGTACCGGCCATTTCCATGACCCTGGTAAATCTGCTTCAGTAAGATAAAATTGAAACTGTGATAAGAATCCCTCTGTGTGCGCAAAATTTATATAATTACTGCAGCAGGGGGATTTTTGCATAAAAGGGAGGAAGGAGGAAATGACACATGGCAGAGTATGAGAGCCCTCTTCAGGAAGCGGCTGAGAAATTTCCGCAAACACAGCTCTGGAACGATTCCTGCGGCATGGCAGACATTGATCTGGCTTTGAGGCGTGGCGGCTGCGGCGCTACGTCCAACCCGGTGATTGTAGGAAATGTACTGCGAAAAGAAATGTATCTCTGGGAAGAACGACTAAAGGAAATTATAACCAGGGAGATGCCGGGGGCAACGGATGAAGAGATCTGCTGGCAGATTTCAAAAGAAGCGGGTCTGAAGGGCGCAAAAAAGCTGATGCCCCTATTTCAGGAGAGCGGAAGAACGAAAGGATGGCAGGCGATGCAGGTGAATCCGAGGTTCTATCGAAGTACAGAGAAGACGGTGGCCCATGCGGCGGAGCTGGCGGCTCTGAGCGAGAACATTCTTATTAAAATGCCGGTATCCACAGCAGATATTCCGGCCATAGAGGAATGTACGTACCGGGGGATCTCGGTGAATGGAACGGTTTGCTTCGGCGTGCCTCAGGCGTTGGCAGTTGCGGAGGCTATTGAGCGGGGACTGAAGCGCAGAGAAGCGGAAGGGCTTTCTGTAGATGGCATGATCAGCAGCTGTACCATTATGACCGGCCGTATTGACGACTATATGAAAAAACTGGTAGCAGAACGTGAAACGCCTATTACGCAGGAATATCTGGATTGTGGAGGAGAAGCCATCTTCAAAAAGGTGTATCAATTGTATCAGAAGCGGGGATATCGGGTAAAACTTCTGGTGGCCAATAACAATAGTCATTTCTTGTGGTCCCATTTTCTGGGTGGAGATATTTTAATGACGATAAATCCGCTCTGGTGGAGACGGATGGAGGGTGCGAAGCTGGAAATCCGGAGAACCATAGACGAGCAGATAGATGAAAGGATCATAAAAGAGCTGCTGGATAAGATTCCGGAGTATCGTTCAATTTATGATGAGGATGGGCTACTGATAGAAGAATTCAATCATTTCGGAGCATTCAAGGATACAATGAATGAGTTCTTCCATGGATATGATGCATTTTTGGATTATCTGAGAGGCTATATTTTGGTATAATGTAAGGAGGCGGGAAATATGAAGGCATTAGTAAAATACAAATTAGGTCCGGGAAATATGGAAATTCGTGATATTCCGGAGCCGGAACCGGGACCTGGTCAGGTAAAAATTGAGGTAAAGGAAGCTGGTATTTGTGGTTCGGATCTTCACATCTATAACAGCGATATCCAAATTCTTACAATCCCACCTGTGGTGCCGGGACATGAATTTTCGGGCGTTGTTACGGCAGTGGGCGAGGGCGTAACGAAATTTAAGCCGGGTGACAGGGTAGTCTCGGAGGCGGTGTATTTTTATTGCCGTGATTGCCTGTATTGTCGTCAGGGCTTCTATAATTTATGTATCAATAAGAGAAGTCTTGGGTATGTATACAATGGCGCTTTTGAAAAATATACGATTGTAGAAGAGTATAATGCCCATCATCTGCCGGACGATATTGATTTCCTGAGTGGAGCCATGCTGGAGCCTCTGGCATGCTGTACCCATGCGGTCTATGACTGCTGCCATATTGAAGCGGGGGATGTGGTTCTGGTATCCGGACCGGGTGCCATTGGTCTGATCAGCGCGCAGATTGCCAAAGCGGAAGGCGCGAAGGTGATTATAACCGGCACCAATATCGATGAGGAACGTTTAGAGGTGGCGAGAAGTCTGGGGATTGATTACGCTGTGAATATCCAGAAGGAGGACGTGAAAAAGCTGGTAGAAGAGCTGACAGATGGATATGGCGTAGATGTGGTTCTGGAGTGCTCCGGTTCGGAAGCGGGTATCCGTTCCGGACTGGATTTGGTAAAAAAGCGCGGCTGGTTCTGCCAGATTGGTCTGACTGGAAAACCGATTACCTTTGATATTGAAACCATCTGTTACAAAGAACTTCATTTCAGCGGCTCCATGGCGTCCAGATATTTGAATTGGGAAAAGGGTATGAAGCTGGTTCAGGCAGGGCTTGTAAAACTGGCGCCCTTGGCGTCTCATCATTTACCGTTGGATGACTGGGAAAAGGCATTTCAGATGTTCCGGGATAAGAAAGGACTGAAGCTGATTCTTTCTACAGCGGATGAATCATAAACAATCAAAAAAAGAATCCTGCCTGGCGGGATTCTTTTTCTGATTGTGATGAAAAGCTTCCACATCTTCTGTGCGTACCAGAAATGGCTTGCTGTCGTCATGGCTGATATCGTCCTCTACACCCAGAATGCAGCCGAGTTCAGCTTCCACGGTAGCGCCTGCGGCTCTGGCCATTTCCAATGCTCTTTTGGAAATTTCTACATTTTCATGGAAAGGGAGCTTAGAGCCGTCGATCATGACAGAGGTAAAACCGCAGTCAAGAGCCATACGCACCTGCTCCAGACTCTGTCCGTGATCCAGATGAGGTACTACGGGGATGGGAGATTTTTCGGCCGGAATTGCGGCTTTTTTTTCTTCGGCAAATGCCAGAACTTCCTTTAGGGATGTAAGCATTTTATAAGTCCTCCTTTTGTGTGTTTTATATCTGTGATGATAAGGTCTCGTTCATATATTTCAGGACCTTGTCCAGTGTGGGAGCTGCGATGCGGCCTCCCAGTCCTTCACAGGACAGACTGGCAAATACATTGGAAAAATAGAGACGTTTGTTCATATCCCAGTCCTGGCTCATGGCATAGAGAAATGCTCCGTGGAAATTATCTCCGGCACCCAGGGTGTCAACCAGCTGAACGGAGATAGCCGGAGCGTGATACCAGTTTTCCCCGTCAAAGCCGATAGCGCCTTTTTCTGCTGCAGTTACAGCTGCAAAACGAGCGCCGTGTTCTACATAATATTGGCAGGCTTCACGGGGCTCCAGCCCAAGTGTTTTCATGGCAGTTTTATGGTCCGGAATAAAAATATCCGTGTAGGGAAGAAGCTGATCCATCAGCTCGCGTGGAATATTACCGCCGTCAATGGACAGTAATGCATCCGTATGCTCCTTGCAATATTGCGCAAGCTGCAGCATCAGCTCTGGATTCATGACACCTAAGTGAAGAAAACGGGTTCGATGAAGAGGGGATAAATCGATCCGGTCAAAGGTCATTTCACGAATACAACCGCCATAACTGGTAATACATCGCTTCCCATTTTTTTCCACTTGAATCATGCTGATAGAAGAGGGTGCCTTATCCGTGTGCAGGAGCTGAAGACAGGCGTAATTCTGGGCAAACATGTCTGCACTGATATATTCTCCGGTTTCATCTTCTCCTACGATAGAAATCAAAGCTGTTTTTCCGCCAAGCTTGTGATGTGCGGCAGCGGCAGTGCTTGCGACGCCCCCCAAAGATATAACAAACTGGCTGGCAGAGATACGCTGATCGCTTTCGGGCGGGGCGTCTACCAGCATGATCATATCTTTTGTACTGGAACCGATAAACAGAGCGTTATAGTCCATAAAAGATACTCCTTTCAAATATTCTGTTATTTTTAGTATAACATATATATTGTGAAAAAAAGCGGTTTAAAAAGAACCGTAAACCAGGAAAGCTGAATATGGGAATAAGGATTCATACCGTGTTATTTTGAGGGCCGGAATTTAGAGAAAGTGATATTAGGATACAGATTCCTGAGTGAAATTTCAGAAAACATTGTGCTCACGGAGAAAAACGTCTATAATGATAGAAAATGAAAAAATAAACCAGATAGGGTAAGGGAGCAGAAGAGATGGCGACGAAAGAAAGGCCTATAAAAAAAGGGAAATTGTCTGAAGTGGTAGTGGAAAGACTGAACGCGAAAATCCGTTCCGGGGAATTAAAAGCAGGAGAAAAGCTTCCGACGGAAAGAGCTATGGCGGAGAGCATGGGAGTAAGCCGGACTGTCATCCGGGAAGCAATCCGGATTATGGTGGATAAGAATGTACTGGAGCTAAAGAATGGCTGCGGTTACGTGCGTCAGCTTTCCTTTGATGAAATCATGGAAAATATGTCAGAGATGTTCGATTTGGACGAGGTATCCATTTTGGAAATTATGGAGGTCCGAATGGTGCTGGAAAATTATATTGTAAAAAAAGCCGTAAAGAATATTACCGGGGAGCAGATAGAAGAGCTTCAGAAAGAAATTGATAAAATGGCACAGATTATGAATGAGAGGGACGACGCAGTTGAACAGGAAAGCGCCTTCCACAGAGGTCTGGCAGAGGCTACAGGGAATAGCGCCTTAAAAAGTGTCTACGTGTTATGTGAGGACTTGCTGAGAAGGGCACAGAGAGACAGCTGGCGGGTTGCCAAAGCAATCGGGGCGCCCAACACAGCCGTTGCGGATCATCAGGCGATTTTAGACGCGATTCAGGAAAAGAGTGAAAATCGCGCGGAATTATTGATGCAGGCCCATATGGATTATGCGTATCAGAATCTGAAGCATCTGTATGGAAAAGAAGAAAAGAAATAGTTGAAAATATACCTGAGGCTCCGGTTTATCCGGAGCTTTTTTGCCCCCTTTATAAGCGAAAATCTGCAAGATTGACAAAAGAATGACAAACACGAGGAAACACCAAAAATCACCATTTCATACAAAAACTGGAAAATATAACAGAGAATTGTGTTAATTTAACATAAAAGCCTAACTAAATTACGGGAATCTATCAAAAAATAACATAAAATCCGGATTGGGGGTTGTTAATGGTTTAACATTGTAGTATAATGATAAAGATTGATAGAAATTTATCAAAAAACAAAATTTATCAAAAAAATACCAAAAAAGAACCCAAAAAAACAAAAGGAGGTAGTCAAATGGTGTACAGCTACTATCCGGGCTGCACGTTGAAGAACAAGGCGCAGGACCTGGACCGATACGCCAGAATGTCAGCAGAAGCGCTGGGCTTTTCCTTACGGGAAATCGAGGAATGGCAGTGCTGTGGAGCTGTCTATCCGCTGGCGTCCGATGAGATCGCCACAAAGCTGTCCGCAGTCCGCGCCCTGAACGACGCAAAGGAGAAGGGGCAGGATCTGGTAACGCTCTGCTCCGCCTGTCATCACGTAATTAAGCGTGTTAACGACGATATGCAGAATGTGGAAGATATCCGTACCAGAGTCAACAATTATCTGAACCTGGCAGAGCCCTATGAAGGAGAGACAAAGGTCCTTCATTATCTGGAGGTTCTCCGTGACCACATCGGTTTTGATACCATCCGGGAAAAGGTGACACATCCCCTGACCGGACGGAAAATCGGCGCGTATTATGGCTGTATGCTGCTTCGCCCCAGTGATATCATGGCCTTTGACGATCCGGAGAATCCGACCATTATCGAAGACTTTATCCGGGCCCTGGGCGCTGAGCCGGTGGTGTATCCCTATCGGAACGAGTGCTGCGGCGGTTATGTGTCCCTGAAGGATAAGCCCCTGGCCGGTACGATGGTAGACCGGGTCATGGAATCCGCGGCAGATCACGGAGCGGAAGAACTGATTACCGCCTGTCCTCTGTGTCTCTATAACCTGAGAACCAGCGGAAGCGCGAAAAAGCTTCCGGTTACGTATCTGACGGAGCTTCTGGCAGAGGCTCTTGGCCTGATTCCTGAGAAAAATGCGGAAGGAGGAGCAGAAGATGCAGAAGGCTGATATGGCGAAGGCCGATAGACTTCGGGAGATGAGCGGCGTCAACACCCGGAAATGTATGAAATGCGGAAAATGCTCCGCGACCTGTCCCGCTTATGAGGAGATGGATATCCGTCCCCATCAGTTTGTTTCTTATGTGGAGAATGGCGACATAGAGCCCCTTTTAAATTCCACCACCATCTGGAAATGTCTTTCCTGCTTTGCCTGCGTAGAGCGTTGTCCCAGAGATGTAAAGCCTGCGAAGCTCATTGAGGCGGTACGGCAGATGGTAGTAAGACAGCGGGGCGGCAATTATTTAAGCCCCAACGAGATACCCGAATTACTGGACGAGGAACTGCCCCAGCAGCTGCTGGCCAGTGCGTTCCGCAAATACAGCAAATAATCAGGAGGTGAAAAAACGTGCAGAGAATAGGAGTATTTGTCTGTCATTGCGGTACGAACATAGCTGCGACGGTAGATATCGGACGGGTGGTAGCGGCAGCGGCGAAGGAGCCGGGCGTCGTTCACGCGGAAGATTACCAGTATATGTGTTCTGAAGCAGGACAGCTGAAAATCCGGGAGGCCATCGAGCAGAAACACCTGACAGGTATCGTTGTCTGTTCCTGTTCCCCCAGAATGCATGAGAATACATTTCGCCAGGCGGCAAAGCGGGCCGGTATCAATCCCTACATGGTAGAGATTGCCAATATCCGCGAGCATTGCTCCTGGATTCATAAAAATATGGAGGAAGCGACCGAGAAGGCCATTATCCTGGCCCGGGCAGCCATCGCGAAGGTTATGCTGAACGCGCCTCTGACGCCGGGCACCAGCCAGGTCGTAAAGCGCGCCCTGGTGATTGGCGGCGGTATCGCGGGTATCCAGACCGCGCTGGATATCGCGGAGGCAGGCTACGAGGTAGATATCGTAGAGAAGACTCCCAGTATCGGAGGAAGAATGTCCCAGCTTGACAAGACCTTCCCGACTCTGGACTGCTCCGCCTGTATCCTGACTCCGAAAATGGTGGAGGCTGCGGCCCATGAGAAGATTACGATTTATACATATAGCGAGGTAGAGAAGGTCAGCGGCTTCGTAGGCGATTTCCATGTGGATATCCGGAAAAAAGCCAGAAGTGTGGATATGAGCAAGTGTACCGGCTGTGGCGTCTGCCAGGAGAAGTGTCCTTCCAAGAAGGCTCCCAATGAATTCAACCGGGGACTGAACACACGAAGCGCGATCTATACACCCTTCGCCCAGGCGATTCCCAATGTTCCGGTGATTGATCGTGAAAACTGTATGAAATTCAAGACCGGAAAATGCGGCGTCTGCGCCAAGGTATGTCAGGCGGGCGCGATTGATTACGAGCAGAAGGATGAGATCATTACCGTGGATTACGGCGCTATCGTCGTGGCGACCGGCTTTGATACCATTAAGCTGGATCAGTACGATGAATATGCATATAACCAGAGCCCGGACGTCATCACGTCCCTGGAGCTGGAGCGTATCATGAACGCGGCAGGACCCACCAAGGGTCACCTGGAGCGGATGTCCGATCACAAGGCTCCCAAGTCCATCGTATTTGTCCAGTGCGTGGGTTCCCGCTGCGCGGACAAGAGGGGAAAGAGTTATTGCTCCAAGATTTGCTGTATGTATACAGCGAAGCATGCCATGCTGATTCGTGATAAATATCCGGATGTAGATGTGACCGTCTTCTATATTGATGTGCGTACTCCGGGCAAGAACTTCGACGAGTTCTATCGTCGGGCAGTGGAGGAGTATGGAGTCCATTACATCAAGGGTCAGGTAGGAAAGGTAGCGCCCCAGGGCGATAAGCTGCTGGTACAGGCCTCTGACCTGCTGGACAACAGGCAGATTCGGATGGAAACGGATATGGTTGTCCTGGCTACCGCCATTGAGCCGAATCCGGATGTAAGAAAGATTGCCACCATGCTGACAGCCAGCATTGATACCAACAATTTCCTGACCGAGTCCCATGCCAAGCTGCGTCCGGTGGAGTCCCCCACAGCGGGAATTTTCCTGTCCGGCGTCTGCCAGGGACCCAAGGATATTCCGGAGACCGTAGCCCAGGCCGGAGCCGCTGCTGTAAAGGTGATAGGACTTCTGGCGAAGGATCATCTGGTTACCAACCCCTGTACGGCCAAGGCAGATCCGATCTTCTGTAATGGCTGCTCCACCTGTGAAAAGGTATGTCCTTACGGAGCGATTTCCTACGAGGATCAGCTGGTAAATGATCACGGTATCCGTGAGACGAGACGGGTAGCCGTTGTGAACAGTGCCCTCTGTCAGGGCTGCGGAGCATGTACCGTTGCCTGCCCGTCCGGAGCTATGGATCTGCAGGGCTTCTCAAACAGACAAATTCTTGCGGAGGTAGATGCGATATGCAGGTAGAAAATACAGAATTTAGACCGAAGATTGTAGCGTTCTGCTGCAACTGGTGCTCCTACGCAGGCGCAGACCTGGCGGGAAGCAGCCGACTTGCTTACCCGGCGGATGTAAAGATTATCCGCGTGCCCTGTTCCTGCCGTGTGAACCCCATGTTTATCCTGAGAGCCTTCCAGAGGGGAGCGGACGGCGTGATTCTCTGCGGCTGCCACCCGGGAGACTGTCATTACACCACAGGAAACTATTACGCAAGAAGACGTATGACGCTGCTTTTCTCCATGCTGGATTACCTGGGCGTGGAAAATGGACGTACCCGCGTAGAGTGGGTGTCTGCGGCTGAGGGCGTGAAGTTCTCCACCACCATGAATGAATTTGTAGCGAAAATTCATGAACTGGGAGAAAATGTAGGATTGGAGGATCTGCGATGCAAGGGTTAATCGAGAGAGCGAAAGAGCTTCTGGCAGACGGAACCGTAGCGCAGGTTCTGGGCTGGAGAAAGGGCGATATGGGATACGATCCGGAGCCGGCTTATTTCTATAAGGAAGAAGATTTACAGAATTTTGTATACGACGCGTTCTGCGGCGCAAACTTAAGCAAATATATGATTGAGGCCTCCAAGCTGGAGGGCAGGACGCTGGTATTCTTAAAGCCCTGCGATACCTACAGCTTTAACCAGCTGATCAAGGAGCACCGGGTTGACCGGGAAAAGGCTTACATCATCGGCGTGGGCTGCAAGGGTACCATAAAGCCGGAGAAAATCCGCGACGCGGGTATCAAGGGCATCAAGAGAGTGACCATCGACGGCGATACCCTGAAATTTGAGACCATCTATGGCGAGAAGGAGCTGCCCTTTGCCGACGCCCTTCTGGAACGCTGCAAGGTATGTAAGGGTAAGAAGCACATGGTATATGACGAGCTGATTGGCGCGGCAGAGGACGAGGAGGCAGGTCCGGTGGGCAACCGCTTCGAGGAAGTGGAGAAGCTGGAGGCCATGAGTCCGGAGGAGCGTTTTCATTTCTGGCAGGAGCAGCTTTCCAAATGTATCCGCTGCAACGCCTGCCGCAATGTGTGTCCGGCCTGCAGCTGCCGCAAATGTGTCTTCGACAGCAGCCAGTATGACAGCAATCAGAAGGCGAATGCCGATACCTTTGAGGAGCAGATGTTCCATATTATCCGTGCCTTCCATGTGGCAGGACGGTGTACCGATTGCGGCGAGTGCAGCAGAGTCTGTCCCCAGGGCATTCCGCTTCACCTTTTAAACCGCAAGTTTATCAAGGACATTGACACCTTCTACGGCGAGTATCAGGCGGGAGCCGATACGGATTCCAGAGGCCCGCTGACGGACTTCACCTTTGATGACGTGGAGCCTGGCATTGTACAGACGAGAGGGGGACATTAAGCATGTATCAGATAGCGAAGAGTAAGCTGAACGAGCTTTACAGAGCCATCAGTGCAAAGGAAGACTTATTTCTCCCGGTACAGAAAGCCGGACAGACCAATTACGGACTGTGGACTGAAGAGGCTGCGGTGGATACCGATACGCTGAAGACCGTGAAGTCCGGTAAGGACTGCTTCTTCCCCCAGAGCGAGGTGCTCTATAAGAGCCGCTATGAGGGCGGAAAGGTCAGTATCGACCCGGCAGAGCTTCAGAATCAGCCCTTTGTGGTATTCGGCATGCGTGCCTGCGATGTGAGGGCTGTGAAGGTTCTGGACCAGGTATTCCTGACGGATCCGGTGGATACCTATTACGCGGCCAGAAGAGAGCATGGCACCATTGTATCCCTGGCCTGCAAAGAGCCGGATGAAACCTGCTTCTGCAAAAACTTTGATGTGGATGCGGCGGAGCCGGGCGCGGACGTGGAGACCTGGTTTGTGGGCGACACTTTGTATTGGAAATCTCTTACAGAAAAAGGTGAGACCCTGACTGCATTCGTGAAAGAAGCCCTGGCAGACTCCTTTATGGAAGCAGACGCAGCAGGAGAAAAAGCAGTGGCAGAGGAGCAGGCGGCGATTCGCGCCATCATCGAGAAGCTTCCCCTGTCTCACCTGGATTTGTCCCGGTTCAAACCGGAAAATACCATGGAGCTTTTTGATTCCCCGATCTGGGAGGATCTGTATAAGCCCTGTCTGGCCTGCGGAACCTGCACCTTCGTGTGTCCCACCTGCCAGTGCTACGACATCCGTGATTTTGATGGAGGCAAGGCCGGAATTCAGCATTACCGGTGCTGGGATTCCTGCATGTATTCCGATTTTACCATGATGGCTCATGGCAATATGCGTACCAGTCAGCTTCAGCGCTTCCGTCAGAGATTTATGCATAAGCTGGTTTATTATCCGGCCAACAATGACGGCATGTATTCCTGCGTAGGCTGCGGCCGCTGCGTCAGCAAGTGCCCGTCATCCTTAAATATTGTAAAAGTTATTAAGAAACTGGGAGGTGAGGGAAATGAGTGAATGTACCTGCGGCGGACATGCAAATGATATCAGAGTAGACGCGCTGATTCCTATGATTGGCGTGGTGACGGATATCCGCACGGAAACTCCGGACGTTAAAACCTTCCGGGTAGTGGGAAGAGACGGCAAGAAGCTTTTTGAGCATATGCCGGGTCAGTGTGCCATGGTATCGGTTCCCGGTGTGGGAGAGGCGATGTTCTCTATCACATCTTCCCCCACCAACAAAGAGTATCAGGAGTTCAGCATTAAGCGCTGCGGCTCCCTGACAGATTACCTGCATGGAATGAATGTGGGAGACGAGATTACCGTGCGCGGTCCCTACGGAAATGCCTTTCCGGTGGAGACGGCACTGAAGAAGCAGAATCTTCTGTTTATCGCCGGAGGAATCGGTCTTGCGCCCCTTCGCTCTGTCATCAATTATGTGCTGGATAACCGGGACAATTACGGTACGGTAGATATTCTCTACGGTTCCCGTTCCGCGGACGATCTGGTGCAGCTTAAGGAGATTCAGGAAGTCTGGATGAAGACGCCGGGCGTCAATGTATATCTGACCATCGACCGGGAGCAGGAGGGCTGGGACGGCCATGTGGGCTTCGTTCCTTCCTATCTGAAAGAAATCGGCTTCGACACCAATAAGACCGTACTGGTCTGCGGACCGCCCATCATGATCAAATTCGTACTGGCGGGCCTGATGGAGCTGGGCTTCAACAAGACCCAGGTGTACACGACCCTGGAGCTTCGTATGAAATGCGGTATCGGAAAATGCGGTCGCTGCAACATCGGCGCCAAATACGTATGCAAAGACGGCCCCGTATTCCGCTGCGACGAGATTGACGAACTTCCCCCTGAATATTGATAGGCAATGAGCAGTGCGCAGACAGGAAGCATCCGGCTGACGTCGTGCTTGCACGTAAGACAGGCGGAGGGTTTCTGGCTGCATAGGGCGAAGCCCACAAGCGAGGAAAAGCGAAGCTTTTTCGAGCCTGAGCACTGCGGAGAAAAGGCGAAGACTGAATAGAGAAAGGATAAAAAACATGCAGGAAATGGTAAACGTATATTTCTATGGAAAAAAGTATTCCGTACCCGCTGAGCTTACCATCATGACGGCTATGGAATACGCAGGCTATAAGCTGGTGCGCGGCTGCGGCTGCCGCCACGGCTTCTGCGGAGCCTGCGCAACCATTTACAGAATCAAAGGCAATAACGAGCTGAAGACCTGCCTGGCCTGTCAGACACAGGTACAGGAGGGCATGTACATCGCGACCCTGCCCTTCTTCCCGGCAGACAAGCGAAACTACGATATGGATGAGATCAGTGCAAAGCAGCGTGTGATGATGGATCTCTACCCGGAGATCTACAGCTGCATCGGCTGCAATGCCTGCACCAAGGGCTGTCCCCAGTCCTTAAATGTCATGCAGTATATCGCTTACGCCCAGCGCGGTGATTTCGAGAAGTGCGCGGAGGAATCCTTCGACTGTATCGGCTGCGGTATCTGTACCTCCCGCTGCCCGGCAGGCATTTCTCACCCTATGGTAGGCGTGCTGGCCAGAAGACTGACCGGAAAATACATTGCCCCGAAGGCGGAGCATCTGGAGAAGAGAGTGGAGGACATTCACCACGGCGCTTTCGACGACCTGATCGAGCAGATTATGCAGAAGCCCATCGAGGAAATGAAGGAACTGTACAACAACCGAGAGATTGAGAAATAGGAGGGGAGCGGACTATGTATACAGCGGAAATGCTGGAATCTATTAAAAAAGTAGAGGCCACAAGAGCACAGCGTATCGGTGTAGAGCCGAGACGAATGACAGCAGAGGAAAAGGACGCGCTCCTGAAAGAGTTCCATCCGGATTACCGGGAGGATGGATTCCAGGAGATTCAGGTCGGCCCCAATAAGGGCGAAAAGGCTCCCTATGAGCTTGGTACCCTGCTCCATTCCAACAGCCGGATTTTAAATGTACCGATTGATCTGGATAAAGTAGATTATGATGTGGATGTTCTGATCATCGGCGGCGGCGGAGCCGGTTCTTCCGCAGCTATCGAGGCGCATGAGGCAGGTGCCAACGTTATGATGGTGACCAAGCTTCGTATCGGTGACGCCAACACCATGATGGCAGAGGGCGGTATCCAGGCTGCGGATAAGGAAAATGATTCTCCTCAGCAGCATTATCTGGACGCCTTCGGCGGCGGACATTTCGCAGCCAGACCCGAGCTTCTGCGCCGCCTGGTTATGGAAGCACCGGACGCAATCCAGTGGCTCAATGACCTGGGCGTTATGTTTGATAAGGACAAGGACGGCCGGATGATTACCACACACGGCGGCGGAACCTCCAGAAAGAGAATGCACGCCTGCAAGGACTATTCCGGAGCGGAGATCATGCGTGTGCTCCGCGACGAGGTATGGAACCGTCAGATTCCGGTGGTAGATTTTACCGCGGCTGTAGAGCTGATTAAGGATGACAAGGGACAGGTGGCAGGCGCTGTTCTCCAGAATATGGAAACCGGAGAGTATAAGGTGGCGAGAGCCAAGACCGTTATCATTGCTACCGGCGGAGCAGGAAGACTGCATTATCAGCACTTCCCCACCTCCAATCATTACGGAGCAACTGCAGACGGACTGGTGATGGGCTATCGTGCGGGAGCGCCGCTTCTGTACCAGGATACAATTCAGTATCATCCCACCGGAGCGGCTTACCCGGCGCAGATCTTCGGCGCGCTGGTTACAGAGAAGGTTCGTTCCGTAGGCGCAATGCTGATCAATGTGGACGGCGAGGCCTTCATGCATCCGCTGGAGACCCGCGACGTATCCGCAGCCTCCATTATCCGGGAGTGTACGGCAAGAGGCAAGGGTGTTCCCACGCCGACCGGTTATGGTATCTGGCTGGACACCCCGATGATTGAGATGATTCACGGAGAGGGCACCATTGAAAAGAGAATTCCGGCTATGCTTCGTATGTTCCTGAACTACGGTATCGATATGAGAAAGCAGCCGATTCTGATTTACCCGACCCTTCATTATCAGAACGGCGGTCTGGAGATCGGCGGCGAGGGCTTTACCAAGGTAATCCCGAATCTGCTGGTAGCAGGCGAGGCGGTAGGCGGTATCCACGGAAGAAACCGTCTGATGGGCAATTCCCTTCTGGATATCATTGTATTTGGCCGCAATGCAGGTAAGGCTGCGGCACGCAAGTGCAAAGAGGTAGAGCTGGGAACGATGAATCTGGATCATCTTAAGAGCTATGCACAGGAGCTGGAAAAGGCAGGACTGCATACAAACGAGGTTTCTCCGATGCTGCTTCCGAATTACACCTTCGGCATGCCGAAATAACGCAGCAAAATAACGTCAATGGGGGTTGAAGTTATGGGGATTGTAACATGGTTTCAGGAGTCGGTATTATCCAATACCCTGATGATGGTATTTCTGATTGCCGTGATCGGTTATCTGGTAGGAAGTATTAAAATCTGCGGTCTGGAGCTGGGGACCGCCGGCATTTTGCTGGTGGCCCTGGTCTTCGGCCACTTTGGGGTAGAGATTCCCTCCCTGGTGCGGGAGCTTGGATTGATTTGTTTTGTAACCTCGGTAGGCTTTATTGCCGGACCGAAATTTTTCCGGAATTTTAAAAATAACGCCACGTCGTATATTTTACTGGGCGCTCTGGTTATCGGCGCGGGCGCGCTGACCTGTGTGGCCGTGATTAAAATCTTTGGGATTCCGGTGGATATCAGCGTAGGTATGATGACCGGCGCGCTTACCAGTACGCCGGGACTGGCGGCAGCCCTGGAGGCGACCGGATCGGACGCGGCCTCTGTAGGCTATGGCATCGCGTATCCCTTCGGCGTTGTGGGCGTGGTACTTTTTGTCCAGCTGGTTCCCAAGCTTTTGCATACGGATATGGAAGCGGAGCGGGCGCGGTTCGAAGCTGCCGCAGGCGTAGACGTGGAGGAGTTCCACAAGACCAAGAAGGAAGATTTATTCTATGCGGACAGTATGGGATTCTTCCCCTTCTCTCTGGCCATTGCCTTCGGTATTATTCTGGCGAAAATTGAAATCCCCCTTCCGGGCGGCGCGGTATTTGCCCTGGGAACCTCCGGCGGTCCGCTGATTGCGGGACTGATTCTCGGTCACTTCGGTCATTTCGGAAAATTGAGCGTACAGGTGGAGAAGCATGTCCTGGAGTGCCTAAGGGAATTCGGCCTGGCGCTGTTCCTTCTGGGAGCCGGAACCCAGGCGGGCGCGGGCTTCATCGAAATTCTGAAGGAGCACGGGGCGCTGCTGTTCTTGTACGGAGCTCTGATGACTCTTGTTCCCATGCTGCTGGGATACGTCTTTGCGGTAAAGGTGCTGCATCTGTCGCTGTTTAACTGTCTGGGATCTATCTGCGGCGGTATGACCAGTACGCCGGCCCTGGGAACCCTGATTCGTGTGACGGAGACCGACGACGTGGCCAGCGCCTATGCGGCGACCTATCCCATTGCGCTGGTGGCGGTGGTGCTGGCCAGCCAGTTTATCAGTTTGTTATTATAAACTCATAGGCCAGAACTATAGAATTATAAAATGTATCGAATTGTTTTATACATGGCAATGTGCTATATTACAGCTATGGAGGTGAAGTATCATGCGCGAGATTAAGACCGCTGAGATCACAGACGTCGTAGAGCGCCTGTGTATTGAAGCCAATGAGCAGCTGCCGGAGGACATTAAAGGAGCCATCCGCCGCTGCAGAGCATGTGAAGACTGGGAGACAGCCCAGGGGGTTTTAGACAAAATTATCGAGAACTTTGAAATTGCGGGAGAGGAGCATGTACCCATCTGTCAGGATACGGGTATGGCCTGTGTATTCCTGGAGATTGGTCAGGACGTACATATCACAGGCGGCGATCTGCGGGAAGCCGTAGATGAAGGCGTACGCCGCGGCTATGACAAGGGATACCTTCGAAAATCCGTTGTAAAGGATCCGGTACGCCGCGGTAATACCGGCGACAATACCCCGGCCATGTTGTATACGGAGATTGTACCGGGTGAGCAGATTAAGATTACCGTGGGTCCCAAGGGCTTCGGCAGCGAAAATATGAGCGCTATCCGGATGTTTAAGCCCTCTGCGGGAATCGAGGGAATCAAGAGCTTTATTCTGGAGACTGTGGAGGCAGCAGGACCGAATCCCTGTCCGCCCATGGTAGTAGGCGTAGGTATCGGAGGAACCTTTGATAAATGCGCGCTGCTGGCGAAAAAAGCACTGATGCGCAATACCGAGGAGCCCAATCCGGATCCCTATTACGCAGATCTGGAAAAAGAGATGCTGGAGAAAATCAATGAGCTTGGTATCGGACCCCAGGGCTTTGGCGGAAAGACCACCGCTCTGGCTCTGAACATTGAGACTATGCCGACCCATATCGCAGGCATGCCCTGCGCAGTCAATATCAACTGTCATGTAACACGCCATAAGACGGAGGTGATCTAGGATGGAGAAACATATTCAGCTGCCTCTGACAGAGGAGCTTGCGAAAACCCTGCATGCAGGCGACAGCGTGTATCTGACCGGAACCATCTATACATCCCGTGACGCGGGACACAAGCGCATGTGCGAGGCTCTGGCGCGTGGGGAAAAGCTTCCCTTTGATCCGACGGACGCCACCATTTACTATGTGGGACCGACTCCGGCGAAGCCGGGTCAGGTCATCGGAAGCGCGGGACCGACCACCAGCGGCCGTATGGACGCTTACGCGCCGACCATGATGAGCGTGGGCGCCAGAGGTATGATTGGCAAGGGCGCCAGACTTCCGGAGGTGGTGGAAGCCATGAAGAAGTATCATGGTGTTTACTTTGGGGCGATCGGAGGAGCGGGAGCGCTTCTGGCGAAATGCATCAAAAAATGTGAACTGATCGCATACGAGGATCTGGGCGCGGAAGCGCTTCGAAAGCTCTATGTGGAAGATATGCCGCTCGTAGTTATTATTGACAGCGAGGGAAATAATCTGTATGATGAGGGAAAAGCAGCCTATCTGGCCAGTAAAAAGAACTAGATTTACGAAAGGATGATTTTCCCATGTCTTTGATTCATGAAACAGAACAAGAGAAACAGATGTCCGAAGCCTTCGTGAACAGCGCCTTTCTGGCGCTGTCCGGAGGCTTTCAGGACGCTTATACCTATTTTACAAGAGAAGAGGTCTTCTCCAATGCCCAGACCGGCAACGTGGTGCTGATGAGTCAGCATTTCATGTGCGGCGAGTGGATGGCGGGTCTTCGCTACCTGTTCCCGATTCTGTCTTTTGCGGTGGGCGTCTGGGTGGCAGAGCAGATTCAGGGTCGGTACCGGTACGCAAGGAAGCTTCACTGGCGGCAGAGTATTCTTCTGCTGGAAATTGTTATTTTGTTTGTAGTCGGGTTTATTCCCACCCGTCTGGATATGATGGCGACCGCCCTGGTTTCTTTTTCCTGCCATGTTGCTGTTGTGCGGATTGCTGACAAAGATAATATTTTTCTTTTTCTTCGGTGCTTCTTCTGTCTTTGCTTCCGGCTTAGCTGCCTCTGGCTTACTTTCTGCCTTCGGCTGTGGCTTTACTTCTGCCTTTGGTGCTTCCGGCTTACTTTCTGCCTTTGGCGCCTCTGCCTTTTTAAAGTTTGCCCTGACTGCTGCAACCGCTTCTTCATCCAGGCTGGAATCACTTCTTTTTACTTCCACACCCTTGGATGCCAGAAAGCTCTTTACATCGTCATTTGATATGTTTAACTCTTCTGCTAATTCACGCTCTTTCAATTTTGCCATCTATTTCACTACCTCCGTCTAATTAAGTAAATTTATAATCGCATCTGCAAATCCCTCGTCTGTCACCGCCAGAGATGCACGCACTTCCTTACCCATCGCATGTGCCAGCTCCTCTTTGGTACCGCATACATAGCATGGCACCTCGTAAAAGCTGCATTTATCCTGAAACAGCTTTTTTGTGTTATCCGATGCGTCCTCT
>OLRS01000315.1_pt1 | contig 56935 bp, 58 predicted proteins | sample 1673171 | NCBI WGS metagenome assembly OLRS01 (sample SAMEA3136762, study PRJEB25190) | human gut metagenome | biome: human gut; feature: human-associated habitat; material: faeces | place: Austria | collected 2013
TACAGTGACTTGTCGCCAGTTTCCTAACTTGACATTCGCTCCACGGAAAACCTGCCTCATGGGCAGCAACCTCACGCTTCATAGCTATCAATGTCACAACAGTTGCAATTATACAGGAAGTTCCGGGGAATTGCAAGGTTTTTTTCAAAAAAAGTGTAGGAAAAGTTTTTATAAATTTCACAAACTTTCCGCCCACTTTTTAGTGATTTTAACCAATTTCAAGTTTCCGTTTTTTGTTCTGCCGCCAATACATCACGCCCAGGCAGACAGCCGTAGTTATCCAGGTGATCGGATAGATTCCGGCCACTCCTTCCGCGCTGTGATAATGCCGCATCAGGAACCAGAGACTCAGCATACGGATTCCGCACATATTTACAAGGATAACCGCCATCGGCCCCATTGTTTTTCCCGTTCCCCGCAGCGCTCCGGAAAAGCCCTCCAGAAATACATATATAAAATAGAAGGGAAAGGTTACCTGCGCAATGCGGATTCCCAGCTCTATCACTTCCGCATTCTGGGAAAACAGGCTGAATACGCCATATCCGTGCGTCAGAAGGAGCGTGCTTATGGTCACGGTAACAAGGATTCCCATCAGAATGCTGACTCCCGTTCCCTTCCGCATTCTTTCCCATTTTCCCGCTCCGTAGTTCTGCCCGCAGAACGTTGTGTTGGCCTGCCCAAACGCCATGATGGGAAGATATACAAAATTTTCCACCTTAAAATAAGCAGTGAAGGCCGCAATGCTTACGATTCCGAGGCTGTTGATCTGCGCCTGGACAATCAGGTTGCTCAGCGTAATCACCATAGACTGAATTGCCGCCGGAATCCCGATTTTCAGGATTCTCCCGCAGACCTGCTTCTTAAGCGCAATATCACTGATCCGTAACCGGCATTCGAAATCCGGCTTCATTAGATGGCCTACCGTAAATACAGCCGCCATCATCTGCGATACCAGGGAGGCCAGCGCCACTCCTTCCACTCCCATGTGCAGCACGCACAGGAAGAACGCATTTCCCGCCACATTGGCAATTCCGCCCAGCAGCTGATAATTCATCGGCGAACGCGAATTTCCGAAGGCTCTTAAGATTCCGGAACCGATATTATAAAAAACCATCGGGAGCATACTGAGAAAATAAATTCTGATGTAGACAACGGCCAGATCCATAATATCTTCCGGCGTATTCATCAGACGCAGCATAGCCGGCGTAAGAAATATCCCGAACAGAATCAGCAGGGCAGAAGCCGCCAGCGCCAGTCCCGCCGCGCAATGAATCAGATCATGCAGTTCTTTCTGATTTCCTGCTCCGTACGCATGGGATACCGACACGCTTACTCCCACGCTCATTCCGGTAAAGAAGCCCAGAACCAGGGTAATCAGAAGACTTCCCGCGCCGACGGCTGCCGCCGCGTCCGTGCCCAGAAGCCTTCCCACAAAAATCAGATCGACGGTATTATACAGCTGCTGAATCAGGCTGCTCCCCAGAAACGGCAGCGCAAATAAAAGCATTCCTCTGCCAATGGCTCCCTGTGTTAAATCTCCCCGCTCAGCCTGCCTCATCTGCTATCATATACTCCCTTATTCCATACGCGACCAGGGCTGTGCCTTCTTCCACAGATAAACCTGTATTATAATAGAAGACAACCCCATCCTCTTCCGCGTAATAGTTCTTGATTACCTCTCCATAAAAATCCGTACAGTATCCCAGAAGTTCTCCCCGGGCCACTTCCACATTTTCATGGAGATCCGTATGCCAGATTCCCTTCGTATCCGAGGTAAGATAGATGGTTCTGGGAACTACCGTTTTTTTACACACCTGTTCCTCTGTTTCAACATCACCATACATTTCCAAATGCTTCAAAAGCAGGAAAATATCTCTGTAATAAGCGTCTACCCACTCCTTTTTGCAGAATCCGCCATATCCCCGTTCTACCAGAAGTCCGGGAACCTTATGATAATTCGCGGCGTAAGAATACTGCCCAGCCGTAGCCGTCGAAGCTATCAGCCACGGGATATCCAGGGCGCGCGCCGCAGCCAGCGCTTCCTCCGTCACAGCCTCCGCCAGCGGATAGAAGAGACAGGGCGTCAGGGGCTCCTGCTGCCCCCCGGAATGCATATCCATCATAAAATCAATCTCATCGAAAAAATTGCGCACAAAATAATCCGCAATCCGTTCTCCCGTGGTTCCGCCCTCTTTTCCCGGATACTGTCCGTTCAGATTGAAATCGTCCTCCGGAATCAGGCCAAAGGTTCTCTTAAAAAATCCGCTGGTATTGACGCAGTGAATAAAAATCAGGTTTCCGTTCAGCTCCTCCGGCTGAATCTCCCCTGCCGCCCGTATCACGGCGGGAATAGCCGGGTATTCTCCCGCATGGATTCCCGCTGTAATCAGAACGGTCTTTCCTTTTCCGCAGCCACAAATCAATGTCGCCGGCATCGGATACATTTTTTCCTCTCCTGCTTCTTCCACCGGGATTTCTATCGTCACTCTTCTTTTTTCTCCCGGCTGTAAAGAAAATCCTGCAATCTTCCACATGATATGGTCCTCTCTTTCTTGTCATGCATACAGATGACAGGCAATCCAATGCCCTTTTTCCACCTCCCGGAGCTGCGGCCTCTCTGCAGCGCAGATCTCCATGCATTTTTCACAGCGGTTCCGGAACGGACAGCCTGTCGGACGTTCCAAGGGGCTTGGAATCTCGGAATCCAGGCTTTCTATCTCTTTTTCAAAATCCATATCCAGGGAAAACACCGCGCTTTTTAAGGCCTCTGTATAGGGGTGGCAGACGCCGCGTCCCAGCTTCTTTCCTTCCGCAAGCTCCACCACAAAGCCCAGATACATAATGGCCGTTCTGTGGGACACGGAGCGGATCAGCGCCACATCATGACAGATGAAAATAATCGACGTATGCTTCTCTCTCTGAAGCTTTACCAGCAGCTCCACGATACTTTTCTGAACCGATACGTCCAGCGCCGATGTGGCTTCATCGCAAATCAGGATTTCCGGCTCCAGGGCCAATGCGCGCGCAATCGCCACACGCTGCTTCTGACCGCCTGACATACTGCGCGGATACCGCTCTGCAAATTCCTCCGGAAGCTCCACCATCTTCAGAAGCTCCCGCGCCTTCGCCGCTTTTTCCGACGGTTTTATCAGTCCATAATTTTCCAGCGGTTCGCACAAAATATCCTTTACCTTCATTCTGGGAGAAAATGAGTCCGTCGGATCCTGAAATACCATCTGAATATGACGGCGCATTTTCCGCTTTCTCTCCCCCTTCCAATCCGCGACATTTTCGCCGAACAGGAGAAGTTCCCCATCGGTAGGCGGCTCAAGCAGCGACAGCACGCACACCAGCGTACTCTTGCCACATCCGCTTTCCCCGGCAATTCCAAGGGTCTCGCCTTCATAAAATTTCAAAGATATATCGTTGTTTGCGTACAAAGGGCGTCCGTCGGGGGCTGTAAATACCTTATTTAAATGACGAGTCTCCAAAATTGGTGTTTTTTCCTTACACATAGCCTTCTCCATACATATTCGGAACCGCAGCCAGCAGTTTTCTGGTATACGCACAGCCCGGCTGCTCCAGTATCGTCTTACGGTCTCCCTCTTCCACGATCCTTCCATTCTGCATAACCACAATCCGATCTGACATATATGCCGCCACGCCCAGATTATGGGTTACCAGGATAATGGAGGTTCCGTGATTTTTCCGCAGCTCCATCATCTGGCGCACAATCTGCGCCTGCGTCGTCACATCCAGGGCAGCCGTGGGCTCATCGGCCAGCAGCAGCTCCGGCTCAAAGGTCATGGCCATGGCAATTCCGACCCTCTGACGCATACCGCCGGACAGCTGAAAGCTGTAGCTCTTCATAATGCGCTCCGGCTCCGACAGCCGCATGGCTTCCAGCATGGCCATCGCCTTTTCTTCCGCCGCTTTATGGCTCAGCTTTTCGTGCTTCTGAATGTATTCTATATACTGGGAGCCGATTTTTCGTATCGGATTCAGCATGGCTCCGGAATCCTGGAAGATCATGGATATCCTGGATCCCCGGAGCTTCTGCATTTCCTTTTCGCTGTATTCAGGGAGAGACTTTCCCTCAAACAAAATATCGCCGGATACCAGCTCTCCTTCCTGTGGCAGAAGTCCCAGAATGGAACGTATCGCCGTAGTCTTTCCGCTTCCGCTTTCGCCTACCAGGCTGATAATTTCCCCTCTTTTCATATGCAGGGAGAAATCCTGCAAAAACGGCTGTCCATGATATGCAACTGTTATGTTCTCTATATCCAGCATGGGAAAGTCCCCTTTTCTATATATTCTTCTTTATGACGCCGGTGTGATATCCTTTGTTACCCAGTAGTAGTCGCACACATAGCTGTGAACGCCTTCTACAGAAGCCGCGGAGCAGAGATTGAAATTATAGGCGCCGCTGCAGATGGTCGCCACGTCCTCCATCAGGATTTCCTGCATCTGTGTAAAAATTTCCGTCCGCTTTTCCATATCAAATTCACCGATCAGCTGTTCATACAGCGCGTCGTATTCTTCATTATGATAATTTCCGTAATTAAAGCTTGTATCGGTAATCTTTCCGTACCAGTGCTTCAGGAAGTTCTCCGGGTCTCCGGTAGGTGTGGTTACTTCATTGTTGAACATCAGATCAAAGCCCTGGGATACCCGCAGGTCTACTACATTTTCCGGCATGGAAATCGTGGACTTGATTCCGATTGCTTCCAGCTGAACCCCATATGCCTGCGCAATCACGTCCTGCTGACGGCTGGTTGTCGCTACAATACTGATATCGATGTTTTTGCCGTCCAGTTCGCGGTATCCGTCTCCATCGCCGTCTACGATACCGGCCTCGTCCAGCATAGCTTTGGCTGCCTCCGGATCGTAGCTGTACGGGTTATCCAAATCATAGCCGGGTACCGGCGTATTATTGGTGTAAGTATAGGAGCCGCCTGTGGATACATCGCACACGGTCTGACCGTCAATTGCCGTCATCACTGCTTTTCTCAGGGTATCGTTGCCCAGCACTCCATCAAAATTGATAAACCAGTTGCAGACACGGTTTCCACCGGTGACATCAATCTGATAGGTACCCGCATTCTCCAGAACCGCTCTGTCAGACGCCGCAATGTTGATTCCCATGTCGGCAGAACCGTCCTGCAGGGCCATTGCGCGGGCAGAAGCCTCCCCAAGCTTCATGACATTGACTGTCTCGAAGGGTACTTCACCGTCCCAGTAATTGTCATTTTTTACCAGTTGAATATCATGCTCCGGATCGTTGGATACAAAGCAGTAGGGGCCTGTACAAATCGGTCCGTCCGCAGCGATATCGCGATCCGCAGAGCCAGCCACATCGATAATGCCATACCAGGGATACGCAAGGCAGCCCGGCAGGTCTACGGTCGGCTCACTTGTTACAATCGTCACAGTCCAGGCTTCATCGTCTGCGCTGATACTGTCATATGTGAAATAATTCCAGGGGTTTCCATTTCCGCCCTTATTGGGATCGGTCACCTCAAATAATCTCTCCAAGGATTCCTGAACCTTTGTCGCCGTCATCGGTTCTCCATTGGAGAAGGTTACATTTTCTTTCAGCTTTATGGTCCAGGTCAGCTGATCGTCCGCTACAGACCAGTCTTCTGCCAGCCACGGCGACACGGTGCCGTCGTCCTCAAAGCGGGTCAGCGTTTCCAGCGCGCCCCAGCGCATTACAAACCAGCTGTTCCACTCATCTGCCGGATCCAGGGTTGCGCTGGTCAGCTCTGTCGCCACATTTAGCTGTGTTTTTGCGTTTCCTCCGTCTGCCGCTGCTTTCTGCTCTGTTCCTGCGCTGCCACCGCATGCTGTGATACTGCCCGCAAGGCACAGGCTAAGGGCAAGGGCAATCAGTTTTTTCCCATTCATGTTCTCTTTCTCCTCTTCTTTCTTCGTTTTTCTGTTGCATTTGGATCTATCATATCTCTAATACAGTCACCCCAGAGATTAAAGATGACCACCGTAATAAAGACCGCAAGTCCCGGACAAAACAGCAGCCACGGGCTGCTCAGTATATAAGTTCTTCCCTCGCTCAGCATATATCCCCACTCCGGTGTGGGGGGCTGGATTCCAAAGCCAAGGAAGGACAGGCTTGCCAGCGACAGCATGATGGTGCCGATATCCGTCGCCGCCGTAATAATCATCGTGGGAAGCGCGTTGGGCAGCATATATCTCCTAAGGATTCTGCTGTGTCTGGATCCTGAGATTTCCGCCGCGGATATATAAGTCCTGTTCCGTATCTTCAGCACCAGGCTTCTGGAAAGTCTGGCGTATCTGGTCCAGCTTACCGCCGCGATTGCAATCATGGAATTTTTCAGGCTTGGCCCAAGAATTCCCGCGATTGCCATAGCCAGAATCAGATCCGGGAAGGCGATCATCATATCGCCCACTCTCATGATTACCGCGTCTGCCACTCCGCCGAAATACCCTGCTATAATTCCAAGAAAGGTACCCACAACCAGGATTACCGCCACAAGAATCAGCACGCTGTATACACTGGTGGTCGCCCCGCAGATCACCCGGGAGAACACGTCCCGCCCCAGCGCGTCGGTTCCGAAATAGTGATCTTTTCCGGGCGCCTGGAATGCGTCGCTCAGTGACGCGCTCAACGGATCGTAGGGAACGATTTTGTCCGCCAGGAACGCCACTGCCAGAATAAGGAAAACCAGAATGGAAAGCACCGCAAATCTTGTATTCTTTTTCATCCGTTCTCCCCCTCCCTGGTCCTCGGATCAATATAATGATAGGATATATCCACCAGCAGATTTACCACCATATAGATCAGGGCTATCCACAATACGAAGCCCTGGATCAACGGATAATCCCGCGCTTTCACCGCTCCCACCGCCAGAATACCCAGTCCCGGGTAGGAAAAAATAATCTCCACCACCGAGGTTCCTCCGAGAAGTGAACCAAAGGAAAGCCCCAGCATGGTAACCAGCGGAAGCATGGCGTTGGGAAGAACCTGGCGGAACAGTATTTCCCATTGATTCATTCCCCGGGCTCTCGCGCCCGTCACGTAATCCTGGTGCAACTCCTCCAGTACCGCCGTACGCACCTGTCTGGAATATTTGGAGGCCATGGCAATGGCCAGCGTAATCCCCGGCAGCAGCATCTGTTCCATTCCGACGGAGCTGCTCGCCACCTTTACCAGTCCCAGCTTCAAAGCGAAGACATATAATAAGATCAGGCCAATTAGGAAGCCCGGAAGCGAAATACCCAGGAAAGAAAGAAAGCGAACGATATAATCCGCTATCCCGTCCTGTCTGACCGCTGAAAGAATTCCAAGGGGAACCGAAATAATTAACATCAGTCCCAGGGAAAACAGGGCCAGCCGGAACGTTGCCGGCAGTCTTTTCATCAGCAGATCCAGTACCGGGGCGCTTTTACTGAAGGAGGTTCCAAAATCTCCGTGAAAAATACCGCCTATCCAGTCCACATATTGCTGTAAAAAGGGTTTGTCCAGTCCCATGGACTGCCTGGCCTGCTCCAGCATTTCCGGACTCGGGGTAATTCCCAGGGAATCATACATAGCTGTGGCCGGATCGCCCGGCGCAAGGTAGGTTAATAAAAAGGTCAGAAAGGAAATGCCTATCAGCACTACGCACATTTGGATAAGTCTGGATACGAGCCTGTTCTTTTTCACTGTTTTCCTCCGTTTCAGCAATAAAAAAGCCATGGATACTTTTGCATCCATGACCGATTTTACATGGGAAATAAGCCTTCGCAAATAGATCGTTCGCTAAGGTTGCTGCATAGCAGTTCTCCTGACTCACATATTTAGGGAAGAAGCCCAGCGAACTCTCCTCGCCTTCTCAGGTTTACCCCAATGGCGGACTTTCATCTAAGGATCATTCTTTATGTATACAGTGGCGGTACCGTCCATGATTTCCACATGATTCTCTATTCTTTATCAGCCGCCGTACGCGACTGACAACACTATGCCTGCTCATTTTACTTGATTCCTCCATATCTGTCAAGACTTTTCCATTTTTTGTCTTCCGGTAATTCAGCCTGTCCCTTCGGAAACAGGAATTATTTCTCTTTCTGTCCATACTTTCCTTGACCCGCTTCTCTTACATAGGTATAATGGGCATAGATTATTCTCAATACAAAATCAGGTATAAGGAAATCAGACAAATGGATTACAAACTTTTACTCGACACCGCCGTCATGGCGGGAGAGCTGATGCTGGCCAACGGGGCTGAGACTTACCGGGTGGAGGATACCATGCACCGGATGCTTTCCCTGTCGGGACTGAAGACCGCCGAGGCTTTCGTGATGGTGACCGGCTTTCTGGTGACTCTGGACGACCCGTCCATCCAGTCCATGACGGTGACCCGCCGAATTCAGAGCCGGGGGACAAACCTGAGCATCATCGACGAAATTAACAGTATTTCCAGAGGTCTCTGCGGCGGGGAGCTGGAACTGGAGGAAGCCTTCCGGCAGATAAAAAAGCTGAAAAAGGAACCACACCCTCCCCAGGCCTTTCTGCTGGCCAACGCAGGCGTGGCCGCGGCCTTTGCACTGACCTACGGCGGAACCTGGCAGGAGGCCTTTGTGGCGGGTGTGGCCGGATTTTTCATGGCCATCTGCCTGTATCTGTGCAGCTGCATGAAGCTGCCCTCCTTCTTCGGAATCCTGCTGAGCGCCGTGGTAATCTCACTGTTCGCAGGCGGACTTCTGAAGTTTCTTCCTATTATAGGGAACCTGGATTCCATCATCATCGCGGCCATCATGCCCCTGGTTCCCGGCGTAGCCATCACCAACGCGGTCTTTGACACCCTGCACGGGGATTATATCTCCGGCTCCGCCCGGATGATGGAGGCCTTTGTGGTCGCCGCCTCTGTAGCTATGGGTATTGTCATCGGACTTCGTTTCATTCAGTAAGGAGGAAAGGCTTTTATGCTGATACAGGTTATTGGCGCGTTTTTTTCCGTTGTGGCCTTTTCTTTTCTGCTGCACGTACCGCGCAAATATATCATCTGGGCCGGTTTTACCGGCGCGGTGGGCTGGTGGATCTATCTGGTTCTTATGGACCTTCAGTTTTCCATGGCTGTGGCCACTTTCCTGTCCGGGTGTCTCATTTCCCTCTGCGGACAGTTTTTTGCAAGAATTTTAAAGACTCCGGTCACCATTTTTGTTATTCCCGGCATTTTGCCGCTGGTGCCGGGCGCAGGCATGTTCCGCATCGCCCACTCTGTCATCCGCTCCGACGGAATGACTTCCTATTATATTACTCAGACACTGATTGTGGCGGGAATGATCGCCCTGTCCATCATGGTGGTGGACAGTATTTTCCGCTTATTTTTAAAGACCAAAGGAGATTGTCATGTGGATCGCAGATAACTGGACTGATTATGAAATACTGGATACTTCGAGAGGAGAAAAACTGGAGCGCTGGGGCGATTACCTGCTGGTACGTCCGGATCCCCAGGTCATCTGGGATACGGAGCGAAAGCTGCCTGGCTGGAAGCGCATGAACGGCCATTACCACCGCAGCAAAAAGGGCGGCGGCGAGTGGGAGTTCTTCGACCTGCCGGAGCAGTGGACCATCCAGTATCCTCTCTGCCAGGGCAAGAATACCTTAACATTCAATCTGAAGCCCTTCAGCTTCAAGCATACAGGCCTCTTCCCGGAGCAGGCTGCCAACTGGGACTGGTTCGGCGAGAAAATCCGCAATGCCGGACGCCCCATCAAGGTACTGAATCTCTTCGCCTACACCGGCGGTGCTACCCTGGCGGCCGCTGCCTCCGGAGCTTCCGTCACCCATGTGGACGCTTCCAAGGGCATGGTAGGCTGGGCAAAGGAAAACGCCCGCTCCTCCGGACTGGGCGAGGCTCCTATCCGCTGGATTGTAGATGACTGTGTAAAATTCGTGGAGCGGGAAATCCGCCGCGGCAACCATTACGATGGCATTATCATGGATCCTCCTTCCTACGGCAGAGGACCAAAAGGGGAAATCTGGAAAATCGAAGAGGCCATTCACCCGCTGATCCGTCTCTGCGCCCAGCTTTTGAGCGATGAGCCGCTGTTTTTCCTGGTAAATTCCTATACCACCGGACTGGCCCCGGCGGTGCTGACTTATATGATCGCCACAGAGCTGAAGAAATATAACGGTACTGTCGATTCCCAGGAGGTAGGGCTGCCCGTAACCGCATCCGGACTGGTGCTGCCCTGCGGCGCAAGCGGACGCTGGGAGAAAAAATAGCTTTTTACAAAGTCAATGGCGGCTGGAGGTTCCGGCCGCCGTATTTTTATCTGAAGATTTTAAAGGAGGATTTTATCATGAGTAGCATTTATATTGACCCGCAGGTTTACACCGGCCGTCCCGTCAGCCCGGAGGGCCGTCTGGAAAAGGAAATGGCTGTCTATGACCTGCTGGATGAACTTCGGATTCCCTACACCCGTGTGGATCATGGAGTAACCATGACCATCGAGGAATGTCAGGGCGTGGATCAGCTTCTCGGTATTGAGATCTGTAAAAATCTGGTGCTCTGCAACGCCCAAAAAACGAAATTCTACCTGCTGCTGATGCCCGGGGATAAGCAGTTCAAGACCAAAGACCTGTCCAAACAGATCGGTTCTTCCCGCCTCTCCTTTGCTCCGGCGGAGTATATGGAGAAACTGCTGAATGTAACGCCGGGATCCGCCACGGTTATGGCCTTGATGAATGACCCGCACAATCAGGTACAGCTCATCATCGATGAGGACGTGGCCGCCCATGAGGAATTTGGCTGCCATCCCTGCATCAATACGTCCAGTCTGCGGATGAAGACGGAGGATATGCTGGAGAAGTTTCTGCCGGCGGTGCATCATGAAGCTATTTTTGTGAAGCTGTAATAAAGCCTCTGGCGTTCCAAGTTTAAAATTTCACCTGCCACGCCGATTCTTTGATTCTATTTATATTTGATTTCAGTTTCCTAAGCATTAAAAAAAGAGAGGCGTTCTTCTATTATTATATATGGAAAGAACGAATCTCTTTTATTTTCACACTCTGCTTAGCATCTGCAGAACATACAGAACAGCTGCGCCAGACAGAAGCTCCTGCACAGCTTATCCATGCCTTCCGCCTGCCGCTGATAGGACTGACTGTTCTGGCTGTATACATTTTCCGCATAACGGAAGCTCTGGAGTGTCCGCTGATAAAGCGGGTTATTCGGCTCTAACTGCAATGCTTTCTGAATCTGTGCCACCGCCAGCATCTGATTATTCAGACCATAGTTGGCCAGGGAGCTTAAATAGTACCATCGGGCGTTCCGCTCAGCGCCGGGCATACCGTTCAGCACCGAATCCGCGAACTGGTATTTTCCCATATTGATGAAGTCTATGGCCTGACGCATGGTTTCGCTGTCGGTGCAAACCTGCTGGGGGCGCTCCGGTCCCATGCGCATCCCCCAGAAACCGAAGAAATCCTCGAAGCTTCCGAAACCGCCGTAAGGGCCGCTGCCATAAGTGCCATTTCCACTATTTCCATACGGACCGCTGCCAAAGGGACCGTTTCCAAAAGGATTCTGCCCGTAACCGCCTGCTCCGCCATAGCTGCTCTGCCCATAGCCGCCATAGGTCTGCTGCTGTCTCCGGTATTTCTCCGGGTTATTCAGCATATCGTAGGCCTCGTTAATCTCGTTCATTTTCTCCGCTGCCTGCGGATCGTCCGGATGAAGATCAGGATGGTATAATTTTGCCTTCTGACGATAGGCTTTTTTTATCTCTTCCCTGGTGGCGTCCCGGGACACCCCAAGTACTCTGTATGGATCGTCAACCATCCGTTTTCTCCTTTCCACGTATTTTCGCGTAATACTGCTGCCAGACGCCGCCGTAGAGGATATTGCGGAGCAGGTGTTCGTCCTGCACCAGCGGCAGCTTTTCAAAGACCTCCATGGCATTACCCAATGGAAGCCCCAACACCGGTTCCATCTCTTCCGGTTTTTTCTTCATCTCAAAAAGAGGGTTATAGTTACCCGTTTTCATGTCCTTTTTATAATCCATAGTCGCATCCATCAGATAGATGAAGCGGCCCAACTCGTAGCCGAAGACCCTGAGACTGTTGCTCCAGAAATCCTCCTCGTATACAAAGAGCTCCGAGAGCATCTTGCCGGAACAGTTGATGGCCTGATCTGCATTGGCGCCCGGCGCCTGCTCGATAAAATCCAACTCCTGGAGACTGTCTGTGATGGCCTTGCACTGACGGGGGTAAGCCTTTTCCACTTCGTCATAGGCCTTTTTCAGCTTATCACCATACCAGCGTTTTCCGGTCTTTTTTTCATCCTTCCAGTCATCCAGAGCCTTATAATAAGCCAGGGCCACGGTCATATCCGCCGCGTATTCCGTAAAACGGTTCTCCACGCCGCTGCGGAGCCGCAATGGATGGATGCCGCAGCGGAAATCCGTCGTCTTCTCTTTCGGCTCATACAAAGAAGAAAGGAACAGAATCACAAAAGTCATGTCGTAGCTTAAGCTCATCCGCTCCAATTCCCCATATCTCATTTTCAAATTTCTGCAGAGTCCACAGTAGACGCTCTGGTAGCGTTCCTGCTCTTCCTTTGAAAGCTTCGAACGATTACATTCTATATATCCGAACATTCGCTCACTCCTTTATGCTTCACGGCTTCGCGAATTCATTTTCCTCACAGTGCTGCTTAGTATTTAATCTTACCATGCATCCTGTCAATGTCAATGGCTTTCACAGTTCTTTTAGACTCTTTCTTCTTTTTTAATTTTTTACAGATTTCTCTAAAGGAATTCTACCCGGCCATCCTCGATGTGGTAAACCGCGCCGACCACCTGCATTCCTTTCTCTTCCATTTTCGCGATATCCAGGCTGTGCTCAATGAGCGCCATACTGCGCCGGACATTCAGACAGCAGGCTTTGAAATCATCCTTCTCGTCGCCGATGGCCAGCTTAATCTCGTCGGTAATGAACTTGATATAGCCTTCCGGATCGTGATGAATCGCCGCGTCCACCGCGCCGCAACAGGTGTGGCCCAGCACGACGATAAGAGGACTTCCCAGATGGCTGGCTGCATATTCAATGCTGCCCAGCTGATGGTCGTCGATGACATTTCCGGCTACCCGAATCACAAACAGGTCGCCGATGCCTGCCGAGAAGATGCTTTCGGGAATCACCCGCGAATCGGAACAGGTGACAACGATCGCGTAGGGATGCTGGCCGTGCTCTTTGGTATACAAGCGCAGCGCTCTGGAGATATTGCCCTTTCCGGTCTCGGAGTCCAGGTACTTTTTATTGCCGTCCTTCAGTTTCTTCATGGCCTTATCAGCCGTCATGATAAATGGTTTCATACACTCCGCCCTTTCCTCTGTTTGCGCATGTTTTCAGCGCATCCAGGTATCCCCGTAGGGGGTTCCTCTGCTTGCGCATGTTTTCAGCGCATCCAGGTATCCCCGTAGGGGGTTTCCTCTATTTTCTCTATTATAAAGTGCAGGTTTACAGCCTGTCAAATAAAGCCTTTTCTCCAATTATTAAGTTTTTATGAATCCTATTGACAAGATAATATTATATAGCGTATAGTATAGGCATCCGATAATACTATATGACGTATAATATTATATCTTGTTACAGCATAAAATAAGGAGTGGATCACATGGTTTTTAACACAGGAGCCGCTCTCCTGGACGCAATTGTGCTGGCGGTTGTATCCCATGAAGCCCAGGGCACCTACGGGTACAAGATTACCCAGGACGTCCGGCAGGCCATCGACATTTCCGAATCAACACTGTATCCAGTCCTCCGGCGGCTTCAGAAGGATGGCTGTCTGGAGACCTACGATATGGAATTCGGTGGACGGAACCGCCGCTATTACCGGATTACAGAGGCCGGAACGGCGCAGTTGAATCTGTACAGGAACGAGTGGACAATTTATTCCATCAGGATTTCCAATTTGTTTGCGGGGAGTGAGGAGACATGACAAGAACGGAATTTATGAAACAACTTCAGGATTTGCTCTCAGATATTTCTAAAAATGAGCGGGAGGAAGCCCTTCAGTATTATAATGATTATTTTGACGACGCGGGACCTGGGGAGGAAGCCCGGATTCTGACAGAGCTTGGAAGCCCGGAGCAGGTGGCACGGAAAATCAAAGCCGGACTGTCCGACGACGCTTCGGAGTTTTCCGAGCAGGGCTACCGGGATACGCGTTTTGACGGAAATGAGGCTGCACCTGCCGCTTCCTCTTTCATGGATTCCGAAAGCGCCGGGAAAACCGCTCCGAAAAAGGAACGGAATCTGTGGAAGCTGCTGGCCATTGTGCTTTTGTGCATTGTGCTTGGTCCCTTTGTGATTCCGGTTGGCTTTGGCCTTCTGGCAGTTCTTTTCTGCGTCCTCCTGGCAGCGCTTCTGACTGTGGCAGCTGTTCTGGTTTCCGGAATTGTCATTTTCGCTGCCGGAATCTTTGTCATTGGCGTGGGGCTCATTCAGCTCTTTACAGCACCGGTCCTGGGAATCGCTACCGCAGGCGCCGGCTGCCTGCTGACAGCTCTTGGCATTCTGCTGTCGCTGGCACTGTTATGGATTGCCCTTAAAGTAATGCCGGTACTGGTACAGGGGCTTGTCAATCTGGTTAGGCTTCCTTTTCGAAAGGCAGGTGTGATTCGATGAAGCGTTTTACGAAAATTTCTCTTATTGCAGCCGCGGTACTGACAGTACTGGGAATTGTCGGCGTCGGCGTTGGTTTCCTGTTTGGAGCAAAGCCAAGTCAGCTTGCACAGAATCTCCATGTTCCCGCCTCTTCTTTTGCCGGGATCCGGGAACATGACAGAAACGGCTCCGGCGGCGATTCTGCTGAGCGCACTTATGATTCCACTATCCGCAAGCTGGAATTGGATGTAACGAATGCATCCGTTTCCATTAGCACCTCGGAAGACAATCTTATTTCCATAAAAACGCGGAACGCCGGAAAATATTTCAAAGAATCTGTTCGAGATGGCGATACATTAATTCTGGAGGATGACCGTCCGAATGGAAATACTGCCCTGGAACTTCAGATTCTGCTTCCGGATCGGATGTTTGACGATATGGATTTGGATCTCGGCGCTGCCGAACTGACTGCCGGAAAGCTGCAGGCCCGGGAGTTTTCCCTGGATATGGGAGCCGGATCAGGAAGCATTGATACGCTGCTGGCATCAGAGGATGCGTCTATTGATGTGGGTGTAGGGGAATTGACCATCGGATATTTTGATGGTTCTGAGCTGGAACTGGAGTGCGGCACCGGTTCGCTTGCCATCATGGTTGCCGGGGAAGAACCGGATTATAATTATGAACTGGAGTGCGGCATTGGTTCCATTGATATCGGTGGTTCCAGCTATTCCGGCTTATCTTCGGAGCATTCCGTAGATAATGGCGCGCCACACACCATCAGCGCTGACTGTGGCATTGGAGAAATATCCCTGCAGTTTGACGGGGCACAGCATCGGAATCGGGAATCCGAAACGAAACATCATGGTTCTGAATTATAAGTATTACATTCGATAAAGAGACAGATAATGGAGGTTTTTATATGGGACCGAAAAAGTTATTACGTTCTAATGAAAATAAGATGATTTGCGGCGTCTGCGGAGGCATCAGTGAGTATTTTAATATGGATCCTACGCTGATTCGGCTTCTGTGGGTACTGCTGTCACTCGGAAGCTGCGGTACAGGGCTGTTGGCCTATATTATTGCCGCAGTTATTATTCCGGAAGATAATTAAAATGATACCGATTAAGATAAGGGGCTGCTATAAAGGCCCCTTATCTTATTGAATCCACTTTATCAGCTGCTCCTGCTTACCTACATTCTCCCATGCTGATGCAGATATTTTTCCCGGGTCGCCAGGCCGCCCCGGATATGCCGCTCGGACTTATTTACGTCCAAAACCTTCCTGGCCTGTCTCGCGAGACCGGGATTAATATGCAACAGGCGTTCTGCCACATCCTTATGTACCGTACTCTTACTAATTCCAAACTTCTTCGCCGTCTGACGCACTGTCGCATTGTTTTCTATGATATAATTCGCAATGTTTACCGCGCGTTCTTCGATATAATCCTTCAAGGTTTTCCCCCATAAGAACGTTTTTTACATCTTATGAAGGGAGAACTGCGGTTATACCCTGCCGGAAACAGATTCTCTATAGAAGCAAAACCCGGTATTGAAACCATACCTCTTTTCAGGTATAATAAATTGGGAATAAGTCTGCAAAACGGGCAGACGTTTCTACCAACCGCCAAACTGGTTGACTACCCTATTGGTAGTCATTTTTTTATTTCAGGAGGTAACGGAAATGTATGATGTATTGATTGTAGGCGCAGGGCCGGGAGGCATCTTCACCGCATATGAATTACTGGAAAAAAGACCGGATTTACGGATTGCTGTTTTTGAAATGGGAAATGAATTAAAAAAACGCCACTGTCCCATTGACGGGGATAAAATCAAATCCTGTATTCACTGCAAAAACTGTTCTATTATGAGCGGCTTTGGCGGCGCAGGGGCATTCTCAGACGGAAAATACAATATTACCAACGATTTTGGCGGTACCTTGTATGAGTATATCGGGAAAAAATCCGCCCTGGAATTGATGGAATATGTAGACAAGATTAATCTGGCCTTCGGCGGCGAGGGCACAAAGCTGTATACCACTGCCGGTTCCAGTCTGAAAACCAGCTGTATGCAAAATGGCCTGCATCTTTTGGACGCTTCTGTCCGACACCTGGGAACGGATATTAACTATATCGTTCTGGAGCACTTATATGATCATCTGAAAAAAAACGTGGATTTTCATTTTAACTGCTTTATCAATAAGGTGGAAAAGCTGGAGCAGGGATATCGGATCTATCACGGGGATTCCTGTTATGAGGGAAAAGAATGTGTAATTTCCGCAGGACGGAGCGGCAGCAAATGGATGGAGCAGGTATGTCGTGATCTGAATATCCATACCAATTCCAACCGCGTGGATATCGGCGTGCGTGTGGAACTTCCTGCCGGAATTTTCTCCCATCTGACAGACGAATTATACGAAAGCAAGATTGTGTACCGTACCTCCAAATACGAGGATCTGGTGCGTACCTTCTGTATGAATCCCAAGGGAGAAGTCGTAAACGAGAACACCAACGGAATTGTCACCGTAAACGGACACAGCTATGAGGATCCGGCCAAGCAGACCAATAATACCAACTTCGCGTTACTGGTCGCAAAGCATTTCTCAGAGCCCTTCAAGGATTCCAACGGATACGGAGAAAGTATCGCGAGATTAAGCAATATGCTGGGCGGCGGAGTCATTGTCCAGCGCTTCGGCGATCTGATCCGGGGCCGCAGAAGTACTCCGGAAAGAATCAGCGAATCCTTTACCGTGCCCACCTTAAACGCCGCGGCGGGAGACTTAAGTCTGGTTCTTCCGAAACGAATCCTGGACGGTATTATCGAAATGATTTACGCGCTGGATAAGATTGCGCCCGGAACCGCCAACGATGATACCCTGCTGTATGGCGTAGAAGTAAAATTCTACAATATGGAGGTCGAGCTGGATCACAATCTTATGACCTGTCACGAGGGCTTATATATCATCGGCGACGGAAGCGGTATTACCCATTCGCTGTCCCACGCTTCCGCAAGCGGAGTCTACGTGGCCAGACAGATTGCCGCCAGATTATAAAATCCCAATCATTCTGAGGTAGTAAATGAAAAAAAATCACGACTTAAGCGCCGCGGCGCTGCATATCCTTGCCATGACGCTGATGCTGATGGATCATCTCTGGGCTACGCTTCTCCCGTCCCTGGACTGGCTGACCTGCGCCGGAAGACTGGCCTTTCCCATCTTTGCGTTTATGGCGGTAGAAGGATATTTTCACACCCACAGTTTTAAAAAATACGCCCAGCGTCTGCTGTTATTCGCGGTTCTCTCTGAGATCCCCTTTGATCTGATGTACGGCGGAACCTGGTTTTATCCGGTTCACCAGAACGTAATCTGGACGCTACTTCTGGCTCTTCTCGGTGTCCATCTGATGGAGACTGTACGTAAAAAGCAGAAAACCTGGCTGTACCTGCTTATGGCAGCCCTGGTCACGGTAATCTGGACGCTGCTGGGAACCCTGGGCATGGTTGACTACTACGGTGCGGGCATCCTGACGGTATTTATTTTCTATTTTTTCCGGGGACGGAAATGGTGGTGCCTGCTGGGACAGTTCCTTGCGCTTTACTGGGTCAATGTGGAGATGCTGGGTGGTCTGATGTATCCCATTCACCTGTTTGGGAACGAATTTGAGATCTGTCAGCAGGGACTGGCGCTGTTGGCGCTGATTCCTATCTGGCTATACCGCGGACGGCAGGGCTACCACAGCAAGCCCTTCCAGTATCTGTGCTATGGATTTTATCCGGTGCATATGTTGGCGCTGGCAGTGATTCTTAATTATGTAAACCGCTAAGCAAAGGGCCTGCGAACGTTCTGCTCCAAAATATTCCGGCAAAGGAAGCAGCTGTTTTGGCGTCAATTCCTTTTGCAAGATTCAAGTAGCTGCTTGCCCAAAGCATCGTTGTCTGTTCGACAGCGCAATAGCAGAAGAAACAAAGCATGATTGCCTTTGCCCCCGGAATGGAAATAATTTCCCTGAAGGTAAGCGGTTTCCCACCCTTTGTTTCCTCTCCCGCAGGATTCTCTTCCTTCCACTTGGGGAGACTGATGATCAAAACTGCCGTAAGTACAATCTGCAAAGGCGATATAACCCGATATCCCTTATTCCACACGGCTCCGCCGGTAAGTACCGCTCCCAGTCCATAGGGAATCGCCCATAAACACAGCTGGAGAAAGCTGTGGCTGACGGAAAAGCCCCACAGCGCCAGTGCGGTAATCCCCACACTCGCCGCCGTCACCTTACCCGTTCCAAAGCGTCTGGTGAGGCGATCACTTTGCAGGCTGGACAAAATCGTTCCAAACGCAATGATCATGGAAATCATACCTGCGTAGGACACCGGAACCTGAAACTCCGGATACATATTCGGCCATGCCGAACCTAACAGGGCGTCCGGCAGTCCCAGGCTGATAAAAGAAAGATAAATAATACCCAACAAAAAACTCATATTTTATTTTTCTCTCCCAGGGGAATGATAGTACATTGTATACAACATTACAGCAGCATCCCCACCGTGTGTACCGCAAACGCCGCTATCCATGCAATTACGCACTGGAGAATCACAACTGCCACGGCCCATTTTCCGCCAAGCTCCCGCTTAATGGAAGCAATGGCTGCCACACAGGGCGTATAAAGCAGGCAGAAGGTCAAAAGGCTTACTGCTGCCAGCGGAGTCAGGACATTCAGTAACGCTCCGGTTCCGCCAAACAGGATGGACAGGGTAGATACCACGCTCTCCTTGGCCAGGAAGCCCGTAATCAGTGCTGTGGAGATCCGCCAGTCGCCGAAGCCCATGGGCTTGAAGATCGGCGCAATCACACCGGCTACATGGGCCAGGATACTGTTCTGGGAATCCGTTACCTGGGTCAGATGCAGATCGAAGGTCTGCAGAAACCAGATTACCAGCGTCGCCATGAAGATAACGGTAAATGCGCGCTGCAGGAAATCCTTTGCCTTATCCCATAAAAGATGTCCCACGTTCTTTGCGCCCGGAAGCCGGTAGTTGGGCAGCTCCATAACAAAGGGGACCGCTTCGCCGCTGAACATGGTGTGACGCAGCAGCAGCGCCATCAGGATTCCCATCACGATTCCGCCAAAATACAGGGCAATCATCACCAGAGCCGCTTTTCCCGGGAAAAAGGCCGCCGCAAAGAAGCCATAGATTGGAAGCTTCGCCGAGCAGCTCATAAAGGGCGTCAACAGAATGGTCATTTTCCGGTCACGCTCAGAGGGCAGGGTACGGCTGGCCATGACGCCCGGCACCGTACAGCCGAAGCCCACCAGCATAGGCACGATGCTTCGTCCGGACAGACCGATTTTACGCAGCAGCTTGTCCATAACGAAGGCTACGCGGGCCATATAACCGCTGTCCTCCAGCAGGGACAGGAAGAAAAACAGGGTGACAATGATCGGCAGAAAGCTCAACACACTGCCCACGCCGTTAAAGATACCATCGCTCACAAGAGAATGGATGACGTCGCTGGCACCGCCTACCGTCAGCCAGTGATCTACAGCGGTTCCAAGCGCAGTAATGCCCTGATCCAGCAGATCCGACAAAAATGCGCCGATGACACCGAAGGTCAGATAAAAGACCAGGCCCATAATTCCCACAAAGCAGGGAATGGCTGTATATTTGCCCGTCAGAATCCGGTCAATTTTGACGCTGCGCAGATGCTCCTTACTCTCGTGAGGCTTTACCACCGTCTCATCGCAGACACTCTCGATAAAATCAAAACGCATGTGGGCAATGGCCGCCGCCCGATCCAGACCACGTTCGGTCTCCATCTGGGTTACGATATGCTCCAGCATCTCTTTTTCATTCTGATCCAGATGCAGCGCTTCCAGAATCAGCTTGTCGCCCTCTGCCAGCTTGGACGCCGCGAACCGCACCGGAATCTGCGCTTCCCTGGCGTGATCCTCGATCAGATGCATAATGGCGTGCAGGCAGCGGTGTACCGCGCCGCCGTCCTCATTGGCGTCGCAATAGTCGATTTCCTGGGGGCGCTCCTGATATTTGGCCACATGGAGGGCATGAGACACCAGCTCGTCAATACCCTCATTTTTCGCGGCTGAAATGGGAACCACCGGGATACCCAGCATCTCCTCCATGCGGTTGATGAGAATGGAGCCTCCGTTTTCCCGGACCTCATCCATCATATTTAAAGCCAGAACCATGGGAATATCCAGCTCCATGAGCTGCATGGTCAGATACAGATTCCGCTCAATATTCGTGGCGTCCACGATATTGATGATTCCCTTCGGATGCTCATTCAGCACAAAATTTCGGGTTACAATCTCCTCACTGGAATAGGGGGACATGGAATAGATACCCGGTAAATCCGTCACCAGGGTATTTTCTTTTCCGCGGATAGCGCCATCCTTTCGGTCTACGGTAACGCCGGGGAAGTTACCCACATGTTGATTGGAACCGGTCAGCTGGTTGAACAGGGTGGTCTTTCCGCAGTTCTGATTGCCTGCCAGCGCAAAGGTCAGCAGCGTTCCCTCCGGAAGGGGATTTTCTGTCTCTTTAAAATGATACTTTCCACCTTCGCCGAAACCCGGATGATCGATAGCTTCCCGTTTTACTTTGGGCTTCTGTTCTTTCGCGTCCCGGATATTTTCAATCTCGATTTTCTCCGCGTCCGCCAGACGCAGGGTCAGCTCATAGCTGTGAATCCGAAGCTCCATGGGATCTCCCATGGGGGCCAGCTTCACCATGGTCACCTCGCCCTGGGGAATCAATCCCATATCCAGAAAATGCTGCCGCAGCTCTCCCTCTCCGCCTACTGAAACGACGGTGGCGGTCTTCCCGATCGGTAATTCTCTTAATGTCATACTCTGCCTCTTTTACTTTTGTCTTATTGAGAAATATTATCATTTATCTTCTCCTGTAAAGGTATGACAGATGGACGCATTTGTCAAGTTATTTATGACAAACTTCTGCATTTCCTGACACAAAATAAGACGCCCCCGATATTCGGAAGCGCCTTACATTCTCTGACATTTTCTGCTTTATTTTACGACTGCCTGGTCTACCACATAATCCATGATCTTATCATACAGAATACTGTTTTCGACGTCCTCTTTGCCGTACTGCTCCTCAAAGGCCTCGCCGGACTCTGCGCCGTACTGGCTTGCCAGTTCCTCCAGGCCGCTCTGGTACTCCTCGTCGGATACGGTCATGTTCTCAGCCTTACCGATGGCGTCGATGGCCAGGGTGCAGCCGATCTGGAACCTTGCGTTCTCCTCCAGCTTCTCATCGGTCATGCCGCTGTTGCTCAGAAAATCATCCAGGCTCATACCAAAATAGGACGCGTACTGCTCATACTGCTGCTTCTGCGTGTCCACCAGCGCCTGTACATCTGAATCCGCATATTCAAACTCGGAATCATTTACAATGGCTTCCATCACGTAGTAAGCCTTATCGGAATCCTTCTGCTGCTGCAGGCTCTCCTTCGTGGCTGCCACATACTCGTCCACAGTCTCATAATCAGTGTTCTTCTGCACGAAGGCATCGTTCCATTCCGCATCCACCTGCTCCTCGATGGCATTGATCGTCACATCAAATACCACGTCCTGACCGGCCAGATCCGGGTTCGGCGTGTAAGTATCCGGGAAGGTCAGCGGAAGCTCGAAGCTGTCACCCACATTTTTACCAATCAGACCGTCCTCAAAGCCGTCGATGAAGGAGCCGGAACCAATCAGAAGATCATATCCGCCCTCACTGGAGGAACCGCCTTCGAAAGCCTCGCCGTCCTTCTTACCCACGAAATCGATATTGACCCAGTCGCCGTCCTCTACCGTTGTCTTGTCCAGCTTCTGATATTCCGGATAGGAAGCCAGCAGGTTATCGATCTCAGACTGCACCTCATCGTCGCTTACCTCCACGTTATCCTTCGCAATCTCCACGCCCTTATAATTGCCAAGCTTTGTAATCTTACTGTCCGGATACTGTCCCGCAATGCCGGAAGCCGTACTGTCTGTACTGCTATTGTCTGCTTCTGCGTTCTTGCTTTTTCCACAGCCGCCGGTCAGTATCAGGGTACACACCAGTGCAGCCGTAATCCATTTCTTTCTCATTGTATATTCTCCTCTTATTCTTTGTCCGAATCCGAAGTCAAACTCCCCTCTGTCTATCTGAACACGGATACCGTTTTTCCTACCATATCATATTTTCTGCCCACGGGCAAGAAAAAGCTTCTTAAACCTTTCTTAAATCCTTATAAAACCGGCGAAAACAGTCTGGAAAACTGTTCCTTGATCCGCACCAGACAAGAACGCTTTCCGTAGAGATATTCTGTCACCTGCGTGCAGACCTTCAGATCTTCCCGAAAAATCTCCTCCATCCGGCGGGCTATTCTGATACTGTAAATGACTGCGTTGACTTCGAAATTCAGCTTGAAGCTTCGGATATCCATATTAGCGGTGCCGTAACAGCTGACCAGGCCGTCCACCACCATGCCCTTGGCGTGCAGAAAGCCGTTATCATACGTATAGCATTTGACCCCGGCTGCCAGCAGATCACCGATATAGGAGTAGGTCGCCCAGTACACAAAGGGATGATCAGGCTTACAGGGAATCATCACCCGCACATCCACGCCCGACATGGCCGCGATCCGCAGGGCGTCCAGCACTGCGTTATCCGGAATGAAATATGGCGTCTGAATGTAGATACTCTTTCGGGCCTTGCTGATCATTTTCAGGTAGACGTTGCGGATATTCTGCCACTTGGAGTCCGGTCCGCTGGAAATAATCTGGATGGCTTCGCTGCCCGGCTTTTCCTCTGGCCGGTAAGTGAAATAGCTGTCACGGGCAAACAGATTCTGCTTTGTCGCGTAATTCCAGTCCAGAATGAACCGGATATGCAAAGCCAGCACCGCGCTTCCACGGATGCGCAGATGGGTGTCGCGCCAGTATCCGAATTTCGGCGACAGTCCGATATATTCCCGTCCGATATTGAAGCCCCCAACAAAGGCCGTTTTCCCATCAATTACTACGATTTTCCGATGATTTCGATAGTTTACACGAAGCTGCAGGCTTCCGAGAATAGCCGGAAAAAACTCGCCCACATGAATACCCAGAGATCGAATCCGCCTCCAGTCCGAGTGCTTCATACTCCGACAGCCCATGCTGTCATAGAGGATGCGGACTTCTACGCCTTCTTTTACTTTTCGCGCCAACAGTTCCTCAAAAGGCTTCCAGAGCTCGTCATTTCGGATAATATAGTACTGAATATGAATAAATTTCTCTGCCTTTTCAATCTCTTCATAGAGCGCCCGGAACTTCTCTTTGCCGTCGGTGTATATCTCCACATCGTTGTCCGCTGTGTAGACCGCGTCCGCCGCCTCCAGATTCATCAGTACTGTGTCCGAGAACTTCCGAAGACGCGGATCGCTGGGCGCGAACTCGTCCCGAAAGATGCTTTCCTCCTGCCCCCTTACCGCCGAACACATGGCGTCCTCGATTTCCTTTGTCCGGAACATCTGTCTCTTATGAAAATCATAACCGATAATAAAATACAGGAAGATGCCCAGAATCGGGATAAAATACAGCACCAGCAGCCAGGTCCACACGGTCTTCGGATCTCGGCGCTCGAAAAATACAATGACAATCGACAGTATAATATTAATAAAAATCAGATGCTCCATCCAGAAATTTGCCATCCGGATGAGAAAATGTCCCAGCCAAATCAGAATTTCCATACACTCATCTCCTGTTACGACTTTCCTGTCTTCAGGCTGTATTGAACTGTTACCTGCATTCTACCATTTTTCCTTGCACTTTACCATAAAAACTGCTATAATATCACTCATGTGAATGACCCAGGAGGAATAAGTTTATGTCAAAGCTTACCATCGCATTAATCGTGATTCTGCTGGTGCTGGTTGTGGCGCTGGTGGTTCTCTATTTTGTAGGAAGAAAAGCGCAGCGCCGTCAGATCGCCCAGAAGGAGCAGATGGACGCAGTAGCACAGACCGTCAGCATGCTGATCATCGACAAGAAAAAGCTGAGGCTGTCCCAGTCAGGCCTGCCGGAGCAGGTCATTGAGCAGACCCCGAAGCTTCTTCGCCGGAACAAGATGCCCATCGTCAAAGCCAAGGTTGGTCCCAGGATCATGACCCTTGCCTGCGACGCGCAGGTATTTGAACTGCTTCCGGTTAAGAAGGAAGTCAAGGTCGTAGTCAGCGGTATCTATATCACCGAGATTAAGAGCGCCCGCGGCGGACTGGAAGTGCCGGAGAAGAAGAAAAAAGGCTTCTTCAAGCGTCTGTTTAACAAGTAAATAATGCGAAAAGCAAAGCAGGAGTTCCGATTCAGAACTCCTGTTTTTTATGCTTCCGGCGTCTGGAGACTTAAGTTTCCCGCCTCCCGGGGCCGGATATTCATTTTAATATTGCATTCAGCCAGATGCTCCTCATTGACCTCCAGCACATAATCCACCGCCACGTCAATGGCATCCTCCGTCTCTTCCACCTTTACATCTCTGGCCAGAATGCTAAGATCCAGAATTCCATAAGGCGTCTGATAACGGGTTAAAGTCTTCTTTCCCTTTTCAAATATCATCCGGGTATTCGTCAGTCCCCGCTTCATAACCTCCAGGGAATTGTCCCCAATTTTGATGGTGTTGCTGATATGACCGCTTAAGCCTTCCACAACCTCATCGTAGACCACGTAATGCTTGCCGTTCCGGTTATAATAATCCCCGGCTGTAACGACCTCCACATTACCGTCCTCTTCCTCTATCATATGAAGACCTGCAATACTCAGCAGAATCTCTTTTTTCACCTCTGATACACCTCTGTTTCTAATATTCCTCGATCGGAACCTGCTTCGCCGTTGTAATATCAATGGGCAGAATGGAATCCGCGAAAGCCCGGAACTTTTCCGCCTGATCACTGACAAAGAATTCATAGGGATTCTCCTCGATCTTACTGCCGCCGCGATTCTCTATATTCTCCCGTCTAAGAAGCTGCTTCAGCTCCATCGCCGTTTCATAGGCCGGGTTCACCAGCACCACATCCGGTCCCATAATGTCTGCCACCATGGAACGCAGAAGCGGATAATGGGTGCAGCCTAAAATCAGCGTATCAACCTTTCGTTCCTTCATTTCCTGCAGATAGCGCTCCGCTACTATACGGGTCACCGGATCCTTGCGCCAGCCCTCTTCCACCAGGGGTACAAACAGGGGACAGGCCTTTTCAAACACCTGTGCCTCAGGACGCAGGCTCTGTATGTATTTCTGATAAATATGACTTCCCACGGTAGCCGCCGTACCGATGACGCCGATATTACCGCCGATGCTCTCTCTGGCTGCCACGCGGGCTCCCGGACGCACCACGCCGATCACCGGGATATCCATCTCCTGCTGCAGTGCCTCCAGCGCGTAGGCGCTGGCTGTATTGCAGGCCACCACGATGACCTTCACGCCTCTGGTCTTCAGAAAGCGGGCAATCTGACAGGAATAGCGGATAATCGTCTTACCGCTTTTACTTCCATAGGGAACCCGCGCCGTATCTCCGAAGTACACGATCCGCTCCTCCGGAATCTGACGCATAATCTCCCGCGCCACCGTCAGGCCGCCGATTCCGGAATCGAAGACGCCGATGGGGGCCTCTCTTAAATCATTCATCTGTTTCTCCTATATAAGCCTCCGGCTCTTTCTGGTTCAAAAATGTGAGATATCGAAACCGGATCCGCACTTCTTTTTCCGCCGCCCCCGGCATACAGTAATCCGGGTACAGGCCGCCCCACCAGGCTGTCTGCTCTACGCGGACAGGCTTCGATTTCTGTACATATCCGGCGTACAGGCAGGTTCCCGCCGCTCCCAGAAGCAGCGATAAGATAAGCAATGCAAGCTCCCCATGCCTTCTGACATAAGTTTCGATATCTTTTTTCCATTTATTTTCAAGTATTTGTTTTATTATATTCATGGCTCCTCCTGAAAATCATTTTCCAGAGGATACCCTGTTTTTTGCTTTTTATGCGAAGCTTTTATGCCTTCTCCGCTTTCTTTTTCTCATTTTCCCGGATGGCGGCCAGAATTGCTTCTTTCTGGTTATCGATATGCTGTCCTACCATGGTACACACGGCTTCCTTATCACCATTCCTGATGTTCTCAAAGATGGCCTGATGCTCGCCGTCCAGCTTCTCATGGCTGTGCGTATCCTTTAAGTACTCCAGACGGTAACGGTACATCTGCTCCCGCAGATTGTTCAGAATACTGATCAGGCGTTGATTGTCCGTAGCCGCGTAAATGATATCGTGGAACTTCACGTCCGCCGCCGCCAGGCTGGTGTAATCGTCGGAATCCTTCAGCTTGCGGAATTCCTCACCGGCCTCGGCAAGCTCATCAAGAAGCTCCGGCGTAATCCGGTCGCAGGCGATCTCCGCCGCCATTACTTCCAGTGTGCGCCGCACCTCCAGCACATCCTTCAAATCCTTTTCCGTAATGCTGGCCACGATGGCTCCCCGTCTCGGAATCATCACAACCAGACCTTCCAGCTCCAGTTTCCTTATGGCCTCACGGATCGGCGTACGGCTTACGCCCAGACGGTCTGCCAGATGAATCTCCATCAGACGTTCGCCCGGTTCCAGCTCGCCTCTTAAAATCGCCTGCCGCAGGGTCTGAAATACCACGTCCCGCAGCGGAAGATATTCATTCATAGTTGCGTTAATTTCCTGACTCATCAGCCATTCCTCCTGTTGTTATTATACGGTGTGGTCAGAAACAGCTGCTTCGCCAGGCGGCTTTTGCGAATGGCCGCCATCGCTCTGCGGGCCTGCATCCGATCTTCATAAATACCGAATACGGTGGGGCCGCTGCCGCTCATCAGGGCTACAGCCGCTCCGTTCTCTTCCATAGTCTCTTTCAGCTTTCCGATGACCGGGTAGGCGTTCGCGGTCACTGTTTCCAGTACATTGCCGTCCCGTAAGGCCTCTGCCATACCCCGGAGATCCTGCTTTTTCAGGGCGTCCAGAATGCCGTCGATATCCGGATGCTGCTCCGGTCTTAAATCATTGGCATGCAGGTTCTCATAGACATATTTGGTCGATACGCTGATACCCGGCTTGGCCACCAGAATGTTGCAGGGCGGCATGGGCGGTAAGGAAGTCAGCCTCTCTCCGATACCCTCAGCCAGGGCGGTTCCGCGCATGATACAATAGGGCACGTCGGCGCCGATCTTCACACCGCGCTCCATGAGCTGCTCCTGGGACAGGCCCAGACCGTACATGCGGTTCAGGCCGTAGAGAACAGCCGCCGCGTCGGAGCTTCCGCCTGCCATACCTGCTGCTACCGGGATATATTTCTTCAAATCAATGGAAAGTCCGCCCGGAATGTCAAACTCCTCAAATAGCAGATTCGCAGCCTTATATACCAGATTATTTTCATTGGCGGGCAGATAGTAGAGATTCGTTCTGACCCGGATTCCTTCTTTGTCCTGCTTCACCAGCGCAAGACGATCAAAAATACGCACTGTCTGCATAATCATCCGTACGTCGTGATATCCGTCTTCCCTTTTCCGAAGCACGTCCAGGCCCAGATTGATCTTTGCCAGTGCTTTTAACTGCATCTTATCCATAGTATTGTACTTCCTGTGTTTTTTGTATACACAGTATAGCAAAAATGGGGATAAAATGCAAGAAATCTTTACCCCCATCTCTTTCCATTTTCCTGTCTCTTATTGTATTTCGTAACTGTTCAGTACCTGACCAGTTACGAATGCAAAATCCATGAAAATCGGCTTCGCCGATGGGATTTTGCACTCCCAAATCATGTTCATACGCCCTCAGCAGCTAGTGCTTCGGGCTGTTCTGAATAGTTACCGCACTTCTTTTATCAGAATCAGCTTCTTTCCGGGCCGGATCTCCTCCGGCGCGCAGCCGTTGATTTCACAGATGCGCTCTCCCGTGCTGCGACAGCTTTTCGCGATCTCCCATAGCGTATCGCCGGGCTGTACCGCGTAAAGCACAAAAGCAGGCAGCGCTTTCAGAGCCGTCAGATCCAGCGGCTCCTCTGTCACGGACACCACATGCTCCGCCCGCTCCTTTGCCAGCACCAGGATCTGCAGCAGTACCACACCCTTCACATCCATCTCCGTCCCGCTGACCATATCCACCGCAAGCTGGTCGAGGATAGCATCCAGATACCAGACGCTGTCCTTTGTCATGCCCGGCACCTCGATAAGCTGCTCAAATGGAATCGCTTCTTTCCGACATAGAATCGGATGGCTGTCATCCGAGGTGATGTAAAGCACTTCCACCTGTACGGCGCCTTCTACCCGAAGTCCCTGCTCCACAGCCGTACAGTCATCCAGCTTCACCTCTCCGCTGCTGTGACAAATCTGCAGAATCTGCATATCCGTCTGCTCCGTGGTCATCCGGCCCGATACCCGGCACCTGGAAGCACTGTTAATCAGAAGGCGCTCGTAGTCCGTCTCCGCCTTTTCCGGAATCAGCTCCTTTTTCAGGCTGTATACATCAGCCACCAGATCGACGCCTTCCTCCTCATACATGCGGATATCCAGGTTCAACACCGCGTCCACATGAAGCACCCGCAGCTCACCGTCGTAATCCGGCTTCACCTCCAGCTCCGCCCCTGCCAGCACAGCTCCCAGACTGGCCGCAATGCCCTCCCTGCTGCCATGAACATCAATATGGCTGTTAAAGGGAACGCTCTGCTCCAGCCATCCGGTTTTCTGCTCCGTTTCCTCGCTCTCATAGAGTACGAATACCCCCAGCTCACCCTTGATCAGGATTTCATCCTCACCGGGTCGAAGCTCCATGCCGCGTAAGGTCACGTCCTGCCAGATGAGTTCCCGGATATTGGGCTTATTGGCCGGAAGAATGATTTCATCCTTAATGCGGCAGGTATCTTTCTTCTGCACCGTCAGAGCCGCAGCCGTCCGGTGCTCGGTCCGGATTTCCGCCTGTTCCCCACCCTCCAGGGCTGTGGTCAGGGCTTCCTCCGCCAGCTCCTCCACAGTCAGCTCCAGGGTTCCCACAGCCTTGATTCCCATTTTCCGGGAATTGATGAGAACTGCAAAGAGATCCTCCAGGATGCCGTTCAGCTTCAGGCTGTCGCCGTCTTTCGCCCCCTCCACATTCATATTTTCCTCAAATGGAATCTGTCCTTTGACGCTATGTAGACCGCCCTCATCTGAATCGTCAAGATAAAGGACATAAAAACGCAGATTTCCGCGTATCAGCGCCCGGCCATTTTCTACCCGGACTTCCCCGATCTCCAGATCGCCTTTCTCCTGTACAATCATACCCACATCCGGCATGGTCTCCGGAATATTATAATCATCGTCCAGCGTCATCTGACTGACCGCTTTTCCCTTCTGTCTGGTCATACGGATGGTTCTGCGGACAAGCTCCATAAATTTCTGCCTCCTTATTTTCCTTTTATCTAATCTATGCCCGGTTTTACTGAAATACCACCGGTTTATCCAGATAAGCGATTCGCACCGTAAGATACGGAAAGCTTTTCTCCTTCCCGGCTCCTTCCTCCGGTCCCGGACCGATGAGACTGGTGTCGAAATAGATGGCATTTTCCGTCAGGTACAGGTCATTTACCGCGATGCTGTAGCCGCCGGTCTCCTGCTGTCCGTATCCCACGCACAGATACAGCCCGTCGTTTTCCTCATAAGTCAGTTTAAAGCTTTCGGTTTTCTTTTCCTCCAGAATATCGTAAAGTTCATCCGGCAGCTCCCGTCCCGATACGATGGTATAATCCAGATCGGAAAGCTTTTTTGTGGCATTGGTCTGCATTTTACAGCCGATAAAGCTTAAGGAAAGCAACAGCATAAAAATTGCCGCTATCATCCGTTTTCCTGTCATTTTCTTTTTATCGCCTCCCTGTCTTTATCTATATCTATGGCGCCCGGGCACGTCCCATTCCCTTTTCTGTCCCGCCTGTGCCTCCCCGGCGACTGATATTTTAGGGAAATCCCCCGTAATCCTTGTTTTTTCATGGCTTTTTTATTATAATAGCGGAAGGTGAAGCTTCACCCCAAGGAGGAGAATTATGCGTTTAAAAATGACTACCGCCGAGGATCCGACCAATTACCGGTACAGCGGCGTTCTGGCACACCCAACTTCCTTCCCGTCCCCCTACGGAATCGGTGATTTTGGAAAGGGCGCCTATGATTTCATAGATTTTCTGGCCGAGAGCGGGCAACATCTGTGGCAGATTCTGCCCATGGTACCCATCACCTCATTCGGCAACTCACCCTATCAGGGCTATTCCGTGTTTGCGGGCGAACCGCTTCTCATCAGCCCTGAGCTGCTTCTGAAGGCCGGACTGCTGGATCAGGGCGACCTGCAGAATATTCCGAATTTCGACCCGGGTCGGGTGGATTATGACCGGGTACGCGAATACAAGTATCCCCTTTATAAGAAGGCCTTTGAGTGCTTCGAAAAGTCTGAGGATTCGGATCTTCAGAAAAACTACGATGAATTCTGCCAGAAAAATGAGGACTGGCTCGCCGATTACTGCCTCTACATGGCCCTGAAGGAGGAGCAGGACAATCTCCCCTGGACCAAATGGCCCGAGGCCCTGCGGAATCTGGATAAGCAGAACCGGGCATTCTGGGAGGAGAAACTGAAAATGGGCATCCATTATCAGGCTTTCCTGCAGTTTATGTTCGATACCCAGTGGTATGCGCTGAAAAAATATGCCAACGACAAAGGCATTGCCATCGTAGGCGATATTCCCATCTTCGTATCCCCCGACGGCGCCGACGTATGGGCCAACCGGAAGCTGTTCCAGGTGGATACCAAGGGTTATCCGTCCGCAGTGGCAGGCGTTCCGCCCGACTATTTCAGCGCTACCGGCCAGAAGTGGGGCAATCCGCTCTACGACTGGAAGGAACATAAAAAAGAGGGCTACCGTTGGTGGATCGACCGGGTAAAGCATCAGCTTGACCAGGTGGATTATGTGCGCATCGACCATTTCCGGGGCTTCGAAGCCTATTGGGAGGTTCCGGTGGACGCTGAGACAGCCATGACCGGCGAGTGGAAAAAGGGACCGGGCGCGGATCTGTTTCTGGCCATCCAGAAAGAGCTGGGCGACGATCTTCCCATTTTCGCAGAGGATCTGGGCCTGATTACGCCCGAAGTGGTAGCGCTTCGCGACCAGTTTAACTTCCCCGGAATGCGGATTCTGCAGTTCGCCTTTGAGGGCGGCGAGAGTACTTTCCTGCCCCACCAGTTCGATACCCGCAACTGCATCTGCTACACCGGAACCCATGATAATGACACCACCGTGGGCTGGTATCAGCACACATCCGAATATGCCCGTGACAAGGTACGCCGCTATATGAACACCGACGCTTCCAGCGTCAGCTGGGATTTCATCCGGATCTGCCTGGGCACCGTTGCCCGCTACGCCATTTTCCCGGTACAGGATCTTCTGAAGGTGGGCAGCGACTGTCGCATGAACACGCCGGGAACTGCAGAACACAACTGGGAATGGCGTTTCCGCGAAGGCGAACTGAACTCCGGCATGGCCGGCGGACTGCGCCAGATGACGGAATTGTTCGGACGATAGGAGGCTGCCATGATACGTTTAATACTTGTAGCAATTGTGCTTTTTGGCTTTCTGATTCTTGGAATTCCGCTTCTGCTCATTGAGTGGGTAATTGGAAAATTTAACCAGAAATGGAAGGACTACAGTTCTCTTCGCCTGGTGCAGGGTGCGTTTAAGCTAATCATGTTCATGACCGGCGTAAAGCTCACAGTCATCGGCGAAGAAAATGTGCCAAAGGACAAAGCGGTGCTCTATGTGGGCAACCACCGCAGCTATTTCGACGTGGTGATGACCTACGCCCGCTGTCCGAGGCTTACCGGCTATGTGGCCAAAATCGAAATGCTGCGCTATCCGCTCTTACGGGACTGGATGAAGAATCTCTACTGCCTGTTCCTGGATCGGGATGACATTAAGGCCGGACTGAAAACGATTCTCAAGGGAATAGAATATATTAAAAATGGAATCTCCATCTGCATTTTCCCGGAGGGAACAAGAAATCACCACGATGAGCTGCTTCCCTTTAAGGAAGGCAGCATGAAGATGGCTGAGAAGACCGGCTGTCCGATTATTCCCATGGCCATTACCAATTCCGCGGAGATTTTCGAGGATCACATCCCGTTTATCCACCGTTGTCATGTGATTCTGGAGTACGGCGAGCCGATTCTGGTCTCCGAGCTCTCCAAAGAAGAGAAAAAATTCCTGGGTGCTTATACCCAGCAGAAGATTCAGACAATGTTGGATAAGAATAAGGCATTGTTATAATTAGGAGGATATTATGAAAATCGTAGTTTTAGCCGGAGGAACCAGCACCGAGCGTGATGTATCCCTGATTTCCGGAAGCAATATTTACCGCGCACTGAAAAAGAAAGGCCATGATGCCATTCTGGTTGATCTGTATCTGGGCTATGAAGGTGACCTGGCTATCAATGAAGATATTTTTAAGGCAAATGTGGAATGGGATAAGGATGTAACCGCCATCTCTGCAGAACAGCCGGATCTGTCTCATCTGAAGGAGCTCCGCAAGGACGGCGGCAAGAGCCTGTTCGGTCCCAATGTGCTGGCGCTCTGCGATATGGCTGACATTGTATTTCTGGGACTTCACGGAGCCAACGGCGAAGATGGCCGCGTACAGGCCACCTTCGATCTGATGGGCATTCCCTATACCGGAACCGATTATCTGAGCAGCGCTATCGCCATGGATAAGAGCCTGTCCAAGCAGATGTTCCGTGCGGCAGGAATCCCGACCCCGAAGGGAATCACCGCTAAGAACGGTCAGAAGATTGACCCGTCCACTGTCCCCTATCCCTGCATGGTAAAGACCACCTGCGGTGGATCCAGCGTGGGAACCTACCGGGTGGAGAAGCCCGAGGAGCTGCAGAAGGCCCTTGACGATGCTTATTCCTTCGGCGACGACGTCATCATTGAACAGTTCGTCTCCGGCCGCGAGTTCTCTGTGGGCGTAGTAGACGGCAAGGCTTACCCGATTATCGAGATTGCGCCGATTCACGGCTTCTATGATTATAAAAACAAATACCAGGCCGGAAGTACCATCGAGACCTGCCCGGCAGATCTGCCCAAAGAGCTGACTCAGAAAATGCAGCACTACGCGGAGATGGTATTTGAAGCACTTGGCATGCGCTCCTATGCCCGCATGGACTTCATGCTGGATACAGAAACCCTGGAAATGTACTGCCTGGAAGCCAACACGCTGCCGGGTATGACGCCCACCAGCCTGCTGCCCCAGGAGGCTGCTGCTTTGGGCATGTCCTTCGAGGATCTGTGCGAAAAGCTGATTCAGGTTTCCCTGAAAAATCAAGAGGTATAAATGATGAAGCATATGTCTTTAGCAGAAATTGCAACAGCCTGCGGCGGTACCTATGTGGGCGATGACAGCTTAAAAACTGTCGAGGTAAACGGCGTGGTCATTGACAGCCGCAAAGTAGAGCCCGGCTATCTCTTCGTGGCCGTAAAAGGTGAGCGGGTGGACGGCCATACCTTCATTCCGTCCGTCTTCGACAAGGGCGCAGCCTGCGTCCTCTGTGAAGACGCGCCGGAGCAGCCTGCCGGACCTTATATCCAGGTTGCTTCCACGCTGGAGGCCCTGAAAGCTCTTGCCGCTTATTACCGCAGTGCCCTGACCATACCGGTGGTGGGGATCTCCGGCAGCGTAGGCAAGACCAGCACAAAAGAAATGATTGCCTCGATTCTCGGACAGCATTTTCACGTACTGAAGACCGAAGGCAATTTCAATAACGAAATCGGCCTGCCGCTGACCATCTTCCGCATCCGAGAAGAACACGAAGCGGCAGTCCTGGAAATGGGAATCAGCGACTTCGGCGAAATGACCAGGCTTGCCAGCATGGCAAAGCCGACTGTCTGCGTTCTCACCAATATCGGCCTCTGCCACCTGGAAAACCTGAAAACCCGGGACGGAATCCTGAAGGCCAAAACCGAAATGTTCGACCAGGCCATGCCAGGCGCGCAGATCATCGTAAATGGCGACGACGATAAACTCATCACACTAAAAAACCGAACCCCGCAGCCGACCTTCTTCGGCCTAGATCCTTCTCTGGATCTCTACGCCGAAAACGTGGAAAACTTAGGGCTGGCCGGTAGCCGCTGCGACTTCGTGACCAAGGCAGGCCGCTTCACCGCCACCATTCCGATACCCGGCCACCACATGGTCTACAACGCCCTGGCCGGTACAGCCGTAGGCCTGGCGCTGGGTCTAACCCTGGACGAGATCCGGGCCGGAATCGAGACTCTGAAGCCCGTCAGCGGTCGAAACCATCTGATCCATACGGACAAATGGGATATCCTCGACGACTGTTATAACGCCAACCCAGTCTCCATGGCCGCGTCCCTGGACGTGCTGACCAACGCACTGGGCCGTAAAGTAGCAATCCTCGGCGATATGGGCGAGTTGGGTGAAAACGAAAAGCTACTCCATTACAACGTAGGCTGCCACGCCGCCGACAACCAGATCGACGCCATCTTCGCCGTAGGCGAGCTGTCCAAAGAGCTAGTAAAAGGCGTACATGCAAAAGATCCGGACGGTAAGCTTATCTGTAAACACTTTGATACAAAAGCGACTCTCTTCGAGGCGCTGCCGCTGCTGCTGATGCAGGGTGACTCCATTCTGGTAAAAGCTTCCCATTTCATGGAGTTCCCGGAGATCGTAAAGTGGCTCGAAGATCACGGCAACTAAGACAGCCGGAGACCAAGCGAAAATTTTCCCCACACTAATGGTAATGAAACATACTATCGACAAAACAGGGCAGGGACTTTGTAGTTCTCCAGTGTCCGATAAACGATGAACACGGAAAACAACAAAGCCCCTGCCCGTCCGTCTTCACATACCATTATTTAATTATTGCCCCCGCAACAGATCATTCGCCACCGGCCTGTAAAACTCCCTCTGAAAGGTATCAAAATCATACCCCTTCCCCAGCAGCCACATCAGCTTCGCCACCAGCGCCTCCGTCGTCATATCATAAGCCTGCAACAGATGATAGCGCGACATCGCCTTAAAGCCCACCTCGTAGAGCTCCACATCACTGCCCTCCAGCATAACCTGCGTCGCAATCACCACAATACAATTTTTCCGTGTCAGGCTTTCCAGCTTATCCAGAAAATTCCGCTCATCCGCAAAGGGAATCCCGCCTACGCCGTAACTCTCAATGATAACCGCGTCATAATTATCCCCAATGTAATCCAGAATATCCGGTTTGATACCCGGTACCAGCTTCAATAAGAAAACCTTCGGTGCCAGCTTCTGTGAGAAGCTGACCGGCTTATCTTCGCCCTTCAGCTCCACGTAACGCACCACCCGGTCATTGTCCACGAAAGCCGCTATCGGGTAGTTGATGCTGTCAAAGGCATTGAAGCTCTTAGACCGGACCTTACGGGCCCTGGTCCCCAGAATCACTTCGCCATTAAATACCAGATAGACACCATTGACATTTTCCTCGCAGGCAAAGCGGAAGCTGTCTCTCAAATTCTTGCGCGCATCGGTGATGGTTTTCACCAGCGGTTTTTGAGAACCTGTGATCACGATGGGCTTATGCGGATTCTGAATCATGTAGGACAGAGCCGCAGCCGTATATGCCATGGTATCCGTCCCGTGTGTGATTACAAAACCATCATAATTGTCAAAGTTTTCTTCTACAGCCTTTTCAATCATCTGCCAGTGCTCCGGCTGAATATTGGTGCTGTCCACGTTCAGCAACGGAAGAATCTCAATCTCGCAGAAATCCGTGATCTCCGCAAGACTTTTCCGGAGATCTTCCGGGGTAATCCCCGGGCGGAGACCCTCGTCCGTATCTACCGACGCAATAGTTCCGCCTGTCAGAATCAGTAATATTCGTTTCATTAAAATTATCCCTTTCTTCTACTATAAAAAACCCTCTACATAAGCCTGTGATTTCGTTTGTATATATGTATATCACATGTATATCACAGAAATACATAATGGTCAATAGGTTTTCTGAAATTTTCTGTTCTCCCATTGATACTTGTCTGAAATACCTTTATAATAAATTTAAATTCATCTGTTTATTAAAGAATTTAGGAGAAGTAGAGCTATGGCATTGACTTTGAATCAGAAAAATCTTTCCGCCACGGAGACGATTCTGGAACAGCTTCGAAATGACATTAATAATTTTGTTTATGACGAGCATTTTATTACAGAAGCAGAAGTTTCCGCACACTTTCAGGTAAGTCGGACCCCTGCAAGGGAAGCATTAAATACCCTGTGCCAGGAAGGAATCCTCGATAAGATTCCAAGAAAGGGCTATCTCATCCGCAAGCTTTCGTTCTCCGAGCTGCAGCAGCTCTGCCAGTACCGCTCCATTCTGGAATGCGGGGCCGTGGAATACGCGATACGATTTGCTTCCGACTCTGAACTGGACAAAATCTCTGAACTGGCCAATCAGAAAATCGATCCGGACGATCCGGATTTCTATAACCAATATCATGCGCTGAACCTGACTTTTCATCTTTCTATCGCCAGGCTCACAAAAAATGTATATCTCATCTCCGCCCTTGAAAATGTATTTAACCGGCTTCGCAGAGATCTCCTGATAGACGGACGTTCTAATCTGGAGAATTCTCTCGATATGCATATTCAGCTTGCGGCTGCCATGAAGAAACGGGATCTGGAACAGGCGCATCGTATCACCGCCGACCAGATCGATTTTGTAGAAAAACGACTTTATCTGCATTGAGCCCCCATTCTGTCATCTCATCTCTAAAATGTAATTATTTTATATTTTCGAAAGTGCATGAGTATAAAAAAATATCCCCTGCATCGCTACAGGAGATATTTTTTATACTCTTTTACTGCACGAACCCATCCTGCACAATATCCTGAATCACTTCGGTGGGAATCACAAATTCCACGCTGCCCATGCTCATGGGAGCCACTTCTCCTTCGTCAAATACGATAACCAGCCTGCCCTCCTCGTTGATGTAGAAGGTGGTGTCCGCTGTAATAGACTTGAAATCCCATTCCGGAATATCGCTGTCCAGCCAGTAAGTGACATTCTCATCGGCAGCCATCTGCTCCTTCATCTGCTCCTTAATATTCGCTGTAATCGGATCGATGAAGTTCGTGCCTTTTTTGAAGATACCGCTTAAGTTAATCATCTTACCGGTCTGCTTGTCGATATGGTATATTTTTACTGTTTCTTCGCCGCTGGCCATGACTACCAGCTTGTCAAAGCGGATAGAGAAAAGGCGGTCCGAATCGGTAATCACCTGATAATCCAGATCCACTGCCTGATATCCCTGGCCATCTGCGGCCTCCACGTCTGCCTGATACTGGGCAATGATCTCGTCGGTGTATTCCTGGATGCTCTGGTTGATGGCGTTGGTGCTTTCCTGATTGACGGTGCCGTCTTCATTTTTCACCTCTACCTCCGGCACCTTAACGTCGGCGTACATCTGATTGGTGCTGTCCTGATATTCCCGGAAGGTGACAACCTCCGCGATAGCTCCGATGACCGGTATTTTCGCCATGGCGTGGGCGATGCTTGCTCCGGAATTGGCCATAACTGTGATGGCGATCAGTGCGGCTGCGACCGCTCCTCCGACGGTTTTTGCAAAGGTAATCATTTTATTATTTTTCTTTTTCATGGGCTTCTTCTTCCTTTCTATGGTGGTCTGTCGTTCCGTTTCCATATCTTTTTTTGCTTCCCGGATGCCTGTCTCTACGCGCTGTCTCAGCTCTGCGGGAATGAAAATCTCATGGTATTCCTGATTCATTTTATCTAACCTCTCATCCTTCATAGCGCAGCTCTCCTTCCGTTAATTGAACCCGGAGCTTCTTCAGGCTCCGATACAATATGGTTTTGACGGTATTCGTATTTTCGTGCAGAATACGGGCGATGTCGTCCAGCTTCTGATCTTCGAAAAACCTTAAGATCACCACTGCTTTTTCCCGCTCATCCAGAATTTTCAAGGCCTCCAGGGTATCGAAGTCCTGATAGGTATCCTCTTTGCCGGTCTCGCCTGCCGCATCAAGTTCTGTCTCATTTTTCCGGCTGCGGATGTAATCCACGGCTGTATTCATCACAATGCGCCAGAGCCAGGTGCGGATGTAGCTCTCCTGCTGTACCTTGGACGCATTTTTTATGGCTTTATATACACTTTCCTGTACGATGTCCAGGGCGTCTTCTTCGTTTCTTACGTAAGTGTAGGCCAGCCGGTACATGGCTTCGTAGCTGTCCAAGATCTGGTCTTCCACTTTTTTTTGTAAAGACGGTGTGTTCATCTTTCGTTACGCTCTCCTTCCTATTTCTTCACTTCTATCTATTAGACGGCACGCTTTTATAAAAAGTTTTGAGAATTTTATCTTTTTCATTTTCTGCTATAAAAATTACCCTGAAGAAAAGCCTGTGTAAACCGGCATTTTCTGTCAAGGTAATTTCAAATTCTCTCTATCGCTTTTAGAAGCTGTGTCCGCCTCCGGAGCTGCCTCCGGAATCGCCTCCTCCGGAACTGCCACCGCCGCCGCTGAAGCCGCCACCGCCGCCGGATCCGGAGCTTTCGGATTCGGTATAGGTGTAGGTGCGTATACACTCTTTCGTGGTCTTCAGGGTGAATTTATTGGTTTCGAAGGGCTTCACGTTCCATTTTTCTTTGCTCGCCGTCATGCTCCGCGATATGCGCAGGTACAGATAATTGATCAGAAAGCCCAGGATAATCGCCAGGAACAGGTTGTTGATACGCTGCATGGGCCGCCGGATACTGCTGCCGGTGAGAAGACGCTGACACTGCTCGAAGGCTCCGATGGCGCAGTCATCGTAGCGTCTGGCACTGGCCAGGCGGTAGATATTATCCGTAATGGAGTTGGCGTCCCGGTTGCGAATAATGTGGCGGGTGGGGCCGGTACAGTACAGATAGATTTCCCGGTTATACATGTCGATGGCGAACATGACCACCGGCGCTTTCTTTGAGCTGCCATAGTAACCCGCGCAGATCTTCTCGCAGACCGTCGCCGTGTCGGAAGCTTCATATTCGTCCGTGGTATAGAAAATGACGTTAGCGTACTCGGAGATAGGCTCCATGCTGGCCAGAACCGCCTCCTTTTCGTCGTCTCCCACCAATTCTGCCTTGTCCCGGTAAATGACGTCGTAACCCAGGCCGTCATAATATTCCGGCTCGTCGGGATTACGGGTGGAGCCGGTACCGTCTGTAGCTGTTAAGGATGGGATCTGCTTTTCTGTCACCTCTGCCTTAGACGTTTGCGCCTGTTTCACAGCTGTTTCCGCCGAAATTCTTTCCACGAAAAAACTGCCCAGACCGACGCCCAAAATCACCGCGCACACAATCCCTGTTTTACAAAGAAGGCGCTTTTTCTCTCTCCTTCTACTCACGGTTATGCCCTCCTTTGTATAGCTCGAACTGCGGCATGGGCCGGGAACAGCTCAGGTTGTAGTCTCGGATGATTTCCAATAGCATCAGAATATCTACGCCGAAAGCCGCCATAATCGCTCCATAATACCACAGGTCCTCCACCGGGTTTACATAAACTGTCACCCCAAGCAGCAGCGTCACAAACAGGCAAATCCAGTCTGCCGGAAGGGTCCGGGTCCGATTTTTCCAGAGCTTCGTCCGCTTCGGCATATCCTTCAGCAAAATTATCAGCTGAAACGCCGCCGATACCAGCGCCAAAAATATCTTCAGTGACTTGCTGCTCTCTATGTAGGCGGTATCACTGAAAATGACTATGATAAAGGCAAGCAGGAAAATTGCGATGGGCGCTCCGATAATGCAGGCCACCACAACCAGAGCTATCCGCCATTTATCGTTGTTCAGATGCTTTTTCCGATGCTTCTTCTTTACTTTATATTCCCGCTCAATCTCACGCCGGTACAGCTTTTGAATATTGGAATGCCAGAGCAGGCACAGCACCATGTTAAACAGCGCCGTAATACCCAGCATGGTCTTCGCCGTAAACATCAGATCCTGAAACAGGCTGAACACCACGAACAGTACGGCTGCAATAATCAGAGATACTTTCGTAAATTTCTTCTGATCTACCGGCACGTCGCAGCTGATATTTTTATTCCGGCCCTCGATGGCTGCGTAAGCCACACGTCCACCGTTCCGGTAGGACATGAACCAGACCGGCTTCAACACGTCGCCTGCATGCCGGATATGAAGAATCGGCTCACAGGTGGCACGGGTAGCTTCCATACCGGCCAGATTATCATTGAGCTGATTTTCCAGCTGCTGGCCCGCCACCGCCCGGGCGTAGGGCTCGTAGACCTCCGGCGGCACATCGGCGGTATCCGCGTAGAAACCGCAGAGAAAGCCCGGCGCGAAAAGCCGTCCGCCACCCCGGTCTATTCCGTCCTGAATCCACTCGCTCTGCTCATCCGGGAAGGATGAGGACGCCGCATGGGTGATATCGCTCACTTTACCCGAGGCTTCGACGTTCATATTCCATTCCTTTACCGTATAGTGCCGCTTTCCTTTTTTCTTACCGGTATAGGTGGTGGTCTTTCCCTTCAGCTGATACGCGCCCCCTGCCTCCGCCTCGTAGGAATGACTGGGCACATAGATACCGCGAAATTCATGTTCGGCCTCCGGATTCTTGTATTCCTCCGGCACATAAGAGCACTTGGCGATAAATTCCCGGAACCGTTTCCGGCAGTCCTTCTTATCCACAGTAAATGGGAAAATGCGGAACGGAACCTTGATCTGCTCCGTCCTCTGCTGCAACACCGCAGACGCGCCGCAATAGCTGCAAAAGCCCGCGATAGTATGATCATTGGTGTAGATTTCACCGCCGCACTGGGGGCAGCGAAAGGCCTGGATCTCGTACAGATCTTGTTCTGCGTCCTTCTCGCGCTTGATTGAGTCCACGTCAAAGCTGCTGCGACAGCTTCCGCATTTCAGCCTGCCAAGCTTAATATCATACAGCAGCTCGCTGCCGCAGTTTGGGCATCCGTACATGGGGTTCACCTCCGTATTTTCGAAACTGGAATTTTACAAATTGCCTCGAACTTATCCCTATTATATCAAATTTCGCAGCATGATGTATAGGATAAGTTGCCACATTTTCGCATAATTTTTCCGGCTATTCATATAATACATCAGATCTTTTCTTCGGGTATCTATCTTATGTCAACTTTCTATGTGATTGTGGAGGCTTTGAACAACTGCCTCTGGGGGATCCCTATGCTTCTGCTTTTATTCGGGACGCACCTTTTTCTGACCTGGAAAACGGGACTGATTCAGCGGAAGCTTCCGCTGGCTATCCGGCTGTCGCTGACGCCGGACGCCGCAGTGGGCGCGGAGACGGGAAATGGCGACGGCGGGCTTTCGCCCTTTGCTTCCCTGACCACGGCTCTGGCCTCCAGTCTGGGCGTCGGAAATATCGTCGGCATGGGGACGGCTGTGGCGCTCGGCGGACCCGGGGCGGTGTTCTGGTGCTGGATCACCGGTTTCTTCGGGATAGCAACCACCTATGGGGAGGCGCTGCTCTCTCTTAAGTTCCGGGTGTACACTCCGGACGGGCAGCCTGCGGGCGGGCCCATGTATGTTCTGGAGTACGGGCTGCGCCGGAAATTTGCCGCCGTCCTGTTCGCGGTCTGCGGCGTGCTGGCTTCCTTTGGTATCGGCTGCGCGGTGCAGGTGCACGCCATGGCAGATACACTTCCGGTTCCGCCCATTATCACAGGATTGGCGGTCGGACTTCTCACCTGCTTTGTGATCTTTGGCGGCAACCAGGCTATTTCCCGGGTCTGCGAGAAGCTGGTGCCCTTTATGACCCTGTTTTATCTGCTGGGCTGCCTTATGATTCTTGTGGCAAATCGGGCTTTCCTGCTGCCAGCCTGCCGCCTGATTCTGAAATGTGCCTTCGCGCCCCGGGCTGTCTCAGGCGGCATGGCAGGCTCCGGCCTGTTGTTGGCAGCCCGCTACGGGGTAGCCCGGGGTCTTTTCACCAACGAGGCCGGAATGGGAAGCGCGCCCCTGGCCGCTGCAGCCGCCCGCTGTTCCGATCCGGTGCGGCAGGCCCTGGTGGCCTCCACGGCCACCTTCTGGGACACGTTGGTGGTCTGCCTGATCACGGGACTAGTCATTGTAAGCCATCTGCTGGCCCGGGAGCCTGCCCTTTTGGCTTCCGGCGTGGCTCTTTCCGGCAGCAGCTTTACCTGGCGGGCCTTTTCTGCCATTCCCTGTCTTGGGCAGCCAGTGCTCTTATTCAGTATCGTGACCTTCGCCTATGCTACGATTCTCGGATGGTCCTTTTACGGGGAGCGTTGTCTTACATATCTGTTCGGGCCGAAAGCATTGTTCCCGTATCGGCTCTGCTGGATTTTTACGCTGGTGTTTGCACCGATGCTGGAGCTTCCGATGATTTTCGAGATTTCAGATCTGCTGAATGCGTTGATGGCGCTGCCGAATCTGCTGGGGCTTCTGCTGCTGGCGGATGTAATCCGGGACGAGACCAGAATCTATTTTTCCGGGAAATAAAGTTTCGCACGGGCAGATATAGGAAACACCCTACGGGTGTCCCTGGATGCCCGTAGAACATGGGCAAATATAGGAAAAGGGACTGTCATCTTCTTCCATGTGCTTCGCGCTCACCTCAGAAGGACAGTCCCTTTTGATTATTGTCTATACTGTTCGTTTCCATATTCAATTTTCCTCGGCCTCTTTATAATACCGGCTCCTCTGCAAAGCTTGCGTAATACTCCTTAAAAAACTCATTTACCAGCGCTAAAATCTTCTTCATAAGTCATTCCATCCTTTCTTTAAAATGCCCATGTTCTAAGGGCATCCAGGGATACCCTTAGGGTATTTCTGTGCTGAATGTCTTCGGGATTTTTAATCCCTTGTTTCTTGTTGTCTTTACTATAACACCTTGCAATTCACTTGTGAAATACATATAATAAAAGCATCTTGATACTCAAAAAGTATAACGCAGGAGGCACCCATGGAACTCAGACACATTCGATATTTTAAGGCCGTCGCAGACGAAAAGAACTTTACCCGGGCAGCGGAGAAGCTGAATATTGCCCAGCCTCCCTTAAGCCGTCAGATTCAGGATCTGGAAAAGGAGCTGGATACGAAACTGTTTTTGCGCAGCCCCCACAGTATTTCCCTCACCGAAGAGGGCGAACTGTTTCTTCAGTACGCCAACCAGATTCTCGACCTGGTCAATAAATCTGCAGAGGAAGTCCGGGAAGTGAAGGAAGGCCTGCAGGGTATGCTCTACATTGCCTCTGTCGAGGGCTGCTGCCCCCACCTCTTTTCCGCGTGGATTGCGTCCTTCCAGAAACGCTATCCCCATGTACAGTACAATCTCTGGAACGGCAATTCCGACGACGTTAATACCCGCGTCTCCAAAGGTCTCTGTGAGGTCGCTATGATTACTGCCCCCTACAATAAAGAAGGCTTTGAGGTTCTTCCTGTCTGCCGGGAGCCCTGGGTGGCTCTGCTTCCCCATGATCACCCGCTGGCCGCCCTGCCCGGAGATTCTATTACACCGGAACAGCTTCTACCCTACGACCTTCTGATTCCTTCCCGGGAATCCCGTAAGCAGGAGATCGATCAGTGGTTTCTCGGAACTGGCCGGAAGCCCGTCATCCGCGGACGTATCGCCCATATGGTCAATGCCTATGAGCTCAGTCTCCACGGCGTCGGCGTCTCCATTTACCCGGCCTCCATTTCTTCCCTGATTCGAAGCGACGAACTCTGCGTAAAAAAAATCGACCACCCGGACGCCTATGCTTCCTATGCTCTCATCTGGAGCAAGAATCATCAGCTGTCACACGTGGCCGAAGAATTTATTATGCATGTAGAGAATCAGCTTGCGCAGGAGTCTCCGACTGAATCAATTTTGTAACTTTTTTCATACAGTACAGACAGGTCGGGAAAATATAACAACAGGCAGATACCCAGGCCGTCTGATCCGCAAAACAGATGGCCGTATAGCCAAAGGTCCCCACAAAGCCCACGCTGACGATGATCCGGGCAATCATTTCCGTCACGCCAGAGAAAAAGGCACGTCCGGAAAAGCCCAGTCCCTGGGTCACCATGCGGGACACGTTCAGGATACCCAGGCTCCAGTAGAAGAATCCCATGCACCGCAAGTATTTAGCGGAAGCGTTCAACACCTCCACGTTATCCCTGCTCAGGAACATCATGGACAAGGAGCGCCCAAACACAATCAGTACCAAACCTGCAAATATACCGTAGCCCACGGCCACAACCATTCCCTGGAATAACCCCTGGCGGATACGCTTCGCCTGACCCGCACCCAGATTCTGACTGCAAAATACAGAAACCGCAGTCGCCATGGCGTCAAAGGGACACAACGCAAACTGTTTGATCTTTACGGCCGCTGTAAAGCCCGACACATAGATGCTTCCCAGACTGTTATTGGCAGACTGCATGACCATACTGCCAATGGCGGTAATAGAAAACTGCAGACCGGTAGGCAGCCCCATCATCAGCAATTCCTTCACAGCTTCTCCATCCATCTTTTGGTTTTCCCGGCTCATCCGCATCAGTTTCACCCGGCGGATGATAAATCCCAGACATAAAAGTCCGCTGACAGCCTGTGCAGTAATCGTCGCAATGGCCGCTCCGGCGCAGCCCCATTTCAGAACTATGATACAAAACAGATCCAGAAAGATATTTAAGATAGCCGAAAATGCCAGGAACAGAAACGGCGTCCGGCTGTCTCCTACCGCACGCAAAATACTGGAAAGATAATTATACAGAAGTGTAAATGGCAGGCCGATAAAGATCACCAGCAGATATGCATACGCATTTGCGAAAATGTCCCCCGGCACGGACAGAATCTGTAAAATCCAGTTACACAGAGACATACAGAGCACTGTCACGATCGCCGCAATCATCGCCGTCAGAACGCCGCCATTGAAGATATAGCGCCGCATGGTATCATACTTTTCCGCGCCGAAATACTTCGCAATCGGAATGCCGAAGCCCGCGCAGCTTCCCATACAAAAGCCCAGTACCAGAAACTGTACACTGCTGCTGGATCCCACTGCCGCCAACGCCTCCGCGCCCAGGGTCTGGCCTACGATGGCTGCGTCGATGATGTTATAGGTCTGCTGCAGAAGATTACCCACCAGAAGGGGCAGGGCGAACTGCAGCATGGATTTTAAGGGATTGTCTCTGATCATGGATGCTGCTGATGACATACTTTTACCTCTTAACTAAAAAACACAATTCAGATACTCTAATGGTTTACTACTCCTCGGTCTTTCTGTCAACAGTTTTCTTTATCCTGCATACCGCTCGCCCTTCTTTGGCGTCCAGTAAAAGTCTCGCATGGTTCTCCGATACGTCAAAGACCCGTATTAGGTTTCCGAATTCCGCCTTATCCGGCCAGATTTCCCCGAACACATCATGGAAGGTGTTCAGATAATCCGGACGGTAAATCTTCGTCTTGCTGTTCTCGTTGATGGCGCCGTAGTAGATGTCCGCCTCCACCAGCTCCTGGAACATGTGGCTGCCGTAGGACAGGGACGGATTGTAACCGGCCTTGCTGTAGGCCACCTCGCAGATGGCGGAAAAGCAGCTCACATCGGAATACTTCACCGGCACGCCAAGCTCCGGGGAAGAGGTACCGCAGCGTCCCGGCACCAGCAGCATCATATGCTTGCCCTGCTGGCTGAAATACTGATTGATGAGGCCGATCATATGGGCCACGTCCGGCTTTTTCGCATATGGATATTCGTAATATTTCTGGGGATCCACCCAGACGATGATATCCAGTTTTTCCTCCTTGGAGCGCCACATGGAGGTTCTTCTTACGTCAAATAAAACCTCCTCCTCGTTGCCCTTCGGCATCACGAATTTCTGTTCGGTCACCTGGCGGAGCGGCCTGCACTGGAACAGATTCAGGTGAATCTTTCCGTCTCCGCCCTCCTCCATGGCAAACTCAATATCCACAGGGCGGCCATATTCACTCTCCAGCATTTTCAGAATCCGTTGCATCATGTTCATAAAATCACTGTCATGGGCGATACCCTGACAATCCGCGAACAGCACCGGGCGGTACCGGCCCATCTCCTGGAGCCGCTGTTCCGCATCGGTGTCATGGCTTAATACCAGCTTCTTCCCACGCTCCGGCAAAAGGGGTATCAGCTCCTCCAGCCAGATTGTCTTATGCGCGGCATTTTCCAGATCAAGCACATCCACCTGACGCTGGGAGTACTTGTGGCGCTCGCCCGCGGAAGCATACAAACTGCCCCGCGCGCGATCCAGATCAATCAGTCTCGGATAGTCGCCGGGGGTACGTTCCACCGCTCTGGTTCCCAAACCCAGTACGATACGCAGCATACCGGCCTCGGGATTCATCTGCTCCATCCATTTGTAAGGATTATAGGAGCAGCCCATACCGGCCGCCAGCGGAAGGTAATAGCTTCCCATGCGCATTCCTTCCACCCGCTGAACCAATAAAGCCATTCGTTCATCTGTATGAGTCAGGCCGCGGGTTCTGCGGTATTCTACCGCAGATTCATTCCAGACACTTTTGTATACACGGAACACCGCCGCCTTTAATTCTTCAATTCGCTCGTCTTTCTTTCCCTGATTGGTACAGAAGACAGATTCGTATTTTCCGGTAAATGCGTGGTCAAAACCATCCTCCAGGGTGCTGCTGGAACGAACCACATAAGGATCGCCGCCCAAATGGGCCAGCAGTTCCCCGAATTCCCGTTTCGTCCGCTCGGAGAAGGTCTCCTCCCAGAGATATTCCGCAAATACGTCGGATCCGATAAACCAGGAATGGTGCGGGAGCAGCAGTGACTCATATTCGGGAAGCTTCTCTTTTATCAGCTTTCTGGCAAGCAGTACGCCGCAGGCCTTTCCTCCGATGACTCCATCGCCGACCTTGTGGCGCAGGACCGTCCGGTAGTCTTCCTCGTCAAACCATTTCACAATCAGCTTCTCCATCCGCGGCTCACGGGTCATCAGCTCATTGCAAAGCAGTCTCTTTTCCTGAAATTCCAGCGTCTGCCCGCTTTCCAGCTTTTCCCTTACTTTTTTCAATTCACTCACTCTGCTCTCCAAGCTACTCACTCCATTCGCAGCCGCTCCGCGATGCGCAGTGGCTGCTATATTTTTTCTACGGCCAGATCGCTCTCGCTTTCTTAGCCTTTACTACACGGTCCACCGCGATCAGATACGCGCCTGTACGCAGGGGAACCTTCTTTTCCTGTGCAATATTGTATACAGCTTCGAAGGAGTTGTTCATAATACGCTCCAGCTTCGCGTTGACCTCTTCCTCGGTCCAGCTGACAGACTGGATATTCTGTACCCACTCAAAATAAGATACGACCACGCCGCCCGCGTTGGACAGGATGTCCGGTACGATGACCACGCCCTTGTCGTTCAGAATCGGGTCTGCCTCTGCGGCGGTCGGACCATTGGCTGCCTCTACGATAAGCTTCGCCTGAATCTTATCCGCGTTGGTTCCGTTGATCTGATTCTCCAGCGCAGCCGGTACCAGAACAGTGACAGGCAGCTCCAGCAGCTCCTCGTTGGTGATGCGGGTCATACCCTCTTCCTCATAGCCGGACAGCAGGTTCTTACGATCCTTGCCCAAATATGCCAGGATAGCAGGGATGTCCAGGCCGTCCTTCTTATAGACGCCGCCGGATACGTCGCTGACCGCGACTACCTTCATACCTTCCTGATGGAGCAGCTTGGCTGTGATGCTTCCCACGTTGCCCATACCCTGTACGGCTACGTCGGTGCCCTTCATCTCCATGCCCATTTTCTTCATGATATTTCTTGTGGTGAACATAACGCCGCGTCCGGTGGCTTCATTTCGTCCCAGCGCTCCGCCCAGCTCGATGGGCTTGCCTGTTACGACGCCGTGTACGCAGTGTCCCTTCAGCATACTGTAGGTATCCATCATCCAACCCATAACAGCTGCATTGCTTCCTACGTCCGGAGCCGGGATGTCCTGATCCGGTCCGATCAGAGGCATGATGGCTGCGGTAAATCTTCTGGTGATGGCCCGAAGCTCACGCTCGGAAAGCTCATGCGGGTCGCAGACCACGCCGCCCTTGCCGCCGCCGTAAGGAATATTTACAACCGCGCACTTGAAGGTCATCCATGCTGCCAGCGCCTTAACCTCGTCGTTATTTACCGCCGGATGGAAACGGATACCGCCCTTGGCCGGTCCGCGGGATGTGGAATGCTGGATGCGGTAGCCCTCAAATACGCGGGTGCTTCCATCGTCCATCACCACCGGAACCGATACCTTCAGCTCGCGCTCCGGATACTTCAGCGGCTCGATATCGCTCTCACTGTAGCCCAGGATCTGCGCCGCCTCGTCCATAACCTTCAATACGTTTTCATAAGGATTGTATGCCATAATGATTTCTCCTTCTCTATTTTACCCCAAAATTTTCTCAATTGCAGCTATTTTTACACATAAAACAAAAATATCCATGGCCTTGGAAAGCTCGTCCTCCGTCGGATAGGACGGTGCGATTCGGATGTTGCTGTCGGCCTCATCCTTCTTGTACGGCCAGGTAGCCCCCGCTCCTGTCAGTACCACGCCTGCTTCCTTCGCCAGGCTGACCACCCGTTTTGCGCAGCCTCGCAGGCTTTGATGATATTTTTCAGCTTCACATCCTCATAAATATGGTGTACGCCGTAGGCATTGTCCCAGAAGATACGGAAATCGTCCGCCGCCGTCTCCATGGATGCCAGAGCGTCTACCACCGCGTCGCTGTAGCATACGCCGCTGGGATTGGAGTGAAGCGGTACGCACCACATACCCTTTACCAGGGGATCCTGCACCAGCTCCTTTGACCGCTCGTCTACCTTTCTCATAAGTGCCTCCTTTTTTCTTTTTTGGTAGTCTTTTCTCCTTGTATTTATTATAAAATCGCGGTATGATATTAGCAAATATCTATATTTGTATGTTATATATAATTATTCATCTATGACTATGCCGTATTTTCTGCTTAAAAAGCGCATTTTATCTGTCATTTTCATCATCGTTATATAATTAACAGGGGGATTTTATGTTTAGTGGTATCAACTATGTCTATGAGGTATATAGGACGCAGAGTTTTTCCAAAGCGGCGAAGAATCTCTACATTTCTCAGCCGTCTCTGAGCGCCATGATTAAGAAAATAGAAGCGAAGGTGGGTGCGCCGCTTTTCGACCGCAGCACCAATCCCATCCAGCTGACCGAGTACGGAGAACAGTATATCCGGATTGCGGAAAAGATTATGGATTTGGAAGATGAATTTGCCTATTATACGGATAATCTGAATGAATTGAAGACGGGGCATCTGTCCATCGGGACCACATCCTTCTTTGCCTCCTATATTCTGCCGAAATATATCTCGCAGTTTTCGGCGGCTTATCCCCATGTGAAGGTAAATCTTTACGAGGCCGATTCCCAGACCCTGGCACAGAAGGCCTCCGTCAATGAGGTGGACATGGTCATCGACAATTTTCACACCAGCGACGACATCTACTGTCACCGGGTTCTGATGAAGGAATACCTGCTGCTGGCAGTCCCGGCTTCCTTCCCGTCCAACCGGCGGGCCACCCGCTATCAGCTGACCTGGGAAGACGTAAACCAGGATACGCACCTGAATCCTTCTTTCCCGGGGGTCCCGCTGGAGAAGTTCGCCGAAGAACCCTTCGTGACCCTGCGGCTGCCCAACGATACCCGCAAGCGCATGGAAAATATCTGCCAGAACGCAGGCGTAAAGCTGAATACCATCCTGAAGCTAGATCAGCTGCTGACCACCTATCACCTGACGGAAAATGGCATGGGTGCTTCCTTTGTCAGCGATACCGTGGTGAAGAAATTATCGCCAAACCAGAATATTATCTACTATAAGTTAGACGATCCGAACGCGGTACGAAATGTGACGCTGTATTATCGGAATCATAAATATCTGACACGAAGCATGTCGGAGTTTATCAAGATCGTACTGGCTAATCAGTAAAGCTTTATGCCATCAGCACTGCCACAATCAGCGCCGGCAAAAGATTCGCCACCTTAATGGTCTTCGGCCAGACCAGATTCACGCCCACGCAGAAAATCAGGATATTTCCCACCATGGACAGGCTGTTCAGCACCGGAGCGGTCATATACCCGGACAGCACCACGGCCAGGGCGGTAATCAGTCCCTGCCAGACTGCCACCGGAATAAAGGAAAAGATACAGCCCTTTCCCATGGAAGAAGCCATAATCAACACAATGACAAAGTCCAGTATGGCCTTCGCCACCAGCGTAGTGTGGTCGCCGTAGATACCGTCCTGAATGGCTCCCATGATACCCATGGCGCCAATGCTGACCGTCAGGGATGCCGTCACAAAGCCGTTGATAAACTGATTATCCCCGTCGCTTCCTGTCTTGTGTTTCAGCCAGCTTCCGAATCGCTCAAACTGATGATCCAGATCGATAATTTCTCCTGCAAACGCTCCGATCACCATGGAAAGCACAATGGACATGGAGCCTGTCGTATCCAGCGGCAGCCCGCTCTTCGTCGTCACCAGCATTTTTGAAAATGTACCGCCTGCGCCGAGAAACATCACGGAAAACCCGGTCGCTTTCATAATCGTTTCCTGATATCTCTCTTTGATCAGCTTTTTACAGCAGATGCCGACAATGCCGCCAGCGATAATCGCCAGGGCGTTGATTAGTGTTCCCAAACCACTCATTTTATGTCATTCTCCTTCGTATGTCATTTTCTGCAATACCTGTTCTAACAGCTCTTTCAGCTTCTCCAGCTCTATGGGCATCCTTTTATAATCAAGTGTTTCATTGATAATTTATCAATCTGCACACTGTTTTTCCAGTAATGCAATCAGCTCCTGTTCTGAACGTACCTCATAATCCGGCATCACCTCTCCCGTGGCCTGACGCCCTCTGTGATTAAACCAGACGGCTTTCCAGCCTGCGCCCTTGGCTCCCAGAATATCATGTCCGTAAGCGTCTCCCACAAAGCAAAGTTCCTCAGGCTTCAGTCCCAGCTTTTCCCGGGCTGCCTCAAAAATCTCTTTATGGGGCTTTCCCACGCCCAGATCCCCGGAAATCCAGATCCGCTCCATGGGAATCCACCGCTCCACACCCAATGCGCGCACCTTATCGCGCTGATGCTCCGACGGGCCGTTAGTAATAATTCCCAGTGTCATTTTTCTTGACAGCTCCTCCAGCATCCGTTCCATCTCTTCTGTCATCCGGATCTCATGCTGACGCTTCTCATATACACTCTGAAACTGCAGCGCCGTGGGCCCGTCGATGATTTTCCCATAATCCCGGAACGCATTTCCCAGGCGGTAGATGTACATCTCCGCCATGGAAATCTCCCCGCTTAAAGACCGATCGTAGATCAGATCGCTATACTTTCGGCTGGCCAGAAAAGCTCCCTCCAGATCCATCTTTTCCCCGGGAAAGAGCTCCCGGAAAGCCTCCTTAAATGGGATGGATAAATCGTATAACGTATCATCGATATCAAATAAAATTGCCTTAAGCATATGCGCTCCGCCTTTCCGGAATTGGATTTTTGTTCTAAGGGCAGTTTAGCATAAATAGGAGATTTTGACCAGTTACTTAATTTAATTTTCAGGGATAAGCCATGCACGATCTTATCCCCTGAAAATGAATCATTTTTCTGTTCTACCGGTTCAAAACCGGAGAAATCACCGGCAACCCTGCGCTTAGGTTTTTCCGCCTGCCAAGCCCATTACCACCGGTGTATAGTGAAGGTAATCAATCCGTGAAATTGGGGGATTACTATGAACTACGCATTTACAAATGGAAGGCTTCTGGACGGAAACCAGGACATGCAGGTGCAGACCGGGCTCCATATTCTGGTGAAGGATGGGGTGATCTCGGATATCGTGCCGGATACGGCGGATGTAACGGGATACCAGAGGGTGGATCTGCATGGGCATTACATTCTGCCGGGCCTTATTAACATGCACGTGCATCTGGCCGGCTCCATTGAGAAAGGCAAGGCAGCGGATCTTATCGTTACTGCGGAGAATCCGCTGGAAGATCTGCGGGCATTGCGGAATCTGGAGCTGGTAGTCGCACGGAGCAATGTAATCGAACATCCTGTGATTAAAAAGAGGAAACAGGTTGAAGCTGAGCTGGATAAGTTCTTATAATCTGAAACATATTGTGCCAACTTATCTATGTAATATTATATAGACACGTTTTAAAGTGAAAGGTTTCCTGACTCTCCGTGCGGTCCCATGTCAGGATTTTTATTTCAGTTCTTTCAGATTTTCCAGCCGTCCAAGCGCTTCGTCCAGAGTCTCCTTTTCCCGGGCGAAATGCAGGCGGATCAGGTTGTTGACCTCTTCCCTGAAAAAGCTGGATCCAGGAACGGCGGCCACGCCAATCTCTTTGATCATCCACTCGCAGAATTCCAGATCCGTAAAGCCCCGGAACTGCGGCAGCTCCAGAAACTCGGAGATATCAATCAGTACAAAATAGGTTCCCTGGGGCACGTTATGTTTCAGTCCGATCCGGTCCAGTCCCGCCAGGAAATAATTCCGTTTTTCCGTGTAGAGCGCCAGCAGCTTTTCGTAATAATCCTCCGAAAACTTAAGGCCCACTGTCGCCGCCTCCTGTAAGGGCGCAGCCGCTCCCACGGTCAGAAAATCATGCACCTTCTTGGCCGCCTCAATCACATAAGCCGGTCCAATCAGATAGCCCAGTCTCCAGCCTGTAATGGAGTAGGTCTTTGACAGAGAATTGCAGGTGATCGTATGCCCGTACATGCCCGGCAGAGAAGCCATACAAATATGCCGGTTTGGCGCGTACACCATATGCTCGTACACCTCGTCGGTCACCACAAAGGCGTCATATTGGACAGCCAGCTTCCCGATGGCCACAAGCTCCTCCTCCCGAAACACCTTTCCGCAGGGGTTGGATGGATTGCAGACAATGATAGCCTTCGCTCCGTCCCGAAAGCCCTGCTCCACCAGCCGGATATCAAACTCATATTCCGGCGGAACCAGCGGAATGTAGATGGGCTCCGCCCCGGACAGAATGGCGTCGGCACCGTAATTCTCGTAAAACGGGGAAAATACCATCACCTTATCCCCGGGATTACAGATGGTCATCATGGCACACATCATCGCCTCGGTTCCGCCGCAGGTCACCACGATCTCTGTGTTTGGATCGATGATTCTGTGGATAGCCTTTCCCTGCTTTGCAGCCAGCGCTTCCCGGAAATTCTGGGCTCCGTAGGTTATAGAATACTGATGCGGCCCCTCATAAGCGGCCTTCGCCAATGCGTCCATGATTTCCTTTGGCGGGTCAAAATCAGGAAAGCCCTGTGACAGATTGATGGCTCCATATTGATTGCTGATACGTGTCATTCTGCGGATAACAGAATCCGTAAAGTTTCCAACCCGTTGGCTTAATTCCGGCATATTTTTGTCTCCTTTACAAATATCAATTTCTATGAAATCTCATCTGCGATGATCGCACTTCTGGTACTGTGTCATGGTGTTTTCGCTGTCTTCTTTATAAAAAAAGTCTGACCACTCACAGATGCCCTGCAGGATGGGCACGACGGATTTTCCTTTCTCCGTCAGGAATAATTTCACCGGGGGCGGAATTTCATCGTAAGATTTCCGATCAATAATACCATCTTCAAACAAATCTTTCAAGGTTGCCGCCAGCACTGCGTCGGTAATATTATACAATTCCTTGCGCAGCTCACTGTAACTGGATATTGGCTTGCATTTCTATCGTCGCGATCTAAAAGCTGAAATACCTCTCCAAATACAGCTGCAACATTTGCTCTATTAATTTCCTCTATGAGAAGCAGAAATGGTTTTACATCTTCCTTATTCACTGACTGTCCATTTTCTATTGCTTTTACATATGTCCTCATAAATGGTCCAGGAACATACTCATATGATATTCCATTTTTTGTAGGTACTGGTTTATATGTTCCAACAAAATTAGCATATGAATAATCTGGATGGAATGTAACTCTTTCGTACTCTCCACCTTCTGAAACAAGATCCTTCTGCTCATCATTCAGCTTAAAACTTTTTCCTGTTCCTGGTGCTCCAAATACAATTCTATTGTGTGCATATACAGTCCCCGTATCCTTATTTTTGCGTGAACATCCTGTATAATAATCAGGTTCAATATATGGCTTAGATTCCATTTCTTCCTCCTCAGAGCCTTCATTCTCTATGCTCATTTCTTCCTGAATAGAATTTACTGCATCCTCTTTGCTTTCTCCAAATTTTACAGATGTTGGTATCATTACAGTAACTGCTCCAAGCACCCTGTCCATAAACTCTCTGTCAAAAATTCCTTTAAATTTTTCAAGCATTTCTGGGAATTCATCAAGTACTGCACGTATAACAGCAACAGCCTTTATCATATCCAAAGTACTTAATGCCTGTGACGGATCTCTTGATAACTCTGGTCCTATATATGGAGCATCGTATGCGTCTCTATAACTTAAAAAATCTTCTCTTTTAAATGGCTTATCAAAAACGCAGTCAACTTCTATATCAAACTTAAAGTACTTTTCTTTACCATTATATCCAAAATCATATGGCTCTTTAATAACATGTGCTACTCCTATAAACCCTGGAACCCAATCCACTTCTGCTTTTCCTGTATCCCCTCCTAATGTAACAAATACAGTTTTTCCTATATTCAATTCCTCTTTCAGCGTATAAACCCCATCCACTGTTATATATTTATTACCATTTAGAATGTTATGTACTGTTTTTGTGAAACCACATTTCATAGATACAAATGTTGGTTCCTCATACTCATATCTATGAATAATCTCCGCTACAGCTTTTTCCAATTGATCTGCAGAATAATCCTTATATAAATCAAATACTTCCTGATATGCTATACCTCGTCTTTTTAAATCTCTACTCTCTCCCCAGCCTTTTCTTCCATTACCAGTAAAATAAGAATCAAAAGTATCCTTTGCATACCTATATGTTGATTTTTTTATTCCGAATCTCTTTTCTAACACTTCCCAATCATGCATCCGCTGCTTATACCTTACATCTGTTTTGGGAAGCATAGCATAATACATGCAGACTAACGCCTGTTTTTGTGAATCATTTAAAATATCAATATTGACCTTCTGCTCCATATTGTTTACTCCTTAATGCCAGAATTAGTATTCCAAAGTATATATACCATCTTCATACCTTTTAAACAAAACTTTTGTTTTACCATATTGTTCTAACATCTGTTTTGTAATATATGTACCATCCGGCACTCCAAGTTTATGCCTTATCCATTCTCCTATTATCGCATTACTTTCTGGAGTTTCTAATGCCTTTCCCTTTGCTTGTGCCTGTCTCATATAAAAAGCATCATATTCCTTTGTTACAACCTTAAACACTGGATACGTTCCATCAGCATTTACATCTGGGAAAAATCCATCTTTATGATCTGCCACATTATATGGAATATACGCCTGGTTTCTATTTCTCTTATAGCCATTTTTACGTATTCCCCAATTTACGCCAGAACCATATCCAGTATCGCTGCCATCAGCTTTCAGTAAAGAAACTTCTAATGTATCTACCGGCTCAATAGTCTGATAATTCTCCCAAGATAAATTTTCCAAATTAGTATCCGCAACATCATCTTCTACATTTTTCTTGCTAGAAAATGAAACTTTATCTTTTATCTGACCATCAAAGCAATTTATTGTATCAGGCAATAAACTGTTGAAGTAATGGTTTGCCTCTTTAGGATTACATGCATCCATACATTCTCTTCTTACAAAGAATGCATTCATAGTGTAATTAGCTGAACCATTAAAAGCCTCTATTGCCTTTCGCCCCCTGCACCATACATACACCTTCGAATGTACCTGTTTACCTTCCACAATATAATTGCATGATATCTGAGGCATTCCAGATACACTATTCAATCTTTTTATCAATGAACATATCTTGTCATGTTTCTTTTGTGTCAGACCCGTGCCCTTTGTCATCCCAAGTATAATGTCCACTTTTATTCCAGACACATATTCTTTATTCCTGCCATCAAATAGTTTTATCAAGTGACTTGATATTCTCTCAACATCGGTAAATGCTGTAACAATTTTCAAATGATTACATGCTTCACCATCTTTTCTGGCTGGTGTAAATAATATTTCTTCTTCAAAATTATCAGTATACATACCTTACTCCTTTATACTTGGTTCTACACTTTCGTAGTCAATTCCCGCAAATGTTCTTAAAATAGCTTCAAATATG
>OLRS01000334.1_pt1 | contig 55737 bp, 48 predicted proteins | sample 1673171 | NCBI WGS metagenome assembly OLRS01 (sample SAMEA3136762, study PRJEB25190) | human gut metagenome | biome: human gut; feature: human-associated habitat; material: faeces | place: Austria | collected 2013
CGGCATATCCTCTACCGGAAGTACACGGGAAACGACACCCTTATTACCGTGACGGCCTGCCATCTTATCTCCTACGGAGATCTTACGCTTCTGAGCAATGTAGATACGAACGGACTGATTTACACCCGGAGACAGCTCGTCGCCGTTCTCTCTGGTAAATACCTTCGCGTCTACGACGATACCATACTCGCCGTGGGGTACCTTCAGGGAGGTATCACGCACCTCGCGGGCCTTCTCACCGAAGATGGCGCGCAGCAGTCTCTCCTCTGCGGTCAGCTCAGTTTCTCCCTTGGGTGTAACCTTACCTACCAGAATATCGCCTGCGCGGACCTCAGCGCCGATACGGATAATTCCGCGCTCGTCCAGATCCTTCAGCGCGTCATCGCCCACGCCCGGAACGTCTCTTGTGATCTCTTCCGGTCCCAGCTTGGTATCACGGGCCTCTGCCTCATATTCCTCGATATGAATAGAGGTGTATACATCATCCTCTACCAGACGCTCGCTAAGAAGTACGGCGTCCTCGTAGTTGTAACCTTCCCAGGTCATGAATCCGATCAGCGGATTCTTACCGAGAGCCAGCTCTCCGCCGGAGGTGGAAGGACCATCCGCAATTACGTCGCCCTTCTTTACCTTGTCGCCTTTGAATACAACCGGTCTCTGGTTGTAGCAGTTGCTCTGGTTGCTTCGGGAGAACTTGGTCAGACGGTATACATCCTTGGTTCCATCGTCACACTTGATGGTGATCTCATTGGATACGGAGCGCTCTACCACACCGTCATGCTTTGCTACCACACACACACCGGAGTCGACTGCGGTCTTAACTTCAATGCCCGTTCCGACTACCGGAGCCTCTGTGGTCAGAAGCGGTACGGCCTGACGCTGCATGTTGGATCCCATCAGCGCGCGGTTCGCGTCATCGTTCTGCAGGAACGGAATCAACGCCGTAGCTACGGAGAATACCATTCGCGGAGACACGTCCATATAATCGAACATGGAGCGCTCGTACTCCTGGGTCTCCTCACGGTAACGACCGGATACATTCTTATGAATGAAGTGTCCCTCTTCGTCCAGCGGCTCATTTGCCTGTGCTACATGATAGTTATCCTCTTCGTCTGCGGTCATGTAGACTACTTCGTCTGTGACACGCGGATTCTTCGGATCTGCTTTATCAATCTTACGGTACGGAGTCTCAATAAATCCATACTCGTTAATTCTTGCATAGGATGCCAGAGAGTTGATCAGACCGATGTTCGGTCCCTCAGGGGTCTCGATGGGGCACATTCTTCCGTAATGGGAGTAATGTACGTCTCGAACCTCGAATCCTGCACGATCTCTGGACAGACCGCCCGGTCCCAGTGCGGACAGACGACGCTTATGTGTCAGCTCGCCCAGCGGATTGTTCTGGTCCATGAACTGTGACAGCTGGGAAGATCCGAAGAACTCCTTCACTGCTGCAGTGACCGGCTTAATGTTGATCAGGGACTGCGGTGTAATATTGTCCTGATCCTGTGTGGTCATACGCTCGCGTACGGTACGCTCCATTCTGGAGAGACCGATGCGGTACTGGTTCTGAAGCAGCTCACCTACCGCACGGATACGACGATTTCCCAGATGGTCGATATCGTCCTCATTACCGATGCCGTACTCCAGATGCAGGTTATAGTTAATGGAAGCAATAATGTCTTCCTTGGTAATATGCTTCGGAATCAGATCGTGGATCTCGCGCTTAACTGCTTCCTTGATATCCTCGATGCTTTCATTTTCTTCCAGTATCTTTTTCAGAGCCGGATAATATACTAATTCTGTAACACCCAGTTCTTCCGGATCCACGTCCACATAGTGGCGCAGGTCTACCATCATACTGGAAATGACACGTACGTCGCGCTCCTCGGTCTGAATCATGACGAACGGTACTGCCGCGTTCTGAATCTCGTCTGCCAGCTCGCGGGTTACCTCGGTACCGGCCTCAGCCAGGATCTCTCCAGTCTGTGTATCTACCACATCTTCCGCCAGTACATGACCTGTGATGCGGTTACGAAGCAGAAGCTTCTTATTAAACTTATAACGTCCAACCTTGGCCAGATCGTATCTTCTCGGATCGAAGAACATGCTCATAATCAGACTCTCTGCGCTGTCTACCGCCAGCGGCTCGCCCGGACGAATCTTCTTATACAGCTCCAACAGACCCTCCTGGTAGCTTTCTGCGGTATCCTTGGCCAGAGTTGCCAGGATCTTCGGCTCCTCGCCGAACAGATCGATAATCTCCGGGTTTGTTCCATAACCCAGCGCACGAACCAGAACGGTTACCGGAACCTTTCTGGTTCGGTCTACACGTACATAAAATACATCGTTGGAATCTGTCTCATACTCCAGCCATGCACCACGGTTCGGGATAACGGTACAGGAGTAAAGGCCTTTTCCTAATTTATCATGATCAATCGCATAGTAAATTCCAGGGGAACGTACGAGCTGGCTGACGATAACACGTTCTGCGCCGTTGATCACGAATGTACCTGTCTCCGTCATCAGCGGCAGGTCACCCATGAAAATCTCGTGTTCATTGATTTCATCTGTCTCTTTATTATAAAGACGTACTTTTACCTTCAGGGGAGCTGCGTATGTCGCATCTCTTTCCTTGCATTCTTCGATGGTATATTTCAGCTCATCCTCACCGGTACAGAGCGTGAAGTCTACAAAATCCAGACTCAGATGTCCGCTGTAATCGGCGATGGGAGAGATGTCATCGAACACTTCTCGAAGACCTTCCCGAAGGAACCAATCATAGGAATCCTTCTGGACCTCAATGAGGTTCGGCATCTCCAGGACTTCTTTCTGCCTGGAATAGCTCATTCTGAAGTTCTTACCGGTTGCGACCGGACGTATTCTGTTCTTTTCCATTGACGTTCACCCCTTATTTAATATGGAAGTTAGCTACTATTTTCGTCATTTTGCACAAAAACGCGAAATGAATTCAGAGCCTAGCTCACCACAATAGTGCATCCTACATGATACCATAAAGAGGTATAGGTGTCAAGCTTTTTTTGTATGTTTTGGAGATTTTTTTCGAAAATGATTTTGAATAGATTTATGGATTTTGGTCAATATTTTTGTTGATATTTTTTACCGGCAATCCTGACCGTACAAGATTAAAATAAGCCGGGCGGATTACTCCCCCCGGCTCTATAAGTCTTCATAAACTTATTTCAGAGTTACAGTAGCTCCCTGCTCCTCAAGCTTAGCCTTCAGCTCATCAGCCTCTGCCTTGGAAACGCCCTCTTTCAGTACCTTCGGTGCGCCGTCTACCAGGTCCTTAGCTTCCTTCAGACCCAGACCAGTTACCTCACGAACAACCTTGATAACCTTAACCTTGGAATCTCCAGCGCTTGTCAGCTCTACGTCGAAGGAATCCTTCTCCTCAGCTGCTGCTGCGCCGTCGCCAGCTGCTGCTACAACAACACCTGCTGCTGCAGATACACCAAACTCTTCCTCACAAGCCTTTACCAGCTCGTTCAGCTCTAATACGGATAACTCTTTGATAGCGTCGATAAACTCAGCGGTAGTTAACTTTGCCATTTTATTTTCCTCCTGATTTTTCATTTTAAAATTCGTTTTTTGTTAGTGGAATCACCATGGTCACTAAATTCGCGCTGTGCCTTCGGCTTGCGCTCATTAAGTGTCCAAGTGGGCGTTCGTACTAAATTCGTGCTACGCACTCATTAAGTACTCACAGCCTATGCCTCCGCCTTGGACTCTGCGATCTGGTTCAGAACGCGAGCAAAGTTTGTAATCGGAGACTGGATGCTGCCAAGCAGCTTGCCAAGAAGCTCTTCTCTTGACGGAACCTTTGCGATCTCAGCCATGCCTGCTGCGTCGTAGTATGTTCCCTCTACGATACCGCCCTTGATCTCAAGAGCCGGTGCCTCTTTGCCGAACTTAGCAAGGATACGTGCCGGAGCAGTTGCATCTGTCTTGGAGATAGCAATTGCGTTCGGGCCCTCCAGCTGCGGAGCAAGGCTCTCACAATCTGTTCCCTTGAATGCGAAGTTCATCATCGTATTCTTGTAAACCTTGTAGATAACTCCGTTATCTCTGAGCTCTTTACGAAGTCTTGTATCCTGCTCTACGGTCAGACCGCAGTACTGAACAAGAACAACGGACTGAGCACCTTCGATATTTGCAGAAATCTCTTCTACAACCGGTTTCTTCAGCTCGATTTTTGCCATGAGTGGTGTACCTCCTTATTAGTCTATGTGTTCACCAACCCGATATACGAAGGAATCGATTTTTGTCGAATTCCTGATACAAAAAACCTCTCTGCCGGGAAGACAGAGAGGTTTCGAAAAATCATTCAAAGTGAATGCATATCGTCCTCGGCAGGCGTGTTCAACTTATGCCTTGCGGCACCTGCTGTCTTCGGGTCGTGTTACATGCTATGAAAGCATAGCATATCTTTTTATGAATGTCAACCAATTTTTTTGATTAACCAAGCTTTGCTGTGTTCAGTCTTACGCCCGGTCCCATGGTCGGAGCGATGGTTACGCTCTTCAGGTACTGGCCCTTTACAGCTGCCGGCTTAACCTTATTGATTGCATCGATCAGCGTCTGGAAGTTGTCCGCTAACTGCTCCTCTGTGAAGGAAGCCTTTCCAATCGGCACGTGGATAATGTTAGTTTTGTCCAGTCGATACTCAATCTTACCAGCTTTGATTTCCTGGATTGCCTTGGTAACGTCCATAGTTACAGTTCCGGCCTTCGGGTTCGGCATCAGACCCTTGGGTCCAAGTACACGTCCCAGACGTCCTACAACGCCCATCATGTCCGGGGTAGCTACAACTACGTCGAAATCAAGCCATCCTTCGTTCTGGATCTTCGGAATCAGTTCCTCTGCTCCAACGAAATCTGCACCTGCTGCCTGTGCCTCGTCAGCCTTTGCGTTCTTTGCGAATACCAGCACACGTGCAGTCTTACCGGTTCCGTGCGGAAGTACAACAGCGCCACGGATCTGCTGATCTGCATGACGTCCGTCACAACCTGTACGGATGTGAGCCTCGATGGTCTCATCAAATTTTGCGGTAGCAAGCTTCTTTACGATAGCTACTGCCTCATCTCTATCATACTGAGTCTGTTTGTCGTAGAGCTTAGAAGCCTCAACATACTTCTTTCCATGTTTCATATTAAATAACCTCCTGGTGGTAATTGCGGGATTCAGGGTTTTCCCTCCCACGTACAACATTTGCTATAACAGTTTCGATTAGTCCTCAACAACGATGCCCATGCTGCGAGCGGTTCCTGCGATCATGCTCATCGCGGAATCAACGTTTGCTGCGTTCAGGTCCGGCATCTTAAGCTCAGCGATCTTCTGAAGCTCAGCCTTGCTGATGGTAGCAACCTTAGTCTTGTTCGGAACACCGGAACCGGACTGAATCTTGCATGCCTTCTTCAGCAGAACTGCTGCAGGCGGAGTCTTTGTGATGAAGCTGAAAGATCTGTCTGCGTAAACTGTGATAACAACCGGAATAATCATTCCGTCCTGATCTGCGGTTCTAGCATTGAACTGCTTTGTGAACTCTACGATGTTCACGCCGTGCTGTCCGAGAGCCGGACCTACAGGCGGAGCCGGTGTTGCCTTTCCAGCAGGAATCTGCAATTTAATATAACCTGTTACTTTCTTTGCCATTTTAGGCACCTCCTTGTGGTAATTGCGGGCATTTGGGTTTCTCCCTCCCACATGCTTCTACATTTGATAGTTTCGTGTTCTGATGTAATACCTTACATCTTTTTGATTTCTGAGAAGCTGATCTCGACCGGCGTTTCTCTGCCGAACAGATCCACGTTGATGGTTACGCACTGCTTACCCTGGTTGATATCCTGGATAACTCCTACCGTGTCGGCCCATACGCCGCCTGTAACCGTAACGGTATCGCCTTCCTTGAAATCTACTACGACATTTTCAGACTGGATTCCGAGCGGCCGCATTTCCTCTTCTGTCAGAGGTACCGGTTTTGATCCCGGTCCGACAAAGCCGGTCACACCACGGGTATTGCGCACAACGTACCAGGTATCGTCATTCATCACCATGTTAATCAGAACATAGCCCGGAAACATCTTCTTCTGAACCTGTTTTCTGGCACCGTTCTTCATCTCAACTACGTCCTGCAGCGGAACTCTCACTTCGAGAATCTGCTCCTCCAGGTGTCTGTTTTCAATTGTTTTCTCAATGTTGGCCTTAACCTTGTTCTCGTATCCGGAATAGGTATGAACTACATACCAGTTTGCCTCTGCCATTTTCTCACTCCTATAAACTAATCAGCATATCGATTCCATAAGACAGGATAATATCCAGAAGCTTAATTACAACTCCCAGGACAATCGATGTAAGCACTACGGCTACGGTCTGTCTTATCACGGTCTTTCTGTCCGGCCATACAATCTTGTTGTACTCGGCTTTCAGACCCTTGAACCAGCTTTTCTTCGGTTTATTGGTGCTCTTAGTGGCCTTTTCTGCTGCTTCGCTCATCGTCCCACTATCCTTTCCTGCATCTTATTTTGTTTCTTTGTGCAGTGTGTGCTTTCTGCAGAATCTGCAGTACTTGTTGGTCTCCATCCGATCCGGATGATTCTTTTTCTCTTTTGTCATGTTGTAGTTACGCTGTTTGCACTCCGTACATGCCAATGTGATCTTTACGCGCACGACTTCCACCTCCGCTTATTTTTTGCTTGCTGAACAGTCTCGATACGCATGCCGGCATATCTTAACTGTCGTTTTTTAGGCATAAAAAAAAAGCCTACTTCCATTCGCCCTGATATCATATCATGCCAACCCTAAGCGTGTCAAGCATTTTCTTTGGAAATACGCTGGGAAAACCATCTGATAAATCCTATCTTTTACATTCCGATTAAATACTTGCCTTTCCTTCGGCAAAATGTTAAACTTTAAATATTATAAATACGTGAATTTCAGGAACTAGATCCTGAGTATGGAGAAGGAGATTACTACTATATGAATTATCAGCGGCATAAATCCGAGGAATCGGTAGAGGATTATCTGGAGACAATCCTTATCTTAAGCAGGCAGAAAGCCCAGGTGCGTTCCATCGACGTGGCCAATGAGCTCGGCTATTCCAAGCCCAGCGTCAGCGTAGCCATGAAGAATCTACGCCAGAAGAACTATGTAAATGTTTCCGAGGAGGGCTATCTTTCCCTGACCGGGGAAGGCCTGAAGCTGGCAACTACTGTGTATGAGCGCCATTCTGTCATTTCCAACTGGCTCATCAGCCTGGGTGTATCCCAGGATGTGGCTGTGGAAGACGCCTGCCGGATGGAGCACGATATCAGCGAGGAGAGCTTCGCGGCGATTAAGAAGTATCTGCAGGATACGGAGAATTAATCTTATATAGAAGGAATTTCCAGAAAAATAAAACCGCTTCACGGGTCTGGTTACCCGGGGAGCGGTTTTTGTGTTATGTCAACCGGTCAAATGATTCTGTTTCTTCTTTTTTTAATTCATCGAACATGACCTTCACCGAAGGCGCATTTTTCGTCAGTCGCTTGATACTCAGGTCCTCGGCCTTATTATTGGCCAGGCGCAGGTTATTTTCAGAGGAAAGCAGGGCGTCCTTCGTCTTCTGCAGATGGGTAATCGTCTTGTCAATCTCGTCGATAGCCGTCTTGAACTTATCGCTGGCAATGCGATAATTGCGGGCGAAGCCCTCCTTGAAGGTGTTCATATTCTCCTCAAAGCGCAGGATGTCTACCTGCTGATGACGGGCCAGCTCCAGTTCCCGGCGGTACTGGAGGGAGTTCAGCGCCGCGTTTCGAAGCAGCGTAATCATGGGGATAAAAAACTGAGGGCGGATTACATACATTTTCTCATAGCGATAGGATACGTCCACGATACCGTTGTTATAGAGTTCGTTGTCAATCTCCAGCAGGGAAACCAGCACGGCGTACTCGCACTTTTTCTCCCGGCGATCCTTGTCAAGCTCCTTTAAGAAATCCTCATTCCTGTGCTTGGTGGCCGTCTCATCCATCTCATTTTTCATCTCGAACATGATGGAAATGAATTCCACACCGTCCGCGGCTTCCCGGAAGATAAAGTCGCCCTTGCTGCCGGTGCGAGCGTCGTTGTCCTTTTCAAAATAAGCATTCGGGAACGCGGTCATACGCAGGGCGTTAAACTGATTCAGACAGTGCTGCTCCAGGCTTTCGCCGATCATTTTCGTGGACTGGCGAGCCTTGAAATCCTTGTAGTATTCAATCTGCTCGTCCTTCATTTTCAGCTTTTCCTCGTACTGCTTCTGAAGGGCCTGCTCCTTCAGCTCATTTTCCGTGGCTTTGTTGGCAAGCTGGCTTTTCAGAGCGGTGATCTCGGTGGTTTTCTCCGAAAGCTCCCTGTCTTTTTCGCTTACGACCTCAGCTACAGCCAGCTTTTTCTCGGTCTCCGTACCGGAGATCTGAGCCCGCAGCTCGGCGATGAGACGGTCCAGCTTCTGAATCTCTGTCTCTTTCTTCACTAAAGCAGCGTCGTATTCCTGCTTCTGTTCCAGCTTCAGGAGGCGCAGCTCGCTCTCCTGCTTTCCGGCCAGTTCCTCCTCCCGACGGCGCAGTTCTTTATCGAATTCTTTGTCCCGGACCTGCTGCACGATCTGAGCATAGCCGGATTCGTCCACCACGAAGACCTCGCCGCAGTTGGGACATTTAATTTCCTGCATGTTCCTGTTTCTCCTTTATTTAAAATCTTATCTCTATTTTCTCTTTTGCATGTTCCCATTTTAGCACAGATACTTCCGGCCTTCCAGCTTTAAAAACAGCAAAATTTAAGGGCATGGCTCACGCTGCCATGCCCCATCTTATGTAAACTCACTTTTTCAGCGCGTCATTCATACTTCCCATCCGGTATCCTGCCAGATCCATGGTCACGTACAGGAATCCGTACTCCTTCAGCTTCGCCACCACATCGGCGCGGGCCTTCTCTTCCATCAGCTTGTCGAACTGCTCCGGCAGCACCTCGATGCGGGCCAGATTGTCGTGAATACGGACGCGCACCTGACGGAAACCGTAATCCAGAAGCAGCTGCTCGGCCTTCTCTACCATGGCAAGCTTTTCTTTGGTAATGCTTTCGCCGTACACAAAACGGGACGCCAGACAGGCGAAGGACGGCTTATCCCAGGTGGGTAAATCCATATCTTTGGAAAGCTCGCGAATCTCTGCCTTCGTAAGCTCCGCTTTTCGCAGCGGGCTCTTGATATCCAGCTCGGCGATGGCCTGGAGTCCCGGGCGGTAGTCGCCATTGTCGTCCATATTAGAACCCTCTGCCACGTATGCAATACCGTTGTCTGCCGCCAGCTGCTTCATTTTCTCAAACAGCTCATGCTTGCACAGATAGCAGCGATTGGGCGGATTCTTGGAAAATCCGTCTATCTCAAGCTCCTCGGATTCGCAGATAATGTGGCGGATACCCTCTTTTTCACAAAATGTCTTGGCCTCTGTCAGCTCTCTTTTCGGAAAGGAGCAGGATTGCGCCGTCACGGCAATGGCCTTGTCGCCCAGCACCTCATGGGCTGCCTTCAATAAGAAGGTGGAATCTACGCCGCCGGAAAAGGCCACGACCACACTTCCCAGCTCCCGCAGATAAGCCTTCAAATTTTCCAGTTTCTGTTCTGCAGTATTCTGCATGCTTTTACCCCCTGCATTTATCATCAATTTCATACCTCCACAGCCGTTTTCCGGACTGCAGTATTTTTATAAGCATACTATAGAATCCTCTTTTTTTCAATACTTAGTTTTTTAGTAGGAAATGCATGTTGCTTATGTGATTATACCAAATAATTCTTGACTTTCCGCCATTTTCAGGATATAATATCTACGTTCAAATGTATTTTCGAAGAGGATTGATTCACATGTTTTTGTAAGTCATCGTTCACTTTGATGCTTTACAAAAACATGTGATTTTTTGTTTTCGGACAGCATGGGAACATACATTATATTTTCTATATTTATTAGGAGGCTTCATTTTATGAACAAGGGTACTGTTAAGTGGTTCAACGGAACAAAGGGATACGGCTTCATCACCAACTCTGAGACAGGCGAGGATGTATTCGTACATTTCACCGGCATCGTTGCTGATGGCTTCAAGACTCTGGAGGAAGGCCAGTCCGTTACTTTCGATGTAACCGAGGGTAATCGTGGACCGCAGGCTACCAACGTTGTCGTTGTAGCTTAAGCTGTTTCGATACAAAAGAAAAGACATCTTTCGGATCTAAAAACGGGCATTCCATCAGGGATGCCCATTTTTTGTCGCATAATATTTGATGATTATTTCTGCTCTTCTGTGCTTTCACCGTCGCCGGTTCCCTCTCCTGCCAGCTTCAACAGATCCTCGATCTCTTCCACAGGCATGTCCATAAACGCGGACAGTTCTTCCACAGAGACCTGACGCTCCAGCTCGCCGGACAGCTCTTTGATACCGTCGCTGAGCTCATTTAAACGATCCGCAATCAGCTCGCCTGCGGATTTCTCCGTCTGCTGATCCTCCAGCGCTTCGCTGACTGCTTTTTCGATCTCTTCTTTCAGATAATCCAGAGCGGATACGCCCTCTTCCCGGAGTCCGAGAGTCTCCAGTGCCAGCATCAGACCGATATTGCCTTCCTGAATCAGGTCGCCGATGGGAAGTCCCCGGCCCGCGTAATGCTTTGCAGTCTCCACTACCCTCGGAAGCAGCTGTTCAGTGAGACGCGCCTTTGCGTCATTGTCTCCGCTCCCCTCCACTTCCCGGCAGAACTCCAGTAATGCCTCTTCTTCCACTGTCTTCAGATAACTCAAATCCTCCTCGTACTGAGCCAAAAAGATCTGTTCCTCCTCAGAAAGCTCCGGCGTGCCCTCCTTTTGGTCCGCCGCAGGCACATAGCCCTCCACGGTAATCATTTTGGACGCCAAATAAGCAAATACCAGGTCATACTGCTCCTCGGTCAGATCCATATCCTTCAAAAACGTCTTTACTGCGTCGGTACTGAGACGGTTGTTATTGATTTTTGCCAGCTCGCCCAGATCCTCCAGACGCTTCTGAAATGCTTCTTTTTCCATTTATTTACTCTCCTTTTGTTCGGTCATCATTTCATGCTCTTTCCGGATTTCCTGATAAAGCTCATACAGGGGCCAGTCCGCATTGTGTTCTGTCACCATAGCCTTCATGGGAATCGGCGGCACCTTGGCCTTTCTAAGACCTCCAAGCAGCTCCTGCAGCCGACGCTGTCCAAAGCCATGCAGCACCAGAAGCTTTTCCGGAATCACCGGCGCATCCGTGGCCTTCTCCTGCTCCTCATATCCGGGCAGCCCGGCCAGCGCCCCCACCTTTTCGGCTGTCTGTTCCGGCGTGATGTTGCGAATCCGGATGCCCATGCGCACCAGTACGCCCTTTAAGAGCCGATCCGCGTCGGATTTCTCCGGTGTATAATAAAGCACAAGTTCTTTTGCGATTGCCATTGCGTTCTCCTTCTATAAAAAATCGTATTTCTATTGTAGCATGACGGGAAATGTCCTGCAAGTCCACCCGGAAAGAAGCTTCCCTGTTTTTCCAATTCATGTTATACTGGTTTTATCATTTATGAATGGGAGAAGTGTTCATGAAAAAACGGGAATCCTTTAACAGCCAGTGGGGCTTTATTCTGGCCTGCATCGGCTCTGCAGTGGGAATGGGCAATATCTGGATGTTTCCGACCAGAGTATCCTTATATGGGGGCGGTTCTTTTCTGATCCCCTATTTTATTTTCGTCATTTTAATCGGTTCCACCGGCGTCATCGGGGAAATGTGTCTGGGACGGGGTACCCGCTCCGGGCCCATCGATGCCTTCGGCATGGCCTGTGAGACAAAAGGAAGGCGGAAAATCGGCGAGACCCTTGGCTGGATTCCGGTTCTGGGCGCATTCGCTATGGCCATCGGCTATACCGTTGTCATGGGCTGGATTTTAAAATACATGGTTGGTACATTTACCGGGGCGACCCTGGCTGCCGGCGATATCGACGGTTTTGCCGCTAACTTTGGCAGCATGGCCTCTGCCTGGGGCAATAACTTCTGGCAGATTCTGGCGCTCCTGATCTGCATGATCATCCTGATGTTCGGCGTGGGAAGCGGTATTGAAAAGGCCAACAAGGTTATGATGCCGATCTTTTTCGTGCTGTTCATCATACTGGGCGTTTATGTGTCCTTTCAGCCGGGTTCCGCGGCAGGTTATCAGTATATTTTCCGCGTAGACCCAAAGGCACTGGCCAGCCCGACCACTTGGATTTTCGCCCTGGGGCAGGCATTTTTTTCCCTGTCCGTGGCCGGAAACGGTACGCTGATCTATGGATCGTATTTTTCGGAGGAGGAGGATATTCCTGCTTCTGCCGGCCGGGTAGCTTTTTTTGATACCATGGCTGCCATGCTGGCTGCACTGGTCATTATCCCGGCTATGGCAACCACCGGCGCACAGCTCAACCAGGGCGGTCCGGGGCTTTTATTCATTTTCCTGCCCCATCTTATCCGTTCCATGCCGGGCGGCTGGCTCATCGCGATTATTTTCTTCACCGCGGTATTTCTGGCCGGCATGACCTCGCTGATGAATCTCTACGAAGCCCCCATTGCCACAGTGCAGGAAAAGACCGGATTTTCCCGAATTCCGTCCTGCTGCATCATCGCCGGCATCGGCGCCGTGGTATCCCTGCTCATCCAGGGTATCGTCTCCAACTGGATGGACCTGCTGTCCATCTACATCTGCCCCCTGGGCGCAGGCCTGGCCGGAATCATGCTGTTCTGGATGTTCGGAAAGCAGTATGTGGAAAATGAAGTCAACAAGGGTCGAAAGCACCCCTTTGCCAAATGGTTTTATCCGATCTGCAAATATCTCTATGTACCGATTTGTTTTCTGGTGCTGATCCTGGGAATCGTGCTGGGCGGAATTGGATGATTATTTTTCAAAACTACTATGGAAGGACAAAATAAACCATGTTTTTTATCTGTGGAATCAACCAGGAACAGAAGGATCTGGGAAGCTTCGGACCCTATATCTGCGGGGCCTGCGGAAGCTATGGGCGGTATCAGGTTTACATAACCTATATGTGTCTGAGCCTGTTTTTCATTCCGATTTTTAAATGGAGTAAAAAGTACTACGTACAGACCACCTGCTGCCAGAGTCTGTATGAGCTGGATCCGGAGATCGGAAAACGGATTCAGCGTGGGGAACCCGCAGATATCCGCCCGGAGGACATGACTCTGATCCAGCGTGGAACCAACGGCTATCGCGGCTGGCAGAATCCACCATGCCGTCACGTCTGCCCGGCCTGCGGGTATGAGACAGAGGAAGATTTCGCGTACTGCCCCAAGTGCGGGACGCGGATGGAAGATCGATAAAACAGCGAACGGGATAGCGCACCCCTTATGAAGTGTCCTATCCCGTCTTTTTTATTTTCTGCGGACCAAAAGCCCTACATTCTCCACTCCCGCCGTCTGCGGGAACATATCCACCGGCTGCACCTTCGTAAGCTCATAGCTTCCGTCCGCGCAGAGGAGCTTCAGATCCCGGGCGAAGGTGGCCGGGTCGCAGCTCACATAGACAATGCGCTCCGGGGCCATGGCAAGCATGGTCTCAAGGCAGGCGCTGCCACAGCCCTTCCGGGGCGGATCGATGACAATAACGTCCGCGTGAATGCCTTCTTTTTCATATTTCTCAGGCAGAACCTCTTCTGCCTTGCCCAGATAAAATTCCACATTGGAGATACCGTTTAGCTCGGCGTTGTGCTTCGCGTCCTCCACGGCCTGGGGCACGATTTCCACGCCGTAGACCTTTTTCGCGCTCCGGGCCAGAAACAGGGAAATGGTTCCGATGCCGCAGTAGAGCTCCCAGACCGTCTCCTGACCGGATAGGCCTGCATATTCCAGAGCGGTACGGTACAGCTTCTCGGTCTGCACCGGATTTACCTGGTAAAAGGACAGGGGCGAAATCCGATAACTGATATCGCCGATTTTGTCCGTGATATAGGTCTGACCGCGCACCGGAATGATCTCATCGCCCAAAATCACGTTGGTGTTCTTCTGATTTACATTCAGGGTCAGACTGGTCATGCCCGGAATCATAAAGAGGCGGTCCGCCAGCTTCTCGATTTGCGGAAATTTTCGGCCATTGATAACCAGGCTTACCATAATTTCGCCGGTGGCGAAGCCTTTCCGGATCAGCACATGGCGCAAAAGTCCCTTTCCGGTATTCTCATCGTACGGCTCGATGTGATGCTCATTCAGAAAATCGAGAATCATTTTCAATATAGTCTGATTCTCCCGGATTCCCAGAGCACAGTCCGTCTCCGGCACGATGCTGTGGGTGCGGCCCGCGTAGAAGCCGGTCACGATACGGCCCTCCTTGTCCTTTCCGAATGGAAACTGGGCCTTATTGCGGTAGCGGTAGGGCTCGTCCATGCCCAGGACCGGACCCACCGGGGGATCTGTGAAACCACCCAGGCGCTTTAGATCCTCGCGCACCTTTTCTTCTTTATATAAGAGCTGTTTTTCATAAGAAAGCCCCTGAATCTGACAGCCGCCGCAGCGTCGGTGCTGGACGCACCGGGGCTCCTCCCGATCGGGAGACGGCTCCAGAAGCTCTACAAGCCTCGCAAAAGCATAGGTCTTTTTTACTTTCGTCAGACTGACCCGCGCCTTATCTCCGGGAAAGGTATCTTTTACAAAAAGGGGATAGCCATCCATTTTGCCTATCCCCTCTCCTGCGCTTCCCATCGATTCGATTGTCACTTCCACCAAATCGTTCTTTTTCAACTTAAACCTCCGTCTTACGCAGATTAGACTCGAAGAACCGGTTGTAACCAAGCCAGCCCATATTGGTACCTGCTGCCTTGAAGATCTCCTTCATGGTCTCCATCTTCGCGTCTGTATTGTCCGCCAGATTCAGCGCCATAGCCTCGGCCAGGGCCGGTTTCTTCGGGGAGCCGTACTCCAGCTCGCCGTGATGGGCCAGGATGCAGTGCTTCAATTCATTTTCCAGCTTCTTTGGGAAGCCCGGAATCTGATGCGCCCGCTCGGCTACCATCTCGCTGCCCATGGCGATATGGCCCAGCAGCTGTCCCTCATCTGTGTAATCATTTTCCGGAAACTCGGAAAGCTCATAGACCTTGCCGATATCGTGGCACATGGCTGCTGTATACAATAAATCCCGGTTCAGATAGGTATAATTCTGTACATAATACTCGCAGAGCTTCGTTACATTTAACGTATGCTCCAACAGGCCGCCCACGAAGCTATGATGCACGGTCTTGGCCGCGGAATGGAACTTGAAGCCCTTGATAAATTCCGCATCATCCACGAACAGGCTCTTTAAGAGCGCCCGCAGATGGGGTTCCTGCACCTGATTGGCGTAGCCCATCAGTTCCTGATACATTTCTTCTATATCCCGCTCGCTGACCGGCAGGTAATCCGCTGGATTGTACTCGCCCTCCCGGGCCTTTCTGACGCGCTTTACGTTCAGCTGCAGCGCGCCCTGAAAGCTGGTGGCATCCGCCATAATATCAATATAGTCCATCGCTTCAAAATCATCGATCCCCTGAGAATTGGGATCCCAGATCTTGGCGTCCACCGTGCCTGTCTTATCCTGCAGAATCAGGTTTTCGTATGTTTTTCCATTTTTTGTAACCGCAGACTGACGCTGCTTGCACAGATAGATACCGGAAATGCGCTCGCCTTCCCGGATAGTCTCAATATATTTCATCTTTCATACTCTCCTCATAAATTCGTAACTGTCCGTAGCTGTTCAGTACATTCATTCAACGCACTATTTTAACACATCCAGCTTCACACTGCACGCAATTTCTTTATATTCTTCTTTGCCCTGGCGCATGACCTTCACCTGGATCACCTGATCCTTGGAGAATTTCAGCAGCATTTCCTGAATCTCCGTCACGCTCGCAACAGCCTTCCCGCTGATCTCGATGATCACATCGCCCGCCTGCAGACCGCCGTTCAGGGCCGGGGAATCCGGCTCCACATCGGACACGTAGACGCCCGTGGGAATGCCCTGGCTCTCCGCGATCTCCGCCGTTACCTGGCTGCCCTTGATGCCCATGTACACCAGATCCTGGCTGTTAGACAGATGCTCAATGACTGCCTTCATATCGGAAATGGCATAGGCCGTCAGGGCTCGCTCATTGGATGCATGGAGATAGGTGTCCTCAATAAGGCCGATGACCTGTCCGTCCAGATTCACCAGCACGCCGGTACCGCCGTCGGAACGCTCCATATCGGTAATCAGAAGCCGGTATTCGCCGTCGATAACGCTGGTCTTATGGCCCGGCGCCACCAGATTGCCGAATTTCAGGGAACCGGCAAAGCCTGCGGGACTGCCCACGGCAATGACGCTGTCGCCCGCCTTCACACTCTTGGAGCTGCCCAGATCCGCGATTTTTACCACTTCCATGGTGCCCTCGTCCACCGCTGCCAGATTCACACTCACAATAGCCATATCGGTTACCCGGTCATAATTCTTCAGGACCGCATCCTGACTTTTTCCATCCACAAAAGTGACCTGAAGCTTGCTTGCGTCCTTCACCGGCTCGTAAGGCGTCAGAATTAGAAGCTCCACGCCGTTATTGCCCACCAGAAGGCCGCTGATCTCCCGACGACTCTCATAGGTCTCGTTGAACCAGTCGGTGTCGCTGCTGGCTGCCGTCACGGTCACTAAGCTCTTATTTACCTCGCCGGCTACGGCCTTCAGCTTTGTATACAATTTCTGATAATCCGCCAATTCCAGCTCCTGGGGCTCCGTAATCACAACCGTCTCTCCGGTCGGCTCCTGGGTCACCTCGTCCGGCTCGTCGTCCCGTGGAATCGTGATCTCCGTCTTCTCCTCCTTACCAAGGGCGCGCTCCATAAACGGCTGAAGCTTCACGAACACGAAGCAGGCCACCGCGCCGCACAGAGCCGCCACCAACAGCCAGTAGCAGAGCTGGCGGAACCGTCTGGTCTGGTAAAAGGGCTGTTTTTTTATCTTTTCTTTTACAAAGGAAAATTCTTCATCGTTTGATTTTCTTTCTTCTGCCATAGAAACCCTCCGAAGCCAATAAGGAGAGTTTGGGACCGAGTCCCAAACTTGGATATCACGAATTGCTCCGCCTTACGGCTCCCGCAATTCTACGCCCATTCGGAATCCGCAGATTTGCTCCGCAAATCGCTACTTCCTCATGTGCGGCGGCTTCCAAAGAGAAAGTCCTTATCATGCAAGCATGAACGGCCTTCCTCCTTGTAACCCTTGATATCCATATTTTAATACATTTTTACAGGAGTGTCCACATATAAAAACCCTCTTTTCATTCTATCCAAAGTGCGGTATACTTTGGGTATTATGAATAGAAAAGCTTATCACACACTGGAATTTTATAAAATCATTGAGCGTCTGGCTTCCGAGGCTGGAAGCGCAGGCGGACGCAAGCGCTGTATGGAACTTACCCCCATGCAGGATCTGGCGGCGATTACGGCCGCACAACAGGAGACTGAGGACGCCCTGACGAGACTTTACCGCAGAGGCGGCGTGGGCTTCTCCGGCACCAGGGACGTACGCGCTTCCCTGAAGCGTCTGGAAATCGGAAGCACCTTAAATATTCCGGAGCTTCTGGACGTCTGCTCCCTTCTGGAGACAGCGGCCCGGGCGAAGCAGTATGCCCGTCAGAACGAGGGCCGGGAGGAAGATCCGGATTCCCTCGATCCACTTTTTGACGCGCTGGAGCCCTGTACCCAGCTCTCCGGCGAAATCCGCCGCTGTATTCTCTCGGAGGATGAGATAAGCGACGACGCCAGCCCTGCCCTGCACCATGTACGCCGCTCCATTCTGGCGGCCAACGACAAGATTCATTCGACCCTGTCCGGCATGGTCAATGGCTCCGCGCGGACTTATCTGCAGGACGCCGTCATCACCCAGCGAAACGGCCGCTACTGTATCCCGGTCAAGGCCGAATACCGCAGCCAGGTGCCCGGCATGATTCACGACCAGTCTTCCACCGGTTCCACCCTGTTCGTGGAGCCCATGGCCGTCGTAAAACTGAATAATGATTTAAAGGAATTGTATCTGAAGGAGCAGGAGGAAATCGAGCACGTTCTGGAAGCTTTAAGCAACCAGACCGCGTTCTGTACTGAGGAGCTGGACCAGGACTACGATATCCTGACCACCCTCGACTTCATTTTCGCCAAAGCCAAGCTGGCTAAAAATATGAAGGCCACCCGCCCCCGCTTCAACGAAAAACGGCAGATCTATATTAAAGAAGGCCGTCACCCGCTGCTGGATCCGAAGAAGGTGGTCCCTGTCACCATCCGTCTGGGACAGGACTTTGATCTGCTCATCGTTACCGGTCCCAATACCGGCGGTAAAACGGTATCCCTGAAGACCACCGGTCTTCTGACCCTGATGGGCCAGGCCGGACTCCATATTCCCGCCGCCCAGAATTCTGAACTGGCCGTCTTCGACGACGTGTACGCAGATATCGGCGACGAGCAGAGCATCGAGCAGTCCTTAAGTACCTTCTCGTCCCATATGACCAACATCATCCGGATTCTGAACGAGGCTTCCTTAAATTCACTGGTGCTTTTCGACGAGCTCTGCGCCGGAACCGACCCCACCGAGGGCGCGGCCCTGGCTATCGCGATTCTGTCCCATTTGCATAAAATGGGCATCCGCACCATGGCCACCACCCACTACAGCGAGCTGAAGGTCTTCGCCCTCTCCGCTGACGGCGTGGAAAATGCCTGCTGCGAATTCGACGTGGAGACCTTAAGCCCCACCTATCGGCTTCTCATCGGTATTCCCGGCAAGAGCAATGCCTTTGCCATCTCCAGGAAGCTGGGGCTGCCCGACTTCCTCATCGAGGACGCCAGAGGCCACTTAAGCGAACAGAACGAAAGCTTCGAGGATCTGCTGTCCGATCTGGAGAGCAGCCGCCGCACCATCGAGCTGGAGCAGGCGGAGATTCAGGAGCATAAAGAAGAGATTCGCTCTCTCCGGGAAGCCCTGGAGAAAAAGCAGGAGAAGCTGGAAGCCCAGCGCGACCGTATCCTGCGGGAAGCCAACGAACAGGCCCGCAAAGTCCTGCAGGAGGCCAAGGATTACGCCGACGAGACCATGAAGAACTTCCACAAATTTGGCAAGGCTAACATTTCCGCAAGCGAGATGGAAGCGGAGCGGGCCAAGCTGCGGGAGCGTATGAAGAAGACCGAAAAGGCCATGAGCAAGGATGTGGCAAAGAAGCCGAAGAAGGTGCTGAAGGCCTCTGACCTGCACCTGGGCGATACCGTAAAGGTACTGAGCCTGAATCTCCAGGGCACGGTCAGCACCCTGCCCGACGCCCGAGGCAATCTCTATGTGCAGATGGGTATCCTGCGTTCGCAGGTGAAGCTCACCGATCTGGAGCTGGTGGAGGAGGCTGTCATCACCGCCAAGCAGTTCCAGCGCACCAGCGCAGGCAAGATTAAGATGAGCAAGTCTGCCAGCGTCAGCACCGAGATCAACCTTATCGGCATGACCGTGGACGAGGCTCTGGCCCATCTGGATAAATATCTGGACGACGCTTATCTGGCTCATCTTCCTTCCGTCCGCATCGTACACGGAAAAGGCACCGGAGCGCTCCGGAAAGCCGTACAGGGACTCTTAAAGCGCAACAAATACGTGAAATCCTACCGCCTGGGCGAGTTCGGCGAGGGCGACGCAGGCGTTACGATTGCAACCTTTAAACAGGAGTAGAAGAATGGTAGCAAAACAGAAAATTCTCATCGTCGACGACGATAATAATATTGCAGAGCTGATTTCTCTGTATCTGACCAAAGAATGCTATGAGACCATGATTGTAAATGACGGCGAGGAAGCCCTGAAGGTCTTCGATACCTTCAAGCCCCAGCTGATTCTGCTGGATCTGATGCTGCCGGGCATCGACGGCTATCAGGTCTGCAGAGAGATCCGCGCCAAGTCCAACACGCCGATCATCATGCTGTCCGCCAAGGGCGAAGTCTTTGACAAAGTTCTCGGCCTTGAGCTGGGCGCGGACGACTACATCATCAAGCCCTTTGATTCCAAGGAACTGGTGGCCCGGGTTAAGGCCGTGCTCCGACGGTATCAGCCTGTGAAGCCTGCGGAAACCTCTGCGCCTGCCGCCAAGATCGTGGAATACCCGGATCTGGTCATCAACCAGACCAATTATTCCGTGCTCTATCAGGGCAGGCCCGTGGATATGCCGCCCAAGGAGCTGGAGCTTCTGTATTTCCTGGCTTCCTCTCCCAATCAGGTGTTTACCAGAGAACAGCTTCTCGATCACATCTGGGGCTACGAGTACATCGGCGACACCCGTACCGTGGACGTCCACATCAAGCGTCTCCGGGAGAAGATCGGGGATCATCCCAGCTGGAGCCTGACCACGGTCTGGGGCATCGGATACAAATTTGACGTCAAAGGATAACGGATGATGAAACACTCTCTTTACCTGAAATTCATACTGGCCTATATCATCTTCGGCTTCTTAAGCTTCTTTACCATCGCAGTATTCAGCTCCCAGATGACGCTGAATTATCTGACCGGACAGGAGGCGGAGGATCTGTATCGGGAGGCCAATTATATTTCCTCGAATTTCGTGCGGAATTATTATTCGGACGCGGCGGATTCCCGCTCCTTAAATACGATTCACTCCCATTTTCAGGCGCTTAGCACCTATCTGGGCGCTGATATCTGGCTGTTGAACACGGACGGCACGGTGCTGGTCAATTCCGCCGGCGGCTATTCCAGCGAGTCTGCCACGATCATCGAGGATTTTGATCCGACGGATATGGGCAGCAATTATTATATGATCGGCGACTTCTATGGCATGTTCCGGGAGAACACGCTCTCGGTGGCCGCGCCTGTCACCTACAATTTTAAGCCCCGGGGCTATGTGCTGATTCATATGCCCATGTCTGTGCTGACTGAGAAGCGGGATTCGCTGCTGAATATCACGTACCTCACGCTGCTTTTTATCTTCGCCTTTTCCCTGCTGGTGCTGGGCGTCTTTACCTTCGCCGTATACCGACCGCTGCTTAAGATTACTTTGGCCGCCCGCCAGTACGCGGAGGGAAATTTTTCCTATGCCCTGAAGATTGCCGGGGAGGATGAGATTGGCCAGCTTGCCGCCACCCTGAACTATATGGCCCATGAGCTGGGTGAGACCGACGAATACCAGAAGAAATTTGTGGCAAATATTTCCCACGATTTCCGCTCTCCCCTGACCTCCATCAAGGGCTACGTGGAAGCGATTCTGGACGGTACCATTCCGCCGGAAATGCAGGAAAAATATCTTCGTATCGTTCTGATGGAAACGGAGCGCCTGAACAAGCTGACCAGCGGTCTTCTGACATTAAATTCCTTTGACACCAAGAAAAACCGGCTGGATATCACCGATTTCGATATCAACGCCGTCATTAAGGATACGGTAGCCTCCTTTGAGGGCCGCTGTACGGCCCGCCACATTTCCATGGAACTGCTCTTCGACGCCAGACAGCAGTTTGTGTCCGCAGATATGGGCAAAATTCAGCAGGTTATGTACAACCTTCTGGATAACGCAATTAAATTCAGCCCTGACAATTCCAAGATTACCATTGAGACAACCCTGCGCCATGAGAAGGTCTTTATCTCCGTCAAGGATCAGGGCATCGGCATTCCCAGAGAAAGCATGAAGAAAATCTGGGAGCGCTTCTACAAGACTGATTCCTCCCGGGGCAAGGACAAGAAGGGCACCGGCCTGGGACTGTCTATCGTGAAAGAAATTATCGCATCCCATGGGGAGCATATCAACGCCATTTCCACGGAAGGCGTGGGGACAGAGTTTATTTTTACGCTGCCAAGGGTGCATACAGAAGAAGAGTAAAGAAAAAGGGCGCCACCCATCCAAAGCAGAATGGGCAACGCTCTTTTCCGGGATTTTCGGTTATTACAGTTCTTTTCGCAGGATGTCTCCCACTCCGCCACCGGTATGAATCAGATAAAACTCTTCCTTTGTATACCCTGTTTCCTCCATGGCCGTAAAGGCGATGGCATCAAAAGCGGAAATAGAAGCCAGGGTGCTGGCAGAGGAGATGATTCCCCATTTATCCGGCTCCCGGTCAATTTTAATTTTCAGTACGATATCCGCCGCCTGACCCAGCTTGGAGTTTTCATTCTCTGTCACACCAATGACCGTCAGGCCCTTTTTCTGTGCCGCCGGAATGTAATTCAGAATCTCCTGGGTATTGCCGCTTTTACTCAGCAGAATCAGAATATCGCCCTGCTGCATCGCCCCCAGACCTCCGTGGATGGAGTCTGCCGGAGACAGGAAGAATGCGGGAATCTCCACAACTGAAAGCGTGTGGGCAATCCGCTTCGCCGCCTGTCCTGCCGTTCCGCATCCGGCCAGAATAACCTTCTTACTGTTCTTCTTTACCTGGCACAGCAATTCGGTAATCTGGGACATCACATTGTAATCTACTCGTTCTGCTACTTTACGAATCGTCTCCGCTTCGTCTATCATGACCTGTTTCAAACGTTCTTTTCTGTCCATAATTATTCTCCCAGCTTCAGACCACTCTGCAGGCTTAAGAGGCGGATGCCCGAGGGCGTCCGGAACACGTTTCTGCAGAAGGCCTCTATCGTCTCACTTTTCTTCTGTCCCTCATAGGAATTTACCAGGAAATCCGCCTCCAGAAGAATCTGATAATCGATTCCTTTCACATTCGTATAAGTATGATGATGACCTACCAGGAAGCTTACACGGGAAATCAATTCTGCGTCGTAGCCAAGCTCCGTCAGCATTTTTTCCGCCAGCGCCGGCCCCTCTTCCTCCTGATGCTTTCCCGTGCACTTTCCATATTTTTCCATGCAAACTTTAATACCAATGTCATGGACGATAGCCGCCGTCTCCAGAATCTCCTGGGTCTGCTCATCCAGTTCTTCCATCTTTCCTATCTGCCGCGCGAAGCCCCACACCTTCAAAAAATGCTGGATCCGCATGGGATCTCCACGATCAAATTCCATCATGGTTTCCAGAAGCTTTACCTGCTTTGTTTCGTCCATAACACAGCTCCTTATAACAGAATCGGTGACTCATACAGCTTCTCCGGCATACGGATCTGCACGCAGCCGCCATCTACCGCCAGGGTTTCACCGGTAATGCCGTCACTCTCCCCGCTTGCCAGAAATAATACCGCCGGAGCGATTTTTTCTGCTGTGTTTAATTCAGGAAGCGCGCCCATCAGGCGGAAGCTCTCCAACACATGGGCCGGTCGTTTCTCGTTATTGGTCACGGTCGTACCCGGCGCTACCGCATTGACATAGATTTCATGGGGTCCCAGCTCCAGAGCCATAGCACGGGTCAAATTTACAACTGCCGCCTTAGCCGCGCAGTACACGCTCATGCCTCGCTCTCCGTAATAAGCTGCCGTAGATGCAATATGTATGATCTTGCCCTTCTTTTTTTCATCAATCATATCTTGTGACACAGCCTGGCTTAAAAAATATACGGACTCGATATAATCGCTGAAGCCCTTGCGGAAATCCGCCCGGTTCGTCTCCAGGAATGGCTGTCCCTTCCACCAGGCTGCGTTATTAACCAGAATATCGATCCCGCCGAAAACTTCCTTCATCCGTTTCAGAAGCACCTCCGGCGCATCCTCCGCATAGAGGTCACAAAGTGTATACTCTGCCTTTCCTCCCTTTTCACGGATCTCCTTTACCACCGCTTCACAGCGCTCTGCATTTCGTCCCATAACCATAACCAAAGCGCCTTCTGCTGCGAACAGCTTTGCCGTCTCATACCCAATGCCGCTGCTGCTTCCTGTAATCAGGGCAGCCTTTCCTTCCAGACGTCCCATAGGCTATACCTTCTTCTTCCCTTTACTGTAAATACTCACCACTGCCTGCGCCATAATAACGATGAGGAGTACAGAACCGACTACTACGTCAGACCACACTGCGCTCAGTACATTCTGCATACTGAAGATATTGGAGAAGGAGGACATAATCAGGGTTCCGATAAAGGTTCCGGACACCTTACCCACGCCTCCGGTCAGCTTCGCGCCGCCCAGTACAACTGCCGCGATAGCGTACATCTCATAGCCGGTTCCGGCCAGCGGAGAGGCTACGCCTACACGGGAGGTATAAATCATACCGCCGATACAGGTCAGCACGCTGCAGATAACATGGGCAGTAATCATGGTCTTCGGTACGCTGACGCCCATCATATTGGCCGCTTCCAGATTACCGCCTACGATGTACATAGAGCGTCCGATAAACCGACGGTTTAGTACATAAGCCGCAATCAGGGTAGCGATGATAAAAAGAATCAACGGCAACGGAACTATATTACTAAAGGTCAGCCGGCCAAGAGCCAATACCGGGAACGGAATACTTGCTACCTTGTAGGTCGTCTGATCGCAGAACATCTGCACCAGTCCGCGGACAAACATCTGTGTCGCCAGGGTGGCGATAAAGGCCGGAATCGAAAGCTTCTCGACCAGAAGTCCGTTCACTAGACCTACCACTGCGCCTGCCAGAAGCGGAACCACGAAGGCCAGAACAATATTGTACTGGGACAGGTTCAGCATCAGATAGCCGGAGAGGGCAAATACCGAAGCCACACTCAAATCGATGGAACCACAGAGTACCACAAAGGTCATTCCGATTCCGATAAAGCCCATCAGGCTGGCAGAACGGAGCAGGTTTGTCAGGTTTTCCGGTGAGACGAAGGTTCTCTGTACACAGACACCCACCAGAAGTACAATCAGAAGACCCACCAACGCGATATTATTGCTGAAAAATGATTTTGCCTTGTTCATGTTTGTCTCCCTCCTTATTTTGAGCGCTTTCCTATTCCGTGGAAATACAGAGCCGCCAGAACAATGCAGGCCTTCAACATCAGAGTTACCGGATAAGATACGTTGTTCATATTGCACATCATAGTAATCAGCTGAAGCACAAACGTACCACATACGGTTCCGATGATGTTCGGATAGCCTCCGTCAATGGGAGTTCCGCCAATCAGCGTTGCCGCAATAGCGTCGATCTCCATATCCGTTCCGATGGTAGACGGATGGGCGCTGGATACGACTACCGCCTCCAGCATACCTGCCGCCCAGGCCAGTGCGCCTGTGATGGCGTAGCAGAAAATAACGATTTTCACTGTATTGATACCACAGTTTCTCGCAGCCACCGGATTGTTGCCGTAAGCCTCGATTCTGGCTCCCAGCTTCATTTTATTAACCAGGATGTATACAACTGCCACTGCAATGATTACGATAAAGAAATGAACCGGAATATGTCCAAATATCGGCTGCGTAAAAAGCTTTGTCAGGTTCGGGGCCGTATAGGTAACATTCGCCGCGCCGCTGATTCCCTTTGCCATACCGCGCATGATATAGCGCAAAGCCAGGGTAGCCACCATGGGCAGAATCGCAAGCTTCGAAACCGCCACGCCCGCCAGACAGCCAAAAGCGACAACCAGTAAAATCGAAAAAATAATCAAGGCCGGAGACTGGTGTACAATTCCCAACGCCGCCAGCACGGAACCCAGCGCCATGGCAGAGCCTACGGAAATATCGATACCACCGGTAGCGATAACCAGCGACATACCCAGAGACACGAGACATACTCTCGATACCTGTTTAAAAAAGTTGTTGAACGTAATCCAGCTCAGGAAATTATTCGTAGCCACGATATTAAAAACCAGCAGCACCAGGAATAAAATCAGAGCGATATTCTTTTTAAAGAATACCAAATCGAACTTGATGCCCTTCTCTTTTGTCATCTCTTATTTCTCCTTTCCTGTAGCAATGGTTTCCATAATACTCTTTTCTGAAATGTCTCCTCCGGCCAATTCACCCATAACCTTGCCATCACGGAGTACCAGAATCCGGTCGCAGTTGCGGACAAGCTCTGCCATCTCAGAGGAGATAAACAACACGCTGATACCGTTGGCTGAGAAATCATGAATCAGCTTCTCAATCTCTGCCTTCGCTCCTACGTCAATGCCTCGGGTCGGCTCATCCAGGATAATCAGCTTCGGATGAATTGCCATCCATCGAGACAGGATAACCTTCTGCTGATTTCCACCGGACAGATTCTTGATCAACTGCTCCCCACTGGGTGTTTTGATCAGAAGCTTCTGAATGTAATCGTCTGAAAGCTGCTTTCTCTTTTTGGAATTGATGAAACCACCCTTTGTCAGATTATCCAGGGAACAAATGGTCAAATTGTTCTGTACGGTTACATCCGGGAAAATACCCTCCTCACGGCGATTCTCTGTACAGAAGGCCAGGCCCGCTTTGATCGCGTCCTCCGGGGATTTAATCTTTACCTGCTTGCCTTCCACATAGATTTCTCCGGAATCCGGATGGTCACAGCCGAAGATAATGCGGGCTGTCTCCGTACGTCCTGCGCCCAGAAGACCTGCCAGGCCCAGAATCTCTCCCTTTTTTATATGAAAGCTTACATCGTTTACATAGGGCACCCGGATCAGGTTTTTCACCTCCAGGACGTCCTCTTTATCACTGAAGTCACGGATCGGAAGGGTTCTTTCCAGCTTAACCTCTTTCTTTCCGAGCATAGTTTTCAATAATTCATATTCTGACAGCTCCTCCGTCTTCCAGGTGCCCATATAATGGCCGTCCTTCAGTACGGTGATTCTGTCACATTTCTTATAGACCTCATCCAGCCTGTGGGAAATAAAAATCATGGATACCCCTTTTGCTTTCATCTTGTCCATGATTCCAAAGAGGATTTCTACCTCGTTAGTATCCAGGGAAGATGTGGGCTCATCCATAATCAGAAGCTTACAGTTGAAGTTTACCGCGCGGATAATTGAAATAATCTGTTGCTTTGCGGTACTGTAATTATTCAGTGTCTTCCTTACATCAATATCAATTCCCACTTCGTCAATCAGCGCCTGCGCATCCTCGTGCATCTTCTTCCAGTCAATTCCTGATTGATTATAAGGATAATGTCCCAGGAAAATATTTTCGCTGACTGTCAGATAAGGAATCATGTTCAGCTCCTGGTAAATGGTGCTGACTCCCGCTTTCTGCGCGCTCTGTACCGTCGTAAATTTTCTCTCCTCATGGTCAAAAATAATCTGGCCGGCATCTGCTTTATAAAGGCCTGTTAATATTTTAATGAGCGTTGATTTTCCGGCTCCATTTTCTCCCATCAGGGCATGAATTTCACCTTTTTCTACGGAAAATTCAATATTGTCAAGCGCTCTTACTCCTGCAAATTCTTTTGTCAATCCATGTACTTCCAATATATTTTCGCTCATACGTCCGCTCCTCTTTATGATAAGAGACTGCTGCAGCACAGCAGTCTCTTTTTCATCAAATTTTCCTCGTCAGAGGTGTGCCGATTACCAGCTCTTAGAATCCTAAATCGTAGTTTTCATCTACATTTGTTGCATCTACCGGTACATCCTCGATAGCATAGAAGGTATCCAGCTTCTCGCCTGCCATACCAGCTTCGATTCCGTCGAATACTTCGTCTGCGAACTTCGGTGTGCAGGTGATGGTTGCGGAAATAGTTCCGGCCTTGATTGCGTCGAAGGTCTCATACATTCCGTCTACACCAATGATGTATACATCTTCGTTAATCTTAAGTCCTGCGGACTGGCAAGCCAGAGATACACCAAGTGCCATCTCGTCGTTGTGGCAGTAGAATACGTCAATGTCGCCGCCTGTGGACTGAAGAACGTTCGCTGCTACCTCCTGTGCCTCTGTACGGGAGAAGTTTGCTGTCTGCTGTACTACGAAGTCAAAATTGCCCTTCTCCTCTGCTACTGCATGGAATCCATCGGAACGGTCACGCACGTCGGTACCACCCAGGATACCCTGAATCTCTGCTACCTTAATGGTATCCAGTCCCTTATCGGTGCAAGCCTTATATGCCCACTCGCCTGCATACCGGCCCTCAGCTACGAAGTCAGATGAATAGAAGGTTACGTAATCAACGCCCGGTGTGCCGTTGGAGCCTCTCGCCTTCATGATAACCGGAACTCCTTTTTCCTTACACTTATCAAGTGCAGGCTGGATAGCGTCTCCGTCAACTGCGGTGATTACAATTACGTTACATCCCTGTGCCAGAAGAGACTCTACATCGGAAAGCTGCTGCTCGCTGTCGCCCTCTGCGTTTACGATGGTGATCTTGTAGCCACGCTCGTCTGCCGCTCTCTGCATATCCTCGCTCTCTACGGTACGCCAGGTGCTTGCCAGGTCTGCCTGGGAATATCCTACATAAAGCTCGTCCTTAGACGGCCATTTCCACTCTGTAGCCTCTGTGGAAGCTGCTGTGTCCTTGCTCTCTGCTGCATCTGTTGTTGTCTCGGTTGAGCTGCTGTCTGTTGTGGTGCTTCCGCCTTCCATGGATGCGCCGCCACATGCTGCCAGGGAGCATGTAATGGTCAGGGAAAGAAGTAATGCTGCCGCTTTTCTCAATTTCATAAATTTTACCTCCACTTTTGTTAATCCTTTTTTAATTACGATCGCGCATTTGGAATTCCTTTTGCTACAATTCATTCTAGCCGTTTGAAGCATTGGAGTAAATATTCTAGTACATTTTTTACTATTTTGTCTTTTTAATCGGCTCTTTTTTATGCGTTTTTACTTTTTTTCAGTAATTTTTCACAGTTTTTTCATTTTCTCTGCTTCATTTTGAAGTATTTACTTCGCAGTTTTATTTCATTTCGCTGAGGCGTTTTCCCACGTCTCCGCCGGGATGGATCTTTAAGAAGCCCTTCTGGCTGAAGCCCTTCATACGGGAAATCGCGATAGCAATGGCGTCAAACACTGCCAAAGTAGCCAAAATACTGCCTGTGGCCAGCACGTTGTACTCGTCCGGTTCCTTTTCGACCTTAATTTTCAGAACCAGATCGCTCTCCTTTGCCATATAGGATTCTTCATTCTCCGTCACTGCAATCAGAAGCGCGCCGCGTTCTTTACAGGGAGCAATCATCTTATTGAGCTCTTCTGTGTGGCCGCCTTTGGAAAGCAGTACCAGGATATCATCCTTCTGTACCACGCCCATGCCGCCGTGAAGGGCGTTGGCCGGGGACAGGAACAGCGCCGGGCAGTCCACGCAGCTTAAGGTATGTTCAATTTTCTGCGCAGCAGTGCCCGATGTTCCGCAGCCTGTCAGGATCACCTTACCCTTACAGTTCAGAAACGCGTTCATGACTTTTTCGATCTGCTCCTCGGATACCGTTTTTTCCAGTTCCGCTATAATTTCGGATTCACAGCGCAGTGTATGTACCACAGATTCTCTGATATTCATAGTCCTTCTCCTTATTTCTTGTGCTGTCCATAGTACGCGTTCGGACCAAATTTGCGGTTATAATGCTTCATCTTAATGTTATCCTTGATCAGCTCGCACTTTCCGCCTGTCGCAATCTCGTCAAAAATTGCCATTTTTGCCACATACTCCAGAACCTGCGCGTGCAGCACTGCAGCGTGCGGAGTCTTGCCCCAGGTAAACGGCGCATGGCTGTGTACCAGAACTGCCTGCATTTCCACGCAGTTTCTCTTTTCGAACTCCTCCAGAATTACTTTTCCGGTATTTTTCTCATAAGCCTCTTCAATCTCCTCTGTGGTCATCAGACGGGTGCAGGGGATATCTCCGAAGAAATAGTCGCAGTGTGTGGTTCCATAGCAGGGAATATTCTTTCCCATCTGCGCCCACATGGTGGCAAACTGGGAGTGGGTGTGTACAATACCGCGGATTCCCTGATCCTTGAATGCCTTATACAGCTCGATGTGGGTATCTGTGTCTGTAGACGGAACATAGTCGCTGTCTACCACATTTCCATTCAGATCGACCGGCACCATCTGATCCGGTCTGAGCTCCTTATACGGAACGCCGCTGGGTTTAATTACCATCAGTCCGCTTTCCTCGTCATACCCGGATACATTTCCCCATGTGGAGATAACCAGCTGCTTCTCTACCAGCTCCATATTAGCCTCGTAGACCTCTTTTTTTAATGCCTCCAAACTCATTTCTATAACTCCTCCTTATAATAAAATTTAATTTATCATTTAAATCCTTTCCCTCGTATCTTGTTCAGTTCAAAGGATTTAGATGCGCTGTTTAACCGCTTTTCATAGCCCTTATCCGAGCGTACAAGCACACTCAGATACAGTGCGTCGATAACCATCTGCTCCGCAACACGCCGGGCTACAATATCCTTTCCCACTGTCACATCGCTGGTGGCAATAAACAGACTGATATCCGAAAGCCGTAAAAGCGGAGATTTACTCATTTTTGTAATGCAAATAATGGTCGCTCCCCGTTCATCCGCTACCTTGGCCGCATTCAGGACGGTACGCGATTTTCCTTCGTAAGAAATGATAACCGCCACATCTCCGGGACCCAGATTACTGGCCTCCATCAGCTGCATAACCGGATCCTGCTGTGCGGAGCCCGGGATTCCCAGTCTGCCGAATTTAAAATAAAACAACTGGCATACCGCTGCAGAATCGCCTGTCCCAAAGAAATGAATTGATTTTGCCTTCAGAAGAACCTGTACAGCCTCTTCATAAGCTTCCTTGTCTGCCAGAAGGATAGTATCTGTCAAAGTCTGCATATTGCTTTTATATACCTTCTGCAAATTGTCCAGAACAGAATCCTCTTTATGTATTTCCTCTACCGTCATAATGCTGCTGTCATTCAGCGCATTGGCAAAGGCCTGTTTCATTTCTGAAAAACCGGAATAGCCCATTTTCCTGCAAAAACGGATAATCGAAGCATCTGAACTATCCGTTTCTCTGGCAAGCTCTGCCAATGTCATCAGACAAATCAGCTCCGGTTTTTCCAGCAGCGCCTGCGCCACTGCTTTTTCCGCCCTCGGCAGGGTCGGAATCAGAAATCTCAGTTTTACCATCAGCTCGTTCACGCGAATTCTCCTTCTGTCAGCTCTGTCTTACAGCCCGTTGTCCTCCAAATCCTGGTATACATCCCAGACAGAATTCAATGCATCGGCTGTTTTTCTATACAAGTCATATTTTTTGTTGTAAATAGCCACATTTTCCGGAATCGGCTCCACCCTTGTGGTAATACGGCTCATCTTCGAAGCCGCTTCCTTCATGTCCCTGTATTCGCCTGTGGCTGTCGCTGCCGCGATGGCGCATCCCAGAGCGCCGGTTTCATTGACATCCACAATCTCGATAGGCAGATTCATTACGTCTGCAAAAATCTGCGTCCACACCTTTGATTTTGCCACTCCTCCGGTCAGCCGGATGACCTTGGGCCTGTCCGCCCTGGATACCAGCAGGTGCTCCAGATCCAGCCGGTGGGTAAACGCAATTCCCTCGTACACGCTGCGCACCAGGTGCTTTCTGGTGTGAAAACTGGTCATGCCCACGAAGCAGCTCTTTGCATGGGGATGCACATTACTTTCAAACAAGTAAGGCAGGAAGATTGGACAAAGCTCTTTTGCCGGAATTTCTTCCACCCAGCCATTCATAATTTCATAGATGCTGCGGCCCTCTGCTTTTGCCTGAGCCTTCAGCTCCGGCAGAAGCTCCCGCACAAACCACTCGTTATTGCCTGCGGATGCCGCTGTTCCCACCTCGACTAAATAATACTCTGGGAGCAGGAAAAATGTATTTCTAATATATTCCAGAAATTTTTTCTCAACAACCGGAGTTTTGGACAGATACAGCTCCACGCTCCAGGTTCCGGCGATCATGCACAGTTCTTCCTCGGTCAGGACATTTGCCGCCAGCATGCAGGCCTGAATATCGAAGAGGCCGCCAATGACAGGGGTTCCTACAAGAAGACCGCATTTTTCCGCCGCCTCCTCTGTTACCTGGCCGCAGATTTTCGCAGCCTCACACAGGGGTGGCAGAGCATCCCGGTACTGCTCCAGACCAAAAAGCTTCAGAAGCTCCATATCGTAATCACGGGTGTGCAGATTCAAAAAATTCGCGCCGGAGGAATCGCCGTACTCGGCTCCCGCCTCTCCGGTCAGCCGGAAGCGTACATAATCCTTTGCCTCGAAGATCCACTGAATCTTATCCATGCATTCGGGCTCATGATCCCGGAGCCATGCCAGAATGGCTACCGGCTGGCAAGACATGATTTTCTGGCAGGACAGCTTCGCGACCTCGCTTTCTGTACCGTCCTTTCTCCAGTTTTCCGTATACTTCCACGCCCGGTTATCGGTAGAGATAATACCGTTGCGTAAAGGGCGGTTGTCCTTCCCCCACAGATACAGGCCCTTACCGTGGCCACAGATTCCTACGCCTGCGATATCCGCGGGATCGATACCGCTCTTTTCCAGCGCGTTTCGGGTTACGGTGCAGTTTGCTTCCCACATTTCATCCATATCCCGCTCCACAAAGCCGGGTGCCGGTACGATCATTTTTGTTTCCACAGAAGCTACGCAGATTTCTTTCCCCTCTCTGTCATAAATAGCTGCTTTCGTGGTCGTTCCGCCGTTATCCAATCCAAGAAAATATTTCATATTCCTGTTTCCTTTCTTTATACTTCCATGGCTCTGCGATACTGCTCTTCAATAAAGGCCTTGGCTGCCCGCACGTTAGCCCGGTCATCCTGCCCCTTTTTGTGCCACATTTCAATCATATAAGGACCTGTGTACCCCAGATCCTCCAGCTTCTTTAAACAGCCCACGAAGTCTACGCAGCCCTCGCCAAAAGGAATGTCCTTAAAGACGCCGGGTTTGTCCGCTGTCTTGCACAGGGTATCCTTTAAATGTACGCCCACAATGCTGTGAATTCCGGCCTCCAGATCGTCCAGCGGATCGATACCCCAGGCTGAAATATTGCCCACATCCGGATATACCTTATACCAGGGAGATTGTATCTTGTTTTCATAGACCAGATGCTTCCGAATACAGTTCATCAATTCAATATCCATAATCTCCGTTCCCAGCATAATCTGATAGCGGGCTGCCTGGGAAGCTGCCCAGAACATAGCCTCCTCATAACGTTTTTTGCTCTCGTCCGTGGACGGCTCATAGTATACGTCATATCCTGCCAGCTGAATCACGCGGACGCCCAGCTTATCCGCAAAAACCAACGCTTTCTCCATAATCTCCGCAGCCTTTGCGCGGGTAGCCGGATCCGCGCTTCCAAACGGAAAACGCCGATGTACACTCAGGCACAGGGACTGGATAAACACCCCTGCCTTATGGGCTGCATCCTGAATCCGATAGATTTCTTCGTCACCGGCATAGATACGGGACAGGCGTTCGTCCGTCTCGTCGATGCTGATTTCCATAAAATCAAAGCCCAGCTCTTTCACCTTTGCCATGCGCTGATACCAATCATCCTCCGCATCCAACGCCTTCTCATAGATTCCCAACAGATGTTTTCCTAACACGCTCTACCATTCCTTTCCTGTCTTCCGACGCAAAAAATGCTCTTCCTATAATTACCCGGTTCGCACCGCTCTCAATACAATGTACCGCTCGTTCCTCATTTAAGCCGCCATCCACCGCAATCCCGCATTCCAGTTTTTTTTCATTCAACATCCGGCGGATATCCCGGATTCTTTCAAAGGTTGTCTCCCGGAAGACTGCTCCCTCCGTGCCCGGAGCGCAGCTCATTACCAGAATCTCCTTTATATAGGTTAAAAACGGAAGCAGCTTATCCACCTCCGTATCAGGAGCAATCGCCAGCCCCGGCTCAATCCCCTTCGCTTCTATCTGCTGCAGATACTCCGCCAGCTGCTCCGGCTGTGCCGCTTCCACATGCAGTGTCAGCTTTTGAAGCGGAAGCTTCAGACACTCTTCCAGCATTGTCTGTGTCAGCTCCGCCATCAGATGAACGTCTCCGCAGGCCCTGTTCCAGTCCGTCAATTGTCTGATCTGTGGCTGATTAAAGCCAAACAGCGGCACGAAATGGCCGTCCATCATATCTACATGGACCCAGTCCGCCCCGCTTTCTTCGATTTTATTTAAATCCCGTTCTATATGAAAAAAATCCGCTGCAAGCGCTGAAATACTTACCTCTGCCATCTTTTTTGCTCCTTTTTTTCGCTTCATAACTTCAATTCAATACTATCAATCTAAAGGATTGAAGTAAACAGACGGTCTTTTTTTCTTATATTTTGCCCAGTTGTATCCTGTTTTTCACAACATTTTATGTGAATTATTGTGAAAAACATAGAATTCTTCACTTTTCGTACTTCAATATGAATTATTTTATATTTCTTTTTACTTCATTTTTACATTTATTTCTTTTTTCGTTTATTCCAGATTGGCATGTCTCTGAAACATGCTTTCTCCTGTAAGCCCGAGCTGTTCCATTAATATCATCATAATGTAATCCGAACAAATCATCAGACTTTGCTCAAACAGGCTTCCCATAGGCTGGATAGAATGTGATTTTTTCCCCTCATCAAATTTGCTGGACGCCGCTATCTGCAGAATTACATCTGCCATTTTACCTATTGCAGACTCCGGATAAATGGTAATAAGCGCAATCTTTGCACCAACCTTCTTTGCTGTTTCCGCATTTTTAACCAAAGCTCCTGTTTCACCCGAGCCACTGGTAATAAGAAGAAGATCGTCTGCTTCAATCGCCGGCGTCGTACATTCTCCTACTCTGTATGCTGTGATTCCGCTTTGCATCAGCCGCATGGCAAAACAGCTTGCAATCAGCCCGCTTCTTCCCGAACCGGCTACAAATACCCTTTTTGCTTTCTGAATTGCAGAGGCAATCGCTGTCTCCTCTTCATACGAAACCCTTTTTACTGTCTTACACAATTCCTCTAAAACTTCGCTTATTTCATGCATTTCTTTCCCCACGCCTCTCATTCTTTTTTCGTGATTTCATTCTACTCTGCACTTCAAATGGAGTAAAGTTTGCCTCCTTTTTTCTATTTTTCGTTCCCCTTTCCTGATTTTTTCTCACATCCCCTGTATTTATTTTTATATAATTTGCACAAACTTTTTTGTTTTTCAGCTTCGCAGTGAAGTGTTTTTTGTTTTTTTCACTTCATAATCTGTTTTACTTTCATGAAATAAGAAAGAATCCTGCGAAGCAGGATTCTCCGCCTGCGGCGGGTCGCATAAGCGACATGATTCCATTCCGCCGCAGTGCGATCCCCCGGAGGGGCTTTTTGCTCTATAGGAATCATAGCTTTCACACTTTAATGTGACACGGTATTTCCTATAGAGCAAAAAAACTCCCTGCACATTTCGTATATTTCAACACACAAATGCACAGGGAGTTTCCTATCTTCTGTTATCTTCTTTTATCCTCTGTAATAGTTAATCAGACAGCCCTTCAGAATGATCTCTCGCTCATCATCGGTCAGTCCGCCCAGTTTCAGGGTTACTTCCCGGTCTTTTTCACCGTTTACGTATACGGGGATCTCAGCCTTCTTCTCTTCCACTGCCTTGCGGATCTCCGGAATAAAGAGGAAGTCTCCCTTGGCAAAGGGAAGGGTTCCCTCGTCAATCAGGAAGGGCAGCATACCCCAGTTGATCAGGTTGGAGCGGTAACGCTTGGTGGCGTAGGAGTTGGCGATGTTGGCCCAGCCACCCAGTACCTTCTGGCAGGAGGCCGCCTGCTCTCTGGCGGAGCCGTCGCCCGGCTTCACCGCAAAGATGGTGCTGCCCACGCCCACATTGGTCTTGTCCACGCCCGGATACCATGCGTTCAGGTTTTTAAATACTGGTTTCAGCTCCGGCACTGCCTCTGCTGGGCAATCTCCTGCCTCGATGGCCTTCTCGGCCTTCTGAATCTCCTTTGCCAGTCCCACATAGGCCGGATCCTTCCGGGACAGGGTGAACTCCGCCAGACCCAGAGGGTTGGAACGATAGGAAGATGTCTCGCCGGACGGAATCAGCTCGTCTGTAGTGGTTACTGGATCGTGAATCTCAGATACCACCTTCAGAATCAGATGCTCCGCCAGGGCCGGCATAGCGGGCCAGTCCTTGATATTCGGGCCAAACTTGATCTCTACGCTTGGATCTGCCACGCCCTTGCTGTCAAAGACGCGGTTCTCGTAAATCTTGCCGTCAAAGAAGTAATGCGGGCTGCTGAAGTCCACGTCCATCTCGGTGGCTGCGGTCAGATAACCCTTGTTGGCTGCGGTGGCAGCGATGGAACGTGCGTCCATCAGCGCCACAGACGCAATCTGCCCGCTCTGGAGCTTGGAGCCCTCACGGTTCGGGAAGTTACGGGTGGAGTGACGAATACTGAAGCCATTGTTGGACGGGGTATCGCCTGCGCCGAAGCAGGGTCCGCAGAACGCGGTCTTCAGGACAGCGCCGGTCTCCATCAGAGTCGCCGCCGCGCCGTTCTTCACCAGTTCCATGTAAATCGGCATACTTGCCGGATATACGCTTAAGGTAAACTCATCGGGGCCGATGCTTGCGCCCTTCAGGATGTCCGCTGCCGCACAGATATTTTCAAAGCCGCCGCCTGCGCAGCCTGCGATGATGCCCTGATCCACATAGAGCTTGCCGTCGCGGATCTTGTCGGTCAGATGATAGTCTACCGCGCCGCCCAGGGATACGAGAGCTTTCTTCTCCACGTCGCGCAGGATATCCCCCAGGTTTGCCTTTACCTCTTCGATAGTATAAACGTTGCTGGGATGGAACGGCATGGCAATCATGGGCTTCACAGCGCTCAGATCCACATAAATCATACCGTCGTAGTAAGCCACCTTGCCCGGCTTCAGCTCTTTATAGGCTCCGGCTCTGCCATGAATTTCGTAGAACTCTTTGATAGTGTCGTCAGTCTTCCAGATAGAGGACAGGCAGGTGGTCTCGGTGGTCATAACGTCAATCCCGATACGGAAATCTGCGCTTAAGTTCTCTACGCCGTCTCCAACGAACTCCATAACCTTATTATTGACATAACCCTTCTCAAAGACTGCCCCGATGATGGCCAGCGCCACGTCCTGGGGGCCGACGCCCTTCTGGGGCTCTCCGGTCAGGTACACGCCCACCACGCCGGGCATATTGATGTCATAGGTCTTATTCAGAAGCTGCTTTACCAGCTCCGGACCGCCCTCGCCCATGGCCATGGTTCCGAGAGCTCCGTAACGGGTGTGGCTGTCGGATCCCAGAATCATCTTTCCGCCCTCTGCCAGCATCTCACGGGCAAACTGGTGGATAACGGCCTGATGAGGCGGTACGTAGACGCCGCCGTATTTCTTCGCGCAGGTCAGGCCAAACATGTGGTCATCCTCGTTGATGGTTCCGCCTACGGCGCACAGACTGTTGTGACAGTTGGTCAGCACATAGGGAATCGGGAACTTCTCCAGTCCTGAAGCGCGGGCTGTCTGAATGATTCCTACAAATGTGATATCGTGGGACGTAAGCTTGTCAAATTTAATCTCCAGCTTGTCCATGTTGCCTGATGTATTGTGTGACTCCAGAATTCCATAGGCAATGGTCTGCTTTCTGGCCTCTTCCTTAGAGGGCACGCTGCCAAGCTGGCTCTCCAGCACGCTCTGCGCGTCCCTGGTATCCGGTATGATCTCTGTTCCGTTCAGCAGATATGCTCCGCCTTCCAGTAATTGAACCATGTTTCTCCTCCTGCATTATACGCTTACTATTTTCTTATCATTATAAAGATAGCTTGCACAGAATGCAAGCTATCTTCTCACTTATTCTTTCTTATTCGTACCGTTTTTTGCGGATATATCCGAGCGCAGCTGCCAGTCCCGCAAGAGCCAGGAACCCACAGCTTGCGGCCAGTTCCACCGGATTCTGGTCACCGGTGGCCACGGAAGCCGTCTGTGTCTTATTGCCGGATGAGCCGGAATGGCCTGAAGATCCGGTTTTCTTCGGTTCTTCTGTCTTCTTCGTCTCCTCTGGTTTCACCGGTTCCTTGTAACTGTTTTGAAATACAGGCTCTTTTCCTTCGGTATCCAGTTCCGCCACCAGTACACCGTCATCCTTTTGGATAACCTTTATGGTACAGGTATAAACCGTATTGTCGTAGGTCACATAGTCCAGCTGCTCTTTTTCCTCGCTGATAGTGTAGGTATAGCTGCCCGGTTCTTTAAAGGTCAGCCGCTCAAAGACGATTTTGCCGTCTGCATCACTGGCTGCCCTGCGCACCACGTTTCCGCTCTCATCCTTCACCACAAAATGGAATTCTCCGGCATTCAGTTTCCGTCCATCCAGCTTCTTCGTTGCTTCCAGGATCACATCCACAGGCTTGATTTCCACCGGTTTATAACGGTTTTCGAATACCATTTTCTCTATCGTTTCCTGGCTGCCATCTTTGCTGATGCCTGTCTCCAGCTGAAGCTGTCCGGCGAAGAAGCTGACATTCACTGTCACATGATACACAGAAAGGTCATAGGTTATCCCGGAAGCTCCTTCATTTGCCTCTGTCACCTTATACCGATAGGTTCCCGGCTTTGTAAATGAAATTTCACCAAACCGAAAGCTTCCGTCTGCCGTATTTCGAACCTCAGTACCGCCTGCCGCGGGCATCGGCATGGACTGACCGGCTGTCTCCGCATTTTCCTCTGAAAGGACTGTGATCTCCGGCACATCCTCTTCCAGCCGGAACAGGAACTCCCCACCGGTCAGTTCCTTCGGCGCAAGCTCGTTTTCCTTTTCCTCATACAGGTCTTTCTGTCCGGTCAGGGCGAGTGTAACCGGAGACGCTTCTGACCCGATACTCTCCAGAACAGACAACATGGCCTCTTTTACTCCGGCTGCGCTCGTTGCTGCCTTATAATAGTCTTTCGTCCCCGTACGCTCGCCCAAGCTGCCCCTGTCATTCGCTGTGGCGTTGGGATAGTTGCTGGAAACCGCATGCAGAAACCGATTTGAATCCGAAGTTGCCTCCGTTACCTCTCCGGCATCCGCTCCGCTCTGAATCCCAATCGTATAAACCTCCGCTCCCTTGTCCTTTATGCTTTTCGCAGCCGCTACTCCTGCATTGGCAACCATCGGATCATAATTGCTGAAGCTCGACGGGCCTCCGTCTGTGAAAAAAATTACAATCTGGCGTCTGTCGGAATGCACCGTAATATATCTCTCCGCCAGCTCCAGGCCGTAATCTGCCCTCGTTGCTCCGGATGACTTTAATCCGCCTGCTCCGTCTTTGATAGCCTGCATGTCATCCGTGAGCGGCTTTACAATCTGTGAATTATTATACTTGTATTGGCCCTGTCGATACTCATCATTTCCTATTTCTTCCCTTTTATCTCCGGCAAACTTAATCAGTGCCACGCGATGCTTCTCACCGCCTTCGCCCACTGTGCCATTGATACTTTGTATTTCATCCGCCAACGCCGCTACAGCTGTCTTCAATCCATCTATTCTTTTTGTCGTGTCTTCACTGCCAAACGGATCATCCATCGAGCCGGATACATCCAGCACCAGCACAATATCCGCCGCGCCGCCCGCCGGCTCATTCATGGCAGGTGATCCCGTCTCTGCCTGCGCAGTCATCCCCGTGGGCAGCACGCCTGAAGCCAACACAAGTGTCAAAAACCATGCGCCCAGTTTCTTTAAAAGTCCTCGTTTCTTCACTTTTATCCCCTCCTGCATTCTCTAAATCCTTTTTATTATACAGGAAAATAAAGTTCTTTGTACACTAACCAAACGGCTAGTCTTTTCAGACTAGCCGCTCACTTTTATCCCTATTCGTTTTTTCTTCCGCCTCCGGGAAGATAATCGTCACCTTAAACAGATCCCCGTCCAGATAGATATTGAAGCTTCCTTTCTGAAGCTCCGTCAGGTTCCGGGCGATGGAAAGTCCTAAGCCGCTGCCTTCGGTGCTGCGGGCCACATCTCCCCGGATAAAACGCTCCGTCAGCTCGTCCGCGTTGATATTCAGTGGCTGCTCAGAGATATTTTTGATACTGAAGCGCACCATATGGCCCACCGTGGTCAGTTCCACGTAGACCCGGGTATTCGGCATAGCGTACTTGGCCGTATTGTTATACAGGTTCTCGATGACGCGCCAGAGCCTCCGGCCGTCCGCCACGATCACCACCGGCTCCTCCGGCATATCCACCACCAGCTTCAGACCTTTATTCTCAAATTTTTCACTGAATTCGCCGTTGGTCTGCTGAATCAGCTCCTGGAAATTAAGGCGGTTCAGCTCCAGCTTCACATTGCCGGAGCTGATTTTCGACGCTTCCACCAGATCGTCGGTCAGATGCTTCAGGCGCATGGCCTTATCCTCCAGAATCGCGATATAATTCTTCGCCCGATCATTCTGGATATCCTCCCGTTTCAGTAGATCCACGTAATTGATAATTGATGTCAACGGCGTCTTGATATCATGGGACACATTGGTGATCAGGTCGGATTTCAGACGCTCGTCCTTGACGCTCTTTTCCACCGCTGCAGACAGGCCGCTGCCCATCTGGTTCACTGCCTCCGCAAAAGCCAGATTATCGCCGCTGATCTGGTCGGTGGGAATCTGCTCGTTCAACTCCCCTGCGGAGATCCGTTTGATGCCGTCCAGGATCCGCTGCCGCTGAGCCGCCTGCCGGAGCAGGAAAATTCCCACACCAAGGTCAAAGAACGCCAGCAGGATAATTCCAATTTCCCCCATTATCAGGAGCACTACGTTTACCAGCAGAAAGCCTGCATAGGAAAGCATGGTCTTCGTGGTGGTCTTCCGATTCTTCATCATCTCCCCGAAAACACTGCTGATCAGGTAGAGAATACTGTTCTTCCACAGGGTATGGGCCTTGATTCTGCGTACCAGGCTGATATAACCGGTGAGAAACATTCCATTCAACACAAAGGCCACGCCCCCGCCCACCAGGGCGAATTCCGGCATCTCCAGATTCCGTACCGAGACGCCGACAGACGCCAGAACCAGGATAATCCAGGCCGGTACAATCAGAATCAACGCCGCCAGCTCCGACCGTACCCGGTCAAAGCGGTTCAACATAATCTCGCCGTCCTCGTCAGTGCTGCGTCCTGCTACCAAAGTCAGATACACCATGCTTAGCAGATACAAAATCGCTCCCAGCATCACGCCGTAGACCGCCACCCGGCTCACCGGCGCGATTTCCTCATACTGCTTCTTATACTGGGCCAGCTTATCGCTCGCCTTATATCCGGAGTCCACAGCTACCACCAGAATATAATCCCCTTCCACGGAAGGCGAATAGCTCTTCACATAACTGCTCAGCTCGCTTAAGGAAATCGGCATACCATTGGCTTCATAATTCATATCTGAGCTGTCATAAATCAGATAATCCTTATAAGAGGTACGAATGTAATTCAGCAGCCCCTTCTGGCTGGAAAATTTTTCCTTTCCAAAGCTTTTCATATTAGTGGAAATCTTTTTAGAAAAATCCTCCGGTGAAACCTGCTCCACTGATTTCGGAATGACAAAATAGCGCATATTGGTCATGCTGGGACTGAATAGCTCCAGATTCTCCGTATACGCGTAATAATCATTGTAAATGACCGGGAGTACATTTTCCAGGTCATAATAAATCTCCTGAAGCTGGGCGGTGGTCAGCTGCTTCGCCTCCGCATAAGCGGTAATGCTGTCGTAGCCCACCGGCCCATACCGCTCCTCTACGGCCTCCAGCTGCTCCACATTGCGGACAGTGCTCTGCATCATATCGAAAGGACTGCTTTCTCCGTCTGTAATGAATTCCTCCACAAAACCTTCCATATTTTCTTCGGACATCGCAGATGTGGCGGATGATTCCTCCGCATCCGTCTCGTCCGCTGTATCACCCTCAGGTACGGAGGTTATGGACGTTTCACTGTTTCCCTTATTTACGGTAGAGATCGAGGCCACCTCTGTTCCGTCCTCACCGTACAGAGACTGCTCCGTATAATTGGTGAAGCCCTTGGACAGATAGCCTACGGTACCGTCGTCATAGGTAATCTTCATCAGGGTACCGGTTTCCATGCCATCCAGAGACCAGTTCAGCAGATCCGCCAGTTCATAATACAGGCCTCCGTCCTTCACGTCGCCACTTCCGATGGTACTGTTTTCTGCGTATTGCTGAACATCTATGAGAATCCTGCCGTCGTAGACGCCATTTTTCTCAAACTTGCTCTCCCGGCTGGCAGCCCGGACGCAGCGGTAGATCTGCTCCAGAACCTCATCCTGATAATAGCCGGTGCTCTCAAAGGTCTGATCCTTTCCCACGAATCCAAAGCCGCTGCCGCCCACATAGACCGTACACACGACCACGGACAGCACCAGCACCACCGCGCAAATCTGATTCAATAGCAGCGCCGTGAGCTTCCACGGCTTCGAATATTCCCATCGCTTCATTTACAGCTTCTCCACCTTATATCCAATGCCCCACACCACCTTCAGATAGCGGGGCTCCTTCGCGTTAATCTCGATCTTTTCCCGGATGTGACGGATATGGACCGCCACCGTATTATCCGCGCCGATGGCGTCTTCATTCCAGATACTCTCATAAATCTGATTAATGGAGAACACCTTACCCTGATTCTTCACCAGAAGCAGCAAAATATTATACTCAATAGGCGTCAGCTTCACCGGCTCACCGTCCACGGTCACTTCCTTCAGATCATCGTTCATAACCAGGCCGCCGGTCTGATAGATCTTCTGATTCTCATCCATCGCATTGCCAAGCTTCGTATAGCGGCGCAGCTGTGACTTCACCCTGGCCACCAGCTCCAGCGGATTAAAGGGTTTCGTCACGTAATCGTCCGCACCGATATTCAACCCCAGAATCTTATCCGCGTCCTCCGACTTGGCCGACAGAATAATAATCGGAATACTGCTCTTCTCCCGAATCTTAAGCGTCGCCCGCAGGCCGTCCAGCTTCGGCATCATAATATCAATCAGCAGCAGCTGCACATCCTCCTGCTCCAGCATTTCCACCGCCTGCACCCCGTCGTAGGCCTTCAAAATCCGGTACCCCTCCTGGGACAGATAAATCTCTATCGCGTCCACAATCTCCCTGTCATCATCACAGACCAGGATTGTATTCTTCTTTTTGTTCATGTTCTCACCCTCATATCGTTCTTGAAACGTGAATAGACAGTAAAATGGTACTCTTACATTTTACTGTCTATCCATAGTTATAACAAGGCTTTTTTAAGTTCTCTGTTTGATAATTCTTAAGATTTTCTTGGGATTTCCCGAGCTTAAACTACCAGAAAAGAGAAAATATCCCCCTCACCGGGCGTTAGCTTATTTTCCGCAGCTTCTGACCGCGCTAGGCAGCGCCTGAAGGAGCCACTGTCTGAGGCCCTTCAGGGCCGAGTTTGGCGAGCAGGCGCGAATAAGCCGCGCGGTCAGAAGCCGGAAAATAATGCGTGCCCGGCGAGGGGGATATTTTCTCTTTTCGTCCGTTTATCTCAAATATTCCGCATACTTCTCTTCACTGGCACTGAGGAACACAATACCGATGATACCCGGGCCCGTATGCGCACCGATAGCGCATCCAACCCAGGACTTGATGATGCCACGGCAATGATACTTCTCCATCAGCATTGCGCTCACCTTCTCGCAGGTCTCCGGATCATTTCCATGCACCACGCCGATAACCTGCTTATCCAGCTCTACGCCACGCTCGCCCACAAGCTCCACGCACCGCTTCAGCGACTTATGCCGTCCGCGCACCTTCTCGATGGCCACCAGCGCGCCGTCGTCATTGACCTCAATGATCGGCTTCAGATCCAGCACGCCGCCCAGCACAGCCGAGGTTTTGCTCAACCGGCCCCCCTTATACAGATATTCCAGCGTCTCCACCGTCACAATATGCTCCATATGCTCACAGAAAAACTGCGCTGCCTCAATAATCAGATCCTTCGGCGCGCCATTTGCCTGCATCCGCAGGATTTTCTCCACTGCCAGACCAAAGCCCAGAGAGGCGCACTTGGTATCAATGATGGTCAGATCAAAATCCGGATACTCCTCCAGAAGCTCTTCCTTTGCCAGATTTGCCGCATTGAAAGTACCCGCGATACCGGTAGAGAAGCACATATACAGCACCTCGTCCCCGGCCTTGGCGTAAGGTTCAAAATTCTCCCGGAACATATACTGATTGATGTGGTAGGTCTTGATATCAGTCCCTTGCGCCTGAATCCGGTAGAAATCCTCCTGGAAAATGGTCTTGCCGTCAAAATAATCCGTTCCATCAATGGTTACCGGCGTCGGAATCACATGAAGCTTGTATTTCTCGACAATCTCCTTGGGCAGATCCGTTGCCGAATCTGTAATAATCTTAAATGCCATGTTCTTCTCCCCTGAATTTAATTTGCGGCCTATGATACCGGCCCATCATTTGGTTTACATAACTCAAATTTCATTTCCTACTCTAAGGTCTCAAGCTGCGCCAGCCACAACGCAGAGCAGGCGTCGCTGGGTATCCGCAAATCTCCCCGCGGCGATACCGCTACAGAACCCACCTTCGGGCCGTCCGGCAGACAGGACCGCTTAAACTGCTGGGCAAAATATCTGCGGTAGAATACCTTCAGCCATTTAAGCATGGTCTCCTTATCATAGACGTCCGCAAAGGCTTTCTGAGCCAGCCGGTAAATCTTCGCCGGTTCAAAGCCGAAACGTAAGATGTAATACAGATAAAAATCATGCAGCTCATAGGGACCCACCAAATCCTCTGTCTTCTGGGCAATTTCCCCGTCCTTCGGCGGCAGCAGCTCCGGGCTCACCGGCGTATCTAAGACGTCCAGCAGTACTTCGGAAAGCTTCTCATCCCCACAGGTATCTGCGTAATATCGTACCAGATGGCGCACCAGCGTCTTCGGCACCCCCGCATTGACGCCGTACATAGACATGTGGTCGCCATTGTAGGTGGCCCAACCCAGGGCCAGCTCCGACATATCGCCGGTACCAATGACCATGCCGCCCGCCTGGTTGGCCAAATTCATCAAAACCTCCGTACGCTCCCGCGCCTGGGAATTCTCGTAGGTCACGTCATGCACATCCGGATCGTGTCCGATATCCCGGAAATGGATGGTCACCGCCTCGCGGATATCCACCTCCTTCAGCGTCGCTCCAAGCTTTTCTACCATATCACAGGCATTCCGGTAAGTCCGGTCTGTGGTTCCAAAGCAGGGCATGGTCACGCCCAGAATACCGGAACGGTCCAGTCCCAGACTGTCAAAAGCCTTCACCGTAACCAGAAGCGCCAGAGTGGAATCCAGGCCGCCGGAGATACCGACCACCGCCGTCTTGCAGTGGGTATGCTCCAGCCGCTTCTTCAGGCCCATATACTGAATGGCGAAAATCTCCTCACAGCGCCGCTGTCTGTCACTGTCGCTGCCTGGCACGAAGGGCGCCGGATCCACATAACGGGACAGCTCTGTATCTTCCTTTTTCAGATGGAAGCCAACCTCCACATAGGGTCTGGAGCTATCCGTCCGGAAGGTGGTCATTCTTCTGCGCTCGCCCACCAGCCGTGCGATATCCAGCTCCGCATAAATGGTCTCACTGGTAAATCGGGCCGATTCTGCCAGAATCGTTCCATTTTCCGCAATGATATTATGACCGCCAAACACCAGATCCTGGCTGGACTCACCCTCTCCTGCATTGGCGTAGATATATCCGCATACCAGGCGGGCCGACTGTCCGCCTATGAGAGACTCCCGGTACAGATTCTTGCCTGTGGTCTCATCGCTGGCTGAGCAGTTCACGATGACCGTTGCGCCTGCCAGCGCATGACCGATGCTTGGCGGGTTCGGCACCCACACGTCCTCGCAGATCTCCGCAGCCACACTAAGTCCCGGAAGCTCCTCACAGGTGAACAGCAGCTTCGTTCCAAAATTGATATAATCGCCGTCCTCTCCCTCCTCGGGAACCCACACGTCCTCCACTTCCTGATTTCCCGGTGTGAAATGACGCAGCTCATAGAATTCCCCGTAATTAGGCAGATGCAGCTTCGGCACCAGGCCAAGCAGGTGTCCGCCGCAGAGAGCCGCCGCCACATTGTAAAGCTTGCCGTCCTTCTCCCAGGGAAGTCCCACGAAGATCAGCGCGTCCAGATCTGCCGTCTCTCTGGCGATATGGAACAACTCCTCCCGGGCGCTCTTTAACAGAAGCTCCTGTAAGAATAAATCTGAGCAGGTATAGCCGGTAATGCCAAGCTCCGGAAATACGATGATCTTCGCGCCATGCTCCGCCGCCTCTCTGGCAAGCCTAATGGTCTCCGCGCCATTTCCCTTCGTGTCCGCCACCTGAATCTTCGGCGTCACCGCCGCCGTTCTGATAAACCCGTGTTTCATAGCTTCTCCTTATTTAGCGTTTTGCTATTTTCAGAATCTCTTTTAAATCCTCAATATCAAACTTGTAGGCATGATTGCAGAAATGGCATTTCACCTCGATGGGCTTGTTGTCCTGAATCATTTCCCGGATGTCCTTGCTTCCGATGCTGACGATGGCCTTCGCCACTCGCTCCCGGCTGCAGTTGCAGTACCAGGAAGCCGGAATGGTGTCGTTAATCTCCAGGCCGAAATCACCCAGCAGATACTCCAGAAGCTGCTCCGGACTCATGCCCTGATCCAGAAGCTTCGTCACCGAATCCATGGTGGACAGCTTTGCTTCCAGCGCGTCAATGACCTTGTCGTCGGTAAAGGGCATCAGCTGAATGATGAAGCCGCCTGCCTGGCGAACCGTATTATCCTTATTTAACAACACGCCCAGTCCTACCGAGGATGGAACCTGCTCAGATGTGGCAAAGTAATAGGTCAAATCCTCCGCAATCTCGCCAGTCTGCAGTTCAACGGTTCCCACATAGGGCTCCTTCAGGCCCAGATCCTTGATCACCCGCAGGGTACCAGGCCCGACGGCGCCGGACACGTCCAGTTTTCCCTTTGCGTTCGCCGGAAGCAGCACCATGGGTTCATCTACATAGCCCTTTACTCTTGCCTTGGAATCCGCTGTCACGGTGATGCCGCCGATGACTCCGGCTCCCTTGATCTGCAGGGTCAGCAGATCCGCGTCGCCCTTCATCATGGAACCCATCATGGCGCCGGCTGTCAGCAGACGTCCCAGGGCCGCTGTAGCCACCGGACTGGTGTTGTGAATGGAGCGCGCCTGCTCCACCATTTCTCTGGATGTGATGGCAAAGGCACGAATCTGGTGATCCGCAGCCGTCGCCCTTACGATATAATCTCCCATAATTTTACTCCTCTTATTATGTCATTTTTCTGCGCCTGTACTTTTCTACGCTTTATCTGAACTTCCCATATCTCACGCTTTCCGCGCTGCGATACAGAACTTTCCCGTCGTATCCGTAACCTCTTTTCCAGTGTCTGAATCAAAGATCTGCTCCGCCTTCAGTCCCGCCTGCTGCAACAGTTCCAGCACCCGCTCCAGCGCGTAAGCCTTCTGGATATGCGTCTCTTCAAAACGGGTATACCGGTCGTCCTCATCCCGGATATAGAGGGTCAGGTCGTACTGATTCAGCTGCTCCTCCGGGTCGTAATAATTTTCCCAGATAAAGCTTCCCTCCTCCCGGTTCTCCGCGATGGTGGTCTCGCCCAGCATCTCTTTGTATTTGTAAATGGTATTCATGTCGAAGAAGAACACGCCGTCCGGATCCAGATAATTCCACACCAGCCGGAACACCTGCAGTAAATCTTCCTCTTCCGTAATATAATTCAGGGAATCGCAGACGCTGACGATGGCCCGCACCGTGCCATAAAGTTCAAACTCCCGCATATCCTGCAGAAGATACAAAATATCATGTCCCGATCCGGCGCGCTTCTCATAGGCCAGCTCCAGCATTTCCTCGGAAGCGTCCACACCGATCATGTCGTAGCCCGCGCCCGCCAGAAGCTCGGTCATGCTGCCGGTTCCGCAGCCCAGATCCAACACCAGACCGTCCGGAATTCCGTATTCTTTTAATATCTCTGTGATCCGCCGGCTCCATTTCTCATAGGGAACCTGATCCATAAACAGATCGTAAACCTCCGCAAAGCCTGTATACGCGTCCATCGCTGCTGTAACTCCTTCAATTGTCTAATTTTCCAGACTGTATGATCCGTTTTATCATAACAAATTTCCGGACAAAAAACAAGGACTGCCGGAAAATCCCGGCAGTCCCTCACAATCGTCTGATTATTTGCTGCTTAAAAACTTCTCGATATTGGCCATAGCCTCTTCTTCGTCCTCGCCGTCCGCAGAAACGGTAACGGTCTCGCCCGCGAAGAGTCCAAGGGTCATCATACCCATAATGCTCTTGGCATTTACCTTCTTGTTATCACTCTCCACATAGATCTCACTGCCGTACTGGCTCGCCACCTGCACCAGCAATGCGACCGGTCTGGCTTCAAGCCCTTCCGGAATCTGAATCGTGATTTCCTGTTTCATCATAATAATTCTCCTCCTTGTGATCCCTTAGCTCCTCTGCTATCATACTCAGCTTTCTGAGACGGTGATTCACACCGGACTTCCCTACGGGCGGCGTCAGCATCTGACCCAGCTCCTTTAAGGTCGTCTCCGGCTGCTCCAGACGGAGTACTGCTATCTCCGCCAGGTTCTCCGGCAACTCATCAAAGCCAATGGTTCTCTGAATAAATTGGATATCCTCTATCTGTTTTACCGCTGCTGAAACGGTCTTATTCAAGTTCGCAGTTTCACAGTTCACCTGTCGATTGACGGAATTGCGCATCTCCTTCAGAATCCGGACATTTTCGAACTTCATCAGGGCCACATGGGCTTCCATCACATTCAAAAGGTCCGCAATCTGCGATCCTTCCTTTACGTATAACACGTAACTGCGCTTTCGCAGCGTGATCCGCGCGTCTATCCCGAAGCTGGCCAGCATCTCCCGAAGCTCATCCGCCTTCTCTTCCCCGCTGCACACGATTTCAAAATGATAGCCCTTCTCCGGGTCGCTCAAGGAGCCGGACGCCAGAAAGGCTCCCCGTATGTAAGCCCGCCTGCAGCACTGATTCTGCACCAGCATATGCTTCACGGGCTCCAGTCCTCCGAAAGAAGTCACCTCATAGCTGAGACTTCCCCTGGGATTTCTGCTCTGCCGCGTCGACACGTTCATTTCTATATTAAATGTTTTTCTCAATAATGTAAAGTACTTTCTTGCAACGGCCAGATTCTCCGTGTGCATTTTCACGCAGGGGGACTCTCCTTCAACACTCTCCACGCGGCTGCAGAAGTTTAAAATGGCGGCCATCTCAGCCAGTCTGCAATGTCTGGCCGGCGGCACATGGGCGGAGAGCTCCTGCTTGATCTCACTGGAAAAAGACATAGATCACCTCTTCATTTCCCTAATGCGCTTTTACAACGGCATCCTTCTCAATATCGCGATGCTCGATACGCACCGCGTAGTCCGCATTGTTTCGCAGCCGTTCATAAAGCTTATTGGCCAGGGTGACAGAGCGGTGCTTGCCGCCGGTGCAGCCGATGGAAATCACCAGCTGGTTCTTGCCCTCCAGCACATAATTCGGAATCAGAAACTGAATCATGTCAATCAGCTTGTCCAGAAACCGGTGGGACACCTCGAAGCCCATAACGAAATCCTGCACCGGCTTGTCATTGCCGCTGAGCTTCCGAAGTTCTTCATAATAATAGGGATTCGGCAGGAACCGCACGTCAAATACCAGATCGGAATCCGTCGGAATGCCGTATTTAAAGCCAAAGGAAAGGACGGTAATGACCAGGTTCTTAAAGTTCTTATTCTGCACAAAGATCTTGTCCAGTTCCTGCTTCAGCTCCCTGGTCAGCAGATTGCTGGTATCAATGATATAATCCGCCTGCTTCTTCAGAAATTCCAGCCTTTTGCGCTCCTCCTGGATACCGTCTGCCACGCGGCCATTCTGCGCCAGCGGATGCGTACGCCGGGTCTCCTTGTAGCGCTTCACCAGCACCTCATCAGAGGAATCCAGGAACAGGATTTCATAGTTCACGCCTGCCACGGTCAGTTCCTCCAGAGTGGCCGCCAGCTCGTTAAAAGCTTTTCCGCTTCGGATATCAATGCCCAACGCCACCTTCGTGACCTCCGTATTGCCCGGATAAATCAGCTCAGAAAATTTCTCAATCAGAGAAATCGGCAGATTATCCACGCAGAAATAACCTGCGTCCTCCAACGCCCGAAGAGCGGTGCTTCGTCCCGCGCCTGACATTCCTGTTACAATTACAAATCTCATCTGTATCTTCTCCTGTCTGTTTCGACGCTCTTAAAAACCAAGTAGCTTTACTTCCATTTCCAGCTCCACACCGAACTGTTTCTTTACTTCTTCCTGCACATGGCGCACCAGATCCATCACATTCCGGGCCGTCGCGCCACCCCGGTTGATAACGAAGCCACAGTGCTTCTCAGACACCTGCGCGCCGCCTACGCTGTAACCACGCAGTCCCGCGTCCATGATGAGCTTTCCTGCAAAATAACCCTCAGGTCGCTTGAAGGTGCTGCCTGCGCTGGCGTATTCCAGCGGCTGCTTGGATGTTCTCGCCTCCTTCAGCTCCTGCATCCGGGCTTCAATCGCCCCTTTATCGCCTTTCTCCAGCTCCAGCAAAGCGCTCAGAGCCAGATAGCCCTTTTTTGCAATGACGCTGGTACGGTAACCCAGCTCCAGCTTGTCTTTTTTAAGCCGCAGGATTTCTCCGTCCGGCTTCATGACCACAGCCTCTTTGACCACGTCCTTCATCTCTCCGCCGTAGGCTCCGGCGTTCATGACCAGTGCTCCCCCTAAGGTTCCCGGGATACCGGAAGCGAATTCCAGTCCGGTCAGTCCTTCTTTGGCCGCCAGACGGGCCATGCGTACCAACAGGGCTCCGGCTTCTACTTCCAGCTCAGTGCCATTTACGCGAATGCCGTCCATATTGCGGAACAGTTGGATGATGACGCCCTCATATCCTTCGTCGCTCACCAGCACATTGCTGCCATTCCCCAGGATATAATAGGGGACGCCAGCTTCCACGCAGGCCTTTACCGTGTCTGCCAGCTGCGGTACCGTCTGAGGCATGCAGAAAACGGCCGCCGGGCCACCGATGCGAAAGGTGGTATGACGGCTCATGGGCTCGTCCCGCAGGACATTGGCAGCTTCATTTATATTGCAAAGGATTTCATATAATTTCTGAATCATTGTGTGTACTCCATTGGATTTGGTTGTTTCTATACTTTGTTTTAGTATATGCGAAAAAATAAATAAAAACAACCCTCGAAAAAGGAAATTTATTCCCTTTTCCGAGGATTAAAATGCACAGAAAGCCTGCATAGCAGGCTTTCGCGCGTACTATACTCGGGATTTTGGCATATAATGCCAAAACACCTCGCGGGATAGCTATCCCATTACTTTTCCATTAAAAATACTTTCTATAAATATTTTCTAAGGTACTGGCCCGTATAGGAGATCTCCTGCTCCGATACCTTCTCCGGCGTCCCTTTGGCGATAACGGTGCCGCCACGGTCGCCGCCTTCCGGTCCCATGTCAATGATGTAATCGGCCGTCTTTATCACGTCCAGATTATGCTCGATGACCACGACTGTATTGCCGCCCTCGGCCAGCCGTTTCAGAATCTCCGTCAGCTTATGGACATCGGCAAAATGCAGGCCCGTAGTCGGCTCATCCAGAATGTAGATGGTCTTGCCGGTGCTCCGTCTGGACAGCTCGGTGGCCAGCTTAATCCGCTGGGCTTCCCCTCCGGACAGGGTCGTGGAAGGCTGTCCCAGCTTGATATAGGAAAGTCCCACGTCGTTCAGAGTCTCAATTTTCCTGCGGATAGATGGCACATTTTCGAAGAAGGTCATGGCCTCTTCCACAGTCATATCCAACACATCAAAGATGCTCTTGCCCTTATACTTCACATCCAGAGTCTCCCGGTTGTACCGTTTTCCCTGGCAGACCTCGCAGGGCACGTACACGTCCGGCAGGAAATGCATCTCGATTTTGATGATTCCGTCGCCGGAGCAGGCCTCACAGCGGCCGCCTTTCACATTGAAGCTGAAACGACCCTTCTTATAGCCCTTGCTCTTGGCGTCGGCTGTGGACGCGAACAAGTCGCGGATCTGGTCGAATACGCCGGTGTAAGTGGCCGGGTTGGAACGGGGCGTCCGCCCAATAGGGGACTGGTCGATGGCAATGACCTTGTCAAGCTGCTCTAACCCTGTGATTTCCTTGTATTTACCCGGAATGGTGCGGGCCCGGTTCAGCTTCCGCGCCAGGGTCTTATAGAGAATCTCATTGACCAGAGAGCTCTTTCCGGAACCGGACACGCCGGTGACGCAGGTCATGACGCCCAGGGGGAAATCCACCTGGATATTTTTCAGGTTATTTTCCGCAGCGCCCCTGACCGTCAGCCAGCCCATGGGAGTTCTTCTGGTCTCCGGCACCGGAATCTTTAATTTTCCGCTTAAGTAAGCTCCGGTAATGGAATCCGGGCAGGCCATAATCTCCTGTGCCGTACCTGCCGCCACGACCTTGCCGCCGTGCTCGCCCGCGCCCGGGCCGATATCCACGATATAATCCGCCGCGAACATGGTATCCTCGTCATGCTCCACCACAATCAGGGTATTACCCAGATCCCGCAGACGCTTCAGGGTCGCCAGCAGCTTATCGTTGTCACGCTGATGCAGGCCGATGCTGGGCTCGTCCAGGATATAGGCCACGCCTACCAGGCCGGAGCCGATCTGAGTGGCCAGACGGATACGCTGAGCCTCGCCGCCGGACAGGCTGCCGGTGGCCCGGGCCAGGGTCAGATAATCCAGTCCCACATCAATCAGGAAGCCGATGCGGGCCTTAATCTCTTTCAGGATCTGTTCACCAATCAGCTTCTGCTGTTCTGTAAGCTGCAATTCCTTCAGAAAATCATACAGCTTCAGCACGGACATAGACGTCACTTCCGCGATATTCTTCTCCCCCACGGTCACCGCCAGAGACGTCTTCTTCAGACGCTGGCCGCCGCAGGCCTTACAGGGCGTAATCCGCATGAAGGTCTCATATTCCTGACGCATGATCTCGGAACCGGTCTCCCGGTAGCGGCGCTCCACATTTTTAATCAGGCCCTCGAAGGCCACATCATAGACGCCCTCGCCCCGCTGCCCCTTATAATAGACCTTCACCTCACGGCCATTGGTTCCATGAATCAGTATGTCCCGGATCTCCGGGGACAGCTGCTCATAAGGTATGGTCAGATCGAAGCTGTATTCTTTGGAAAGGGCTTTCAAAAGCGCATAGGTAAAGCTGGACGGGTCCGTACAGGACTGCCAGCCCATGACCGTAATCGCACCCTCCGCGATACTTAAGGACTTATCGGGAATCATTAAATCCTCGTCAAATTCCATCTTGTAGCCCAGGCCGAAGCACTCCGGGCAGGCTCCGAAGGGGTTATTAAAGGAAAAGCTTCTGGGTTCAATCTCTTCCATGCTGATGCCGCAATCCGGACAGGCATAGCTGGAGCTCAAGGTCAGCGTCTCGCCGCCGATGACATCCACCACCAGCAGACCGTCGGACAGGTTCAGCACCGTCTCGATGGAATCCGCCAGGCGGCGCTCTATGCCCTCTTTCACCACCAGTCGGTCCACCACGATCTCGATGGTATGCTTGATGTTCTTTTCCAGCTTGATTTCTTCGGACAGCTCATAGAGATTGCCGTCGATGCGAACCCGGACGAAGCCGCTTTTCTTCGCCTGCTCCAGCACCTTCACATGCTCGCCCTTGCGGCCCTTGACCACCGGGGCCAGCAGCTGGATTTTCGTCCGCTCGGGCATGGCCATGATCTGATCTACCATCTGGTCTACACTCTGTTTCTTGATCTCCTTGCCGCATTTCGGGCAATGGGGGATACCGATCCGGGCATAGAGCAGTCGGAAATAATCGTAAATCTCCGTCACGGTTCCCACAGTGGAGCGGGGGTTCCGGTTCGTAGACTTCTGGTCGATGGAAATGGCCGGAGACAGGCCGTCAATGCTCTCCACATTGGGCTTCTCCATCTGACCCAGGAACTGACGGGCATAGGATGACAGGGACTCCATGTAGCGCCGTTGTCCTTCCGCATAAATGGTGTCGAAGGCCAGGGACGATTTTCCCGAACCGCTTAGTCCCGTCAACACCACAAATTTATCTCTGGGGATGTCGATATCCAGGTTCTTTAAATTGTGCTCGTTGGCGCCTCGGATTCTGATAAATTTATCCATTGTTTTTCTCCTCATAAATGCATTGCGACGCAGGTTTTAAAGCTCATTTGCCTGCTTCTTTAATTCTATCATCTTATCACGCAGTTCTGCCGCCAGCTCGAAGTTCAGATCCGCAGCCGCCTTCTTCATCTTCTTATCGATGTCCTTGATGAGCTTCTCCAGTTCCTTCTTGCTCATGGATTCCGGATCCTTCTCGAACTGCAGCTCTTCCTTGGCAATCTCCTTGGAAATGCTGATGAGATCCCGTACGGACTTCTGAATGGTCTTCGGCGTGATGCCATGTTCCTTATTATATGCCTCCTGCAGCGCGCGTCGGCGCTCGGTCTCATCGATGGCTAGCCGCATGGAATCGGTAACGGTATCCGCGTACATGATGACATGGCCTTCAGAATTTCGTGCCGCACGACCGATGGTCTGAATCAGGGAGACCTCGGAACGCAGGAACCCTTCTTTGTCCGCGTCCAGAATCGCCACCAGAGTAATTTCCGGAATATCCAGACCCTCACGCAACAGGTTAATACCAACTAACACATCAAAGACATCCAGACGCATATCCCGGATAATCTGGGTCCGCTCCAGGGTGTCGATATCCGAATGCAGGTATTTGACCCGGATACCCAGCTCCCGCATGTAGTCGGTCAGATCCTCAGCCATGCGTTTCGTCAAGGTAGTGATCAGGATCTTGTGGCCTGCTGCCACCTCCTTATTCACCTCGCCCACCAGGTCGTCGATCTGGCCCTCCACAGGCCGGATTTCCACCTTGGGATCCAAAAGTCCCGTAGGCCGGATAATCTGCTCCGCCCGCAGCATCTCATGATCAGCCTCGTACTCGCCCGGCGTGGCGGAGACGAACATAATCTGATCAATCTTGCTCTCGAATTCCTCGAAGTTCAGCGGACGGTTGTCGAGCGCCGACGGCAGACGGAAGCCGTAATCCACCAGCGTGGTCTTCCGGGATCGATCGCCCGCGTACATGCCGCGGATCTGGGGCACGGTCTTATGGGACTCGTCTATGATAATCAGAAAATCATCCGGGAAATAATCCATCAGTGTATTGGGCGGCGTGCCCGGCGCTGCGCCGGTCAGATGTCTCGAATAGTTCTCGATACCGGAGCAGAAGCCGGTCTCCTTCAGCATCTCAATATCAAAGTTCGTCCGCTCTGCGATGCGCTGGGCCTCCAAAAGCTTGTCCTCACTCTTGAAGTAACGCACCCGCTCCTCCAGCTCCTTCTCGATATCGGCTGCCGCACGCTTAATCTGATCCATGGGTACGACGTAATGAGACGCCGGGAAAATGGCCACGTGCTCAAGCTCCCCTTTGATCTCGCCGGTCAGCACATCAATCTGGGTAATCCGGTCGATCTCGTCCCCGAAAAACTCCACCCGCACCGCCAGCTCGGACTCATTGGCCGGAATAATCTCCACCACATCACCCCGCACCCGGAAGGTACCGCGGTGAAAGTCCATGTCATTGCGGGCATACTGAATATCGATCAGCTTGTGAATCACCTCATCCCGGTCTTTCTCCATACCAGGCCGAAGAGAGATCACCATCTCCTGGTAGTCGATAGGGGAACCCAGACCGTAAATGCAGGAAACTGAAGCCACGATGATAACGTCCTTCCGCTCGGAAAGCGCTGCCGTAGCGGAATGCCGCAGCTTGTCGA
>OLRS01000339.1_pt1 | contig 55602 bp, 46 predicted proteins | sample 1673171 | NCBI WGS metagenome assembly OLRS01 (sample SAMEA3136762, study PRJEB25190) | human gut metagenome | biome: human gut; feature: human-associated habitat; material: faeces | place: Austria | collected 2013
AAACGGGGCAAACGCCGGACCACCTAATGGTTGTCCGGCGTTTGCCCAGATAAAACCAGCCAAAATAAACCTGTCCCTTTTTGGCGGATTACTCGGCGCTCTTGAGGGCACCGACCATGTCAATCTTGTTGAGGGTACGATTGGTAGCGAGGTTGACGATAAACGTAAAGCCAAAGGAAAGCACCACGGCGAGCACGTAGCTTAGCGGCTCGACCTCGACGTCAAAGTACAGCGACGGCATCTGCAGGATGTACGTAAAGCTCTCGGCCAACGCACCACCCAGTGGAACGCCCAGCGCAGCGCCGATCGCCGTGAGGATCAACGTCTCCTTGTTGACGTAATGGTGCACCTCACCGCGACGGAAGCCCAACACCTTAATGGTCGCCAGCTCGCGCTCGCGCTCGGAGATATTCGTGTTGGACAGCGTAAACACCACCACAAACGACAGGCACGCCGCCATAAAGGTCACGAGCACCACGACCGAATTGATAATCGTAAAGTTCGCCTCATAGTTTTCCCAATGCTCGGCCGTACTCGAAATCGTAAGCCAACCGTCACTCTTAAGATTCTTGCTAAACGCAATCTGGTCGGCCGACGAACCCTTGAGCAGTGCAAAGATGCCGTTAAGACGCGCGCTTCGGCCGAACGTGCGCTCATAGGTGCCCTGCGTCATGTAAAGCGTGTTGCCCAGATAGTTAAGCGAAATGTCGCTGACTTTGACCTTGGCAACATTGAGCGACGAATCCTGGACGTGAGCCGTATCGCCCGGCTGAATCCCCAGCACCAGCTGTGAACTTTTGCTCAGATACACGTCTCCGTCACGCAAAGGCAGCGGTTCTTTGGACTCATCCTCCAGACGCACGTAATCGCCCAAGTCACTCGTGCGGTCATCGGGCACCACGATCAGCTGCACAGTCTCGCTCTTGCCGCCAAATGTAAAGGTGACGTTGTCGGTCATAATCGGCAGCGTCGAAGTCACGGTCACGTTGGAATCATTGGACGCGCTGCGCCCATCCAATGCCGCGCACGTCTGTGAAAAATCGTCGGGATTGGCGACCGCCAGCAGGTCGTAGCGCGTGATATGCCCGTACTGCTTGGGCGAAAGCGCCACCGACGTATCGCGGATGCCCATACCGCAGATCACAAGCGCCGTACAGCCCGCGATACCGAAGATGGTCATAAAGGCGCGCTTTTTGTAGCGGAATAGGTTGCGTGCAGCGACCTTGTTTAAGAAGCCCATGCGGCGCCAGATAAAGCCGATATGCTCGAGCAGAATGCGCGAGCCGGCGCGCGGGGCCTTGGGACGCATGAGCGAGGCTGGGGTCTCGGCCATCTCGTGGCGGCAGGCGATAATCGTAGCGCCCACCACGCCCACGGCAAACAGCGCCACCGACACGAGCGAAGACACGATATCGTACGAAAGCAGCATCTGGGGCAGCGAGTACATGTCGTCGAACACCGTAAACAAGAACAGTGGCAGGCCCACAAAGCCGATGATGTTGCCGAGCACGCCGCCGATCAGACATGCCCACAGCGCATAGTCCACGTATTTGGACAGGATGCGCTCGCGTGAATAGCCAAGCGCCTTGTACAGGCCAATAAGCGTGCGCTCCTCCTCGACCATGCGCGTGGCGGTGGTGAGGCTGATGAGCACGGCGACGATAAAGAAGATAAACGGGAACACCGTGGCGATGGCCTCGATCGAAGAACTGTCGCTCTCGACGCTCGAGTAGCTTGCGATGTTACCGCGGTCCTGAATGTACCAAGTGCATTCACCCAGATTGGAAAGCTCGGCGCGGGCATCGGCGAATTGCTGATCGGCGGCGGCGCGGCGCTGGTCCAACTCGGCCTGAGCTTGGACGCGCTCCTCGCTGCCCTCGGCCATGCGGTTGATGCTATCCTGCTCAATCCCAAAGAGCATGGCGGCCTCGCGCTCGGCCGTATCCAAGCTTGCCGGCGTGTCGACCGTCAGCTCCTGAGCACGCGCCTTCTCACGCTCCTCACGGATTTTCTCGATATTGCCCTTGACCTCATTGATCTTTGCCGCGTAGGCATCCGAATAGGAGTTGAGACTCTTGGCTCCCTCGACGATCACGTGGACCGCGGAGTAGGAAGAAGATGTCGCGGCGTCCTCGCTCACATAGAACTTATAGTCCGCAGCCGAAGCGGCACGGAAGGCGTTGACTGTCGAGTCGGAGCTCACATCAGTGGGATCGAGGACCTCGGCCGTAATGGTGTAATCGCCCGCGGCAAACTGATCCTTGGCGCTTTGGTTCGATGAACTTGCGTCATTGGCGGCAAAACTCACCGTATCGCCGAGCTTTTTGCCCGAAGCCTTCAGGAACTTCGAAGTCACCGCAACCTCATCGGCGCTCTCGGGCAAATCGCCGCTCACCAGCACCGGCTGATCGATGTTCTCCTTGGAGAGACTCTGCACGACCACGCGCTCGCGCGTTGTGCCCACGGCGGTGTAGGCGGTCTCGGTGTAGATACCCTCGGCCGTCTCGACGCCGTCGACCTCTTGGATGGCCGCGAGATCGTCGCGCGTAAGGCCATAGGTCGACTGCACGTTAATGTCATAGACATTCTGCTGGTCAAAATAGGCGTCGACCGAATCGCGCAGGTCCTCGCAGCCCGCCTTAAGGCCGCACATCACGCTCACGCCGAGCGCGGTGATGACCACGATGGACAAAAAGCGCTTAAGACTGCCTCGGATTGTGCGGTAGATGCCGCGGCGAAAAACCGTCGGCACCATATCGTTTGAGCTTTGAGCGGTACGGTAGGTCGTAAAATCCTGCTCGCGCTCCGTATTCTGCGCGTCGTGGCGTAGGCTGTTTTGGCGATCTTGGTCCATGGGCGCTACCACTCGATCGTCTCGATAGGCACGGGATTTTGCTGGACCGTCTCGCTCTCCACGCGGCCGCTCCTAAAGCGGATCAGACGATCGGCCATGGGCGCCAGCGCGGAGTTGTGGGTGATGATGATGACCGTAATGCCCTGCTTGCGGCAAGTGTCCTGCAGCAGCTGCAAGATCTGCTTGCCGGTTTTATAGTCAAGTGCGCCCGTGGGCTCGTCGCACAAAAGCAGCTTGGGGTTCTTTGCCAGCGCGCGGGCAATGGACACGCGCTGCTGCTCGCCGCCCGAAAGCTGCGCGGGGAAGTTGGCGAGGCGCTCACCCAAGCCAACCTGGCAAAGCGTTTGCTCGGCATCGAGCGAATCGGGGCAGATTTGCGCCGCAAGCTCAACATTTTCGAGCGCCGTCAGGTTGGGGACCAGATTGTAGAACTGGAAGACAAAGCCGACATCGGCGCGGCGGTATTCCACGAGCTGAGCCTCGTTGGCGGAGCTCACGTCGCGCCCGTCCACCGTCACGGTGCCGGAGGTCGCCGTATCCATGCCGCCCAGAATGTTGAGCGCCGTGGTCTTGCCGGCACCCGAAGCACCCAGAATGATGGCGAGCTCGCCGCGCTCGACCGTAAAGCTCGCGCCGTCGAGTGCGTGAATGCGGGCGTCGCCCTCGCCGTATGCCTTGATGACGTCTTTGAATTCGATATAAGCCATCGATCGGTTCCCATCTGGTCGGATAACTCTTTAGTATTACCCATTTCGCACCGACTAAAAAGGGACGGGTTTATTTTGGCAGGTTCTATATGGGGAAACGGCAGCTATAGATGAGGCGCCGGGGAGGCAGAGAAATCATCGATGGGGTCAGGCCGACCGCCAAACACAACGCGCGCATCTCAATCTGTCAGCCAAATCATTCGAACAACTGTTCGTTTCTATGATATGATTCCGCTATCTAAGCAGGCCAATACGCAGAAAGGCGGCCAACATGGCGTTCGACTTTAAGAAGGAATGCAAGGAGCTCTACAGACCTGCAAGCAAGCCGAGTATCATAACTGTCCCGCCTATGAGCTACGTTGCCGTTCGCGGAAAGGGCGACCCAAATACCGAAGGTGGCGAGTATCAAAATGCCCTGCCGCTGCTTTACGGCATCGCCTATACCGTCAAGATGTCAAAGAAAGGCTCAAGGAGTATCGAGGGCTATTTCGACTTTGTGGTACCGCCGCTCGAGGGCTTCTGGTGGCAAGACTCCCCGAGCGGCGACATCGATTATGTACGCAAGGACGATTTCAACTTTATCTCGTGCATCCGCCTGCCCGATTTCGTCACTCAGGATGACTTTGACTGGGCGGTCGCGGAAGCCACGGCCAAAAAGAAACTGGACTTTTCTGCCGTCGAGCTGCTTAAAGTTGACGAGGGTCTCTGCGTTCAATGCATGCATACCGGACCCTACGACAGCGAGCCGGCAACCGTAGACGCCATGCATGAATATGCGACCGAGCAGGGCTATGTCCCCGACTTCTCAGATACCCGTTTACATCACGAAATCTATCTCTCCGATCCACGCAAGTGTGCGCCGGAGAAACTTAAGACCGTGGTTCGTCATCCTATCAAGCGCGCTGAATAGCGTGGGGCGCCGTCCCGCGCATCAGGTTTTAGGCCAGGCAATCAGCCGCTCCAAGGTCATCTGGCAGCTTCCTTGACGCAGGTCATCGTATCTTATAATTTTATGTCTCTAAAGCTGGAAAGCCTCTCAACGATGCGCAACTCCAGCTCTTTTTATATCAAGAGGCTTAAATGAAATACCAGAAGTCGTGGATATCCATCAACGAACAGATAGTACTATTGACAGCTAACAAGGGTCTTAAGTGCTCTGATCAAAGCGAACTCGAGCGAGCTTTGGTCGAAGTCGGCTACTACAGGCAAAGTGTTCAAGCGTTACTCCTCGTACGCGCCCTCAAGCCGCAGCAGCCACTCCTTGCGGTCAAGCCCGCCGGCATATCCGTTGAGCGATCCGTCGGCTGCCACCACGCGATGGCACGGCACGATAATCGAAATGGGATTACGCGCGACCGCAGCCCCCACAGCACGGGGAGACACAACGGGCGCCTCGTTTCCCGGTACACGATGTCGGGCGGCGACACGCTGGGCGATCTCACCATACGTAGCGACCTCACCACGCGGAATAGAAAGCAGCTCAAACCAAACCTCGCGCTGAAACGCCGTACCGATCATATGCAACGGCGGCGTAAACCGAGGCTCCTGCCCTGCAAAATAAGCATTCAGCCAAGCCCAGGAACGCTCAAGCACCGAAGAGGCCGCACCATTTGCCGGATTCGCCGACAACATGCCACCAATACCGGAAACCGCGTCGGCGCCTTCAACGTGCTCCGCATCTTCTTTGAGCAGCGTAGAGCCAAAATGCTCCTGCCCCTCAAACCAAAGCCCTGTCAAACCGCGGCCATCAGCGGCAAGCAGAATCTCGCCCAAAGGCGAAGCAAACGTCGTCGTGACCACCAGCGGCTCCTTTCAAAACTCCGCACCATGATACCGCGAATTGTGCAGACAACCTGCCTGATACGCCCGGGCAGGCTCGTAATTGTTTAAGCGAGACCGCTTTCCCCAATCAAGCGAAGATGACGCGGGGGCTCGACGCCAAAGCGGTACCTCTACCAGCTGAGCTCTAATACTTTTCCCGAGAAGTGAACGAGTAAAAACGAAGCCCCGGAGCATCCACACCTTTAGACCGCAAAACCGCAGGATTCGCACAGCAAAACCGCAGGAAATAGCGGTCATGACCCAGATGACCTTCGGCTTCAGCCGTGATGACGCTGCCAAGTTCCTGGGCGCTTACTACGAGAACAAGATCTACGAGAGCGATCCGTTCCAGCACCTGGATCAGATCGGCGTGGGCAAGCTGGTCAAGATGGCCGCACACGATGGCCGTGAGACCCGTCCCGATCTGGGCCTGGGCATCTGCGGTGAGCACGGCGGCGATCCCACGAGCGTGGAGTTCTGCCACAACGTCGGTCTGGACTACGTCAGCTGCTCTCCCTTCCGTGTGCCTATCGCACGTCTGGCTGCTGCTCAGGCTGCTATCAAAAATCCCAGAAAGTAAGATTGTTGCATGAAGATGCACTAATCGTGCAAAACATGGGAAGATAAGCGTATGATAAACCCTCCCCGGTGAAACTGAATGGTTTTGCCGGGGAGGGTTTTGGTTTTGTCAAGAATTCAATGAATTGAGGATATATAAATGACGGAGCAAGAAAGACAGGAAATTGAAAATTTGCTTAGCGAAGAATGTGCGGAAGATGATTTCATAATCGGAGGCAAGATACAGACATTAGATCAGTATCTAAAAAGATACTGGATATGGAAAAACCGAGAGATATTTGCCCCTGACTTTGATTATGAATGCAAGGAGAACATAGTAGATATTTTAAAAAGCAAAGAAGATATTAGTGATAACAGATTTGAAAAAATCGTTGATTTAAGAGACTATAGAAAAGGTCCAAAAATATCTAACCCATTGAGAAGCCTAAATGATCTCAGAGAAATGCTCGAAGGAAAATTGAATGCTGTGATAGGAGAGATAACACTTCCGAGTGGGAAGGTGGTAAAGGGATATGACTTTCTGATATGTAAATCTGAAGAATGTAGGGGAATGCTTCGTGAAAAAAAGATAACGGAGTATGATGATAAATCATGCCCATTGACCGTAAAGAACAGGAGCTTTTTTACATGGATTCTAAATGGAGGAATTCCATTTAGGAAAGAAAAATCTATTAAGGGATTTATTAGCCGTATGCAAAAGACGGGAATCATGTATGAAGAAGACCGAGTATTACATATTATGATAAATGAGGGATTGGCTTCGTTGGCGTATAATCCACAGCTTTTATTTACAAGTAATATGATGCTAAAACGTTTGGAAGAAATTTTTCCATATGAAAAAGAGAATGAAAGCATTGTGAACGGTTGTCTAGAGTTATTGTACGAAAAAGTAAAATGTTTGAATTTTAAGTATCCTCATGTATCTTCTAATAATATATGGATTTTTGAAAACATTGCGATGAGGTTAGATCAATGCGAAAGAGAAATAGTTGAGCTGAGTGAAGACCTTGATGAAAGCATTGAAAGGGAAACAATGGAAGAGAGAATAAAAGCCATGAAACGTAATGTTAAGGAACTAAGAGAAATTGAAGCTAAAAGAGGATAGGGCGTAATAAAGAGCAAAATAGAAAAGCAGTTAATAGTAGGGCCAAAGAATAAAATATGGGGCTGTTGTACATGCGACAGCCCCATATTTTCGTGTGGAAATAATATAGTTTTGCATAAACGATGATTATATCATGTCTAAAATTATATGTCAAGAAAGGAAAATCGAAATTTGTTTTTTGACAGATTATGACCTTTAATGCAATGACTGAACACTACGAAGAGATCACGGTTTGCGGAAAGCCTGCGCTGTTCACCAGCATCCGCATCAAGAGAGATACCATCCCGGATGGTCTGTACGCCTACGATGTCCGGCACGACGATGAGTGCCGGGGCATCCCTTGTGAAATCGCACCCTTTGTGATGGTCAACCACTGGGGCATCATTATCCTTGCGGAACCGCTGGACCTGCCGGACGATGGGCGGCGATATATTGACGAGGACACCGACTGGAACTACGCCCCGTTTGGAGGAACAGAGAAAAATCAAAAGCCATGTGTCACAGTGGAAGAATTTATAAAGACCTATGTGAAGCAAGAATAACAGAAAACTTGTGCCGGAAAAGTATTAAAAATGCCGTAGAGGTAAAAGAGTATCAAATTCTCTATCGTTTGAGAGAGTTGCGTCAGCAAATCGGCAACGCTAAAATGACGAACGGTATTTTTGATACAGAAAGAAAAGAGTTATGAGCATTTATGGCTATTGCAGAATTTCCACTGCAAAACAGAGTATCGACCGCCAGATCCACAACATCAAGGCAGAATACCCGACTGCCCATATCGTGCGGGAAGCCTACACCGGCACATCCATCACCCGCCCGGAATGGCTGAAGCTCTACCGGATTCTGAGAGCCGGAGATGTGGTAGTGTTCGATTCGGTGTCCCGGATGTCCAGAAATGCAGAAGAGGGGTTTGCTCTGTACGATGACCTCTACCATAAGGGCATCCGGCTGGTGTTCTTGAAAGAGCACCACATCGACACCGAGACCTACAAAAAAGCCCTGTCCGGCAGCATTGCCATGACAGGGACGAATGTAGACTTCATCTTGAAAGGCATCAACGAGTATCTGATGGCGTTGGCCAAGGAGCAGATCAAGCTGGCCTTTGAACAGTCCGAAAAAGAAGTTGCCGATTTGCACCAGCGCACCCGTGAGGGCCTTTTGACCGCCCGGCTGAACGGCAAGCAGGTTGGCCGCAAAAAGGGGGTTAGCTTTGAAACGAAGAAAGCCAGAGAAGCCAAAAAGATCATCCGCACCCATTGCAAGACCTTTGGCGGCACACTTGACGATGCCGAGTGCATGAAGCTCACAGGTCTTGCCCGGAATACCTATTATAAATATAAGCGTCAGATTCGGGAGGACGCTGAAATGAAGGATTGACTTCTATGTAGAAGAAGTGCTGCAAAAGCGGACAGAAGGAACACGGGACATTCAAAACGAGAATGCCGTGTTCCTTTTTTGTGGCTTGTGTAGGATGGACAACCATACCGTCCAGCCCAATCTGTATAATGGGGGCAGAAAAGTGATGGAATCATAAGAAAGAAGGAGAAGAGCGTATGAAAAAATTTTTGATGGTACTGTTGAGCATTGCATTTGTGCTGAATCTTGCGATTGTGATTGGGCTGATTGGCGGATATGGTTCGCCACGCCGGGCTCTTTACACCATCACAGACGAGCTGATGAACAGTGCCTATCGGTTCAAAAGAGGTTGGCAATTTAAGAATAGTCTACCTTGACTTTTTAGGAGATGGACAGGTTGTCTGTCCATCTTTTTTTGTATACTGTGGTTGTGCAAAAGAGACAAAAATTTTTTTGTAATTCCGTGAAACGACAAAACTTCACACAAAGAATTGCGGTGATAGTTGTGTTGTGTTACAATGAGCTAGAAGGAGAATGAACTGTGCGTAATAGTAGATTGGACCGTATACTCTATATCCAACAGGTACTGGTACAGGGCGGTGTGCTGAATAAACAGCAGGCGGCTGACCGCTTCGGTGTCAGTGAGAAAACCATCCAGCGCGATTTGGACACCCTGCGAAATCACTTTGCAGATAGCGAGCCGCGCCGGGAAATCTTATACAACTCCGCAAAGGGCGGCTATCTGCTGGATGACACGCTTTCACGCTTCCTCACCAGCAGCGAGATTCTGGCAGTGTGCAAGATCCTGCTGGAGAGCCGCTCCATGGTCATGGAGGAAATGTTTCCGATTCTGGACAAGCTTATTCTGGCCTGTACACCGCTGGACCGGTTGAATCAGGTCAAAGACCTCATCAGCAACGAACGCTTCCATTACGTTGAGCCGCAGCATGGCCGGAAGTTTATCGAGAGCCTGTGGGAAATCGGTACGGCAGTAGAAAATCACAATGTTATGGAGATTACCTACTGCCGCACCCACGATGGCGAGACTCGTGTGCGCACCATCGAGCCGGTGGGCATCCTGTTCAGCGAGTATTATTTCTATCTGGCGGCGTTCATCGAAGGCATCGACAAGGATAAGCATTTTCAGAACCCGCAGGACAATTCCCCGACGATTTACCGCATCGACCGCATCCAGAGCTATAAAACCCTTGACCGGCACTTTGCCCAGCGCTATACCGACCGCTTTCAGGAAGGCGAGATGCGCAAGCGCATCCAGTTCATGTACGGCGGCGAGTTGCAGACCATCCGGTTCGAGTATACCGGGCCAAGTCTGGAATCGGTGCTGGACAGATTGCCGACGGCGAAAGTCTTGCAGGTGACGGAAAAAGGCTGGATCGTAGAAGCAGAAGTGTTCGGCACGGGTATCAATATGTGGGTGAGAAGTCAGGGGGATTATGTAAAGGTACTAAGCAGCAAAAAAATATAAAAGCGAGGAGTAAAAATATGCAAGTTGAAATCAGCTACAATCCGTACAAGATGAAGACGTCAATGATGATTGACGGCATCGACGTTCTGGACGAGAAAAAAGGTGATGACTACAAGAAATTCCGCCAGATGATTGAGCGGAATACGCCGCTGCAGACTTGGATCGAGCCCATTGCCTATCTGGATTGGAAAGGCATTGTGAATGAACTGATCCCGGAAGAGCAGAACGAAGATGTTAAAATTATTTTTTCCGGCCGCGATATTGATTATCGGGACTTGCAGCGTGCTGTGAAAGTACAGAACGAGGCGAGAGAAGTCGATCCGCCGGCACAGTTCACCTTTGAGCAGAAAACAATACTGGATGACAAGGTTCTGGCACAAAATATTGACCATATCGTGAAAGAACTGAATACGGATAAGTTTCGTGCACTGGTGAAGGAACGCAATAGCGAAGAACTGCAGAAAAAGTACGAGCAATTGAACGAAAACTATATTCAGGCAAAAAATACGGAATTTGACATTGTATTTGCAGGCATTTATAGTTCTGGGAAATCTACGATCCTCAATACATTGATGCGCCATAACGTTTTGCCGACGAGTGACGCAACCTGCACCAGTAAAAACTGCCGGATTTGTCATGATGCATCTCTGGGTAAAAAAATTTCACTAACTGCATATCATGGTAAGAATCAGGTCCTTGTAAAGCGTGTGTTTTTCACAGACGAAGAATGCGCCGAATTTTTCCAAGAAATCTGTCCGATTGAAAAGGGTAAAAAGCCAAAATATGAATTTCTCGATACGATAGAGTTGGGCGCAGACCTGTCTCATCTGTATCCGAAAAGTGTGAGTGCGGACAAATTTAAAATCGTTTTGATCGACACTCCGGGTATGGACAGTTCCCAGTCCAGCAGAAATGGCGTGAACCTGCATGAACAGGTGGCATTGGACGCAATTGAGATGGACACAAAGCCGATGGTTGTTATGTGTGTCAAGGCAGATGATGCAGACAATGTCAGTATCGGTGGATTTATGCAGAAAATCACCCGTCAGTCGGAAAAAGATAAGGGCGGCTTCAATGACCGCTTCCTATTTTTAATGAACAAAAGCGATGTCCTGACGTACCGTTCGGGAGAAAAATTGAATACGAGAATTCAGGAGTTTGCAAAGTATCTGACAGACGCATCCCGATGGGGTGAAACGGACACAAAAGACTTTGAGGCGGCTGCATATTTTGTTCCCCGCATTTTCCCAGTATCGGCGTTAGTAAAATTGGCAATCCAGGATGGCGCATCTAATTACACGGATGAAGAAAAGGAAGACGACTTTAAGAGGGGAACTTACAGAGTCCTCAGAGACTTTATAGAGGATGTAAGGGATAAAATCGACAACAAATGCCTTGCACGTCATTGCGGAATCCCGGCTTATCGCAAGGAGGAGGTGGAAAAAGAATTCCAACAGGCACTCGAAACAAGAAAGTATGACTGTGCAGCAGAGCTCCAGAGCGGCATTGGCTGTGTGGAAATGGCCATTCAGGATTATATTGCCCGCTATGCCTACCCCATCAAGGTACGTGCACTACTGGAGACCTTCGAGGACATCCTGATCGATGTGGAAAGCGTAAACCAGCAATATCTGGAAAAGATGCAGGAGGCTTTGAGGCAGGCGGGGGAAAAATCTACCAAACGAAAGGGGGTTCAGGAACAAAAAGACGAACTCGAGCGAAAAAGAGCCATCGTCGAAAAGGCCGAAAGAGACATTGAAGAAAATAAGAATAAACTGGCACAGATTCGGTTTGATAGCAGCAGCCTGAATAATGCAGTTGACCGCTTTAAAATGGAAGTAAACAAGAATGAAATCGTGAGCAAATTCATGGCTAGTGCCCGGAATGACTATAAAATCAGCACAGGGCAACGCTCATCGGATGAAGTGCACCGGGAAGTTCAAGAAGAAATGAATATGATTGATGGAGTATTTAGCCGGGCACTCAGCAATACAAATGTGGTCCTGCGAAAATTGCAGGGCGAATACAAGGCTCAACTGGATCAGATTTTTGACTTCTTGACGACTACAATCAGCGATTTGAAAGCTTCTGATGCTTTTGAAGCATCCGGTTACGATTTTACCAAAACCGTTGAGTGGCGGACGAATTTCGAATATCTGGACATTGACCAGTTTACCACACAGGTGCAGAAGACGATCCAGGATAGAACGACAACAACGAAATACGTTGGAAACGCTCAAAAGGTTGATTGGGCTATGAGTTGGAATCCGTTCAAAAAATTGGGTTCGCTGTTCCTTCCTAGCACCGTTGCTGTTCCTGAACCGGTGAATGGTTATTATAAGACAGAAGCTATTGTCAAGGCTTTGAATGCGTATCAGGCGAACTTGTCTGTACAAACGAGTGAAATGACGGATGCGGCACAGACCTTCTTAATTGAGAGTAAAATTAATGTGAACACATTGACCCGACGACTCATTAATGCACTGAATAATTTTATCTTTGAAATCAAAGCGCGCGAAAAGCAGATTGAAATGTTGAGCAGAGATTTGGAAGGTTTGAATAAAAAAATAATGGCACATCGAGAGACTTGCGAATGGCTGAATGCGTTGAAAGATAGTTTGCAGGGGGTATGACAGCATGGAACAATTTCGATCGTTTGATGAAAAAGCATTTCAGGAAGCAATCCGCAACAAGTTGGATCGAAAGAATCTTATACGTTTGAAAGTCAGTGTGATCAGTGCAATCAAAGCAGACCCGACATTTTCCAGTGGCGAAGTAGAGCGTGCGTTAAGGTGGCTACGGAGCGACTGCAAAGAGGTTTTCGATGAGAAAAAAGAAGAAATCGAAAACGAAGTGGAACTTTCCAACCAGGATGCGTGGGACGAGGATTACTTCCTGTGGAAAACAATTTATTTGGAAAGAAATTTCTGCGAAGAACGCATTGACGAGCTTAGAAAGATCGGGCAAAAAGTGTATGGAAAAAAACTGCCCCGCTCAACCGAGCCCATGAGACAGAATTCAAACCAGCCGAAACCAACGCATCCTGTGCAGTTTGAGGCAGATAAGGAGGGTAAGCAGGGCAAAAACCCTCCTATGACGGCACCAGAATGGCGGTACCGACTATTGATAGCTGCAATTGCAATAGTGGTGATTCTGGTGCTGCTAACGGTGGCCATCTCCAATCCGGCACAGTAGAGCAGGATCTTTTGTGGAAAAAGCTGTGCGAAACATTAGAGAATGCCGGGGAGAACATATGCATACAGGAGGCTGCTGCAATAATCGATGGAGAAGTAGACGTCTCTAAACTAAAGAACACGCTGGATGCAGCAATACGTGAAATAGTAAGACTGAAAAAAGAACTTAAAAATACAAAAAAAGAAAAAGATGGTGTGGAGAAACAACTTGACAGGCTCCGAAATGCAGCCCCTCTAGGTGCTAGAATGCGAGCAAAGCAAGTCGGTCTGCCAAAATTAGAAAAGACCGTAAAGACGATTGGTGAACTGGCAAAGGAAAAAGGTGAAAAGTATGGCAGATGAAGCTCATGCAAAGAACCCACAGGTCATGGAAGACCTTTATGCGGCGTTCCATGCAGCAGACAATATCGTTCTGAAAAAATATGTGACCTCTCTGAGTGAGGCTCCCTGCATTGAAATGAGCGATACGCTGAAGCAGATCGAAATCGGCAGCGATGTTACCCTGTACCGTGTGGGCCGGATCGTCTATGATAAAAACGAGAATATCCAGGATAAGCTGACCACGGTTTACTCCACGATTTTTTCGCTGAAAAACTGCGGCCTCGTCATGCTGGTTCATGGAAGCCGTGATGAAGGTGAAAAACCGGGGCGGTAAGACCGAGAAGGGAACAGTCGTCCGGGGCAAGGCCGAAATCATTGAGGAGTTTCTGGGCAAAGCTGAGTGCGTGGCCGCAGTCAGCAGTATCCCTGCGGTGCGCAATGGCAAGGAGTACAAAAACCACGAGTTCGTGCAGGGCCTGGAAAAACTTATTGATACCATGCGCGGCAAGGAGTATACAGCGCTCATCCTTGCGGATGTGATGGACAACGAGAAAATTGAAGAGATGTGCGCCGAATACGAAGACCTTTATGCGCAGCTCTCGCCCTTCAAGTCGTCTTCGCAGACGCTCAGCGCCCAGCGGTCAGAATCTGAAACAAAGAGCATTGTAGAAGGCGTCACCGATACTACGAACAGCACGCTTTCAAAGGCACAGAGCCACGGAACATCTACTTCCAAAACGCATACGGATACACTGGGAGGAAGTTCAAGTTTAAACATTGGGAGCCATAATGGTCCTTTGAGTGGATCGGTTTCGGTAAATTACGGCCACTCCTATGGCCGAACCACAGGAGAAAACGAATCTACGTCTGAGACAAAATCGGAAGGAACTGCAAAGTCACTGACGAAGCAGAACTCTGTGGCGAAGGCACTCTTGGAGAGCAACGGCGAATCCCTGCAAATCAATCACGAAAACCGTGCGGTCAAGACCCTGATGGATCGTATTGATGAGCAGATCAAACGGATGCGCGGCTGTGAGGATTTTGGCATGTTTGATACCTGTGCCTACTTTGCAGCCAAGGAGTACAGCGTTGCGGTTACGGCGGCCAGTGCATTCAAATCTCTGACCCGTGGCGAAAACTCCTCGGTGGAGTCCTCGGCAGTCAACATTTGGCGGGATAAGGTGGAAGTGGATTACATCAAGGATTATCTGATGCGGTTCTACCACCCTGAATTTCTTACGGTTCTGGATGAAAAACACCAGTATTCCACTACGGCTACTATGCTCATTAGCGGCAAGGAGATGGCCTATCAAATGGCTCTGCCCAAAAAGTCCGTGGCGGGTATCCCAGTGGTAGGCTGTGCAGAGTTTGGCCGCGAGATCGTTCAGCTGAACGAAAGCAGCGGCAGCGAGATTGAACTCGGCAGCATCTACCATATGTATAAGAAAGAACAGACACCGGTGCGTCTGAATGTCCGAAATCTGACGGCGCACACCTTCATTACAGGCTCTACTGGTGCGGGCAAATCAACCACAGTCTACAAGATGCTGGATGAACTGATCCGCAGCAAAGCGTCTGATACGGGAGAAGCCGTGAAATTTATGGTGGTGGAGCCGGCAAAGGGTGAGTACAAAAATGCACTTGCAGCTAATACTCGGCTGGATGTGCATGTTTACGGCACCAACCCCAAACAGACCCGGTTGCTGCGCATCAATCCCTTCCGCTTCCCGCACGAGATCCACATCTATGAACATATGGATCGGCTGACCGAGATATTCAATGTCTGCTGGCCAATGTATGCTGCTATGCCTGCTGTTTTGAAGGCGGCCATTGAAAACGCTTACCGCAAGGCAGGTTGGGATCTGATGACCTCGGAGAACCCGTATGGCGAGGTTTACCCCTGCTTTGCAGATGTGGCCAATGAGGTGAATGCATACATCAACAGCAGTGAGTATTCGGACGATACGAAGGGTGACTACAAAGGCTCGCTGGTCACCCGCCTGACTTCACTGACCAATGGCATCAATGGTCTGATTTTTGCTTCGGATGACCTGAGTGATGAGGAATTGTTTGAGCAGAACACCATTGTGGACCTCAGCCGCGCCGGAAACCCGGATACCAAGGCGCTGATTATGGGCATCCTGATTTTGAAGTTGCAGGAATATCGTATGGCGCAGGCAAAGGGCAGCGATGCAGTGTTGCGCCATGTGACGGTGCTGGAAGAGGCTCACAACCTGCTCAAGCGCACCAGTACAGAGCAAAGCTCGGAAAGCGCCAATCTGGTGGGCAAATCAGTAGAGATGCTTGCCAACGCTATTGCGGAGATGCGCACCTATGGCGAGGGCTTCATCATTGCAGATCAGGCACCCGGTCTGCTGGACGCTTCGGTTATTCGCAATACCAATACCAAAATCATCATGCGTCTGCCGGACGAGGAAGACCGCAAGCTGGTAGGCAAGGCAGCAAACCTCAATGATGACCAGATCGCAGAGCTGGCAAAGCTGCCTCGCGGTGTGGCTGCTGTTTATCAGAGCGAATGGACCGGCCCGGTACTATGTAAAGTGGAAAAGCCTGATTTGAAACAGGAAACTTATGACGAGCCGGAACCGTTCCAGAAGCAGCAGGAAAGGAGTGTCCTGTTCAACCTGCTGGACCGTGATTTCCGTGAAAAACTGGACGAAACAGAATTTCGGGATGGATTCCGCCATGCCGTGCTGCGGTCGGGTGTGCCTACCAGCGTCAAGATCGATCTGATCGAGTATCTTACTGCTGAGGGTGATGAACAGAAATTCCGGAGCCTTGCAACGGCGGTGTATAATGCGTTCCGTGATGCAGAAAAAGCAGTGGTATATGCGGCAGACAAGCCAACGATGTCCGAAGTGCGAGAAGCAATCCTTGAGGCGTTGGAGATCCCGGAAGAAGAATATGATGTGCAGCAGATCAACGACCTTGTATATCTGCTTCTGTGGGAATATCGAGAGCTTCACCATAAGACAAATCCAGTCTGGAATGACTTTTTGGATAATGGGAGGATCATGTGATGTTTCATGGGAATAAGCCCGGAGGAATGCTGGAAAAGGCAACGGTCACCCCGGAACGGCAAAACTTGTTGCAGAAAAAGTTGGAAACTAACAAAAACAAGCTTGTGGACTATAAACCCGAAGGGAGACCGGCTAAATTGGAAGGGCTGGCACAGTTTACTGCTGAAAAGCTTGAAAAAAACAGGAGCCTTTTGTTGGACTACAAAACGCCGGAAGTTTCTGCTGCCAAGGCAAGCGGTGTCTTTTTCGGTAAGCAGCTGAAAGAAAAAATGTCTGGAGAGCTGACGGAACAGGAAGCGAAAGAGCTTCGGCCCATTTACCACGACTTTGTGAAAGCCTTTAGGGAAAATATGGACAAGCCTGATAGCGGCTGGGTGGAAAAGCTTCTGGAAAAGTATCTGCCTAGTACCCCGAAAGAGGATATCCGGCGAATGACCAAGGAGATTACAGAGACGATCCACAAAAATGATGTAGCACGCAAAGGCAGCGATAAGCTGGAAAAGATGGGTTCGGCTGTCAATGCAATCCAGAAAAGCGGGTATTTGAAAGAAATCGACCGTACACTGGAAAAAGCGAATGACAAGCTTCTGGATACTGTCATGCGCAAAAATCTGGATGTCAATAGAAACCCAAATTTGGATGGTTTTCTCGCAGAACGTTATCATGTTGAAACTTTCAATGTGAATGCTGCTGTGAAAAAGAGCCCTTGGCGCGCAAGGGTGGTAGAACCCATAGGAGCCTACGGCAAAAATTCTGTGGATGTTGTGATCTTTAATAGTGACACTAAAAAGATCGCACGGCGCTACCAGTTTAAATACGGTGCAGATGCAAAGGCAACGGAGCAGATGTGGAATAACGGGAATTACAAGTTCCAGCGCTTCCTTGCGCCGAAGGGGCAGAGCCAGGAAATTAGCAGCAAAGCGGTCGAGGTTTTGGAGTCACCAGATGGAAAGGTTCAGAGTACGGCACTGAGCAAGACTGATGCTAAAAAATTGCAGGAAAATGCTCAAAAATTGGATGCGGTGAAAAATGATCTGACCTTTGAAAAAGATGTTGCAGTAAAAGATCTTGCGCCGGTGCTTGGTAAACAGGGCGTACAGTCTTTTCTGGTTGGCGGTATTTACGGTGCTGGAAAGGAAACTCTTTCCCAGTGGAAGCAGGGTGAGACTCTGGATGTTAAAAAAATCGGAAAATCGTCTCTGGAGGGCGGTGGAGATTTTGCAGCAAAACAGACACTTGCCAGTTTCCTGAAAGTGGGGAGCGAAAAAGGTATCGTCAAAGCGATTCCCAAGGGAACTTCAATGGAGACCATCACGAATATCAGCTGTGTTGCCATTGAGGATGCAAAAATTGCAGTCAAGGTAGGCAAGGGCGAACTGACTGCAGCAGAAGGTGCAGGACAGGCAGTGGAAACAACAGCATCCACTGGCGTTGGTGTGCTTGCTGCTGGCAAAGGTGCAGTTATCGGCGGAAAGATCGGAACTGCCGGAGGTGCCGTAATTGCATCTTTTGCAGCAGGTCCGGAAGCAAGCGTGGTTGGCGCAAAAGTCGGAGCAGTCGTTGGCGAGGTTGTGGGCAGCAGCATTGGCTATCTGGTCGGCTCCGGAGCGGCAGAGAGCTTTGTCAAGGGTGCCAAGGAGATACTGAACAACATGACAGAGAGCACAGCACCGCAGGTAGCAACAGTATAAGCGAATGCCCTTGCAAGGAAGGTGGCAAAATGTTTCAGAACAAGTTTCCACAGAAAATAGAATCAGGGAGACCGGAAATCGAGCTGCCCAAAATGGAAAAGCCTGAGAAAATTGAGAACGGCACAGGCGGTCTGACTGAATGGAAGCCGAACGAGGACAGCATAAAAAAAGCGCTGGAATATTTTGTGGAAAGGAAAGTCACGAAGACGTCAACAACTGAGAAAACAATAGAAATCAAACAGCCGATTGCTATACGGATGGATATGATTCTGCCACGAAAAGGTGGGGAATGGACAGATAAGCCGGGCAATTCAGATTGGGTGCCAAATCGGGATGAAATACCGAAAGACCGACATGGTACAAACCCAGAACATAAGACATGGGACGAGATTCTGAATGAATACGGCATTGAATCTATTCCATTTGTGGACGGATATCCTGATTTCTCGGAAGTTTCGAGAGGACGAGTGAAAATCGATGATTTTACAGAAGACCGTAATGCTAATTTTGCGCAGGCAGACGAAAAATTAGCCGAGCAGCGCGGTTGCACGCCGCAGGAAGTAAAGGCTTGGCGAGAAGCTCATGGATACACATGGCATGAATGTGAGGATTGCAAGACCATGCAGAAAGTCCCGACTGAAGTGCATGGTAATGTGTCGCATTCTGGCGGTATTTCGGTATATAAATCACAGCATGCAGATACATAAGGGGGCAGAACAATGGAAAAGAAATGTCAGGATGCTGTATTTGGTACGATGACGTATAAACATGGGTGGCGGAAAAAAGAAACGCTGACGCTGTTTGAAAAAGAGTGGCCAGTTACCATTTCGGCTGCAGCGTACCGTGAGGAACCCATCACGCAGGAAGAAAAATCTAGCTATCAAAATTTTGTGGAACATACGACCAAGCTGATGAAAATTGCAGAGCAGCAACTGAAAGAATATGTTTGTGAGAATCTGGTAGAACTGAAAGAATATGATCCGAATATTGATGCTGAAAGCCTAGAGAACTATGTAACACCGAAAACTTTGTTGTTCCAGCAAGATGGTACCACCTTGCTGCTGTTGGAGTGCACTTGGGATGACGAAAATGGAATTGCAGTAAAGCTATTGCCAGAGATTGCGATTGGTGCGCAGGATTTATTTCTTTGAGGCAGTGTGATTTTTGATAATGGAATGGTTATTGTATGGTCCACTGCACTTTCAGGTTATTACAATCACGGTCGATTGCACATACAATACAAGTATCACTTCACAAAACGGAGGGTACTTGTACTATGGTGGACTACGCCGACATCGGAAAACGCATCCGTGCCTGCCGCCTTGCAAAGGGCATGACGCAGGAGCAGCTGGCCAATAAGGTCGGCGTGGTGGTCACGCATATCAGTCATATCGAAACAGGCAACTCCGTGCCCAGCCTGAAAACGCTGATCGACATTATCAACGCACTGGACTGCTCGGCGGACGAGCTGCTGTGCATCGAGATAAAAAAGGCAAAGCCGGTGTTCGACAGCTGGATGACCGAACAGCTTGCTGATTGCTCCGCCGATGAAGCAAAAATCATCAAAGAAACAGTGGTCAGCCTGAAAAAATCGCTCCGGAAGGTGTACGGAAAGTCCTCTAAATACAGATATGACTAAAATTTCAAAAAACTGAATGCCAGTTGATCGGTGTTGAGCGCCTGAAAAAAGAACCCATAAAGTAAACGAACCGCCTCGGTTTCCGTTGCAGGAAGCCGGGGCGGTTTTTCTGTGCAAAGCCATATAGAAAAATCCCAATGGAAGTTTGCCGGATGGACAATATTGGTGTCCAATCAACGCTTTATAATAAAAGCATCAAAATGATTCAATTGAATCATTCCGAACGGAAAAGGTTACGCATCCATTGAGATGGGAGGAAAAAAACATGAAAGAGCTATTTGAAATCTATGATGGCAGTGCAGAAGCTAAAAAAGCCAAAGGAAAATCCCAAAATCTGAGCGGCTTTCATCCGCTGTTTACCGCAGCTGCCCGCAGAAGCATCGCGCTGGATGCCTTAAAGATCTGGCTGCTGCTGGGGTTCATTGTGGGCGTGGCAACAGGTGTTGCAACCGGTGCCGGAGCGGTGTCAGTCTTTTTGGGGCTTCTGATCGCTGCAGTGATCTACTTCGGTTTCCGGGATGATGTCTATAAAAAAGTATACGGCCCGGAGCATGACAGAGGCCAGCTTCCTTTGCCGGAAGGAATGAGCTGGGAAGAAGCCGTAGACCGCATTCGCCGTGGATTTGCAAACCCGGACGTTGAACAGGTGACGGATACTGCGGATGCCATGACCTTTTACAGCAAAAAGCGTGGTACTTATCAACTGAAAAACACAGCCGACGGCCTGAAAATGACCATCCTGACCAAACCATCCAAAAACAGTAAGAAAGAATACCTGTACGCAGTGTTCAGCAGCGTTCTGCTGTCGCAGGTGATCGCCATCCTGTACCCTGAAAAAATTTCTGCAGAGCAGGTGGAAGAAGAAAAGGCGGCAGTCCGGAAGCTGTTCAGCGCACACAAGATGCCTCTGGTCATTGAACTGGCGATTACAGCGGCATTTGTTGCATTCGCAGCGTATGTGCTCTATACTACGCTCTATTCGGATAGTGCCCGCTCCAAATGTATCTCGGACAGCTATCTGAACCTGTTCCCGGCAGAAGCCACGGTAGGCGAGGTGCTGGACGATTTCTTTACGGACGGCAAGTGGGACAACTACGAGCAGAACGGCGTGACTTATGTCAGCTATACCGGCATCGGGCAGAATACGCAGACCGGTGAGAAAATCGAAATCAGCATTTATTTTAAGCTGAACAACGATAAAACCTTTGGCATCGACCGGATGACATGGAACGGCGATACCATGAATACCTTGGAGCAGCTTGGAGTGATCTCGGCTCTGAACGACAGCTACCGGGAATCTCACGGCCTTGCCAGCAGCAATGCGCTGGACAGTGCATTCGATGAACTGGAAAATGCACTGGATGATGCTCTTGCGGATTCATCTTCCAGCGTCAGCATGGCAGAACCTGAGAGCGAAACGGTGAGTGTTGCAGAAAGTACGGTATACGATGAACCGGAGGAGTATACACAAAATCAGACAGAGTCTGATAGCACTGGATATGAGATCCACCAAAACAGTCTGGCTGAAGATATCTATATCTCTATTGGTGATTATACAAGTGGAAATATGACAGAAGAACAAAAAGCAGAGTTCCGGAGCTACGGAGAGAATGCTTTTTATTCGGCATGGCAAGACGCAATGTATAGCGATGTATATCGGTGCTGGGGAAGATATGGCTATCTGGTTGCATGGGAACAGTTTGGCGATTATCTGGACTTTTACGAGGGCATTTTTGGAAGTGAACGCTTGAAGGATTATGATAGTATCTATAATAATGCGCCGACTGGAATGGAAACAGATGATGAGGCCGGATATTATGTAGATGAAGTTCTTGCTCTTGCAGAGAAGAATAATGCGGACATGATCTTCAACTAAGTAACGAGCAAGTGCATTAAAAATCAATAAGATTAAATCCCGCTGGATTACTGCTGCGGAGTCCAACGGGATTTTTTTGCCCCAAACGAAGGATACGGCTTACTGACAGTGGCTCATATACTGGATCAGGTCTTGCTTGTAAACCTTCCAGAGCTTTCCCATCTTGAAGGCAGGGATTTCGCCACTGTTCAGAAGACGCAGCAGCAGATTTCTGCCAACATGCGTAATTTCCATGACCTGCCGGAAGCTCAGGACATCTGGATAGTTGTCTAGCATTGAAAATCAACTCCATTCTTGTGATTTTGGTGAATTTTCGTTCTGTTTTGCACGGATCATTTTTTGTTCGCTCAAAGCCCTTGTACCCTTGTGCATAAGGGCGCACATGGAAATCTGCCGCATTGACGATCGTTCAGGATGCGACAAGGGATGATCACGTCGTTGATCTCTATTTTTTCCAAAGCCTTTGCGATTTTCTTTTTATGATGTATCTTATCGGTCAGTTCCGGCTCATCCTGCGCTTCGATGTACGCAGCGACAAGTTCCTTGGTATCGTCATCAAGGTTGCTCGTTTGTACGGCTTTCAGGGCAGTTGGGACGTTATACCACGAATGCTTGCCCAAATAATCGACGGCATACCGATATAGAAAGAGCGGAATATCATCGCTGATTTTGTCAAAATAATGAAACAGCGCATGATTTTCAAACTGGAACTTTGAAGATTTCGATTCCAACTTATCGTGTTCAAATTCTTTCAGACTGGGGCGCTTTAATTGAATTTCATATCGAACCAAATTTTTTGAGCGTTCCAAATCGTCTGGAGAAATCGGATAGCTCTCCTTTTCACAATTCAAGAGCTGCTGATGCTTGTCATAGAGTGCAAAATCGTACCACGTTTTTTCAAATTTACAGCTTCGGATCTCATTGTGCTGGTTATAGTGCAGTGCGCGACCTTTTCTGTACGGGTCAACGCTTCCTGCATAGCGAATAATTTTTACCATCAGCGAGGGATCGCATTTCACATAGAAGTCTTGTGTAATATCCAACCGGTGCATTTTCCATTTAACAGAATCCTCAATTTCAAGGAGTCCAAGCTGATCCAATTCATCCAGAAATGCCTGCTCTTGCATGGCCAAACCTTCTGGCGATAAATCTGTTAAACTTAAACGAGATGGGTCACCAGCAATCCGAGCAAGGTTCACACCAGATAACGTTATGTATCGCTTCTTAAAATCTGGATAGTCTGCCAGTGTGATGGTCAAACCGCCATCTTTTCTTTTATAAGAGTAGCCTTTTTTCGAGGAGCCATGATACGGAACCCGATAGTATTTTCCAGCGGATACCATTTTTTGAATTGCCATAAATACAGTGCGCTTCGCTTCGCAATCGGTATACGTTCCATTCACTTCAAACGTATGAATGGAAGGTGCTAAAAGTGGGAGCTTCTTTGCCATTGTCATAAAAATACCTCTTTTTGTGATTTATCAGGATGTTATGAATCAAATAGAAATTGATCGGGAGGAACAACTACTATAAAAACGCATAGCATTCTATCTGGTGATTTATGACACTGTTATCCATAGATCGAAATCTAATAGGATGATAATAAACTGCTTTTTTGGATTTCTTATAGGCCGATTTGATCAAAGGTAGTGTATTTTCAATCTCTGCCCTTCAATTTCATTGTGACAAATGGAAAAATCATTACAGATCGCAGTAAATCCAGTTTCGACATTTGGGATGGTTTTCATCCGATCAGACAGGTCTGTTTTTTTATCAAGAGCCAGCGGGCATTTTGTGTCTTGTTTTGTGAGTGGAAAGAAGGTACAATAATAGCAAGTGACGCACATCTGCGAGGTGATACCATGCTGAACATCTACTTTGGAGATATGCCGGAGGCTGTCTACAATACTTCGGTCTATTTTAACTATACCTACGAGAATGAATGGCTGACTTCGGACTTTGCCAGAGATGTCATCAAGAAGATCGACAAATCCGATGTCAAAGGCCCTCATGCAGTGGAAAATCCGGTTCTAGGGGTCATCTCGCCGGAAAAACTGTCTGGCGGCACAAAAACACTGTTGCTGATGGCAAACGACCCGAAAAAGGTATTCAATGCATCCACCTGCTACGATAAATGCGCTCCGTTCATTCTGAAACTGGCGAAAAAGAAAGATTTGACCATCAACCTGCGGCATCTCATGGATTTCGGTAAGAAAAAATTCCCGGTGGATGTGAAAGCCCTGAACACCGGTGATGTGGTGCACAGCATGGAAGAACTGATGCCGATTGCATTTCAGTTTGTGTGATAGCTAGAAATGAGTTTTTTGACGAATTGAAATGAAATTCTGAGATTGATGTTTTTCGGTTGCTATGGTAAAATAAAGAGAATAAAGCACATGACGGCTGAAAAGACTTGTTGCCATTCGGAGGAAAGAAGGCTGAAAGATGCATTTTAAACGTACAGAAATCCAAAATTTCAAGAGCATTGAAAAAATGAGCTTGAATTTTTCTTCGGGTGTTAATCTGCTGATTGGCGACAACGGCGTTGGCAAAACGACGGTATTGGAAGCATTGGCACTTTCGGTTCAGACTTACTTCAGTCGGATGAATGACATCACGAAAAAGGGAATTACCCAAAAGGATGTTCGCTTTATTTGCAGTCGCGTGGGTGATGCCTCTCAGGATAAAAAGAGTTACACTCCGACAGTCATAAAAAGTATAGTTGAACTTGGCGGGGTCGAGTATTCGAGTGAGATATCCAGAGAAGATGAAACGAATGCTACCCGTACAAAGTATCCAAGCAAGGAACTTGCGGCTGCGGGCAGAAAGCTTCTTAATTCGCAGGCGGTGGCACTTCCAGTGATTTGCTATTTCAGTACATCACGAGTTGTGGATACGCAGAAAGTATCTACGAGTTCGGTAGGAAAGAACAAGTTAAATGACCGCAGGTGCGGTTATATGGATTGCTTGAATGCGACGCTTGATCGAAAGGCCCTTACAGACTGGGCTTTTAAGATGGCAATGGCAGAATATAAAAAAGGGATGCCGATTGCTGAATATGAGGCATTCAAAAAAGCGGTTGGCACCTTTATGCAGAAGATGAATGACCTGGATGAGATTCCGCTGGTGGAGTATACGCGCGATTTTGAGGATATCACCTATACCGAAAACGGAAAAACGATGCCGGTCAACTATCTGAGCGCAGGTTATCAGTCTCTTCTGTGGATGCTGATGGAGATTTCGTTCCGTATTGCGCTACTGAACCCGGAAATGTCTGATTACAGTCAGGCTGAGGGAATCGTATTGATTGACGAAATCGATATGCACCTTCATCCGAGATGGCAATGGAAGATTCTGGACGCACTGCACAGCTCTTTCCCGAAAGTTCAGTTTATCGCAGCAACGCATTCGCCAATCATTATTTCGTCCTTTAGGGATGCAAAGCTATTGTCCATAGGGCAAAATGGCGTAGAAGAGCTCAGCGGAGCGTATGCCTACTCGATTGATGATGTTGTGGCGTACAAGCAGGGAAGCTCTGGCATTCCGCAGGAGCTTTGGCAACGAAAGAAAGAATTTGAAGACGCATTCTACCAGAGAGATAAGCAAAATTCGCAAAAGGCACTGGATGGGATGAAAGAGCTTTTTGGCGAAGATAATACAGAAGTGAAGCGCGCAGAAGCGAAAATGCGGATGAGAAAGAACTGGAACTGAAATGATCTACGTTAAAAAGAGTTCATGTCCAGAAGATATTCAGAAAGACTTTGATCTCCAAAAAGCAAAACCTGAATGGAATGACATACCAGAAGAACCCAATAAGGAACAGGCCAGAATACTGAGAGAGGAATTTTTTGACAAGCTCAATAAGGACCAACTCAGAGATGCTCTTATAAAAGAACAACACGGACTGTGCGTATATTGCATGTCCCGCATAGAGAATACAGCGGAAAGCACAGTGATAGAGCATTGGTATCCTCTGAGTAAGAGCAAGGAAAAGGCTCTCCAATACGAAAATCTGTTCGCTTCGTGCTACGGCGGCCAAAAAGAGACCGTGAAGGGAGTACATAGAATCTGCTGTTGCGATGCTAAGAAACATGATGCGTCTATTAAAGTTGACCCACGCAATGAGCGGATGATGGAAAATATTGTATACTATTCGGATGGACGGATTGATTTCTCGGAAAGCTATGCAACCGCTAAAATCCGGAATACGCTTCGTGGAGACTTGTGGTATCATCTTGGACTGAACGGCAGTGTCAAAAATGATGGAGCCATGCTGGCAGATACCACGACAGAACTCGTGAAGAAGCGGAAGGATGCGTATGAAGCGGCAGAGGATATGCTGATGGTTCTGGATGAGGATAATGAATTATCTCCGGAAAGAGTGGAAGAAATCATTGCCGATATGCAAGCTCAGGATATCTGGGACGAGTACATAGGCGTGACAATGTTTGTTCTTCGGCAGGGAACTTGATAAAATGACGTATCATCGTTATTTCAAGCACTCTGCGATTTTGGCACCCGCTCAGGCTGCGATTAAGTCTCCCCGGAAATAAAATCTGATAGGACAAAGAAGAAAAAAGCTCTTGGCTTCTGTAATGGAGGCCAAGAGCTTTTTTGCATCTTGTTTTGTAAGCAGAAAGAGGTTCCAATAATAGAAAAGAAAGCGCACATCGGTCGAATAAGGTGGTGGATTTATGAATGGTTTAAAGTTAAAAGAAGAAGTATTTATGCACAAAAAATGATCGATAAAATTGTAAAAAAGGCGAATGGAATCTCTATGAATTTTATGTTAACATCTTATTACAACACGTGATTCCTCGGAAGCGTCAGTTGTACTTGTGAACAAAGGATAGTGCTCGGTAGAGTGTCTATACCTGCAGGTATAATTATGACTGCAGTCCGAGGCTTTTTCTTTATCCGAAACGGAGAGGGTGGGTGCTATGCGAATTGTTCGGAAAATCAATAACAGTGCCGCTGTTGCTCAGGACTCCCGCGGAAAGGAACTGATCGTGATTGGTAAGGGCATCGGGTTTCCGGCGGTTCCATACGAACTGACGGATATGTCGCGGATAGACCGCACGTTTTACGATATCGACCCGCGTTATTTTGAGATGATCAGTACTCTTCCGCAGGAGATTCTTCTGGCGAGTGCCGACATTACAGAAGATGCGCAGGTCGTACTGAATACGACCCTTAACTCCAACCTGCCGCTGACACTGGCCGACCACCTGAACTTTGCGGTGGAGCGCTTTCGCAGCGGGTTGAACCTGACGATCCCCATTGCCTATGATATCCGTCATCTGTACCCCAATGAGTTTGATCTGGGCGTAAAAGCATTGGATATCCTGAAGGAATACACGGGGGTCTCACTTCCGGATTCCGAAGCGGTCAGCATTGCAATGCATTTGATCAATGCTGAAATCGAAAACAGCGAGATCCATTCCCTCGTAAAGGCGTTGGAGATTCAGGAAGGCGTGGAGTCCATTGTGGAGCGGGAAATGAATCTGAAACTGGATAAGGACAGCTACAGTTACTACCGGTTCACGATGCATATCCGCTATCTCATCCAACGGCTGATGAGCGGTACTCAGAGCGAAACGGGGAGTGGTAGCATGGTAAAGATGCTGGCTAATGATTACCCTAAAACATATATCTGTGCTAAAAAGATTGCGGCTTTCTTGCAAAAGCAGGAGAATTGGTGCTGTAATGATGAGGAGCTTCTCTATTTGATGTTGCATATCAACCGCGTCTGCCAGAAAAATACATAAACAGCTTCCGTTGCTTGGAGCGGCACTCGCCATTTGCGGGACGTGATCCGGGGACAGAGCGCATCCGACCTGAAAACGCTTGCGTTTTCAGGTGGTTTGAAGGCGCTTTGTGCCCGGATCTTTTATTACATATTGAATGAACAGCGGTGCAGGGCCCGCATCGTTTTTCAGATAAAAAATCAGGAGGATTAGCCATGAAACAGGATGCATTCTTTCAAACTATCATACATCACATCGGTGGTGAAGGCAATGTTGCACGAAAACGTTTTGACGGAGAGCACCTGTATGTCACTGTGAAAGACAGCGGTATGGCAGATCTAGAAGAACTGAACCGTTTGGATGGGGTTTCCGGTACGGAACTGAACCGGAACATTCTGTCCGTTACCATCCAGGAAGATTTTTTGGAGGATGTTACAATGACAAAAGATTTCAAACAGCTGGCGCAGAATATCATGACGTTGGCTGGAGCAAAGGAAAATGTTACTTCCGTATTTCACTGCATGACCCGTCTGCGCATGACGGTCAAGGACGTCAAGAAGGTAGACCAGAAAGCTATCAATGATCTGGACGGCGTGTTGGGCGTCACCTATCAGGGCGGTCAGCTGCAGGTCATCATCGGCAAGGATCTGCTGAAGGTTTATGAAGAGGTGCTGAAGCTTGGCTACAGCGATGGCGGCGCTGTGGACGAAAAACTGGACGGTGACCTGAAGGGCGAAAAGATTTCGGTTGGGCAGGCAGTGATTGGTTACATATCCGCTGCCGTACAGCCTATGGTTCCGGCACTGATCGGCGGCGGTATGATCAAGGTGTTCCTGCTGCTGATCTCCAAGGTTTATGCTCCCTTTGCGAACAGTTCTACTTATACGCTGCTGAGCATCGTGGGCAATGCGGTATTTTATTTCATGCCCATTCTGGTCGCTTATGGAGCGGCCAAGAAACTGGGTGCGACCCCCACGTATTCCATGGTCGTGGCCGGTGCACTGGTCGCTCCTGAATGGACGGCTATTGTAAGTGCTGGCGATCCAGTCACCATGTTTGGTATCAATGTTGCCCTGAAAGGATACGGCAGTTCGCTGCTTCCTGCGCTGCTGCTGGCAATCGTTGCGTATTATGTGGAAAAATTCCTGAACAAAGTGATCCCCGGCGTGTTCAAGCCTATCTTTGTCGGTACGTTGACAATGGCTGCCACCTATGCCGTCTCGATCCTTGCACTGGCGCCTCTGGGTCAGCTGGCAGGTACCTATGTCACCGCCGCGATCCTGTGGTTGTATAACATTGCAGGCCCCATCACGGTTGCTCTGTTTACGGCTCTGTTCCCCTACATGGTCATGACCGGTATGCACATGACTTTGGGAGCTCCCATGATCCAGCTGCTGTCGGAAACTGGTTTTGATCCCCTGTTCCGCCCCGGTATGCTGCTGTCCAACATGGCAGAAGGCGGCGCTTCTCTGGGTATCGCCATCAAGGCAAAGGACAAGGCAATCAAATCCGAAGCACTATCCGTTGCAGTGGGCTGCATCTTTGCTAGTGTGACCGAGCCGGCCATTTACGGTTTTAACCTGCCGCTGAAGAAACCTATGTGGGCTGTTTCCCTCGGCGGCGCCATCGGTGGTGTCGTGGCCGCTCTGCTGGGTGCCCATAACTACGAGTATGGCTCTTCCTCCCTGTTTGCCCTGCCGATCTTTGAGGATACCATCGTGGCTATGGTTATTGCAATCATCGTGACGATCGTAGCATCCTGTGTACTTACGATTCTCTTTGGCTTTGACGAGGAAATCTTGAAGAAACACTGATATCAAAATTTTGTTCGCCCCGGGGAGCGTATGCGTCCCGGGGCGTTGGAGGTATTATGAAACTTAAGTCCGATTTTTTGTGGGGTGGAGCACTTGCGGCTAACCAGTGCGAGGGTGCCTGGCAGGAAGACGGCAGGCTGCCTGCGTCTGCTGACTTTCTGCCGGATGCAGCCCACGGCAGATGGAATGCCATGCTGCATCCGGGAAACATTCTGGAAACGCGGTACGATTATTATCCTAGTCGGGAAGCAATTGATTTTTATCATCGATACAAAGAGGATATCCGCCTTCTTGCAGAGAGCGGGATCAAGGCGATGCGTTTGTCCATTTCATGGACGCGGATCTATCCGACCGGGGAAGAGAACGCCCCGAACGAAGATGGCCTGCGTTTTTACGAGGAGCTGTTTACGGAGTGTCGTAGGTACAGGATAGAGCCGGTGGTCACCCTGTGCCACTTTGATGTGCCGGAAGCCCTGATCCGGAAATATGGTGCCTGGGCAGACCGCAGGCTGATTGCACTGTATGAAAAATATGCTGCCACCGTGTTTGACCGCTACCGGAATCTGGTAAAATACTGGATGACCTTCAATGAGATCAACATGATCACCCACATCCCTTATCTGGGCGGTGGCCTGCTGGTGGACAAGGACGACCCGGAGTTCAACCAGATCGTGTACAATGCCGCGCATAACCAGCTGGTGGCAAGTGCCTGCGCGGTGCGGATCGGTAAAAAAATCAACCCGAATTTCCGAATTGGATGCATGATGGCGGCCGGAAGCTTTTATCCCTATTCCTGTAACCCCAATGATGTGATGGAAGCACGTATCAGTAACAACAAAAATTACATTTTTCCGGATGTCCAATTGAACGGCTGTTACTCCGGATTCGCCCGGAATTACTTTGCAAAATTGGGCATCACGCTGGACGAACAGCCGGGTGATGACGAACTTCTGGCTCAGAACACCTGCGATTTTCTGGGATTCAGTTACTATTCCTCCAGGCTGATCTCCACGGATCCGGAGCATCTGAAAAATGTGGCGGATGGCAACGCCATTACTACCCTGCGCAACCCGTATCTGCAGATCACGAAATGGGGACGTCAGATCGACCCGGTCGGCCTGCGCGTGACCATGAATGATCTGTATGATCGCTATCACAAGCCGCTGTTCATTGTGGAAAACGGTTTGGGCGTGGAGGATACTCTGGAAGTGGACGGTTCCGTCCATGACCCCTACCGGGTGGAGTATCTCGATGCTCATATTACCCAGATGAAAAAAGCCGTTCTGGAGGACGGCATTCCCTGCATGGGATATCTGGTCTGGGGCATCATCGATCTGGTCAGCGCGGGCGGCGGTGAAATGGATAAGCGGTACGGACTGGTCTATGTAAATAAACATAACGACGGCACCGGAGACCTCGCCCGCTACAAAAAAGATTCTTTTGGTTGGTATGCACAGAAGATTCGGGAAGAGTGCTATGAATAAAGCATATAAGCAGTATTTTGATCTGATATTTGGCTCCACACTACTGACTTTGGGTATCTACCTGTTTGTCACCCCCAATGGTATCAACTTTGGCGGTGTGATAGGCCTGGCTCAGATTATAGAGATTTTTCTGCGTAGGTTCATTGCAATCTGCAGTGATGCAAACCTTGTTGGTATGATCAATTTCCTCATCAATGTACCGCTGTTCCTGATAGGATACCGGGTTATGAGCCGCAGATTCTGCATCAAAACCATGCTCTCGGTAGCAGTGCAGACGTTGCTTCTCTCAGTACTTCCGCCGCTCAAAGCACCCCTTGTGGAGGATGTGCTGCTAAACAGCATCTTCGGCGCTATTCTCTGTGGTGTAGGTGTCGGTTATGCGCTGCGGGGCAGTGGGTGCTGCGGCGGCATGGACATTGCATGCATGTGTCTGGTAAAGAAATACCCAGATTTTAAAAGCGGACGGCTTTCTATTTATGTCAATGCGGTTCTCTTTTCGGTCTGCCTATTCCTTTTTGATTTGGAAACTACGATGTACTCCATCATCTTTGTGGCAATCCTGTATACGGTGGCAGATAGGTTTCACGACCAGAACATCAATGTGGCGGCCCTGATATTTACGGATGTTTCCACTGTGCAGACTGAAATCCTGCAGAAGATGGGACGCGGCGTCACCTTCTGGAACGGATACGGTGCGTACACCAACCACCCTAAGAAGATCCTTTTCTGTGCCGTGAACAAGTATGAAATCGGGGAGCTGCAGGAAATTATTCACGAGCAGGATCCCAATGCCTTCGTCACATTCTTTGTAGGTCCTCTGATCCATGGCGGATTTGAAAAAAGGCTATGAGATTGAGGGTAATCGCATAGAACGAATGAAGCGAGGAACGCCCTGTAATTTTGGCACCCGCCCAGGCTGCGATTAAGTCTCCCCGGAAATAAAATCTGATAGGACAAAGAAGATAAAAGCTCTTGGCTTCTGTAATGGAGGCCAAGAGCTTTTTGCATCTTGTTTTGTAAGCGGAAAGAGGTTACAATAATAGAAAAGAAAGCGTATATCAGTCGAATAAGGTGGTAGGCCTATGAAGTTTTTCGAAGTGGTTCCCAGTGAACTTTTCTCGCCGCTGGCTTCGCCCAACCGTATTTTATATGCGGATGCACTGGACGTACTGTACGCAGCATACCAAGAAAACTTGAAAATACGGGAAGATGTCTTGTATTCAATGCTGCGCGGCAGGCTGGAGCAGGAACTGGCGGATGCTACGTTTGAAGATGAAGACATTGACGAAGAGGAACTGAGGGATATCTCTGGCCGCGCCCGTTTTTTGATCCGCAAGCTGTGTAGTAAGGGGTGGTTTGAGAAGGAACGTGGGGATGATTTTGAAGAGTATATCACGATTCCTAATTACAGCAGCCGCTTGCTGGAATTATTCCACCAACTCCGCGATGATAGCCCGGCTCGTGGATATTCCTATGTGTTCGGAACGTTCTCTGCATTAAAGGTCGCTGACGATAGCGACAATGCTTACGAAAAAATGACGGCGCTTTACAGTGCCTACGATAACACAACGGCACTGATTAGTTTGTTGCAAATGGTCTATCATAACGTAAAGCATTACTTTCAGATGCAGATCGATATGCAGGATGTCAACCAGGTGCTGGCTGCACACTTCAATGACTTCGGACAAAAAGTTGTGGAGGCATACATCCGTCCGCTGAAAATCAAAGACTCAGTGCCGAAGTATCGTGTCCCAATTCAATCTATACTGAGACGGTGGGAAGAAGATGACGCGCTGCTGATGACGATGGCAAATGAAGCATTGCGTGATAAGCGGGGCAAGACATTGGAAGACTGCCGTGCCGATCTGCTGAGGAAAATTTTCTGGATCGAAGAACGCTATGACAATTTAGAGAAGGACTATCTTGAAGAAATTGATACGCAGGTCCGGCGCTATACCAGGGCAGCAACACAGAAAATCGAGAACCTGACGAACCGAGATCAAAGCGTGCGCGGCAATTTGAATGTTTTGCTGACGGCACTGTCCAGAAACCGCAGGGCATCTGAGCTGGTGGACCAGATACGACCGGCATTTCAATTGTATGAGCAGTCTTTTTTGTCAGAAAAAAGTCTGTGGTACCGTAAGCGTCCCGAAAAACGGACAAAAACCGCGTCGGTGCTGATACAAGATGATCAGGCACCGAATACGGAAGAACAGGTCAGAGCGGCACAGTTACTGCAATCGAAATATGGCCGGGCAGCAGTAAATGCTTACGTGCAGGGATGGCTGGGAGACGCTGACATTCGTTGCTCGGAGGAGCTCTCGCTTGAAGAGGACAAGGATTATATCATGAGTTTGCTGGCAATCCTTGGAAGCAAGGATACATCTGCCGGTTATGTGGTCCAGGAACTCGATGGCATTTTTTGCAAAAATGGCTATTCGATCCCGAAAATGCAGATCCGGAGGAAGGAGAAGAAGCCGTGAATTTTGATTTTGTTACCAATGCAACGGCAAAAGAACTGGAACAATTCAAATCTGTCTGCAATCAGCTGCTCAGCCGCACATACATTGTGCGAACCATCTACCAGCCGGGAAAAGGCAGGGTGGATAACCCAGACTATCTTTTTCTATCACGGCACTATGAGGCTGTACAGGAGTACCTGAGTCTGCTGGACTGGGATTTGCGCAGGGATGAACTGAACGGATACTTTTATGTGTTGAACACAGACGAGGCTAACCGTTGCAACCTCAATAAAAAAGAAACGGCGATTTTGCTGGCATTACGGCTGATCTACGAAGAAAATATGGAGCGTTTGGGTTTGGAGCAGGATGCCGTATGTACTGTGCGGGATGTGCTGGAAAAAGTGGTGACCGACTATCCAGTTTTTCCGGCTAAGCCGAATATGGAAGAGGTCAAACGCGCGTTTACGGTACTGGAAAACCATTCTGTGATTCAAAGACTGGAAGGAAAATTCAACCAGGGCAGCTGCAGGATCGCAATATTGCCAACCATTCTTTCTGCGGTCTCCAGCGAAAAGCTGAACTTGGTGGTGTCTGTTTTGAAAAAGGAGGAAACAGATGAAGAAGCTGAAGAAGATCCTGCTGATCAACTGGCTCTATTTCAGTAAGGAACTGATTGAAGTGGGCGACATCAATTTCCTGACCGGCAAGAACGGCGCCGGAAAGTCAACGGTCATCGATGCACTGCAGATCGTGCTGCTGGGCGAGACAAATTCCCGCAATTTCAATCAGGCAGCCAACGAAAAATCGCAGCGCACATTGGAAGGCTATCTGCGCGCCGACATGGATGATAACAGCCCGTATTCCCGCCGTGGTAAGGACTTTTCTACCTATATTGTCTGCGAATTTCAGGATGAGATGGAGGGCAGCAGCTTTGTGACGGGCGTTACCTTTGACTGCCGCAGCGATGGAAGTTACCGTGATACATTCTTTATTTACACGGGGACACTGCCGGAAAATTGCTTTATTGAGCAGGGCGAGGCAATGGAGATTTCTGCACTTCGCCGTTTTTTGAAGCAGAACTATGCACGGGCAGAATTTTACGATACCCAAAAAGAGTATCGCCGCAACATGCTTGCAAAGTGGAACGTCCACAACGAGCAGGTCTTACGGATGATGAAGAAGGCTGTTTCGTTCCGGCCAATTGTGGATATCCAAAAATTCATCACGGAAAACATCTGCGATATTCCGGATAAACCCAATATTGAGCTGATGCAGCAAAACATCCGGGATTATAAACGGCACGAATTGCTGGCGCAGCGTCAGCAGGAAAAGCTGGATGCGCTGCAGCAAATCAGCAGGCTGTATCAGGAGATGAACCAAGCCATAGACCGCTGCCAGATCCAGAAGTTTCTGGTACGGTGGGCCGAAAAAGAAGCTGCGCAGACAGAGATCGACCAGAGGGAATTGGAACGAACTGAATGCAAGGAGAACCTTGCAAATGTGAATGAGCAACGGGAGGAGCTTGAGCGGCAGATCGAACAGAAAGAAACGCGCCGCAGTGAGCTGGAGCTGGCCTACAGGCAGAGCAACGTTTTCCAGGAGGAAGAGCGTCTGCTCAACACGGAAAAGGCTCTGAGAGATGAGCAGAAAAAGCTGGAACAGGGTCTGCAAAATCTTGAAGTGGAGATCAAGCGGGAAGCACGGCATTTGCAGAGATTCTGTGGGGAGATACAAGAACTGGAACCGGAAGAACTTCTCATACCGGTGCAGGAAGCGGCGAACACGGCGCAGAAAGCATATGCTGTATTTACTGGTGACGAGAAGGGATTGTTTGCCCGGCCTGTGGAATTGTTTGAAACGGGGCAGCAGGCAGTGGCCGAATTGTCGGATGCTGTCCGCAGTGCGGCTCATAAAACAGAGGATCGTATTGCAGAGCTGAAGAAGCAAGCCGACCAGAAAAGTGCGGTGCTTGCAAATCTGCGCAGGAACATAAAAGATTATCCCCATGGACTTCTGCTGTTCAAAGACCGGCTGGAAAAGGATCTGGCGGATAAAACGGGGCATGCGGTTCCCGTTTATATTCTGGCTGATGTGCTGGAAATGGCAGATGAGCGCTGGCGTGGAGCGGTAGAAGGCTACCTAAATAACCAGAAATATTATCTGCTGGTGGAGCCGGGATGTTATCAGGATGCACTTAACATTTACGACCGGCTGAAGCAGGAAGCAGAGTACCGTGCGTTTGGTCTGGTAGATATCGGAAAACTGCGGGAAAAAGAAACACTTCGACCGCTGCCCGGCAGTCTGGCAGAAAAAGTGGAGACAGAAAACAAGCTGGCACGCAGCTATGTGGACTATCTTCTGGGTCGGGTGATATGCTGCGACACGGCAGAACAGTTGCGCTGCTATAAGACGGCAATTACGGCAGAGGGAATGCTGTATCAGGGCTATGTGGCCCGCGCACTTCGGAAGGGCTGGATGGAAGACGCCTTCATCGGGCGGCGTGCGGTGCAGCTCCGCATCGACCATCTGGAAAAGGAACTGGCCTGTCTGCAGGAAGAGCTGCGGCATTGGCAGCCGCTCCAGAAGCAGCTGACCGGCCTGCAGGAGCCGCTTTTTACCCAAAGATTCGTCCGAATCGATGTGGCGCAAAAGCAGGAGGACTACCAGCGCGTCCAGATGATCATCAAGGAAATCGCAGAAGTCAAAAATCAGCTTTCCCAGCTGAATCTGTTCTGGTTGGATGAGCAGCGGCGCATCATTGAACAGTTGAAAGAAGAGATCCTTGCATTCAATAAGGAAAAAGATGCGAAAAATGTGCAAAAAGGGAAGTTGGAAGGCCGCATCCATCAGCTGGAATATGAGATCTTGCCGGAAAAATACCAACAGTATGAGGCCATCGAAGATGTTTTGAACGAGGGGTTCACGAAGGAATACCGAGAAACCATCGGCGTTCCCCGCTATCGGCAGGAGCTTGTCCGCTTGAAAAAGGCAGATGTCATCCGCAAGAACTTCGGCGACAGTTTGGCGCAGAGCAAAAAGGCGATGGACGGGGCTCAGAAGAAACTGTTTGCAGCACGCAGAGAATATGCAGAACGGTTCAAACCCTGTGCATTCCAGATCGAGGTGATGGATAACACAGAATACGAGGAAGAACGGCGTACTCTGCAGGAAAGCGAGCTGCCCCGATACAAAGAAAAGATCCGGGCGGCACGGGAAAGCGCAATGGAGCAATTCCAGAACGATTTCCTTGCCAAACTGAAATCCAGCATCGACCAGGTGCAAGACCAGGTGCACAATCTGAACAAGGCCCTGCGCCAGGCACAATTTGGCACAGACAAGTACCAATTCCGCGTAGGGCCAAACCCGGATTATCTGGATTACTATAACATGATCACGGCAGATGAACTGATGGAAGGCGAATCCGGTCTATTCGCACTGCCCTTTCAGCAAAAATACGGCCCATTGATCGAAAAACTGTTCAGCCAGATCACAATGGCAGACGATACGCAGCTCAATGCCCGCAAACAGAGCGAACTGCAGGAGAATATCGTCCGCTATACAGACTTCCGGACGTATCTGAAGTTTGATTTGGAAACGACCGATCAGAACGGTTCCAAGCAGCTGCTTTCTCAAACACTGAATATGAAGTCCGGTGGCGAAACACAAACGCCATTCTATATTGCGGTGCTGGCCTCGTTTGCCCAGCTGTACCGCGTCAACGACGCTACCCGTTTTGGTAATACGGTGCGTCTGGTGGTGTTCGATGAAGCTTTCAATAAAATGGATAGTGACCGGATCACGGAGAGTGTACTCCTTCTCCGAAAGATGGGGCTGCAGGCGATCATCTGTACGCCGCCGGATAAGGTCTCGGACATTATGCCCATTGCAGACCGTACGTTATTAGTGGACAAATCCGGATACCGGATGCATATCATTCCATTTGGAAAGGAGATGCAGAATGAAGGAAGCACAGGTGATCCTGAATCGTCTGCTGGATAAGTTTGAAAATAGTAAGCATCTTTCTGAACCCAACACATCCAGACGTCGGGTAATGCTGCGCATTGATAAAAGGGAGTTGCCGGAGTATCAATACGAAGATGCGGTGGTTCGGGACGCTTACAATATTGCAGCGCGGGAGCTGGAGCAGCAGGCTTTGGTGCGTCTGGAATGGGCGAGAAAGCAGAGCGTTCTCTCCTGCATTGTGCTGGATCTGGAACGGGTCGCACAGTGCTATGAATGCGCCGACAGAGTGCATCCGCAAAAAAAGGCAGAAGAGGTTGCAAACATCATCATGCAGAAGCTGGCAGACAATCCCGTTCCATGGATCGCGGCATGGAGGGATGCTGTATGTGCTCAGGTGCGGAACAGCATGAAAGTGCCGACGTATTGCAGAGAAAACGACGGTCTGCTGCAGGAGCTTTTGCTCACGTTTCAACGGTATGCGGAGCTGTCCGGCAGTGTGACGATGCGTGCATTCAGCAGCCAGTGTTTTCACGATACCAAGTATTTTGAGCGAAATGTACGGGAGCTGTTTCTTACCATTGCACGAAAATACAATACCCAACTGGCGGCGGCCTGTACAGAAGCGAAACTTGGTGAGCGGGATCAGCTTGCATTTCTGGGAATCTATGCCCGCCCGGAGCTTTACGAACTCTCGGGCGATTGCGCGATCTGCTTGAAGAAAGGAGAACTACGGCTCAGCGTAGCAGAACCTTATGGATTGGCTTTGCCCAGTACACTTGTGTCAGAGATTGTGGACATTGAACTGAAAAACATCTGCTGCATTACCTTTATCGAAAATAAAACGAACTATGATGAATATTTGCTGGCAGAAAAACAGCCGCAAGAACTTGTTGTTTATCACGGCGGCTTTCTGAGCCCGCGGAAGAAAAAACTTTTTGAAAAACTGGCTGCTGCGGCAGGGGAAACCATGCAAATTCGATTCTGGGCAGATATTGATCTGGGCGGTTTTTGTATGTTTGAAAACCTGCAAACGGTGTTCCCACAGCTTGAACCCATGCGTATGGAAGGGCGCTTTGTGGAACAGTACCACAAAAATGGCCTGAAGCGGCCCGAGCAGTATCTGAAGAAGCTGAAGGAAGAGCGGAATGCGGGAAGACATACGCTGTTTGTTGATGCAATTGATAAGATTTTGCAATATGGGGTCACAATCGAACAAGAAACATTTCTGGAGTAGAATTCGTGCGAAGATAAAAACGCTTGTTGCCCCATAAAAACGTACTATTATTCTTTCCAACGCTCTGTAATTTTGGCACCCGCCCAGGCTGCGATTAAGTCTCCCCGGAAATAAAATCTGATAGGACAAAGAAGATAAAAGCTCTTGGCTTCTGTAATGGAGGCCAAGAGCTTTTTGCATCTTGTTTTGTAAGCGGAAAGAGGGTACAATGATAGCAGAAGTACGCACATCGATGAGGTGATAAGATGCTGAACATTTTTTACGGTGATATGAAGGAAGCGGTGTACAATACAGCTTCCTATTTCAAATATGATTACGAGGAAGGCTGGATCGTTGACCCGATGGTCAAGGAAATGATTCAGGATGTAGATAGATCCACTGTGATTGACAGTGGTATCATTGACAGCCCGGTCTTGGGTAAAATTCCACCGATTGGTTTGTCTGGTGGCGTAAAGACACTGATTTTGGTAAAGTTTGAGCCGGAGAAAGTGTTCAATGTATCGACTTGTGGTAACAACTGTGCAAAGTGGCTGCTCAAAATTGCAGAGCAGGAGGATCGCACGGTGAATTTGCGTCACCTGATGGATTTTGGCAAAAAGCCATTTACAATAAAAGTGCTGAATACGAATCAAATCGTTCACAGTATGGAAGAGCTGATTTTGGCCGCAGGTGAGTTTGTGTAAAGGGGCTGACAGAAATGAAAGGCATTCATAAAGTGGTCGTTGGCACAAAGTACCTGAAATATGAATTTGAACTGCGGCGCAACTTAACCATCATTCGCGGGGATAGCGCAACGGGTAAAACGACTCTCGTAGATATGATTCGTACACATATGAACGATGGAGAGAGTGGACCGGTCACTCTAAATTGTGATAAAAGTTGCTACGTGGTAGAAGGAAATCTTTGGAAGGGACAACTTGACAATATTCAGGACAGCATTGTTTTTATCGATGAAGGAAACGAGTTTGTCAAGACCAAAGATTTTGCACGTGCGATTCAGCAGACCGACAACTATTATGTCATCGTGACCAGAGAGGGTTTGCCGGCCTTGCCATACAGTGTGGAAGAAGTGTATGGAATCCGAACCTCTGGAAAGTATGGCTCGCTGAAACAGAGCTATCATTCGTTCTATCGAATTTACCCGGATAGTACGACTGAGAATATTAAGCTGGAGAAGATCTTGACTGAGGACAGCAATTCGGGTTATCAATTCTTTGATGCGGTCTGCGCAGAGCATCAAATGCAGTGTGACACTGCAAACGGAAAGTCAAATGTGTTTTCCTATTTGAAAGCTCATAGGGATGAAAAAATCTTGGTAATTGCAGATGGCGCTGCCTTTGGCCCGGAAATGGATAGAGTGTTGCAGTTGGTGCAGACAAGAGAGAATCTGGCACTCTATTTGCCGGAATCTTTTGAGTGGTTAGTGCTTTCTTCTGGAATTCTGAAAGATACAGAGATTGCACAGATCTTGCAGACACCGTCTGACTACATCGATGGCAAAGACTATTTCAGCTGGGAACGTTACTTTACTGCACTTCTGACAGAGAAAACGGCTGGAACTTATCTGAATTATACTAAGAAAACGCTAAATGAGGCCTATTTGAGTGATGGCGCAAAGAATGCAATTTTAAGTCAGATGGCAAAAGTAAAGTTGAAGTAAAGCATTATTGAGTGAAAAGATAGTCGGGTTTGGAGAGGAGAATATAAAAATGCCGGAGCAAAGAACAGATAAAAAGAGATGCTTTATAATAACACCTATCGGTAATGATAATGATTCGATTCGTCGTCACATTGATGGAATCATAGATGCGGCTATAAAACCGGCATTGGAGCCGGATTATGAGGTTGTGGCAGCTCATAAAATCACAGAGACAGGAACAATAACAAAGCAAATCATAAAGGAAATCTATCAAGATGAGCTTGCTATTGCTAATTTAACGGGAAACAATCCGAATGTAATGTATGAATTGGCAGTTCGGTACTGTTTGGGAAAACCTGTACTTACGATTGCAGAAAAGGGAACGAGTCTTCCATTTGATGTCATGCCGGAACGGACGATTTTCTATATCAATGATCCCCAAGGAAGTTTGGACTTGAAAGAGGCTATAAAAAGCTATGTATTAAATATTGATTTGACTAGAGTAGAGAGTCCGATTCATGCAATACTTAAAGAAATTGATGCAGATGCAGAGGCGCTTTCACTTGTAAAATCTTCTCTTAAAGAGGCAACGGCACAAGACTCGACAAGTGAGATTTTAATGCATATACTTAACAAACTAGATCGATTGGAAAAAATAACCGAGCGTTCTCAAGTAGAAAAAGGAGAAAGTGAAAGGTGTTCTCGATATGCATGCGAAATTATAATGGAAAATTTCGACCCTAAAATAGTTGAGGAAGAAAAGAGAACTTCTTTAGCGGAAAAGTTGATTCATTCACCATTCCCGTTGTGGTTGCGAGAATATTCTTTTTCACCAAATTTAATTGAAGCTGCTTTTGAAGGATCAAGTCAAATATCCTCGGATTCGTTTAAAGAGTGGTTGAAAATAGTCGTAGAGACAAGTGGTTTGGGTGAGATTAGAGACGTGAGAATTAGAAGAATGCGAAGTAGCTAATATGATGATATATGAAGACATGGATTGTTAAAAGGAGAAAGCTGTGTCAATTACAGAAATTAAAGTTGATTCGATACAAAATATAAAACAGTTGATAATAGAAACTCAGAAAGACGATACAATTGGAAGATATCGCTCTCCAGCATTGTTTCGTGGCCTACCCAATAGTACATATACTTTACAAACTAGCCTTTATCGGAATTGCAAAGAAAAATCTATCGAATTAGAAACGAGTATTCTTCGAAATTTTTATAAATATGCGCTTCCGACAGCGAATCATGATTCTTGTTGGGAAAGAATGGTTGTTGGACAACATCATGGTCTGCCGACTCGTTTGATGGATTGGAGCTACTCGCCATTGATTGCATTGCATTTTGCAACAAGTGGGGAGGATTTTACTGCAATGGAAGCACATGATGCAGTTGTATGGAAGATAGATATTGACGAGTTGAATGAATTATTGCCGGAAAATTATAAAGAGTTGCTAGACAAGGAACATGCAAAGCTTTTTACAACGGAAATGTTGGAAACGGTTGCAAAAAATACAAGTGAGTACGATGATGCAATGAAGTCTGACAGTATGGTTCTTTTGGAACCTTTTTCAAGTGACCAAAGAATCATCAATCAATACTCCTATTTTTCAATTCTTCCTAGAGAAATCGTGAATTTGGAAGATTTTTTTGAAAAGAATACATGCAATACGGTAAAGTATATACTAGATAAGTCTATTAAATGGCACATTAGGGATATGCTTGATCAGTGCAATATAAATGAGAGAACAGTGTATCCGGGTCTTGATGGAATAGCAATGTGGCTAAAGCGACACTACTATGTACGATGATACGAAGCCATAGAAACGAATATAAGTCGGTATATGTGATTCCAGAACGCTCTGTAATTTTGGCACCCGCCCAGGCTGCTATCAAGAACCCCCGCAAGTAATCGCGTGAGGGCTTGAGAAAGCACGAATAAAGCATAATGAACCGCCCCGGTTTCCACAGCAGGAAGCCGGGGCGGTTTTTGCATTGCGGCATCCACCCGTGCGGGCGTTTATTTGCAAACTGTTCAAAATTACCACAAAGAATTGCCACGATTATCTGGCATAATAAGGGTGCACTCAGGGAGAACGGAACGGACATCCCCCATAACCTCCGAAAGGTTCTCCCCGCAAATGCCCATGCAGGCACATTTCCCTGCGGGTGCAGCCGCAGCAGCGGTGCACAGCAGGCCCATAAAAACTGTCTCCCGTTTCTATGCGAGGCAATAGCCAGAACGGCGGACAGACTACCAAATCCCTCCTGATCAAGCCGCAATGTTCAGGGGTTCCTAATACAGCAGGCAGTGTCGCTTTCCTCCTCCTTTCCACGACACTGCCTGCTTTTTGTTTGTATATTTATATCGACAAAACGAAAATACCGGAGCATCTGCAGATGCTCCGGTATTTTATATTGCTTGGTCGTTTTGATCTGTTACTGCCCGGCGGGGAACTCCTTCTCCCGCTCTTCCTTCAAAATGGCGGTGGCGCGCTGCATGGTGGCAGCGGCGCGGCGCAGTTCTTCATCCCCAAGCTCGGCGCGCATCCGGCGGTAGCAGCGCTGCAAAAGCGCCTGCTCCTCTGCCATCAGCTCCACCGCCTTGCTGGAAAGCTCCACATAGGTGCGCCCGGCCTCGCGGTCGGTCTTCCATGCCACAAAGCCGCTGTCCTGCAGCTTCTCGATGCCCTTGGAAAGCTCGGTCATCCGCACTCCCATAGCGGCGGCAAGGTCGGCAAGATAGAGTTTTTCGCCGGGGTGTGTCTCCTGCTCTAGCTTGATATAATACAGGATGAGATAATCTGCCCGCTGGATGGTGCTGAACACCTTATCCACGTTGAGCTCGTGGAGGAAGAACCATTCCCCCTGATGCTGCTGCATTTCTTCCATGCCGATGCCCTCCCTTTATGCCCGCTGGCTGCGCGGGATATAATCGTGGGTGCCGCCAAGGCTCTTGTAGGCCGGGCGGATGATCTTGTTGGCGCTGAGCAGCTCCTCGATGCGGTGGGCGCTCCAGCCCATGATGCGTGCCACAGCAAACAGCGGGGTGTACAGCTCCATGGGAATGCCCAGCATCTCGTACACAAAGCCGCTGTAAAAGTCCACGTTGGGGCTGACGCCCTTGAAGATCTTGCGCTCCTGCGCAATGAGCTGCGGTGCCATGCGCTCGATGCGGGTATAGAGGGAAAGATCCTTATCCCGTCCCTTCTCGTGTGCAAGCTGCTCCACATAGCCCTTGAACACCACCTCGCGCGGGTCGCTCAGGGAGTAGACGGCGTGCCCCATGCCGTAGATCAGCCCCTTGCGGTCAAAGGCTTCGCCATGGAGCAGCTTTTTCAGGTAGGCTTCCAGCTCCTCGTCGTCCTCGATGTCGTGGAGGTTGTCCCGGATGTTCTGCATCATATGCATGACCATCAGGTTGGCACCGCCGTGGCGCGGGCCCTTGAGGGAGCACAGCGCCGCCGCCATGGCCGAGTAGGTGTCGGTGCCGGAGGAGGTGACCACGCGGGTGGTAAAGGTGGAGTTGTTGCCGCCGCCGTGCTCGGCGTGCAGCAGCAGCGCCACGTCCAGCACGCGGGCTTCCAGCGGGGTGTACTGCATATCCGGGCGCAGCATCCGCAAAAAGTTCTCTGCAGTGGAAAGGCTGGGGTCCGGGCGGTGGATATACATACTGGCGTCTTTTTCGTAGTGGTTATAGGCGTGGTAGCTGTACACCGCCAGCATGGGAAAGATGCCCGCCAGCTGGATGCTCTGGCGCAGCACGTTGGCGGTGTCCAAGTCCGCCGCCTTGGGGTCGTAGGACGCCAGCGTCAGCACGCTGCGCGCCATACTGTTCATGATATCATGGCTGGGCGCTTTCATAATGACATCGCGGGTAAAGTTGGTGGGCATGGTGCGGCACTCGCCCAGCACCGCGCAGAACTGTTCCAGCTGCTCCGGGGTGGGCAGCTGGCCAAACAGCAGCAGATAGCCCGCCTCCTCAAAGGCAAAGCGGCTGCCGCGGCTGCCGTTGATGAGGTCTTTTACGTCATAGCCGCGGTACAGCAGCTGACCGTCTGCCGGGTGCTTGACCCCGTCCACATACTGGAACGCCCGGATATCCGAGATGTTGGTCAGACCTGCCAGCACGCCCTTGCCGGTCTCATCGCGCAAGCCCGCCTTGACCCCGAACTCCCGGTAGAGATCCTTGGGGATGCGGTCGTGCTCTGCACAAAGGGGCTGCTGCTGGTCGAAGTAGCTTAATACATTCTGCAAATGATCCATGTGTCTGGTTGCTCCTTTCCTGTTCGTTCGTATCAGTTTCTCGTTTTTCAATAGCTTTTATATTACAGAACGGATATTTCAGTGTCAACCAACCATTTGTAAACAAAAATAAAACAATTCAGCCGTAGGGGTCGTACAGGTCGTACTCATCGGTCTCCTGATGCTTTTCTTCCAGCACCCGGATGGCCTGTTCCAAGGCGCTCTGAGAGCAGCCGCTCTCGCTTACCAGCGCATGGACGGCGGCGGCAAGGTCGCCGTCAAACAGGGTGTCCAGCCGCTGCCGCATACAGTACACGCCGTACGCCCGCCGGGTGACCAGCGGCACATACACATTGCAGTTGCCCTGCTTTGCCGACCTGACCCAGCCTTTTTCCTCCAACCGGTAAAGAAAATTCAGCACCGTAGCTGCTGCCCAGCCGGTAGCCTTGAGTTTCTGGCTGATGTCCCGCCGCGCCGCCGCGCCCGGGCACGCCCACACCGCAAGTATCACCTGTTCTTCCGCCGCCGAAAGCGGCCGCAGGGTATCCGGTAAACCGTACATCTGTTGTACCTCCGTAAATTTTACGAACTCCCCCAGTCACGGCTACGCCGTGACAGCCCCCTCGGAGATGGGGCCTTTGGCATAGCGGTAAAGTTTCCAGCTGAAGCGCAAAGTATCCGGTTGCGCCAGAGGCTCCCTCTCCGAGGGAGCTGGCAAAACCGTCAGGTTTTGACCGAGGAAATTTTCTTTTACATTTGTCTCAGCATTCCCAGTATACCGCATTTTCGCTAAAGTTGCAAGGGTGGAAAATCCGCATGGAATCAGGGAATAGTGCATATCTTTTACAATTGTCTTATATTTTGTCTCTGCACGGTGCACATTTGTATGCTTTGTGCCATCAGGCGGGGTACAGGAGCCATATCTTTGTGCAAAGATGCTCTTGTTTTCGGCTTGGAAAAACCGGTATACTACGGCTACGGAAAGTAACAGACGCACCGCAAAACAAGCGGTGCTGCGTGATAGGTGTATCACAGGAAAAGGAGAGGTTCATTATGGCACGAGTATATAACTTCAGCGCAGGCCCCAGCATGCTGCCCGAAAAGGTGCTGCGGCAGGCACAGGCCGAGCTGCTGGAATACGGCGACAGCGGTCAGAGCGTGATGGAGATGAGCCACCGCAGCAAGTGGTTCGACGCCATCATCAAGGACACTGAAGCCACGCTGCGCCGGGTAATGAACATCCCCGATAACTACAAGGTGGGCTTCTTTCAGGGCGGCGCTACCCAGCAGTTTGCCATGGTGCCGCTGAACTTTATGACCACCGGCAAGGCAGACTACATCGTGTCCGGCAACTTCTCGGGTCTGGCTGCCAAGGAAGCCGCCAAGTTCGGTGAAGCCAAGATCGTAGCGTCCAGCAAAGATAAAAACTTCACTTATATCCCGGATGTAAACGCCATTGACTACGACAAGGACGCCAGCTACATCCACATCTGCCAGAACAACACCATCTTCGGCACTCAGTATGTGGAGCTGCCGCAGGTGGAGGGCGTGCCGCTGGTGGCAGATATGAGCTCCATGATCCTTTCCAAGCCCGTGGATGTCAGCAAGTACGGCTGCATCTACTTTGGCGTGCAGAAGAACGTAGCCCCCGCCGGCATGGCCATTGCCATCATCCGGGACGACCTGCTGGGTCACGCCGCAGACAACGTGCCCACCATGATGAACTACACCACCCTGCTGGCGAAGGACAGTATGTACAACACCCCGCCGTGCTGGTGCATCTACATGACCGGTCTGGTGCTGAAGTATCTGGAAAACGACATCGGCGGTCTTGCCAATATGCAGAAGATCAACGAAGCCAAGGCCAAGGTACTGTACGACTATCTGGACGGGCAGGAGTTCTTCACGAACCCTGTGGAGCACCGCTACCGCAGCACCATGAACGTCACCTTCACCAGCCCTAACCCGGACATGGACAAAAAGTTCTGCGCCGAGGCCGCCGAGGCGGGCTTTGTGAACCTGAAGGGCCACCGTCTGGTAGGCGGTATGCGCGCTTCCATCTATAACGCCATGCCTGCCGAGGGCGTGGACAAGCTGGTGGACTTCATGGAGAAGTTCCGCAAAGAGAATGCATAAAGATCAGCATCCTCGCCCTCTCCGTCATCACTTTCGTGATGCCACCTCTCCCAAAGGGAGAGGCTTTGGCAGTCCATGCAAACTTCATCTTTATGCCAAGGGCTCTCCCTTTGGGAGAGCTGGACGCGAAGCGGCCTGAGAGGGCGAGCACGCTTACAATTTACAGCTGGAACGAGGTTTTTTATATGTACACCATCAAAACGCTCAACGCCATCAGCCCGGTGGGGCTGGCAAAGCTGCCCAAGAACCAGTTCGATGTCTCGGTGGATGCCGATGCTCCGGACGGTATTCTGGTGCGCAGCGCCGACCTTTTGAACACCACCTTCAACGATAATCTGCTGGCCATCGCCCGCGCCGGTGCGGGTGTGAACAACATCCCGCTGGAGCGCTGCAGCGAGCAGGGCATCGTGGTGTTCAACACCCCGGGTGCCAACGCCAACGCCGTGGCAGAGCTAGTCGTCGGGATGCTCATTGCGGGCAGCCGCAACGTGGCAGCCGCCGCCCAGTGGTGTCAGGGATTGGCTGGTGACCCCGCCATGGCCAAGAGCGTGGAAAAGGGCAAAAAGCAGTTTGTGGGCAACGAGATCAAGGGCAAGACCCTTGGCGTCATCGGTCTGGGTGCCATCGGCTCCCGGGTGGCAAACTGCGCCATCGAGCTGGGCATGGAGGTCTACGGCTACGACCCCTACATCTCCATTGAAGCCGCATGGAACCTGAGCAGTCAGGTGCACCACTGCGTAAACCTGAACGATATGCTGCCCCTGTGCGACTACATCACCATCCATGTGCCCTACCTGCCCACCACCAAGGACACCATCAACGCCCAGACCCTTGCCCTGTGCAAGGACGGCGTCAAGATCCTGAACTACGCCCGCGGCGAGCTGGTGAACACCGCCGCCCTGCTGGAAGCCATGGACAGCGGCAAGGTGTCCGGCTACATGACCGACTTCCCCTCCGAAGCCATTCTCGGCCGTCCCGGCATCGTGTGCACCCCGCACCTTGGCGCTTCTACCCCGGAAGCCGAGGACAACTGCGCCGTCATGGCGGCGCAGGAGCTGAGCGACTACCTGCGCAACGGCAACATTGCCCACTCGGTCAACCTGCCGGAGGTGCACCAGCCCCGCGCCGGCGGCAAGCGCATCTGCATCATCCACAAAAACGAGCCGGGCATGATCAGCCAGATCACCGCCCTGACCACCGAAGCCGGCCTGAACATCGAAAACATGGTGAACAAGAGCAAAAAGAACATGGCCTACACCATGCTGGACGCCACCGGTGCCGTGGATGCCCGCCTGAGCGAGAAACTGAGCAGCATCCCCGCCGTGATCCGGGTACGCATCCTGTAAGCGGGAAAGCAGCGGATAGGCTGCGAATCATAGAATAAAGATCCCCCTGCAAGCCTTTAAGTGCCTGCAGGGGGATTTTTGTGCTCCTACTATTTCGCGTTACACCCCAAAGAACTCTTTGGCAATGTCGGCGCTGCGCTTGGCGTCCTTGGCGTACCAGTCCGCGCCGATCTTCTCGGCGTATTCCGGGGTCAGCACGGCACCGCCCACCATGATCTTGCAGTCCAGCTGCGCCGCGTGCAGGGCGGCGATGGTCTCCTCCATGCTTTTCAGGGTGGTGGTCATCAGGGCGGAAAGCCCTACCAGATGCACGTCCTTTTCCCGCACGGTGTCCACCACCGTCTCCACCGGCACGTCCCGGCCAAGGTCCAGCACCTCAAAGCCGTAGTTTTCCAGAATGACCCGGACGATGTTCTTGCCGATGTCGTGCACATCGCCCTTGACGGTGGCAAGGACGATGCGTCCCTTGCTGGCGCTTCCTTCGCCCTTTTGGGCAATGGCGGTCTTGATTTCCTCAAAGGCGCTCTGGGCGGCGCTGGCGGCCTGCAGCAGCTGCGGCAGGAACAGGGTGCCTTTTTCGTACTTAGCACCTACGATGTCCAAAGCGGGGATCAAGGCTTCGTCCACCACCTCCAGCGGCTGCTTTTCCGCCAGCAGGGCGCGGGTATGGGCGGCGGCGTCACCCTTCAAGCCCTTTTCCACCGCTTTCATCAGGGCAGCGTAGGGGCCGGTAAGCTCTGTTTCGGCAGCACTGGCGGCAGGCGCGGCCTTTGCAGCCTGTGCCAGCGCAGTGCTGGCGGGCACACGGTCGGCAAAGCGCTCAATGTACTTTGTGCTCTGCTTGTCCCGGTTGGTCAGCACGTTGTAGGCGTACACCGCCGCCATCATCTCCTCGCTGGAAGGGTTCATGATGGCAAGGTCCAGCCCGGCGTACATCGCCATGGTCAGGAAGGTGGTGTTCAGGTAGGTGCGGCAGGGCAGACCAAAGCTGATGTTGGACACGCCCAGCACGGTGCGCACTCCCAGCTCTTTTTTGCAGGCTTCCAGCGCCTGCACCGTGGCAAGCACATCCTCCTGCTGGGCACTGGCGGTCAGTGTAAGGCAGTCGATGTAGATATCCTCCCGGGGGATGCCCGCTGCCAGTGCCGCTTCGGTGATGCGGCGGGCAATGGCCACGCGGTCTGCGGCCTTGGGCTGGATGCCTTTTTCGTCGATGGCAAGCCCCACGATGGCGGCTCCGTACTTTTTGCACAGCGGCAGGATGGCGGCAAGTTTTTCCGGCTCGCCGTTGGTGGAGTTGACGATGGGCTTGCCGTTGTACACCCGCAGACCCCGCGCCAGCGCTTCCACGTTGGAGGAATCCAGCTGCAGGGGCAGGCTGGTCACGCTTTGCAGTGCCTTGACCACCTGCTCCATCAGCACCGGCTCGTCCACGCCGGGTGCGCCCACATTCACGTCCAGAACCTGTGCTCCGGCTTCTGCCTGACTGACGGCCTGTTCCAGCACATAGTTCATGTCGCCCTCCCGCAGTGCCTGCTGGAAGCGCTTTTTGCCGGTGGGGTTGATGCGCTCGCCCACCACCGTGATGCCGTCCACCGTAACGGTGTCCACCGGGGTGCACAGCACTGAGGGCATCCGGTGCGCGGGACGCCCCGGGGTGCAGCCTGCAAAGGTGCCGTTGAGCAGCTTGATGAACTCCGGGGTGGTGCCGCAGCAGCCGCCGGCGGCAAACAGGTGCAGCTCCCGGTAGGGCTTCATTTGCAAGGCGAACAGCTGCGGGGTGATGTCGTAGCCGCTGCCGTCTGCCCGGGGCAGACCGGCGTTGGGCTTGACGAACACCGGGAAGTTGCCGGGCACGGCTTCTGCCAGCCGCTTTGCCATGGGGAAGATCTCCTTGGGACCCAGTGAGCAGTTGATGCCCACGGCGTCTGCGCCCAAGCCCCGGGCGGTGGCGGCAAAACTTTCCACCGTGCAGCCGGTAAAGGTGCGCCCGCCCGCTTCAAAGCTCATGCTTGCCAGAATGGGCAGGCGGGTATTCTCTTTGGCAGCCAGTAGGGCGGCTTTCAGCTCGTACAGGTCGGTGTAGGTCTCAAAAAAGATCAGGTCTGCCCCGGCGGCTTCGCCCGCCTTTACGATGCGGGCATACTCGGCCACAGCATCCTCAAAGGCCAGCGTTCCGCTGGGCTCCAGCAGCTCGCCCAGCGGGCCTACGTCCAGCGCGGTCAGCGCACCGTAGGGCGCACAGGCGCGCTTGCAGTTTTTGATACCTGCTGCGATGATCTGCTCCAGCGTGTAGGCGCTGCCCGCCAGCTTGTGGGCAGAAGCGCCGAAGGTGTTGGCGTTGACGATGCGGCTGCCCGCCGCAGCATACTGCGCATGGATGCCCTCAATGAGCGCAGGGTCGGTGATGTTCAGCTCCTCCGGGCGTGCACCCAGCTTGAGCCCGGCGGCTTGCAGCATGGTGCCCATGCCGCCGTCCAGCAGGATAGTATTGCTCTGCTTGAAAAGTTCATTCACTTGCACAGGTCTTTCCCCTCTTTCTGTATTCGCAGCGGGTGCGCAGCACACAATGGCCGCACCCGGCCAGTTGTCCCTTTACCGGGTGGCCGCTGACCCCCAGCAGGGCGGTCACGCTCTTGCGCGGGGTCATCAGGTTGGTGTCGGTGACGCACAGCCCCGCCTTGCGCACCGTGTCCAGTGCTGCTGCCACCAGCGGCTGCACCGCGATGTCCCAATCGCCGTAGCCGGGCGAAAAGCGCCCGGTCAGATACTTTCCCTCAGTGGCCGCCCACTGGCGCAGCTGTGCCTCGGCGGCATCGGCGGTCTGCTCGGCCAGTGCGCTGCCCAAGGCATCGGAGGCCACCCCGGCGGCGATGTCGCCCACGCCCGCCCGGCGGATCTGGGCATCCACCCCGGGGCCCAGCGTTACCGCCAGCAGAATGGCCTGCCCGCAGCCTTTCAGGTGCTTGTGCACGTCCTCGCCGGGCAGAAGTCCGGCCTCGGTCAGGGCGGGGGTATCTGCCAGCAGCCACACCGCCCGGGGCATCGCTGCCGCCAGCAGCGGCACCGCGCACTTTTGCAGCAGTGCCAGCGTGGCAGCGTCCGGCTCGCCGTGCGCGCCGAAATACCGCGCCGCCTGCGCCAGATCTACTGCCTGCGGCTTTTCCAACGCCAGCGGGCGGGGCACACCGATCGCCATGAGCCGCACCTCCTTACTTCTCTTAAATAAAGTACTATTCAGTATACCGCACTTGTGGGCTTTTATCAATCCCGCAAAAAGGGAGAAATAAAAACTCCCCCGGTCATGACCGGGGGAGTGCGCTTTTTATTTGATGCAGCTTGCGCAGGGGGTATAGCCTGCGGCAATGGCTTCGTCATAGCTGGAAAAGAGGATCCGGTTCTTTTCCGCAGGCAGGTTGGCGCAGGTGGGCAGGTGGAACTTTTTGCTGTTCACGTTGCCGATGTAAGCCTGCTGCGCGGTGCTGGAAGCCGACGGGTCGGTGGGGTTCAGCTGGCTGTCCGGCACAAAGTGCTCGGTGCCCACGGTGAAGTTCTGACCGTCGCTGCCAATGGTGATGGTGCCTTGCAGGTCGGTGCGGTAGACGTCCACCTTTGCGTCCCGCAGGATGCTCAACGTCTCCTCATGCGGGTGACCGTACTTGTTGCCCGTGCCGCAGGAGATGACGCCCATTTCCGGCAGAACGGCGTTCAGAAACAGGTAGCCGGTGCTGGTGCTGGAGCCGTGGTGCCCCACCTGCAAAACATCGGCTTTCAGGTTGGCACCGCTGTTCACAAGGTCGGTCTCGGCGGTCTTTTCCATGTCGCCGGTCAGCAGAAAGCTGGTGTTGCCGTAGTCGATGCGCAGCACCAGAGAGGTGTTGTTGGTGTCGCTGTACCCGGTCACCGGGCCCAGCAGGGTAACGGTGGCGCTGCCCAGCGGCCAGACCGTGCCCACGGAGGGCACTTCCAATTGCAGACCCTGCTGCTGCGTATACTTGACAAAATCGTTGAAGCATTTGGTGCTGCTCTCGGTCACCGGGCTGTAAGCGTGCTGTGCCGGGAACTTTGCCATCACGGCGGCAAGCCCGCCCACATGGTCCTCGTGGGCGTGGGAGCAGAACACATATTGCAGCTGCTGCACCCCCTGCTTTTGCAGGTAGGATACCACCAGACTGCCGTCGTCCACGTTGCCGCCGTCGTAGAGCATGAACTGTCCGTCACACTCTACCAGCACGCTCAGTGCCTGCCCTACGTCAATGAAATGCATCTCAAAGGGCTGGCTTGACCCGGTGGATGGCTTGACGATGTGTCCGCCGTCGCCGGGCAGGCTGTCACAGGCGGTAAGTCCCAGCGCCAGCACAGCGGCCAGCGCCAGCGCAGCCAGCCGCAGGAACAGGCGGCGGGGGAACAGGGTTACTTTTTCTTCTTTCCAGTTTTCCACGTTGCGTTCTCTTTCTGTTGATTATTCTTAGGTTTATGGCCGGGTGCAGAGTTGGGCGCAAAGCGTGCACCCGGGCTGGGCTGACGGCCTGCCGGGGCGGCGGCGCGGGCATTTTTGCCGGTGCTGCGCCCCTTCTGGCTGGAATGTACGGTATAAGTGCCATCGTTGTGGATGGTCACCTCGGCGCTTTCTGCCCGGCGGGCGGTGCGCTGCACGGCGCGGCGGCCTGCGGCGGGCACCAGCAGGGGGATGAGGTCCTCCCGGTGGGTCAGCTGCAAAGCCTTGACCACCTTTTCGGCGTTGCGGGGCTCGTAGTATTGCAGCAGTGCACGCTGCAACGCCTTGCCCTCGGGGGTCTTTTCCACAAACACCGGCTTGAGGGTGTAGGGGTCAAGGCCGGTATAGAACATACAGGTGCTCACCGTGCCGGGGGTGGGGTAGAAGTCCTGCACCTGCTCCGGGCGCATATGGTTCTTATAGAGGTACTCGGCCAGATAGACCGCGTCCTTCAGGGTGCTGCCCGGGTGGCTGGACATGAGGTAGGGCACCAGATACTGCTTTTTGCCCGCCTTCTTGCTCAGCTCGTAGAACTTATCCTTGAACTTGTTGAAGGTCTCGATGGGCGGTTTGCCCATGTAGGCAAGGGTGTTGGGAGCGCAGTGCTCCGGGGCGACCTTCAGCTGGCCGGACACATGGTACTCCACCAGTTCCTTAAAGAAGGTATCGTCCGGGTCAGCCATCAGGTAGTCGAACCGGATGCCGCTGCGGATGAACACCTTTTTTACGCCCGGCAGTTCCCGCACCCGGCGCAGGATCTTAAGGTAGTCGCTGTGATCCACGATCATGTGGGAGCAGGTGGTGGGGGCAAGGCAGTGCTTGCCGCCGGTGCACATCCCGCGCAGCATCTGCTCGCGGCAGGAGGGAAAGCGGAAGTTTGCGGTGGGGCCGCCCACATCGTGGATGTAGCCCTTGAAATCCGGCTCGTGAGTCATGCGCTCGGCTTCCTCCACGATGCTGTCGGCGCTGCGGCTGGTGACCCGCCGCCCCTGATGCAGCTGGATGGCGCAGAAGTTGCAGCCGCCGAAGCAGCCGCGGTTCTGGATGATGGAGAACTGCACCTCGCGGATGGCGGGCACACCGCCCATGCTCTCGTAGATGGGGTGGTAGCGGCGGGTGTAGGGCAGGGCGTACACCTTGTCCAGCTCTCCGCGCACCAGCGGCTTTGCGGGGATGTTCTGCACCAGATACTTTTCGCTCTGCTTCTGTACAATGATCTGGCCGCTGACCACGTCCTGATTGTCCATCTGGATGCGGCAGGCTTTGGCGTAGGCTGTCTTGTCGGCGGCAACCTTTTTAAAACCGGCGCACTCCACATACCGCTGGGGCAGGTGGTCGAAATCGGTCAGGTAGCAGGTGCCGTTCACGTCCGTGATGCTCTCCACCGGCTCCCCGGCGGCCAGACGGCGGGCGATCTCCACGGTCTGGTGCTCGCCCATGCCAAAGCTGATGATATCCGCGCCGGAGTCCTCCGCGATGCTGGGCAGCACGGTGTCCAGCCAGTAATCGTAGTGGGCAAACCGGCGCAGGCTGGCTTCCAAACCGCCTAAGATCACCGGCAGGTCGGGGTAAGCCTGCTTGGCAAGCTTTGTGTACACGGTGGCGCTGCGGTCCGGGCGGGCACCGGCTTTGCCGCCGGGGGAGTATTCGTCCTCGGCGCGGGGAATTTTTGCCACGGAATAGTGGCTGACCATGCTGTCCACATTGCCGCCGCCGATGAAAAAGCCGTACTTCGGCTTGCCGAACCGCTTGAAGTCCTCGCAGTCGGTATAGCGGGGCTGCGCCAGCACGCCCACCTTGTAGCCCTCGGCTTCCAGCAGGCGGCTGATGATGGCAGTGCCAAAGCTGGGGTGGTCCACATAGGCGTCACCGCCCACCACCACAAAGTCCAGCTGCTCCCAGCCCCGGGCTTCCATGTCCGCCCGGCTGATGGGAAGAAATTCGGTGTAGATCTGGGGAGTAGAATGTTCCATAATGCTCCTTTATTATTCCTCCGGTTGGTTCATCTGCATTTCCAGCCACTGCTGGCGGCTGATGAGCACGGCGCGGGGCTTTGCGCCCTCGTAGGGGCCGATGATGCTCTTTTGTTCCATCTCGTCCATGATGCGGGCGGCGCGGGCGTAGCCCAGCTTGCAGCGGCGCTGCAACAGGCTGGTGGAAGCCTGACCGGCGTCGATGACCACATCCACGGCCTGCTTGAACATGGGGTCGGAGCCTGCGTCCTCCTCGGCATCGGCACCGCCGCCCTTTTTGCCGTCCTGAATGGCGTGCTTTTCCATGGCCTCGATCATGGCTTCGTCGTACTGCACGGTGGCGCTGGATTTGATAAAGTCCAGCACACGGCTGATCTCTTCATCCCGCACAAAGGTGCCCTGGATACGGGTGGGCTTGGGTGCGCCCACGGGCATAAAGAGCATATCGCCCTGACCCAACAGCTTTTCTGCGCCGGCACCGTCCAGAATGGTGCGGCTGTCCACCTGACTGGACACCGCAAAGGCGATGCGGCTGGGGATGTTGGCCTTGATCAGGCCGGTGATCACGTCCACGCTGGGGCGCTGGGTGGCAACGATCAGGTGCATACCGGCGGCACGGGCTTTCTGGGCGATGCGGCAGATGGAATCTTCCACATCCTTGCCCACCACCATCATCAGATCGGCCAGCTCATCGATAATAATGGCGATGTAGGGCATCTTTTCCAGCTCCGGCTGCTCGGCAGCCAGCTTGTTGAAGGACTTGATATCGCGCACGTTGTTCTCCGCAAACAGGCGGTAGCGGCGCTCCATCTCCTGCACCGCGCTGCCCAGCGCACCGGCGGCCTTGCGGGGCTCGGTGACAACGGGCATCAGCAGGTGGGGGATGCCGTTATACTCGGCCAGCTCCACCACCTTGGGGTCGATGAGCAGCAGCTTCACGTCCTCCGGGCTGGAGCGGAACAGCAGGCTCATGATGATGCTGTTCACGCACACGGATTTACCGCTGCCGGTGCTGCCCGCGATGAGCAGGTGGGGCATCTTGCACAGGTCGGTCACCTGCGCCACACCGGCAATGTCCTTGCCAAGGGCGATGCCCAGCGGCGAGGTCATGCGCAGAAAACTCTGGCTCTCAAAGATGCTGCGGATGGAAACGGCGGTCTTTTTGTGGTTGGGCACCTCGATGCCCACGGCAGGCTTGCCGGGGATGGGGGCTTCCATACGCACGTCCGCCACCGCAAGGTTCAGGGCGATATCGTCCGCCAGCGAGGTGATGCGGCTGATCTTCACGCCCGCCATGGGCTGCAGCTCGTACCGGGTAACGGAGGGCCCGCGGGAGATATCCAGCACCCGGGTGCGCACGCCGAAGCTTTCCAGCGTGTCCACCAGCT
>OLRS01000359.1_pt1 | contig 54548 bp, 48 predicted proteins | sample 1673171 | NCBI WGS metagenome assembly OLRS01 (sample SAMEA3136762, study PRJEB25190) | human gut metagenome | biome: human gut; feature: human-associated habitat; material: faeces | place: Austria | collected 2013
GGTTCTTTCTTTGTTTTCTTGTTTTTAGATATCATCTTATGACCTGTATAAATAGCCATAATCATACAAAGCAAAGAACTTGCCGCAAAATATTTATGGCTTGATTTTGAACCTTTATATCCGCTATAAAAAGTACCTAGCATCGTTATCAATGCTCCGACAGACCAATATTCATGAGCTTTCATTCTAACATCTCCCTTTGTGTTAATTTTAATATGTACCTTTTGATAAAATATGCAAACTTGAATTTGGCTATTTCGTTGCAACAATACTTATCCAATGATTTTTTGCATTTGAATACGTTTTGATCTCTGTAAAACCCGCTTCTTTCAAAGCGGCAACAAGTTGTTTAGATGTGTAAATCTTCATACCATTGATCATCTTTGTCCATTTTTCATCTGCGGCATTCGTTCCGTCACTCTCGTTACAAATCAGGAATATGCCTTCGCTTTTCAGCACACGGTTGACCTCGGAAAAGCATTTTGCTAATCCTGGCCAAAAGTAAACTGTTTCGAAAGCAGAAACATAATCAAAAGTCGCGTCAGAAAAGGGTATAGCAGATACATCTCCTTGAACTACATTACATTTCCCTTGTTTAATGGCGAGGGCGTTCAATTTTTGAGATTCTGCCACACTAACCTCAGAATAATCCATTCCTGTCACGTGGCCATTTCTACATCTATCAAGCCAGACCGCAATATTTGCTCCGCCGCCACAGCCGACGTCCAGAACTTCAGCATCAGACTTCGCGGAGATATTTGAGAATCCCCATTGCGATAATTTGGCGTGACCGCTGTTCATCATCTTCGTCATCAATTTTCCGCCGAAGCCTTGTGGCTTACGGGTATTTTCAAAAAATCTCATTACAGAATTCCTCCTCCACAAATACCGGTTTTCTTAATTCGACAAACCGGTATTGCTCAATCGTTTTTCTCCGTTAGGAGAATATACAATCCATAAATAAAAAGAACAAGGAATAAAACCGTAGGAATCAATAATCCATTTTCTAAAATACTTACAATCATTCTTCCAGGTGGCGTTACCCATGCAGTTGCTGGATTTTGCATTGCCGCTATTATCATTCCTACAATACCAACAACACCACTTAATGTTAAAAAACCACCTTTTATATTTCTACTCATAATCATTACCTCCTCGTTAAATCCCGATTTTCTTAATTCTCCAAACTTGAATTTAGATCATGATTCATATGGATAGTAGTGTTCTGCCTTCGACTGAAATTCACATAATTTTAATATTTTCATATCCTTATCAAAATCTGCTATTGTAACACCATCAAAGCCATCTATCTTACCATCATAATTACATCTGAAGTACCATTCAACAATTAACGTTTGGTTTTGCTCGAATATTCGTTTGATTGTCCATTCCAATACTTGTCCCTTATTATTCCAATTTTCAAACCATGTTACAATTTGTGATAAGCCATGATATTCAGGTCCATAGCATTCACTATACAAAGCATTTTCAGAAAAAGTCTGTTTTACAATCTCAACATCGTTATCTAACCAAGACTGAAAATATTTCTTAATGACATCTACTTTCATATTATCCTCCACAAATCCCGATTTTCTCAATTCTCCAAACTTGAAGTTATCTTTATGCCAAGTTTACTTGTCAATCACAAAATAAGCAATCACCATTACCAAAGAAATGGTCAATCCTATGTAAAACTCGGGGAATGCTAATCGAATGCTATTCTGTAAACTGACTTCACCGGTGACAGTCAATGTATGCCAAGTGAGGAATTTATATATTTCGGAAACCACAATCCCAATCGTGCCTAATGCGCCTAAACCTTTACTAATACCTCGCTTCTTGAAGGGAAACCATACTCCTAAAACAAACAAAATGACAGACACCATTCCAATAGGATTGAGCAGATTTATCAAGCCGGTAATTTCCTGTACACCTTTTAATCCACCATATTGGTTAAATAACATTGGTAATAAACTGATCAGAAACGCTATTGATAGAATCATTTTCTTTTTCATCCATTCACACTCCTTCGCCAAATTTCTGATTTTTTCTTTTAAAAGCTGGAATTTTTCACTTCTTTATCTTAGGAGCAATAAGCAGCACTACTGTCACAAGAAAATATACACCATACAGTAACCAAGTAATTGTATTACTCCAAGGGAAACTCTTTTCTGGATGATTCAATGCAAACATTATAAATACAATAGCTATAATCAACATTGTCAAACCGATAATCCTTGATATACTCTTTTTCATGTAAAGTCCCTCCTTATCAAACTTGAATCTGTCAGATACTGTTGTAAAACTCCTGCAATAGCGACGCTAATTTTTCTGGAGACTCCAAATTTACTTCATGACCTGTTTCTGGAATTTCTTTGAATTGGGAATATTTCAGACTATGTGCAAGTTCGATTGACGCTTTTTTGTTTGCTTTGTCTTTTTCTCCACAAATGACCAATACCGGACAGGAAACTTGGTTTAAGGAATCACTAAAATCCAGTTCCATCATAGTGTTGCACAGCCTTATAAAATCATATTTTTCAAAGCCGGTTTGTTGAAACATTGACTGCGGCATAAAGCGAAACAGTGCATTTTGCAGTTTTAATAATCTCACCGGCATCTTATACTGTGCTGCAATCAAAACTAATGCCTTTACTTTTTGTGGATGGTCTATCGCATAGTTAAGAGCCAATACACCACCCAAAGAGAGTCCACACAAAGTGATGCCTTCATTTTCTGAATCACACATTTCTGAAAAAGTAGAGTAGAGTGTGGAATATGTTACTTTTTTGCCTTTGACCATTTTTGCCAAATCCACGCATACACTATTATCCAACTCTTCTGCTGCTCTTGTCACCTGATTCCAACTATCAGCATTTTGCCCCAATCCATGCAAGTATAAGTATTTCATCCTTTTCTCCTCCAAACTCCGATTTGAGCAAGTAAAGCAAGGGGCTAATGCCCCTTATGCTTTTCTCTTTTCTTTTGCTGTTTCATTTCAAACTTTCGCAGTTCTTCCGCTTCTTTTTTCTCTTTGCTTCTAATCTTGCGTTCCTGTTTGTTTTGTTCCTGTTGCAATTTCAATGCTTGCTGCGATTTTGTTCCAATGCCAGTTTTCTGCATTTGCTTTCTCGCTTCACGTTGCATCATTTTTGGATTTCTTTCTATATCCTTTACAACAGTATCAACAGCCAGACTGAATTTCAAACCGGCATAGTGTTTTTGAACGTATTCCAGCACCTCATAATCTTTTGGTTCTGCACCAAAAGTCACCTTTGCCACCGACAACTTACCATCCTTGATACGCTCAAATACGCCTACCCAGAATGGTTCTTCAAAATACACCGTCAGTTTTCCATTTACTTTGTCCATAAGAATCCCTCCTAAAATAATTGTTGAACAAAGAATGGACAACCCGGAGGGGCAGGTTACTTACCCTATTTACATAGGACGGCTGGGCTACCTACCAGCTCTAGTACATTGCTGAATGTACATTGCGTTTTTATCTTTGTATCTATAATCAAGCCATATGGCACGATTAACTTAGCATGTCAAACAACGATTTCACGATATCATTTCTAATACTAATTTTACCGTATTTTTCAGATTCAGTCCATCTTTTAATCCCAGCCGATAGAAAAACTCTTCTGTATCTGCTCCACTACTGAAAATTGCATTACAGTATTCCGTAATCACTTCTTCCTGTTCAGATGATAACGTTTCCAGTAATTTCTGGTATTTCTTATCAATCTCACTTACTGACTCCTTATCCTGATTCAACTTCCATTCTGAATATGCTTTTCCCATATGCTCTGTAATTGTCAGATTCACAAATTCCTGCACTTCCTCTGGTATGGTACTCGTAGATTCCTGTTTATCTTTCTTTTTATCATTTGATTTTTCAAGTGTCGTGTCATCAATATAACGAATGATTTCTCGAATATTTGACTTCATCGACTGCAGATATTCTTTCATCAACACAGCTACTTTTCTAGCATCCGATTTTTCAGTTTCTTTTTCCAGCATATAAAACTCTTCCAGTTCTTTCAGAATATCCATCCCTGCTTTCATCTGAAATTCCACCTCAAGCAAATCATCCATCACTTTATATAATTCTTCCATTGTTTATTTCTGCCTTTCCATATAGCATCACTATATTTTCCACAATCATCCAAAAATAAAATCCTGTAATCCACATTTCACAACTTCAATCACTGCAACTATCCCCATACCGATATGTGGGAGTAGAACAAACACTACTGTCGTAATAATCGTTGATTTCATTGTCCAGTCCGTGCTGATCCCAAACCCAATGCTCAAAACTTCTGTCACAACAGAGATTCCGGCTATCAGATAGCAGAATCCAGCAGATAATCCGACCAGAAACACCAGCACAATATTCACCGCTGCAAGTACCAGCCAAACAGGAGCTACAATAATTCGAAATGGCAGTTTTATCAAAAATCTCAACATAATTCTTCCTCCTACTTTGTGCCCACTGGGCACAAGGTTATTTTATCATATCTGCCGGATATGACTATCTCTTTTTAAACTTCGTGCCCAGTGGGCATAAAGTCTTTACCCGTCAGGAATATCCTTGCCCCAGTACATATCATGTCGAACTTCAGCATCATAAAACTGATTGATCGTTGCTGGAGCGTTATACAATACCGTCAACATATACTGCCGGATATTCTTCACTTTGCTTGTACTCCTGTCAAGGCTGAAAAACACATACTGGATGTGTTCATACCCGACTTTCAGCAAACGGCTCTTGACCACTTGTGTAGGCACAGCTTCCCCATTGATCTGTTGATATGGCTTTGTCGAACATATTGCATCCAGCATCAGCTCTACCAGCTCTTCTACTCGTCCAGTTCCATAGCTCTGACAAAGGATCTCATATTCGATATTGTCATGAATTAACTGTCGATACTCATTTCTCTCCTGTATCCTATCTTTCCCTTTCTCTTGTTCAGATAGATATTGATAAGATTCATTCTCACTAAATTCAGTATAATTATATTCAGTATTATTACAGTTTGTTTTTAAAACTTCTTGAAGTTTGTTTTCTAAACTTCTTGAAGTTTGTTTTTCAAACTCCTTGAAGTTTGTTTTTGAAACTTCTTGAAGTTTATTTTTCAAACTTCCTGAAGTTTGTTTTTCAAACTTCTGTGTATTTACGGGCTTTTCCGGCTCTTTTTCCACATATTCTTCTATTTCTGTCTCTGTATTTTCTTTTCTCTCTGCTACATTTTCTAGTGTTTTTTCTGAATCAAAGATTGCTGGCTCATCTGGATATTCTGTCAGGCTAAAATTTTTCACGTAAATAACATTTGTTTTTCCAAGTCCGATCCGTCTCTTCTCAATCAATCCAATCCCTTTTTCCTGATCCAGCTCTTTCAGACAATTCACCGCCTTATTCCTGCCACAGTTAAGCATTTCCATAATCTCTTCCACCGAAAAGAAAATATATGCCCTGTCCTCTTCGTCAAACCACCGGTTCTTGATGGACAGTGACATCCGGTCTAACATCAGTCCGTACAGCACCTTTGCTTCACAGGAGAGATTTTTAAAATATTCACTTGTAAACAGCAGTTTGGGAATACGATAAAAACTGTACATATCGCATTCCATTCCTTGAAAATAATGGAATGTTGCTCTTATACTCATGACACATCCCTCCCTTCGTACCTATCAATGATTCTGATTGCTCCATTCCTCCAAAAGCTGACATATAACAGTCCGTATCTTCTGTTCATCATATTCTGGTGGAAAATACTTCTTAATTTCATCCTGTTTTAATGTTACCGTTGTTTTCTTTTTACGCTCTCCTATAATCAGGAGCCGCACAATCTCTTTTGTCAGCGTTTTTTCTTCTCGATGTTGCCTTATTTTTTTTGCCTGTTCCAGGCTTGGATATTTTCCGGTACTCTCATGCACTTCTTCCACCATCTCCTGTTCTGGAACTGTAAGATAGGAAAGCTCTACACCTACCTGCAATCCGATCACATCACGATCTACTGCGTTTAATAGGTCATTCATCAGATAAGTAAGCCGAATATAGCGATACACCTGCCTAGCACTGTCATTTCCGTTCTTTCCAATGTCTTTCGCACTGATACCGCCTGATGTTCCCTGATGATTCATTGCTTCCATCTTCATACGGTAAGCAAATGCCTTTTCACTTGGGAGTATATTAGGTCTCTGCAGATTGCTGTCTACCATCGCACGGACAGCTGTATCTTGATCCATATTTCTGATAATAACCGGAACCTCTTTAAGACCAGCAAGTTGTGCCGCATGTCTCCTTCTGTGACCGGCGATGATTTCATATTCACCATTACCCAGCGGTCGTACCAGTAATGCCGTAAGGATTCCCTCTTCTTTCACACTTTCCACCAGTTCTTCCATCGCCTCATCATCATTTACTTGAAACGGATGGTTCTCAAAAGAATGCAAATGCTCAAGTGAAACTTGCTGGATATCGTTAATTTCTTCTCCTCCACCAAGTAATTCATCATAGGATGTCAGTTTTATCTTCGATGCACTTCTACCTTTCATCCAAAAGCACCTCCTGTGTCATCTGCCAATATGCCGCTGCTACTTTTCCTTTTGGATCATGCTCGAATATGCTGATTCCTTCTGCACTGATCTCAGCTGCTCGTACTGAAAATGGAATACTTTGAGGGAAAATCTTAATCTGGTTTCCATATGTATCAAAAATCAGATCAGATATATCTCTTGCATAGTTCGTTCGGTTATCCACCATTGTAATCAATATGCCTCCGATTTTCAGTTGTTTGTTAAGCTGTCTTCGCACCTTTCCAATCGTCCGTATCAGCTGTTCCAGACCCTTTACAGGAAGATAAGCCGCCTGCACAGGTATGATCACTGCATCGACACTGGCAAGTGCATTGATCGTCAGCATTCCAAGTGATGGCATACAGTCAATCAATATATAGTTGTATTCTTCTCTCATTCTTTCTATATATTGTTTCAAAACAAGTTCCCTGCTCATAATATTCACAAGTGAAACTTCCATTCCAGAGAGTTCGATGTTTGCCGGAATCAAATCAATTCCTTCCTGGTGATGCAAAATTCCCAGTGTATTTTCAAATGGTTCATCTTCTACAATCTTTGTCAGAATAGTAGCCAGTGTGATCGGTAATTCATCTGGGTTATGATACCCAAGGCTTGCTGTCATACTTCCCTGCGGATCATTGTCAATCACAAGCACTTTCTTCCCTGCTTTTGCAAGTCCGACTGCCAGATTCACGCAACTTGTTGTCTTGCCAACCCCGCCTTTTTGTGAACACAATGCCAGCACTTTACAATCCTTCATTACTTTCTCTTCCATCCTTTTTATCCTCCCATAAATAACTTGAACCCTTCAGCATCCATAATGCTGCTTCCAAAAATGCAAGATACCGTTCTGTCATACTATCAAGAACCGGTTCTGAGATAACTGGTTTTTCCGACTTCAAATCTTTTGCCACATCTTCCAAAACCAAACTCATTTCCCTCATTTCTGACCGGATAATCTCAATCGTTTCTTTCTTTCCAACAACACATACATGATTGTAAATGCATGACCGGACGATATAATCCTGCTTTTTCATTCCGCTCACTTTCACTCTTTCTTCAATCGTTGCTTTTTCATAAGAATTCACCCGAAAAGAAATGGTCGTTGTGTTGTGTTTTCCATGTCTGTCACCAGCCATCGCTTATTCCTCCTCTTCCTCATGCTTCTTATCCAGCAAACCTGCTAATTTACTCTGCGTAGACGGATACAGATGTGAATAGGTATTCAATGTTGTCTCTACCTTTTCGTGTCCCAATCGCTCTGCAATCTCCAATGGAGCCACTCCCATATCCACCAGCATACTGGCATGAGAATGGCGGAGATCATGCAAACGAATCCTTTTTACACCTGATTTTTCAATTCCAGCCGCCATACAATGCTCCATATGGGATTTTGTAAAGTGAAACAAACGCTCATTTTTCATAATTCCGTATAGATGGCTGCAATACTCTCGGAACTCATCCGCCAGGAAATCTGGCATGGTTATAATCCGGATACTTTTCGGTGTTTTCGGCTGTGTTATCACATCTTTTCCTTTTAATCGCTGATAAGATTTCGTAATGGAGATGGTCTTCTCCTCAAGATTGATGTCGTCATAAGTAAGGGCAAGCAATTCACCGATACGCATTCCGGTCCAGTACAACAGAAGAAACGCCATTCTTGTCTCCGGTTTATCACTTACTGTCTCCAGAAAATCATTGAACTCTTCCTGCATCCAAAAGTCCTTCGGTTCTCCTTTGCTCTTGCCTATCGCTCCTGCCTTCCTGCAGGGATTATCCTGCAGGTTATAATATCGGATAGCATAGTTGAAGATTGCAGTCAGCTGACAGTTAATTGTTTTCAAATACGTCTGCGAATAGCCTTTTCCATTCTTATCCTTATACATCAACAACTCATTTTGCCATGCACGTACATCTGCCACCGTAATCTCACTAAGAATCTTTTTCTCAAAATATGGTCTGATCTTCAAGTCAATGATGTAACGCTTTGTATACATGGTGTGTTCACGAAGTCTGACATCCATATCCTTATAGTAGATTTCCAGAAAGTTCCCGAATTCGATATCTACACCCTGGCTCTGTTGCTGAAGAAAGTCTCGCTCCCACTCTTTTGCCTCGCCTTTGGTCCGGAATCCACGTTTTTGTTTTCTCTTTTGGTTACCTTGCCAGTCTTTATAATAGACCTGTACTTTCCAGTTCTTTCCTTCTTTGTAAACACCCATTGTTAATCCTCAACCTTCATTCCGTAAATCTTTTCTGCCAAAAATTTGGTAGAGATTTTTCCAGCTACTACAATATAGCCTTTTGCTTTCAACTCCTTGTTGTACTCTCGCATCAAATTGTAGGCATATGCTTTAGAAACACCAAGAATTGCACACACATCATCCACATCCATATACATTTTTTCCTGCACCATACTCATATCGCTTTATCCTCCTTCAAATATTGCTCAACATGTTCCAGACCATAGATCTTGTCCTCTACATAACGGGTTGGTACCCGACCGAGAATCACATAATAGTTCTTACTTGCCAGATCTGCATTCATTCTTTCCACCACCCGGTAAGCAAAAGAAACTGATAACTCAAAGAGTTCGGCAATGTCTTCCACTGATAAATACATTTTTCTTTTACGCATGAAACCATTCCTTTCCTTCTTCCTGTGGAATCTCACAGGTATCTTCTACCCCGTAGAAACGCTTCACAAAATACTTTGTCGGAACTTTTCCTCTAAGCGTCAAATATCCCTGTTCTTCCAGCTCCTTATTCAGATTGCCAATGATCTCATAAGCCGATGTCTGTTTCACCTCCAGAAGTTCACATATATCAGCTGCCTTTAAAAATAATTTGTTCTGCATAATCAGTACCTCCTGTATTTTGAATATTTATCTCTTCATATACTCTGTACTGGCAGATGCAAAATCGGACATCATTTTCCGAAATTTAACAAATTATTTTAATTTTACAGTTTCCATATGTGTTATCTCTGAATCATGTAGTTTATATCATTGAAAAAGGGTATAAAAAAACAGTCTGCCCTGACGGAAAATATTTCCATCAAAACAAACTGTTCTTCATATTCACACTAATTATATTTTCTGAGCATAGTTACTTTTTGCGAAAATCTCAGATAACTCCGGAAAGAAAACAAAGAAAAAAAATATTTTTTAACTCCATTTGCACTCCACTGGAACATCCAGACAGCCCACAAAGCCTTTATTTATGGGCTTTTTCGCAATTTAGTCCGCTACTCAAACTCAATCGTTCCCGGTGGCTTACTCGTCAGATCATAGAATATTCTATTCACCCCACGAACTTCATTTATAACTCTGCTCATCACTTTATTCAGAACTTCATACGGAATCTCCGCCGCCTCTGCAGTCATGAAATCAACCGTATTAACGGCTCTAAGAGCTACAGCATAATCATAAGTTCTCTCATCACCCATAACACCAACACTTCTCATATTCGTAAGTGCTGCAAAATACTGACCAATTGTCTTATCAAGTCCAGCATTTTCAATCTCTTCACGATAAATAGCATCTGCATCCTGAACGATACGAACTTTCTCAGCTGTTACTTCGCCGATGATACGTACTCCAAGTCCCGGTCCTGGGAATGGCTGACGGAATACGAGTCTTTCAGGAAGTCCAAGCTCAAGTCCTGCTTTACGAACTTCATCTTTGAAAAGGTCACGAAGCGGCTCAATGATTTCTTTGAAATCTACAAAATCCGGAAGTCCTCCTACATTGTGGTGAGATTTGATCACAGCGGATTCTCCGCCAAGACCACTTTCTACCACATCCGGATAAATTGTTCCCTGTGCAAGGAATTCAACAGTACCGATCTTCTTTGCTTCTTCTTCGAAGATACGGATGAATTCTTCACCGATAATCTTACGTTTTGCTTCTGGCTCTGTAACGCCTGCAAGTTTGTTATAATATCTTTCCTGCGCATTTACGCGGATAAAATTCAGATCAAACTGTCCTTCTGGTCCGAAGATTGCCTCAACTTCATCTCCTTCATTTTTACGAAGAAGTCCGTGATCTACGAATACACAAGTAAGCTGTTTTCCAATGGCTTTGGAAAGAAGTCCTGCTGCCACTGAAGAGTCAACCCCACCTGACAATGCGAGCAATACTCTTCCGTTTCCAACCTTCTCGCGGATCTCTGCAATCGTATTCTCAACAAAAGCATCCATCTTCCAGTCGCCCGCACATTCACATACATTTTTTACAAAGTTGTTGATCATCTTTGTTCCTTCTACTGTATGAAGTACTTCTGGATGGAACTGGATTGCATACAGTTTCTCAGCTGCGTTCTCAGCTGCTGCAACCGGACAGTCAGCAGTGTGTGCTGTAATTTCAAATCCCGGAGCAATCTTTGAAATATAATCAAAATGGCTCATCCAACATGTTGTTGTCTCTGAAACACCCTCAAATACTTTGGAGTCTTTCTTATCAATAAGAACTTCTGTCTTACCGTATTCTCTTACATCTGCACGCTCAACTTTTCCACCAAGTACATGAGACATCAGCTGTGCGCCATAGCAAAGTCCGAGAACCGGAATTCCAAGCTTGAACAGTTCTTCTGAATAAGTCGGTGAATCCGGCTCATAACAGCTGTTCGGTCCGCCTGTGAGAATGATTCCTTTCGGATTCATTGCTTTGATCTTTTCAATATCTGTCTTATAAGAATAAATCTCGCAATATACATTACATTCCCTGACACGTCTTGCGACCAGCTGGTTATACTGTCCACCAAAGTCAAGGACAATCACTAATTCTTTCTTCAAATCTTCCCTCCTGTAAAATCCAATCAAAACTAGTTGCTTTATCTATATATCTTTTTCTGTTCTTCATTATAGTAGAGGAAGCATTGATTTACAAGTATTTGTTTATGTAAAATAAAATCTTATCCATAATTTCTATTACTATACACGGTAATTATTCCCCTTCTGATCTATCCAGAACAAAAAATGTGCCTCGGCACCCTCTTACGCCTGCGGTGGTCGCTTGCGACACCTACATTGTACACCGCAATGCGCATTCTATGTATCCACTGTTATGGGTATAATATATCAAAAAAGATGCCGAACAAATGCCCGACATCCCATTTTATGTTCCATTTTATGCTGCAAATCTTTCTAGCTGTCTTTCAAGTTCTGTGCAATCGTCTGCATACATCTGCAGTTCAATCACGTTATTCAGTCCCAGATTCATGATTCCAAGTAATGACTTCGCATCTACTACTGCCCGTCCTCTTCTCATGTCCATGTTAAAGTCAAATTTACATACTGTTTTCAAGAAATCAATGATCTCATCCGGGTGTTTGAAAGTAATGTTCATTGTGCTCATTCTTTTCACCTCTTTCTGCCTTAACGGCTATGAAATCCTTTTCACTTTTCACGTATATCATAGCACATTTTTTATATTTAAAAGGGTGAAATTTTTTATAAAAGTGTATTTTTTTAATTAAATATGCCTCTTATTCTCTACTTTTTTCTATAAGCAATATGAAATTACTCCTGATTATGAAATCCCATTGGAGTTACGTCTGTATTCCGTCGGTAAAATTCCTTCCTCCTCTTTAAACACCTTACTCATATATTTGGGATCAGAGTAACCGACAAGCCCCGCAATCTGATTCATCTTATATTTTGTTGTCCTGAGAAGCTCCTTTATTTTTTCTATCCTGTATTTCCTCACAGTTTCTGTAAAATTATATCCTGTCTCCTTCTTAAACTGAGAACTCAGGTATTCTTCCGATACATAAAGCTGGCTCGCTGCTTCTTCCAATGTAATACCACTGTCATATTCTTTTCTTATAATTTCCATTGCTTTTTGGATAAGCGTACTGTACTGCTCAAATTTATGCTCGTATGATATCATCCGTTCCAAGCCTTGAATCGCTTTCTCTATCTGTTTCCAGCTGATGGCATAGGTAATCTGCTGCATAAGACTCAGGCTTTTTGTTTCGTCAATCTCCCCGCCATAATTTCTATAATTCAATCCAGCTGCCATGCAAAAACGAATGATACTGTATTTTATTTCTTTTGGAAAATATTTTTCTCTTTTCATTTCCTCACAAACAAGTTGAAATTGTCTGGCAATCCCTTTCTTGTTTTCATCGAAAATCATTTCTCGCATTCGTTGTTCTAATTCTACCGGATAACGCACCGGAACAGCTTCAAATTTCTCAACTGTCTGCTGACAGATTAAAACTCCTCGCGGCTGAAGAAGATTCCATTCCATGAGACTTCCTGCCTGAATCATTGCATCTACCAGCTTTGTCAGCTGTTTTGTCTCTATCCATACACAAATAATTGTCCCCGGAAAATTCCTACATAACCCAGTAACCACATTTTTTTTAAAATATTCTTTCCAGTTCCTTGCTTCACGTACCCGGTAAATGATCAGATACACCTGTTTCCATCGATCCGAACATATAACAGATGCCGAAAATCCACACTCACGTCTACAGATTTCTTCGAGAAATCCACGTATATTTTCCTTCTGCTCCTCGTATTCGTCTGCCATTGAAACCGTAAATAAATATCCCGGATCATCCACTGTAAAACCATATTTCCGGATAGTCATTTCATTTAACTTCTGATTCGATATAATTTCTCCATATCTACAGCTTAACAGAACATTTTCAACAGTAAAAGAAGCCTGCATCCAATATTCATTCCTGATTTTTTCATGAATACGGCTTAATGCCTTCTTAAGCTCCATCGGCCGGAACGGCTGTACTAAATATCCGTCCACCCCCAGATCGATTGCCTGCTTTGCCTGTTGAAAATCTTCATCTTTTGTTATAATAATCACACGGAACTCACGTCCTTCCGTGCGTAATTTTCTCAAAAGATTTAACCCATTCATCCGCGGAAGCCCAATGTCCATGATAACAAGATTTGGCTGCATAACTGTTATCATCTCATATGCAGACTGTCCATTCCCTGCAATCCCCGCCAACTCGTAATTCGGATCTACGCGTTTTAAACCTTTTTTCAGTTCTTCTAATACTTTTTCATCCCTTTCAACGATTGCCACCCGCATTTGAACATTCTCCTCTCAATGTCCGTGTTTCTGATTGAATATCCTCTTTTATTGTAACATTAACTTCAATAATTGGAAGCATGCAAGTGTAAATATTTTTCTCTGGTAGCGAGCCCTCCCCGGATGTGACGTTCTGATTTGTTGGTGTCTAAAACCTTACGCGTTTCATGAGCCAATGATGGATTGATCTGAAGCAGACGTTCTGTAACATCCTTATGCACCGTACTCTTACTAATCCGAAACTGTTTTGCTGTCTGTCTCACTGTCGCATTATTTTCTATAATATAATTTGCAATTTCTACTGCACGCTCCTCAATATATTCTCTCATAGAAAAGCCCCTGCATAGTTTGTTTTTTACAATCTATGCAGGGGAAAATTAATGTATGTCTAATTCCTGTTCCATCTATTCGTGGAAAACATCATACTATACAACTTAATACTCAAATACTGCCACACCATATCCCGGAAGAGGATATGCAAAGGAATATTTCTGACCATCACATTCCTGTTTCTCTGGCTTGTAAACCAATGGGCGTTCTTCTCCTGATCCGCCGTATTTTGTCTCATCACTGTTAAGAACAAGCTTAAACTGCTTTCTTCTCGGAACACCAACACGGTAATCCGGTCTGTCTACCGGTGTAAAGTTGCATACAAAAAGTAGATTCTTCTTCCCATCCTTTGAATGTCTTGTGAAACTGAAAATACTCCGGAAGATATCATCCTTATTGATCCAGTCAAATCCCTTCGGATCATTATCCAACTCATACAATGCCTTATTCTTCTTATAAAGATGAAGCAAATCTTTATACCAGTTCTGAATCTGCTGATGTGGTTCTTCTGCAAGAAGGAACCAATCCAGTTCTCTCTCTTCACTCCACTCACGAAGCTGTGCGAACTCCTGTCCCATAAAGAGAAGCTTCTTTCCAGGATGTCCCATCATAAATGCATATGCCACCTTCAAGTTGCGGAACTTATCCCATCCTTCTCCCGGCATCTTATTCAACATGGAGCATTTCAGATGAACAACCTCATCATGAGAAAGTACAAGAATATAGTTCTCTGAATATGCATATTCCATAGAAAATGTCATCATATGATGTGCATTTTTTCTGAAATAAGGATCCAGTTTCATATATTCTGTAAAGTCATGCATCCATCCCATATTCCACTTCAAAGTAAATCCAAGTCCGTCATCCTCAGGAGATCCTGTCACCTTCGGCCATGCTGTAGACTCTTCTGCGATCATCATAATGCCTTTATTTCTTCCGCAAACTACAGAATTCAGATGTTTAAAGAATGCAATTGCCTCAAGATTCTCATTTCCACCAAATTTATTCGGAATCCACTGTCCATCTTCTCTTCCGTAGTCCAGATACAGCATAGATGCCACTGCATCTACACGAAGTCCGTCTACATGATAATGTTCAACCCAGAACAATGCATTCGCCAGAAGGAAGTTAGAAACTTCCGGTTTTTCATAATTGAAAACCTTCGTTCCCCAATCAGGATGCTCACCTTTTCTCGGATCTGGATATTCGAATGTCGGTGTTCCGTCAAAATCTGCCAGACCATGTGCATCTTTCGGGAAATGCGCCGGTACCCAGTCAAGAATAACACCGATATTATTCTTATGAAGATAATTTACCATATATGCAAAATCTTCCGGTGTTCCATAGCGTGAAGTTGGTGCATAATATCCGGTTACCTGATATCCCCAGGAACCGTCAAACGGATGCTCTGCGATTCCCATCAACTCAACATGAGTATATCCCATCTCTTTTACATACTTTGTAATTGCTTCTGCAAACTCACGATATGTATAAAATCCTTCATCTTCTCTTCCGGGATGTCTCATCCAGGAACCCATATGTACTTCATAAATAGACACTGGTTCTTCTTTGTTATCCCACTTCTCACGAGCTGTCATCCACTTACTGTCTGACCAGTTCAGATTAGAAATGTCTGTGATTCTGGATGCTGTTCCCGGTCGGAGCTCTGCATAATTAGCAAATGGATCTGCTTTATAGATCTTCTCACCCGCCTGTGTCTCTATACAGAACTTATACAAATCCCCTTTTTTCGCCTCCGGAACGAAGCATGTGTATATTCCGAGAGGCTCTCCTCTCTTCATCTTATCTTTCGTCTCATCCCAGTCATTAAACTCTCCGATTACAGAAACGTTTACTGCATGAGGAGCCCATACCGCAAAATATACTCCTCTTTTTCCGTTCTTTGTCACCTCATGGGCACCCATCTTTTTATAAATCTCATAATGATTTCCCTGCCCAAAAAGATAATGGTCAAGTTCTCCGATCTCATAAGGCTGCACTTTCGTCTTCGTGCTATTTTTCTTAACCATAAAGCCACCTCACTGCTCAAATATATTCCTGATTGTAATGATTTAAAAACCATACAATTTCTTATAGATCAAGGCACATTACCGAATCTTTCGATTGGTAACAAAGTTTCATTCTCCCCTTGAACACTATAGTTTTATTATACTTGATACTGTATAAAAAAGAAAGAGAAAATGTATTATTGCACAAAAATAGACAGTCGTTTTACTGACTGTCTATTAATTCTTAACAAATATATGTCATTAAATGTTGAAATCTTTCTCTGAAAGCAGAATTCTGTCGGAAGAATCTGTATTCTTTCCAAATACTCTCTTCACAAGCTTCTTTGCGGAAGCTTTCTGTGAATGAGCGATCGCATCATCCATCACTTCTTTCACTTCTGCTACTGTTACTGCATGATCTTCTCTCTGTAAAGAATCAATCTTACTGTACAGTGCAAGAATTCCCATCTCATCGATTCTGTAACCATTCTCCTGAGCATAAGTCTGTCCAAATGTTACAAGCTCATCATTAATAAAGATCGGCACTTCAAGTCTGGAAGTAAATTTTCTTCTGAATTCTCTGTTGGAAGAAAGAAGTCTGTCCAGTGGTTTTCTCTGCTCTTCAAGAACTACCAAAAGTTCTCCTGTATCCTGCTCCATTGCTTTGTTCAGCTTGGCGAGTGTTTTTTCGTTCATCTGTCCGGCTTTTTCAATGATCAGTGCACCGCCGTACAATTTACGGAAAATGTCTCCGATTCTCTTCTTATTCAGTGACTCACCTGTCACAATTGCAACCTTACCCTGACGGATATCACGCTGCTTCTGAATTGCCTTTACAACATCAACAGCAAGGACTGTCTTTCCATTTCCTTTATTTCCAATAATCAGAAGGTTTCCTGTTCTGGAAGTTCCTTTGCGGTTTGTACAGTTCTTATCCTGCTCAAGTACATCTACCAGCTGCTCACTCATACCACGTACAGGTACGAAATAAGAGAAGAGTTTCTTCTGTTCCTCTGTAAGTCCTGCTCTTGTACCGATTCCGCTCTGTGTTTCAAGATCATAACGACCATGTACAATAAATCCTGTATCAGACATTGCATCTGCAATCTCATCTAATGGCAATGGTGATGTCTTACCTGTTGCGATCAATTTTGCAGTCTCTTTACGGCTCAATGGTGTCGTCGCAGACATGATATCAATTCCGTCATCTTCATCCGGAATCTCTCTGTCATCCGGTTCCTCACTATGCGCTGGATTCACGCTGAATTCATCTTCAAAATTTGGCACTTCTTCATAAGAATTCAGACCAAGAAGATCATCATCTGAAATCTTATCTTCTGCTGTGAAAAGATCTCTTGGATTAATTACTTCATCATCCTCATCATCTTCTTCATAACCATAGGCATCCAGATCATCATATCCTTCTTCCTCACCGAACAGATCATCATCAGCGTCTTCATAATCATCCGGCAGATCGTCATCAGACTCTTCATAATCATCCAACAAATCGTCATCTGACTCTTCATAATCATCTAAAATATCGTCTTCGTCAAACTCTTCTGCATCATCCCAGTCATACGCATCATAATCTTCGTACTCGTCCTCACCGAGTCTGAGATCATCCGCAAGCTCTCCCATATTTTCATGTGGTTCTTCTTCTACCTCAAGAACTTCTTCTGAACTTACTGTTGCATCTACTTCTTCCTCTTCCGGAATAACACCTTCAATCTCATCAATCAGTTTCTGTATCTCTGGTGATAAAATTGGTTCTTCATTATTTTTATTGTCCATAGTCTTTCTTACTGCTGCTCCTTCTGAATCATCTTCATCATTGACAACTTCAGTTTCTGAGATCAGTTCCTCCACCTCAGACAAATCTTCTGATTCATCTGTCAGATCTTCTGACTCAGCTGCATCTATCTCAAAAATTTCTTCCTCTTCCGGTTCTGCTTCCCCTGCTTCAAGAATTTCTTTCTCTTCCGGTTCTGCTTCCCCTGCTTCAAGGATTTCTTCCTCTTCCGGTTCTGCTTCTTCTGCTTCAAGGATTTCTTCCTCTTCCGGTTCTGCTTCTTCTACTTCAAGAATTTCTTCCTCTTCCGGTTCTGCTTCTTCTACTTCAAGGATTTCTTCCTCTTCCGGTTCTGCTTCTCCTGCTTCAAGAACTTCTTCCTCTTCCGGTTCTGCCTCTTCTACTTCAAGAACTTCTTCCGATTCTGCTTCTCCTGCTTCTATAGCACCTGCATCTTCTGGGACATCTTCTGAAGTCTCCTCCACTGCCTGTTCTATAAGTTCTTCTTCTGTCTCCGGTTCCGGTATCAGTTCTTTCATCCCTGATGGAACCAATCGTTCTTTATTGGCTTCCTCAGCTTTCTTCTCTTCTGTCAGTTGATTCACAATCTCAAGATCTTCTACATCCTCAATTGCTGCAATATCCTCTTCCAAATCTGTCATATCCGGTTCGACTTCTTCTCCCGGTTCTGCCTGAACTTCCGGTTTCGGATTGAGTAATTGCTGCAGAGCTTCATCTAACCGCATCGTATCTCCAAGTTTCTTCTTGACTGGTTTTACCGGATTCTTACTGACAATCGGTATGGAAGCAGTATCTTTGCTAAGTGTTCTCTTATCTCCACTTGTCTCTACCGTTGCCGGCTGAACTTCTGACTCATCCTCGGAAACTTCTATAACTTCTGCTGTTTCTACTCCTGCTTCTTCCTGATTTTCTACTTCGGCATCCGGCTCTTCTGCCGCTTCCAAAGTAACCGCATTCGTGTCAATCACATCGGAAGTACTGTCGTTCTCCATCACCGGCTGTTCTGTCAGCCCGATTGATCTTGTATCTCCAAGTGCTTCAGCTCCTTCTGACGCAGAATCTTTTTCCTCGTCTTCTCCTAAATAGGAAGCCAGATCCGGTATTTCTTCTGTCTCTGAAGAAAGCTTCTCATATCTGTGATCATATTTCTGCTGCTGCGATGGTGACAATGGCTTATACTGCATCTTCAGTTCCATGGCTTTATAAACATACTTACCCTCGCTGAACCAGAGGATCAGATCATCACACTCTTCCAGACATTCTGTCATCATACCTGCTTCGCGATAAAGCTTCGCCAGTTCATAAGCCCACTCTTCAATATATTCTGCCTTCTTAAATTCCTCCAGCGCCTCAATCTGCTGTTCGATCGGCGCTCTCTGCGCTCTTAAGATCTGATATCTAAGGATATGCCTGTTCGGATCTTTCGGTGCAATCTGGATAAATTCGTCATAATAGTCAATTGCTTCATCTATATTCTTTGTCTTAATTGCAAGAGAACATAACTTATAGATTACCTTGCGGCTTCCTTCAGAACGGCGATATGCAAGATTCATCACATCATAGCTCTTCTGATACTCTTTTGTTTTTTCATAAATATCACTGACATTCATCAGCATCCCTGCGTTACGGACACGCTTCCAGTCAATCAGATCTGCTGCTGCCGCTGCTTTTCTGTATTCTCCATCTTCCATAAGTTCCAGCATCTCTTCTGTCTTTAACTTATATTCATACTTATCCACTGTACTCACCTCATTGTCATTGAAATATTAGTTTTGGTCTGAATGTGTCCATTAGGCACTAGCCGATACTCTTTCATTATTCTACCATATGAGGTCTGTAATGTCAAAAAAATGCACCTTCAATTCCTTTTGAAAGTGCATTTTTAGTGTTATTTAATTGTATTATTATTATAATTTTATATTTTGTATCGGAGATTATTCGCGATTCTACGTTCCTGTGAGACCTTTGTCGTCTGTTATTTTATCACCTGAATGATTTTCATATCCATTCAATACTTTATGTATTAAATCTTCTGTCAAGTCATTCCTGCTTTTATAACAAATCTGAGATTATAACATGTCCTTTCAATGTTTCTTTACACATTTTTCATTCTATGTTATATGCGGTATTTTTATTCAATACATCTATGAGTGATTCATCTTTTTCTCTTTGCTTCCAGTTTCCGTACTCTCCGATCTTTGATCTTCTTTTCTTTCTACTGGACTTTTACGCTTGGCAAAGGTCTCTTTCTTCACAGGAACCTTCACTCATCATACCACTGACATATTGATAAAAATCTGAAACTATACTGTCCATGGGACTGACCTCCTGTTGAGCTTGTATTTTTAATCTAATCAGGCATCTGTTACTTTTGCCTTCTTAGTTAAATATCTTTGGGAGATTTCTTTCTCTCTTTGATGGTTATATAATAACATTTGGCGTCTAATTTGTCAATATATTTATTTGATTTTTTTATATTTTTTTATTTATTATCTGCTTTGGTTGTAATTGTCTGAATTTTCAAACATTTCAATTAACAGATTTCTGCTCCAGCCGGCATTTCTTTTTCCGGTGTCATCAGTGCAAGGTTACCTTCTGCATCTTCTGCACAAAGCAGCATTCCCTCTGAAAGTACACCTGCCAGCTTCGCAGGTTTCAGGTTTACAAGAACCATAACTTTCTTACCAACCATTTCTTCCGGTGTGTAATGTGCTTTGATTCCGGATACGATCTGTTTTACCTGGCTTCCAACTTTTACCTGAGAGCAGAGAAGCTTTTTGGATTTCTTTACAGCCTCACATGCAATGATCTCTCCAACCTGGAACTGCATTGCTCCGAACTGCTCAAATGTGATCTCATCTTTCGGCTCAATGTCGATAACAGCTTCTTCCTCTTTCTTTTCTTCTACCTTCGGATGAAGTTCTTCAACTTTCTTCATAACCTCTTCGAGATCCATTCGCTGGAACAGGATCTCCGGTTTCTCTGTTACATGTCCGTTACCAAGCTGCTCAAGGATCTTCTTACTTGTAGAAGGCATAAAAGATTCAAGAAGTCTTGCACCTTCAGAAATGCTCTGGATCAGATTCCAAAGTACTGTAGAAAGGCGATCCTTCTTGGATTCATCTTTTCCGAGTACCCAAGGAGTTGTCTCATCAATATATTTATTGCAGCGTTTGAACAGATTGAAGATTTCTGTAATTGCATCGGCAACGCGGAGGTCTGCCATCTTAGCATCAACTGCTTTAGAAGCATTCTCTACAACTGCTTTCAGTTCTGCATCTACATCTTCTACAACACCCTTATCTTCTACTGTTCCGCCGAAGTATTTGTTTGTCATAGAAACAGTTCTGTTTACAAGGTTTCCAAGTGTATTTGCAAGATCAGAGTTCAGACGCTCTACCATCAGCTCCCAGGAAATAACACCGTCATTCTCGAATGGCATTTCATGCAGTACAAAGTAACGAACTGCATCTACGCCAAAGAAATCAACGAGTTCATCTGCATAGAGAACATTTCCCTTGGATTTACTCATCTTACCGTCTCCCTGAAGCAGCCACGGATGTCCAAACACCTGTTTCGGAAGTGGAAGATCAAGTGCCATAAGGAAGATTGGCCAGTAAATTGTATGGAAACGGATGATATCTTTTCCGATCAGATGAAGGTCTGCCGGCCACAGCTTGTTGAACTGCTCTGTACTGTTTCCGTCTGCATCATATCCGATTCCTGTGATATAGTTTGTAAGAGCATCAAGCCATACATATACAACGTGCTTTGGATCGAAATCTACCGGAATTCCCCACTTGAAGGATGTTCTGGATACACACAGATCCTGAAGTCCCGGGAGAAGGAAGTTGTTCATCATCTCGTTCTTACGTGCTACCGGCTGAATAAATTCCGGATGTGTATTGATATGCTCGATCAGACGATCTGCATATTTGCTCATTTTGAAGAAATATGCCTCTTCTTTTGCAGGCTGAACCGGGCGTCCACAGTCAGGACATTTTCCATCTACAAGCTGAGACTCTGTGAAGAAAGACTCACATGGTGTACAGTACATTCCTTCATAATGTCCCTTGTAAATATCTCCCTTGTCGTAAAGTTTCTTGAAAATCTTCTTAACCTGTTTCTCATGATCTTCATCTGTTGTACGGATGAATTTGTCATAAGATGTATCCATCAGATCCCAGATTCTTTTGATTTCTGTTGATACATTATCTACGAATTCCTTTGGTGTGATTCCAGCCTCCTCGGCTTTGAGCTCGATCTTCTGTCCGTGCTCATCTGTTCCTGTCTGGAAGAACACATCATATCCCTGGCTTCTCTTGTAACGTGCGATTGCATCTGCAAGCACGATCTCGTATGTGTTTCCGATATGCGGTTTACCTGATGTATAGGCAATCGCTGTTGTTATATAATATTTTGGTTTTTCTGACATTTTTCTGCCTCCTTTTCCCACAATGTGGGATTCTTTTCTCAACTTTCAGTGATTACTAATACGATTTTTTCTGGATTTTCCGGAACAAAGAATGTGCCAAGGCACATTCTTGCACTTGCGGCGGTCGTTTGCGACACCTACTTTGTACGCCGCAGCGCATATCCCTAGCGGAGCGTTTTAATATGTTAGGAAAGAACCTAATATATTAAAAAACGCCCTCCCAGGGACTTGCATCCCTGAGAAGACGAATCCTACTTTCGTGTTACCACTTCTCTTCGTTCCTTCCTCGCGGAAAGAAACCTCTATGAGTATCTACACTTTCGTTAGTAAAAACTGCTTTGTTAATCAAAACCACTTTGAATACTACGGCATTTCTCACTGTTGATACTCTTCGCTATAAAGGGCGAATCCCTTCACAGACTAACCCGGATCTTTTTATTCAAGATCGCTGCTTAAACAACTCACTTGATCACTCTGTTCAGGCTCATCTGCGCTGCTCAGAAGCCATCTTCATCTGTCTTCCATCCATCCCTCTCAACATCCGGCCTGACAGCCTTCAGGACTTTTCTGTAGAATCTGTTACAGACTACTCTCTTCCTCATCGCGTTTCGCTTATCACTGCTTTTCATTCCTTAAAAAGGTTAGCATAACGCGAATAGAATGTCAAGATACACCGCTTGATGATTTCTCTGCTAATTCCTCTGTTACCCCGGCAGCATTTCCTTTTGCTTTCACTCTTGGAAATGTAATATCTACCCGGAACAAATCTCCGTCCAGATACAAATCAAATGTGCCGCCCTGCATTGTTGTAAGGCTCTTCGCTATAGAAAGTCCTAATCCACTTCCCTCCGTACTTCTGGAAATATCTCCGCGGATAAAACGTTCTGTCAGTTCGTCCGCCTGAATATTCAACTGATGCTCGGAAACATTTTTCAATGAAAATCTCACCTTTGTATCATCTGTTTTCAGAGTCGCGTAAACTCTGGTTCCAGGCATTGCGTACTTGGCTGCATTTCCGTAAATATTTTCCAAGACACGCCACATTCTTCTACCATCGACATGCACAACAGCCGGTTCTGCCGGAAGATCTGTGACGATTGCCAGATTTCTCGCCTCGAATTTTTCTTCGAGTTCACCCTGCGTCTGCTGGATCATTTCTGACAGATCAAGATCCATATATTCCAGGGAAATATTCCCGCTGCTGACTTTCGATGCTTCTACTACATCTTCTGTCAATGTCTTCAGTCTCTGTGCTTTCTCTTCCAGAATATTCAGATAATCCTGAACTTTCGGATCTGCCGGATCTGTTTGTCTTAAGATGCCGACATAGTTCAAAATAGAAGTCAGTGGTGTCTTAATATCATGAGAAACATTTGTGATCAAATCTGTCTTAAGACGTTCGTTTTTCATTGCCTCGGCAACTGCTTTGTTAAGTCCGGTTCCGATCCCGTTGATCATCAATGCAAGTTTCTTGTTCTCCCCATGCAGTCCGTCGATTGGAATCTGATAACTCATATTTCCGGCAGCGATCTCCTGAATTCCTTTTCTCAATCGATTCTTCTCCATCACATTTGCAACCATGTAATAGAATAGCACTGCATCAGCAATCAGCAGCAGAATCACCAGGAAGAAATCTCCACCCCAGAGCACGAAAAGCTGAAACAGGAAATAAAGAATCAAAAGTCCTGCTGTTTTCTTTGTAAGCTTCATGTCTCGTACTATTTTCCCGATAAATATACCGAAGCTTCGAAGCAGACTGTTCTCCCACAGACTCTTTGACTTAATTCTTCTTACCAGACTAAGATAGCCGGCAAAGAAGCAGGTAAATGTAAATGCTCCATATGCAAACGCTCCTACTGATTCTCCGAGACTTAAAGTCTGTATATATACATTCGGAACATAGGATGATGGAACAAATGTATCACTTTCCACAGCACCGTACGAACTACATAACCCTGTAATCCCATCAAATAAGATATGAATTCCATCTATTCCTGCTACAAAAAAGAAATAACTTCCAATCACCCAGACAAAAATAACAACTGCAGCAGCAATCTCTGTCTTCCAGGAATCGAACTTTAACAAATGCAGTTCTTCATCCTGCGGTTTTCTCCCTGCCCCCAATGTCAACCACACTACTGTGACCAAAAAGAGTACTCCGCTGAAAATCATAAAATGCAATGTTTCTTTCATCTGTGGAATATTATTCTGATAATCAATACTGGTCTGATAGAACTGGTCCTGAATCGGATATTTTGTGTCAACCGCAACTGCAAAAACATCTTTCCACTTTGTTCCGCCGGAATAGTAACCATAAGAACGTGTATTGAGCCATTGATCCGAATAAGAAACATTCATATTCGTCTTAAAATCTTTCAATTCAGGATAGATTACCATATATTTCACAGGGTTCTTTGACGCTGATTCTATCATGTCTTCTATGCTTTTCTTTACATCTGCATAATTTGCATATTCTGCTTTATTTGTAGTAACCTTCTTTGTCGATTCATCTGCATACAGATAGGTAAAATTGGTATTCCCTTCTTCTAGATAATCCCAACCGCCTTCATAATCCTGCCAGTCTTCATAGATTGTCTGCAATGCTGTGGCAATATTATCATAAACCAATGTCAGTCTTCCATTTAACTGCGGATTATTATTTACAACCTGGAGTAGATTATCCGCTCCGACCGGTGCATATTTTTCAATCATTGACTGACCAAAGTTCCAGCAGTCTGTATAAAGCAGCTCACCGTTTTCATCTGTAATCTGAAATGTATAATAGCCGGAAGTCGTAAATTCGCCCGCCTGCAATCCTGCCAGGAACTGATCTCTGTCCTGCTCGCCCATCTGGAACTGAAGTTTTCCTGCATTTATAAGAGAAAAGAAATCATTCGTATAATAGTAGTAATAATTTCCGTCCGGTTTCTGACAGACGATCACGCCATTCTGTTTGTAAAGATTGTCGTTATCTGTTCCACTGTAAGTCTCGCCCCAGTTCACCAGTTCTTCCATGGTGTACGTGACACCTGACAAATTTGTTTCTGAAATCTTGCCCTTCTTTGACAGTTCCATTACATCCACCAGTTTTTTCGGATTGTAGGCACCGTCACTTTCAAAAAGATTCTGCAGATAAAGCTTCTCCTGCACATCGTACATATAGCTTTCGACCATCTTGCTGAATTCTTCGGATTCTTCAAAAGACTGTGTATTCATCTTTTGAATCTGTGACAAACTCATTCCACCCGCCAGTGTCAGGAGAGAAAGCAAATTTGTCACAAGCAATGCTCCGCTAAGAATCGCCACAACAAGAACAATTGTCCTTGTCACGGTCTTCCTGTACCATTTCTTCATTGTTAACCCTTTCTTATACATTTTTATATGTTCTCTTATATGCTTTTTCTATCCATTTTTACATGTGCTTTTGTTACTGTTCGCACTATGCTTTTTCGATTTTATATCCGACACCCCAGACTACTTTCAGGTAACGTGGATCTTTCGGATTAATCTCTATTTTTTCTCTGATATGACGAATGTGAACTGCAACTGTGTTATCCGCACCAATTGCCTCTTCATTCCAGATGGATTCATAAATCTGATTGATTGAAAATACTTTTCCCTGATTCTTCATCAGAAGCAAAAGGATATTGTATTCAATCGGTGTCAGTTTCACAAATTCTCCATCTACTGTTACCTGCTTGAGATCATCATTGATCTGAAGGCCACCTACCTTATAAATCGTCTCTTTTGGCTCCTGTGCTGTTCCGCCAAGCTCGTTAAATCGTCTCAGCTGTGATTTCACTCGTGCCACAAGTTCCAGCGGATTGAACGGCTTTGTCACATAATCATCCGCACCGATATTGAGTCCAAGAATCTTATCGGTATCTTCTGACTTCGCAGATAAGATAATGATTGGCAGACTGTTCTTCTCGCGGATCTTCAATGTCGCACGGATTCCGTCAAGTCTCGGCATCATGACATCGATAATCAGAAGATTCACTTCCTCTTTCTCCAAAATCTCCAGTGCTTCGATTCCGTCATATGCTTTTAAAATCTGATATCCCTCCTGAGAAAGATAAATTTCGATTGCTTCTACGATTTCTCTATCGTCATCACATACTAATATTTTATACATTTTACATACCCCTCGATAATTGCTGACACCGATAACAGCGCAGCAACATAATTATCACATGATCAAGTTCTAACTATAGTATACATGATACTTGATGGTTTTTAAGAGATAGATTGGAAAAATATTAGGAATTTCTTAAATCGACGATTTAACAATTTAAATACTTTCTATTTCTTGCACATCTTTTGCCAACGTTTTATAATAAGAAACCGTGAGCCACTTTAAAACATAAGTGTAGCTGCACAAAAATGATTGCATTTAGTACTAGAATCTCTTAGTATGGCTGCAATCCATCAATAAAAAGGAGTATAAATTAAGAATGATTGAATTTTTAAAATCCTTCCTCTTTGGAATTGTGGAAGGAATCACAGAATGGCTGCCGATCAGCAGCACGGGACATCTGATTCTTTTGAATCAGTTTGTGAAATTAAATGTTTCTGAAGAATTCTACAGCATGTTTGAAGTTGTTATCCAGTTAGGTGCGATTCTTGCCGTTGTTATCTTATTTTGGAACCAGATTTTCCCATTTGGTGCACCGGAAGGAAGTCACACGGTCAGACGCCGTCAGGCAAAACATGCACATAGAAGAAAGAAATCCGGAAATGGAATTTTAAGTTATGTGAAGATGGATATCATTATCCTCTGGCTGAAAGTCCTTGTTGCATGTATCCCTGCAATTGTGATTGGAATGCCGTTCAATGATCTGTTTGAGAAATGGTTTTACAATTACCCTTGCGTTGCGATTGCTCTGATTGTCTTCGGTATCGCCTTTATCATTGTTGAGAATAATCACAAGGGCAAACCTGCGAAGATCAACAGTATGGATGAACTTACTTATAAGACTGCATTTTTGATCGGACTTTTCCAGCTGATCGCTGCAATCTTCCCTGGAACATCCAGATCCGGTGCAACAATTGTCGGTGCTTTGATCCTTGGAGTATCCAGAACCGTTGCTGCTGAATTCACTTTCGTACTTGCGATTCCGGTTATGTTCGGTGCAAGTCTTCTGAAGCTTGTGAAGTTTGGTCTGAACTTTACCGGAACAGAAGCAATAATTCTTCTGATTGGTATGGTAACAGCATTTGTTTCTTCTATTATCGTTATTCAATTCCTGATGGGATATATTAAGAAACATGATTTCAAAGTATTTGGATATTACAGAATCGTGCTTGGTATTCTTGTGATACTGTATGCGTTGTTTTTAGCGTAAGATTTATTGATATTTTAAAAACTCCCAATAGAATTCCAGCTCAGATATCTTCTAGAGCATGATTTTCTATTGGGAGTTTTTTATTGGAGTTCAATTATGCTTGTTTCTCCTGATAAATTCCTTTCAATGCCGGATACAATTTCTTAAATTCCTGATATCTTTCCTCGTACTTCTGCACCAGTTCCGGATCCGGTTCTTCTGTTCCTGTTACTTTCACAAGTTTCTTCGCAGCCTCTTCCACCGAATCAAATACGCCGCATCCAACTGCTGCCAGGATTGCCGCTCCATAGCCCGGACCTTCTTCGCTTTCGATCAGATCTACTTTCATATTCATCACATTTGCAATGATCTTTCTCCACAGCGGACTCTTTGCTCCACCGCCGCAGATCTTTGTTCTCTCTGGATTCACGCCAATACTTCTTGCAACTTCCAGGGAATCACGCAGTCCGAATGCAACACCTTCCAGCACAGCCTGTGTCATATCCTCTCTTGTGCTGTCCATAGACATTCCGATAAATGCTGCTCTTGCGGAAGGGTCATTATGAGGAGAACGCTCTCCCATCAGATACGGAAGATAGAACACATGGTTCTCGCCGAGCCTTGTGATTCCTGCCTGTTCTGCCGGATAATCTTTTGTCTTAAGGATTTCATCCATCCACCATTTATTACAGGAAGCAGCACTGAGCATGCATCCCATCAGATGATAATTGCCATCTGCATGGTCAAAGGAATGCAGTGCATTGTTCTTATCTACTCCGAATTTCTTACTGGAAATAAAGAGTGTTCCTGATGTTCCGAGAGAAATATTGCAGCCGCCGTCTCCGACCGTTGCTGTTCCAACTGCTGCCGCCGCATTGTCCCCGGCTCCTGCAATTACTTTTACATCCTCTGATACGCCAAGTTCCGCTGCAACCTCTGCTTTCAAAGTTCCAACGACTTCCCAGCTTTCATACAGCTTTGGAAGCTGTGCCTCTGTAATACCACAGATCTCAAGCATTTTTGCAGACCAGCACTTATGCTCCACATCCAAAAGCAGCATTCCGGAAGCATCTGAATACTCTGTGCAAAAAGACCCTGACAAACGATATGCAAGGTAATCCTTCGGAAGCATAATCTTCGCAATCTTTGCAAAATTCTCCAGTTCATTTTCCTTCATCCAGAGAATCTTCGGTGCTGTAAATCCGGCAAATGCAATATTTGCTGTATACTCTGAAAGCTTCTCTTTTCCAATCACCTGATTCAGGTAATCGGTCTGTTTTGCAGTACGTCCGTCGTTCCACAGAATTGCCGGACGAATCACCTTGTCTTCCTTATCAAGCACAACAAGACCGTGCATCTGGCCTCCAAAACTGATTCCCTTTACTTGATCCTTATCAAAACCTTCCAGAAGCTCTTTCAGCCCTTCCATACTCTGTGCAAACCAGTCTTCCGGTTTCTGCTCTGACCATCCCGGATGTGGGAAATATAACGGATATTCTTTTGATACGATATTCTTGATCTTTCCATTCTCATCCATCAGAAGAAGTTTTACTGCGGATGTTCCAAGATCTACTCCTACAAATAACATGTCGTTCCTCCTGTATAAAGACAGAGAGCCTTGCCGTTTCCGGCACGGCTCTCTGCCCGTTTTCTATGCTTATAACTTTCTATGTAATTAACCCCACGGATTCTCTGTTGGATATCTTACACCCTTCGGCTGGTTGTACCCGATTTCTTCAACCGGCACACCGATGTATTTGAACACTTCAAACAATGCTTTTCCAAAGTGTCCGAAAGCAACTGCTCCATGATGTGGATAATTCTTTTCGATCAGTACGTGACGGTAGAATCTTCCCATCTCCGGAATCGCAAACACTCCAATAGATCCGAAGGATTTTGTAGCAACCGGAAGTACTTCTCCCTGTGCAACATAAGCACGAAGTACATTGTCAGATGTACTCTGCAGTCTGTAGAATGTGATATCTCCAGGTTTGATGTCTCCCTCAAGTGTTCCCTGTGTAACCTCGATTGGAAGAGATCTTGCCATGATCATCTGATATTTCATTTCGCAGAAGGCAAGTTTGCCGGAAGCTGTATTTCCACAATGGAATCCCATAAATGTATCTTTCTGTGTATATGGGAATTTTCCTTCAATGCTCTCTTTGTACATATCTGCCGGTACTGTATTGTTGATATCAAGAAGTGTTACTGCATCCTGGCTGACAGCAGTTCCGATAAACTCGCTGAGTGCTCCGTAAATATCAACCTCACAGGATACCGGGATTCCCTGAGCTGTCAGACGGCTGTTTACATAACATGGAACAAATCCGAACTGTGTCTGGAATGCCGGCCAGCATTTTCCTGCGATTGCAACGTATTTTCTATATCCTCTGTGCTCCTCGATCCAGTCTTTCAAAGTAATCTCATACTGAGCCAGTTTCGGAAGGATCTCCGGTTTCTTATTTCCTGCTCCGAGCTCTTCTTCCATCTCTTTTACAACGGCCGGAATTCTCTCATCACCTTCATGTTTGTTATAAGCCTCGAAAAGGTCAAGTTCAGAGTTTTCCTCAATTTCAACTCCGATATTGTAAAGCTGCTGGATCGGTGCATTACATGCAAGGAAGTTTAACGGACGCGGTCCAAAGCTGATGATCTTTAAGTCACTTAATCCGACAACTGCTCTCGCGATTGGTTCGAACTCATGGATCATATCAGCACATTCCTCTGCTGTTCCTACCGGATACTCCGGAATGTAAGCTTTTACTCCTCTGAGTTTCAGGTTATAGCTTGCATTAAGCATTCCACAGTAAGCGTCTCCACGTCCCTGTGTCAGATTATCCTGTGTCTCCTCTGCAGCTGCGACAAACATCTTCGGTCCGTCAAAATGTTTTGCAAGCAGTGTCTCAGAAATCTCCGGTCCGAAGTTTCCAAGATAAACAACCAGTGCGTTACATCCTGCTTTCTTTACATCTTCCAGAGCCTGCACCATGTGGATCTCACTCTCTACAATACAGATCGGACATTCATAGACAGTTCCTTCACCGTATTTTTTTGTATAAGCATCGATCAATGCTTTTCTTCTGTTCACGGAAAGACTCTCCGGGAAACAATCTCTGCTCACTGCTACAACACCGATTTTCAATTCTGGCATGTTACTCATAATAAAATCCTCGCTTTCTTTATACTTGTTATTATTTCTATTTTTTCATGTTATGTTATCCACATTTTTCCTGTAATTTCATTTGGTTTTCCACACATCATACAGAGACCTTGTGAATAACATGATCCTGATTTTTGGAAACCCCGGCATCCATTTTCAATCAGACTTCGACGTTCTCGCCTTTTAATCCGCAAAATGCTCCTTCAATCTGTGCAGTACATGGTGCATAGTGAAGGGTTGTTGCATACAGAGTTCTACACCGGTTCCCGCCGGAACTAGGAATGCTTCTACCTTGGCTGTATCATAGAGATCTTCTCAAAAGAGTATTCCGTGATGATCTTGCCGTATTTTCGGAAAGATGCATCTGTTACATTCTGGATTTTCATGATGTCCTCTTGAATTTTCTTCTGTTCCCTGTTTCGTTTGTTTCTATGGTCATTTTACCAACTTAAAAAGGCATTATCGACCAAATAATTAGCCAAATAATGCCCATTTCTTATCTTTTCTTTCTGGAAGTGAAATATGCCTTAGCATCCTAATTCGGCATACCTCTCTCATTCTATTTCACGCCCCATTATTCCTTCGGTGGCAGAAATCCCTTACTTGTCTTCACGATCACTTTATCAAATATCATGAACATGGACGGCAGTACGAAGATTACGACTACCATACTGATCAGTGCTCCTCTTGCCATCAGGATACACAGGGAACTGATCATATCAATGTTGGAGTAAAGTCCTACACCGATCGTTGCTGCGAAGAAGCTCAACGCACTTACCATGATGGACTGTGCGGATACGCGGTGCGCAGTTGTGATGGAATCATATTTATTTGCGCCATGGTTACGCTCTCTCTTATAACGAGTTGTCATAAGAATTGCATAGTCTACGGTGGATCCAAGCTGAATGGTTCCGATTACGATGGATGCCACGAATGGCAACTTAGTTCCCATGTAGTATGGAATACCCATATTGACGAAAATCGCGAACTCAATAACGCCTACCAAGATGATCGGCAGTGAGATTGACTTGAACAGAAGCATTATGATCACGAAAATAATTCCGATTGATACTGCACTTACTGTCTTGAAATCTTTATCTGTAATGTCGATCAGATCTGCTGTCAGAGGACCTTCTCCGATCAGCATTCCACCTTCATCATATTTATGAAGAATCGTATTCAGTTCTTTGATCTGGTCATTCAGTTCATCTGTAGCTACCTTATATTCTGAGTTCGCCAGTACAAGCTGGTACTTATCATTCTTTAATGATCTTGTCACTGAATCCGGGATCATGCTTGCCGGTACGGACGGCCCGATCAGGGAGTCAAGTCCAAGTGCCCATTTGATTCCGTCCACCTTATCCATCTCTTTCAGCATCTTGCCTACGTCCGCTGAATCTGTAGAGCTGTCTACAAGAATCATGTGCGTCGTATTCATGTCGTAATCTTCCTTCAATTTCTCATTTGCAATGATGCTCGGAAGATCTTTTGGAAGTGTCTCATCCAGGTTGTAATAAACGCCTGTATGGTTATTTCCGTAAATAGCCGGGAATAGCAGAACTACGAACAGTGCCACATAGATGAGATATCTCTTAGTAACCTTGTCTGAAATTCTTCCAATATCCGGAAGGAATGGTTTATGTTTTGTCTTCTCAATAATCTTGTCACAACACAGGATCATGGATGGAAGGATTGTTACGCAGGCAAGTACACCAAGGATAACACCCTTAACCATAACAACACCGATATCAAGTCCAAGTGTGAATGACATAAAGCACAGTGCGATAAATCCGGCAATTGTTGTGACGGAGCTTCCAATTACAGATGAAAATGTCTGTGAGATTGCATGTGCCATTGCACGGTGTTTATCTCCGTCGTAACGGATCTGCTGTTCTTCGTAACTATGCATCAGGAAGATCGAATAGTCCAGCGTTACCCCCAGCTGCAGAACTGCCGCCAGCGCTTTTGTGATATAGGAAATCTCTCCCATAAAGTAGTTACTTCCCAGGTTATAGACAATTGCAATTCCAATACTGAGCATGAAGAGGATCGGTACCAAGAACGATTCCATTGTAAGACCAAGTACGATCATCGCCAGCACAACCGCGATCAATACATACAACGGTGTCTCTTTCTCCGCCAGCTCCTTCGTATCTGTAACAACAGCTGACATACCACTTAAAAAGCACTGCTCGCCCGCCAGAGAACGGATCTCGGAGATTGCTTCCATTGTTCCGTCCGAAGATGTTCCTTCATCAAAGAAGATTGCCATCATCGTTCCGGTCTCGGAGTTAAATGCATCATAGACTTTTGTCGGCAGCATGCTCTTCGGCATACTGATATCTGCGATAGAATCATACCAGATAACCTCTTTTACATGATCTACCTTCTCAATCTTCTCTTTTAGCTTCGATACATCCTTGTCTTCCATTCCATCGACTATAAACATCGAGAATGCACCTGTACCGAAATCATTTACCAAAATATCCTGGCCTTTCATCGTCTCGATATTATCCGGCAGGTAAGTCAATACATCATAATTAATTCTCGTATGCAGATACCCCAATGCAGACGGAATCAATAATAAGATACTGAGAATCAGAATCGGCACTCTGAATTTTACTATCTTTTTTCCAAACTTTACCATCATATCCCTTTCGCTCCCTTCCTTGTATCTTGTTTATGACCATTGGTCATTTTAATCTCTTATTGAACTATACAATAAAAATGACTAACAGTCAATATATTTTGTACTGTTAGTCATTTTTTTCTTTTTATTTATATTCCATTTTCGTAACTGTTCAGAGCCAACCTCCAAAATGCTACGCATTTTCTCTATATTCACTTGGAAGAATTCCGTATTTTTTCCGAAATGCCCTTGCCATCGCCTTGCTTCCGGAGAAGCCGCTGCGAAGTGCTGTCTCAGTGATATTATATTTTCCGCCCTTCAGGTCTTTCATTGCATATTCCAGACGGATATTCTGCAGATAGCTCTTATATGTGATTCCCGCATACTTCTGAAACATCCTCGACAAGTACGTTGGTGAGTAGCCAAAAATTCTTGCCACTTCTTCCAGACTGAGCTCCTGTGCATAATTCTCTTTCATATAAGATGTGATTGCTGAAAGCTTGTTCAGATTCTTATTCTTCCTTACAAAAGCATCCTCAACTTCCGTCAGACGGTATTCTTTCACAAGGAGATATAAAAGATGATAAAAAATACTGTTCATCTTCATGTCATATCCACACTGCTTTTCGTAATACGTCTTATACAGTTCTTCCAACAATTCCATAAAGCGCGCGTCCTTACGTCCCGGTTCATGCGTAAACCAGATAAATTGCTCTCCTGTATAATATTTTTCAAAAACTTTCAACGGAATCTGAAGAACGATCGTCTCGTTTGGCAACGGAGAATCTACTTCATGAACCTCATTCGAATTCACAATCATAAATTCTCCCGCTGTCAGATGCCAGGTCTTCTCATCGATCTTAAATTCCAGTTCTCCGTCGCACACTGCAAAAATCTCAATCGATCTGTGCCAATGTTTTTCTCTATGGTAATGTCCTTCTCTGCCTTCAAATAAGAATAGTTTAAAAGGAAATCCAACTTCCGGAACGATCAATTCATGCGCAAACTGCATCTCTTTTATTCACCACACTTTAGGCTTTCGTCCACTTATGTACCGTATCTGTTCCCGGACTACATAATTCCACTGTAGATCCATCATCTGACAGTGTATAGACATATTCCAGTGTTCCACCGGAGATAACCAGATTCAGCCTCAATGTACCGTCTGCATTCTCTGCAACACAATATGTTCCCTTCGTCTCTCCTGAAGAACTCTTGATTACAAGCTTTCCGTCTTTCTTCAACTTATATTCATTTCCACTGTTATCTGTCCACTTTCCGATCAGCCCCTTCGCACGGTCATCCGTCAGATCCAGAAGTTCTGTATCCGCCTGGAGTAATTTTATATCCTTACCACCATCCAGGGACTCCAGCACTACGCCATAGCCTGTATCATCTGTCGTAACCGCATACAGTTTACCTTCGTCTTCGCCGTCCATTGTGATCTTGATTGTAATGTTGTTATCCTCATCAAATCCACACTCAAATGTCAGTCCGGCGTCATCCTTAGTTCCTGTTCCATCTTCTTTCAGATCATACACAGTATCTGTTCCAATCACCTTCCACTGCTTTGCCATAACTCTCTTAACAGAATCACTTGGAAGAACCGCGTTGTCTCCCATCTGTTCTTTCATCGTACTGCTTGCTTTGTCCACCTCTTCTGTCGTAGATGCAGCCGGTTCTGTTTTCTTCGTATCGCCGCATCCTGTCATACACAATGTGCTTGCCAGAAGTAATGCTACTACTAATCTTTTCATATTCTCTCTCCAGTCTTGTTACTGTTCACACGATGTGCGACCAGTAACCCAGTCTTTTCTGTCTGATCAGAAAGATAGCATTCCGATCAGGACTTACAGTCTTTAGAGTATCACAAACGCGCTGTAAATTCCAGTAAAGTTAATACAATTTCACGGTTATTTCATTTTTAATCGTATTCATTTTCGTCTGTTTTTAACAAACTTTAATGCTTTCACACTGTCACACTTTACCTCGACAACTTGTTTATTTTCTTAACATATGATACACTATTCACAATGTAAAATTATAGGTAACTTGGGAGGAAATAGGTTATGATTATCTCTACAAGAGGGCGTTATGCTCTCCGAGTCATGATTGATCTGTCTCAGCAGGATCCGGACTCTTACACACCGCTGAAAGAGATCGCAGCACGTCAGGAGATTTCTGAAAAATATTTGGAAAATATTTTAAAATCTCTTGTCACACAAGGATTTATCCTTGGACTTCGCGGAAAGGGCGGCGGCTACCGCCTGACAAAATCTCCGGAAGAATACACTCTCGCTTCCATTCTTCATGCGACAGAAGGAAGTCTTGCGGCAGTAGCATGTCTGGAGGATCATGCACCGGAATGCGCACGTGCTGGTCAGTGTCCGACACGTCCGATCTGGGAAAAGCTGAATAATCTTATTGAAGATTATCTTGGAAGCATTACACTTGCTGACTTTCATGAACCGGCCATTCCATGCAAGATTGAGAAATAGCATTATTTCAGGGGGAACGAAATAACAGTTGTTTCAATACAATGGAAAATCAGATCTACATAGAAAAAGATGGATAAGTAATGCTTTTATTGCTTATCCATCTTTTTCTGTTTCTATTTTATCTAATCATCCGTGAACGTTTTCTTTCACTGCTTTTTCAATCCGATCCAACGCTTCCACAAGCGTCGCTCTCTGGCAAGCCACGTTGATCCGCTCAAAACCACTTCCAGGCTCTCCGAAGATTGCTCCTCCGTCCAGCCAGACCTCCGCCTTGTCTTCTATCAGTTCTTTTAATTCTCTGTCAGACAGCCCTAATGCCCTGAAATCCATCCAGACAAGATAGGTTCCTTCTGTCTTTGTCACCTTGATCTGTGGTAAATGCTCTGCCATCCATGTATGAAGGAAATCAATATTCGACTTCACATACTGTTTCATCGCCTGATACCATTCTTCGCCCTGAGTATACGCAGCGATCAGCGCAAAGATTCCGGGTGCGCCGACCTGACTATACCCGGCTGCAGTTACCTGATGCTGAAATTCCTTGCGAAGGCCTGCATTTGGAATGATAATATTGGAAATCTGAAGTCCAGCAAGATTGAATGTCTTCCCCGGGGAAGTACATGTCACTGTAATGTCTTTATACTCGTCCTTAAGATCTACAAGTACCTGATGCTTCCCTTCAAATACGAAGTCTGCATGAATCTCATCACTTACAATGATCACCTGATGCTTTAGGCAAATGTCTCCCAGACGCTCCACTTCTTCCCTTGTCCATACCCGGCTGACCGGGTTGTGTGGGCTGCAGAATAAGAATAATTTCACACCCTTTTCCACGATCTGGCGTTCAAAATCTTCGAAATCAATCGCATAAGATCCATCTTCCTTACGGATAAGGATATTGGCGGCCACTTTACGGTCATTGCTTTCAATCACTTCCCGGAATGGATAATAGACCGGATCCTGGATCAGAATATAATCCCCAGGTTCTGTATAAGCCTTTACCGCCATTGCCAGCGCAAAGACGATTCCCGGAGTCTTTGTGATCCACTCTTTGTCGATCTTCCATCCGTGACGGCGTTCCATCCAGGAGCTGACCGCATCGTAATACTCCTGATCTGACTCTGTATATCCATAAATTCCATGCTCTGCCTGACGGATCAATGCTTCCTGGACGAAAGATGACGTCTTAAAATCCATATCAGCGACCCACAACGGAAGAATATCTTTCTTTCTCCCTCTTTCTTCTGCAAAATCATACTTCAGACTGTGGGTTCCTCTTCTCTCTACAGGCTGGTCAAAATTCAAATTCTTCTCACTCATTTTTACTCCTTTTATTGAAATGCCTGTTCCAGATCTTTGATCAGATCTTCAGCATTTTCAATTCCAACGGACATTCTAAGGAAATCTTCTGTGATTCCAAGATGTTCTCTTATCTCCACCGGTACATCACCGTGTGTCTGAAGCATTGGATATGTGATCAATGATTCTACACCGCCAAGGCTCTCCGCATAAGAGATCAATTTCACACTTTCAAGAATCTTTCTTGTACGTTCCACCGTATCTACACGGAAAGAAAGCATACTTCCTGCTCCTGTTGCCTGCTTCCGGTTCACCTCGTAACCCGGATGATCTTCCAGACCCGGATAATAAACTTCTATCACTTCCGGTCTGTTTTTCAGCCAAAGTGCGATCTTCTTCGCATTCTCCTGCTGGCGCTCCAGACGCACTGATAAAGTTTTGATTCCGCGAAGTACAAGGAAACTGTCAAACGGAGACAGACTACAGCCAACTGTCTTATATGTATAACGCAATTTTTCCGACAGCTCTTTCCCTTTGACACAAACAAATCCTGCGAGAACATCATTGTGTCCTCCAAGAAATTTTGTTCCGCTATGTACTACAATATCAGCACCCAACTGTAGCGGTTTCTGGAAATAAGGAGAAAGGAATGTATTATCCGCAAGAATCAGTAACCCGAATTCGTCTGCGAGTTTTCTCATCTCTGCAAAATCTGTAATCCTCATCGTTGGATTGCTTGGTGTCTCAATATAAAGTGCCTTTGTCTCTTTTCTGATATTCTTTCTTACAAGATCAATATCTGAAGTATCTACATAAGAAAACTTTAATCCTCGCTTTTCGCCAATGCTTTCAAACATTCGCACAGTTCCGCCGTACAGATCTTCTGTACATAAAATATGACTGCCTTCCCCGAAAAGCTCCAGACAGATTCCAATTGCCGCCATTCCTGTCGCGCACGCAATACTGTCATCCGCTCCTTCTAAAGAGGACATTACGCTTTCTAATTCATACCGTGTCGGATTGCTCTCACGAGAATAATCATATCCTGTACTTTTCCCGATTCCCGGGTGTGCGAAGGTTGCTGTCTGAAAAATGGGAACGGAGACTGCTCCGTATGGATGGTCCTCTACAAATCCTCCGTCCCCGTGAATACATCGTGTTTCAAATTGATAATTTTCTGCCATGCTGTCTGTCTCTGCTCCTTACGTTCCACTCTATTAAATATAGTACATTCCCTCAACAGAATCCTGATACCCTTCGTATGCATCCACAAGATCCTTAAGCGTCACATCTTCCAGAATCTCCTGAACACAATCATTGATTCGATCAATGATCAGATGCTGAATTGCTTCCTGATCTCCACGTTCCACGCTGTTTCGATCAACTTCATCTTCCAGATCATAAGTTCCTTCCAATGCCTCTACAATCTGCGCAACCGTAATCTCTTTCGGATCTCTCTCCAGAAAATATCCTCCCTGGGAACCTTTCATACTTTTTACAATATGAGCCTTGCGAAGGGCTGAAAATACATGCTCAAGGTACTGAGCGGAAATGTCATTTCTCTGTGCGATACTTCCTAATGAGACCAGCTCTGTCCGTGAATTCACCGCCAGATCAATAAGAGCACGCAGTCCATATCTACTTTTCTTTGATAATTTCAAACGCTTCTACTCCTTTCTTCTAAACACTATAGGAGCAGCTTTTACTGCTCCTACTTCTTACAGATTTTTCTGTTTTCTCTGATTCTTATTTACTGAATTGCTTTGAATGCCTCATCCAGATCCTGGATGATATCATCAATATTCTCTGTACCGATGGACAGACGGATTGTGTTTGGCTTGATTCCCTGATCAAGAAGCTCTTCCTCTGTGCACTGGCTGTGTGTTGTTGTTGCCGGGTGGATAACAAGTGATTTCACATCCGCTACATTTGCAAGCAGTGAGAACAGTTCCAGGTTATCAATGAAATCCTGAGCTTTCTTAGAATCACCTTTAATCTCAAATGTGAAGATAGAACCACCGCCGTTCGGGAAATACTTCTTATAAAGTTCCTGCTGTTTCGGATCTGGATCTACAGATGGGTGATGTACTCTCTCAACCTGTGGATGATTGTTCAGATACTCAACAACCTTCAGTGCATTTTCCACATGACGCTCTACTCGAAGGGAAAGTGTCTCAAGTCCCTGAAGGAAGATAAAGGAACTGATTGGAGAAATTGTTGCTCCTGTATCTCTCAAAAGGATTGCTCTGATCTTTGTAACAAATGCAGCCGGTCCGCAAGCCTTTGTAAAGCTAATGCCGTGATAGCTTGGGTTCGGATCTGTCAGTGACGGGAATTTTCCTGAAGCCTCCCAGTCGAACTTACCGCCCTCGATGATAACTCCACCGATTGTTGTTCCATGTCCACCAATGAACTTTGTAGCAGAGTGAACAACAATGTCAGCACCGTACTCGATTGGTCTTACGAGATAAGGTGTTGCAAATGTATTATCTACAACAAGCGGGATTTTATGCTTATGTGCGATATTTGCGATTGCTTCAATATCAACTACATCTGAGTTCGGGTTACCAAGTGTCTCGATGTAAACAGCTTTTGTGTTCTCCTGGATTGCATTCTCAACTTCTTCCAGATTGAAAATGTCAACAAATGTTGTTGTAATTCCATAATTCGGAAGTGTATGCTCAAGAAGATTGAAAGATCCTCCATAAATATTCTTTGCAGATACGATGTGATCTCCCTGCTGAGCCAAATTCTCAATTGTATATGTGATTGCTGCTGCTCCGGATGCTACTGCAAGTGCTGCTGTACCTCCTTCAAGCGCTGCGATTCTCTTCTCAAACACATCCTCTGTCGGGTTTGTCAGACGTCCGTAAATATTTCCTGCGTCTTTCAGTCCGAAGCGGTCTGCTGCATGCTGGCTGTTGCGGAATACATAAGAAGAAGTCTGGTAAATCGGTACTGCTCTTGCATCTGTCACCGGATCCGGCTGCTCCTGTCCTACATGAAGCTGTAATGTTTCAAATTTGAATTTTCTGTCTTTTCTCTCTAATTTTGCCATTGGTTTATTCTCCTTTTTCTAATTCCTGTTTTGTATTCTTATTCCGCAGCCAGAGCTGCTTGGAAGTTAAAATCTTACTTATTTAATGCCTTGCTGTTGTCTTGATATTCGTGCCTACTCTGTAAAGAGTGGTGTAGAGTAGTATCTGTCTCCGCTGTCCGGAAGAAGTGCTACGATTGTCTTGCCCTTGTTCTCCGGTTTCTTTGCATATGCAATTGCTCCGGAAAGTGCTGCTCCTGAAGAAATACCTACCAGGATTCCTTCTGTCTTTGCAAGAAGCTTCGCGGCTGCGAATCCTTCGTCATTGTCTGCTTTGTATATCTCATCATAGATCTTTGTATTAAGGACATCCGGTACGAATCCAGCTCCGATTCCCTGAATCTTGTGCGGTCCGCCCTTTCCTTCTGAAAGTACCGGGGATGCTGCAGGCTCAAGTGCTACAACCTTCACATCCGGTTTCTGGGACTTCAGATATTCACCAACACCTGTCAGTGTTCCACCTGTACCGACACCGGCGATAAAGATATCAACATTTCCATCTGTGTCTTTCCAGATCTCCGGGCCTGTTGTCTCTCTGTGTGCCTTTGAGTTCGCCGGATTAACGAACTGTCCCGGAATAAAGCTGTTCGGGATTTCCTTTGCAAGCTCTTCAGCTTTTGCAATTGCTCCCTTCATTCCCTTTGTACCTTCTGTAAGTACGATCTCTGCTCCATATGCTTTGAGGATATTTCTTCGCTCAACACTCATGGTCTCTGGCATGGTAAGAATTGCTCTGTACCCCTTCGCTGCTGCGATTGATGCAAGTCCGATTCCTGTGTTTCCGGAAGTAGGTTCGATGATAACAGAACCTTCTTTCAGGATTCCTTTCTCTTCTGCATCTTCGATCATTGCCTTCGCAACACGATCTTTCACACTTCCTGCCGGATTAAGATACTCAAGCTTTACAAGAATCGTTGCTTCAAGTCCAAGCTCTTTTTCCAGATTCACAGGTTCAACAAGTGGTGTGTTTCCAATCAGTCCAAGTGTGCCTTTATAAATTGCCGCCATAGTCTATATCCTCACTTTCTTTATTAACCTACTTAGTTGGTGTGTTTTTGATGGTTTGTATTATATACTTATAAAACCCATCTGTCAACTATGTTTTAATATTTTTCTACATTTTGTGACTGTTCAGAGCCAAGCAAAATTTCAAAAACAGGTATAAAATGCTTGCATTTTCAAGACTATTTTTGAAATTTTATTTGGCGGATACGCCACACCGACGAAATGCGTAGCATTTTGGAGGTTGGCTCTGAGCAGTTACTTTTTATTATACAATATCGATCGGAGATGTAAACAATCAAAAAATATCAAAAAGAAAAAGCATGAACATTAAATGTCCACGCCCTCTCTAAATCTTATTTTATCCGTGATACTCCCCATTATATTGGATCAATGTAATATCTTCCACATTCGTGATCTTCCGGATCTTCTCTGTGAAATCAAGATCATTCTGCCGGCAGAACACTTCAACCGCCATCTCTGTTTTCTCTCCACGCATCGTCTTTGACTTTATGAAATATTTCATTTTTCCAAAGCTGCGGATAATTTCATCACCTGCCTCATCTCCCTGATAATGAATCACTGCGATATAGATCCTGCCCTTCTGCTGCTTATGATAGAACAGAAAGATCATCGCAATCATCACTACTGCCGCGATCAGAGCCAGCACATACATTCCTGCTCCGGTTGTGATTCCTGTAGTGATCGCCCAAAAAAGATAGAGCAGATCCATCGGATCTTTCACCGCTGTACGGAAACGAACGATAGACAACGCTCCAACCATACCAAGTGAGATCACGATGTTCGTACTGATCGCCAGAGTAACCATACAGGTAAGAAGCGTCATTCCGACCAAAGTAACCGCAAAGCTTCTGGAAAAGATTACCCCTACATAAAATTTGCTGTAAACCATATAGATCACCGCTCCAAGAAGCAATGCAATGATCAGCGAAATTGCCATCTTCGGTGCATTAAAGCTGTCAAACACGCCAGATTCCAGCACCGACTTTTTAATCATATCTTGTACACTCATAATAGTTTTCTCTCCTGTGTTTCATTCCAATATTCAAATCCATGCAAATACTGCGATTTTTCATAACAGAGTACATATTTTGATACTGCTGTGAATTCCTGTGCATTTGGTGGAAGCAAGTCACGCACGATCTGTGGAATCATCTCTGTGAATTTCACTTCCATAACCAGTTTCCCCGGTTCAAGCACCGGAAGTGTCGGAAGGGACGGATCAAAGATGTCATAACTTCCGACCGCTACCCTCACATCACTGTCAAATGTAATCCTGACTGTCCCCTCATCCATGATCCACGGTACACGGTCATAGTCAACGATCGTACGTGGACGCATGAGATTGCTGACGCATTCCACATAAAATTCTCTGCACAACGGATATGGACTTCTTAATAAAAATTGATAATCCCCATCGAGGATCTTATAGAATTCTTCTTTTGTCAGCGGAGCGCTTTCTTTATAAATATAACTTCCGAATTTCTTCTTCCGCTCCAGTTTGATCGAACGGTCACTACAATCATAAATACGGATTCTATATTTTTTTCGCATCAGGACACCCGATTCCTTTTCCGCATAAGCACTGTTGAAATAATCTTCAAAATAAAGGCTGCGGATCATATAACCATTTCCCTTTGCATTTGGATCTTTTTTCAACAAATGCTTCATCCTCAGCTCCAGCAGTTCTTTCTCACTGGCACCGATCAGATATTTCCATTCATTACGGAAGAGTTCTTTTGATAAATCATTCCTCATAAATATCTTCCTCAACGTTTTGTCCGCCTGTAATGTAGAAACATTTCATGCCATAGTTCTTTCCATCATCTGTTACATAATAATCAAATGCATCCTGTGTCTGTCCTGATGCATTTGTCGCACGGACACGCACAAAATACTGGCCGTCTACCGGAACTGTAGTCTCCGCTTCCGGAATTTGAATATTATCCTGACGAAATACGATCTCATTAAACTTATAATCTTTTGCCAGTTCAACTGTATAAGTGATCGTCTCTGCATCAAAATCATATGATGCATCCCAGTTAAGCTTCAACGTATTTCCCTCGATCACCGGTTTTCCAATATAAAACGGCATTGGCTTTTCCAGGCTCTCCTTATAAAGTTCATAATTTTGTTCTACCTCTGAAGGGATTGCCGATGCAATTGTTTCATACTTCGCTTCAGTCAACGGTGCATACATCTGGTCCGGCATCTGATTTAAATACTTCTGAGTAACTGTACGATATTTCTCTATCATACTACTGATCCGATCCACACTGAGATAGGATCTCAGATCCTGGATCGCCGCGTCAAGTTCCTCACGGAAAGCCTCCGACTGCAGACATCTTTGGAAGAGAACATTCATCCAGTAATTGCTGACTCCACATTCCCAACTTCCCTGATCGGAACGATTCTGAATGTTATATTCGGTTCTCATGAAAGAGCCGTCATTATCCCACGCAATCAGATACCATGTGTCCGAATTCTGTGGACTATATAAATATGTATTACGATTCTGTGTATCTACATTTCCGGTCAGTATCTGATACGCCATCCAGTACGTCAGATTTTCTCTGTCAAAATATTGATCCAGGATATCCGCAATCGGTTTTGAATTATCATTCAGATCTGTCAGCATTTGAATCAGTTTCGTATGATCTGAATTTCCTTTGATCTCCAGGAGCTTTTCAAAGGCTTTCTGGTCATAGGTCGGATCGTCTTCTTTTTTTATTACATCTTCATAGCGGAAAAACTCAAACGAATTAATTTTGTACAACTGTCCTTTTGAATCCATTCCATGGTTCTTCATTCCTGTCTTGTTCAGCTGTTCCACCTGTGTGTACAATCCATAGTCCTGGAATTCTGAGCTGTCCCCCTCGGTAAGATCTCTTACATATAAATGTACGAACTGAGTTCTAAGAGACATCAGCTGCGGTATCCCTTTCAGAAGATCGTAAGACAGCTTATTACGGAAACGCATTCCCTCTGTCTGGTGTTTATTCAGATTGATCGTACGTTGTCCTCGCCAGGTTCCTTTATTCTTTTTCAGCTCTATCTTATAATTTTTCTGTGCATTACTGCTTGAAGTCTGCCCTCTGATCTGCACGGTAGCATTCGGCACATTTTCACCATATCCAACCTCCCCGCTCTGCGGACCTGACTCATCACCAACCTGAAGAAGCGCCGCTGTCTGGTAACGGTCTACTCCCATCTTGTCATAATCATAAGCCGAATAACTGTTGATTTCCTTCCAGGTATGATTTGTCCCCTCTGAAGAATTTCCTTGAGAAACCGTAAGATACATTGTCACAACACTCGTCTCGTCATCATTTTCATAGAGGCTATCCTTATCCCTAAGGTGAACGTCGTTGATATCCTGTGTCTCTGCCTTTTTTATCTCTTCCTGTTGTTCTGTCTGTTTCTTTGAAGTATCCCCTGTGTTCTCCGGGGTGGTACATCCCGTCAGGCAACAGGACATTCCTAATAAAAGGGCACATCCCAACGCAAGTAATTTATATTTTTTCAAGCTTATCTCCCCTCTCTATTTTCTCTTCCAAAAAGCATCCAAGCCGTGTGAAGAAACCTGTTTTATCCTCTGCCACAATCGGCTGTACACTCAAAATATAATACGGAAGTTTTTTTATAAAATATCCAAGACGCAGTGTACAGATCAAAAAGAACACCGCACTTCCCAGTAAAAATCCAAACCCATAATACACCTGTGGGAAGAATAAAGACACACAGGTAAATGTCGTCGTACACGCGGCGAACATTCCTGTTGCAAATAATGCTCCCTTGTAATCTGTAAAATAAAGTAAGATCAGCATCATTGTGTTAGCAATTGCATAGAGTCCATAGCCGACACAGAGTGTCCTAAAATATCCTTCCATAAGATCATTAAATCCAAGCGGAAGATATGTCAGAAGCAGCTCTCCGATCGAAATAGCCAGTGCCGTTGTGAGAAGCTGCTTTAACGCCGTATATTTCAGTTCCATGTTTAAGACCTTTCTCATCTCATTTCCCGCCTGCAGGATATCCTTGATTTCTCCCTTGTCATTAAACAAACTATAATAATTCCGATATTTCGGATAGAAATTCACTTCCACAGATACAACGAAATTAACGGTTGTAATAAGAATCGTCAAATAGGCGATCATCGCAGGTACATCATGATACGGTGCACCATAAAATAATCCCTGAACATGTACACGGATCGGTCCGCACCACATGATAACAAGATGTGCAAATAGTCCGATGTTCGTGAACAAGCCTGTAAACGCAAGCGGAAGGAACTGATCCACCCAGCGTAAAAAGAAAAATGCACTGATCTCACTCTGCGGAAAATAACGGTACAACAGCGTCACATCCCAAAGCAGCATGATTCCATAACCGATCGTAACTGCGATCATCAACGCCTCTACATGTGGAATCCCAATCAGGATCAATAGAAATCCGACCAACAATGATGCCGCTACCGCTGTAATAAATGAAATAAGAATCCCTTTGTAATCCTTGATTGCTGTCAGATAACTCATCGCATTCCAGGTGACGATCAATTCTCCGAAAAACTCCAGGCACAAAAACTGTTCGATCAGATTGATTCCTGAAAACAGAAGAAAAATCCCATACATGATTCCGCCGACTACAAGCAGGATCGCTGTTGAACCCCAGAAAGAAAAAAGCACCGCCTCGTGGCGTTCTTCATACAGCATATCCGCAATATATCTCGTCACGACCATAGAGAAGAAACTGGTCACGGTCAACGAAGCAAGAAGTGTGTAAGTAATCATACAGTTCAGAAGTTCCCGGTTATGTCTCGTCGCACCGGTATGATCGCAGATAAAAGCAATTCCTACCAACAGCACGATACCGAGCAGCATCGGACCTGTACAGATCACTCCTGCATACCCATACGCTTTTGCCGTCGCTGCAAGCCCGCGCTTCTGGAATAATTTTTTTAACTCAAATCCGATTCCGGCCATCTGCCTCTTCCACCTCCCGATACATCTTCCGGTACTTTTCAATCATTTCTTCTTTTCGATAATATGCTTTCACTCGTTTCTGTGCATTCTCCCCCATGCGGAGTCTCCGAGCTCTGGAAGCGCACATCTGATCCATTGCCTGCGCGAGCCCCTCTCGATACATCGGTGGGACACAATATCCTGCTGTTCCGTATCGATCCTCCTCGTTACCATTCAGAAGCTCCCTGCAGCATCCTACATCTGTAGTCACACAAGGCCGCCTTGCAGCAAATGATTCTAAAACAGACAGCGGCTGTCCTTCCGATATACTCGTCAAAATTGTAAAGTCCAGCTTCTCCATATAAGAGATGATATCCACTCGTCCTGTAAAGATCACATTTTCCAGATGAAGCTGATCGACCAGCGCATAACACTCCTGCGCATACTCCTCATCATCGACGCCTCCCATAATGTGGAGACGCACATGCTCTCTTGTCGTGCAAAGCTCATAAAACGCATAGATCATTGTCTTGATATCCTTGATCGGTGCCAGACGCACGATCGCACCGATGTCAACCCATCCGTCTTCCTCTTTCAATGGAATAGGGGAAAGCCTTTCATAGTTGATTCCGTTCTCAACGACACGACATTTCTCCTTGTCACATCCCATCTGGATCTGTGCATGCATGGCATTGGTAAATAATGCTGAGACTAGAAACGCTCTCGTATAAATAATATCCGACAGCATATAGAAGAAAGAAATCCACTGCTTTTTAAATGCCGGCTGTACCCATTTTGCACGAATGATCTCTTCTTCACGCTCTCTTGTGTATATTCCATGCTCTGTCAGCAGCACTTTCTTCTTATAAACATACCCGCCCAGGCATGCAAGAAGTCCGCCATATCCTGTACAGATCGCATGATAGACATCTGCCTTGGGTACTTCACTTCCCATTAGATAAAGGACCGGAAGCAGCATAGAACGCATTGTGTGAAATGCATCCGCAAACGGAGTATATGGATAATCTTTTATACAGCACTCCGTCAATATATTCAGGAATTCCTCACTTCTTAAAAAAGACATAGGATTCAGCTTCTGGTCATGATAGAGCCGAAACAAGATTTCCCAATTCGGGCGTCTACACAGCATCAGCTCTTTCAGGCTGTTCGTCTCTTCCTCTGTAAAGGCATGAAGCATTTTTCCTGAATCCTTCAGCCGCAAGGCGTCATCCAGAAAGACCTCGTGAACTTCTACAACATTTTTCGGAAGCTCGTAGACAAATTTCCCTTTATCATTCGCATTTGCCCCAATCACCCACAGAACAAACTCATGCTCTTTCATTTCATTGATATACTGGTGCATCCAGGTGGATACACCTCCAAATATGTAGGGATAACACCCCTCCAATATGAGACAGATTCTCACAATTAACTCCTTATCTGTCGCGTGTTACCGCTTTGTATTTCAATCTTCTAATTTCTCAATAGTTACTGTTGGTTCCTTTGCCTGAAGCAGATAGAGATTTCCTGTCAGATGTGTAAGTTTTCCTCCCGAAACTTCACCCGGTGTTCCTTCATTGATCCTCACCATAAAATATGCTTCATCATAGAAGTTTTTAAGCTCCAATTCTATAGACCGCTCTGTCACTGTCTTTGTGAATGTAACCGCTCCATAACGCTGAATCGCACCGGATAGTTCCGAACCGGTGAGTTGTCTCAAGGACGGTGCCGAATCCACCAGCCAGTCCATATATTCAGCGAGGTTGCTCTTCATCTTTTCCCAGCCAAGCGCTGCACCGCGGTCTTCGTCCAGAAGATCATCCGGATGAATAAAATGACTGTTCACAAAATGCATATTTAATTCCGACAGTGCCGCCATCTTCATATAATCATCGATAATTGCACCGGAGATGATACGCGGCTGTTCTACAATCCCATCCTTTGCAACTTCAAATTCCTGCACATATGCAAACTCACCGGTGAAATAATTACTGGCGATCGTCCGGATCTCCGGGAAATCTTTCGCGAGCATCTCCCTTCCTTCTGCTGACAATACATTGGACGGCGGTACATAGACTGACATTGATACACTGGGAAATGTATCCTCTCCAAAACGGATCAATTCTTTTACAGCCTTTTTCATGGCCGCCTCATTTTTCCATGTATCATACGGAAGCACGTCACCATAATCCACATTTGAAAGACTCAACGGCTGATGATTGTATCCATGATACCCGAGTTCTCCACCTTGATGAAGCAGCATATTTCCAAAATACTGAAAACGTCTGGTATCCTTCTGTTTCTTAATCGTTCCATCCGTCGCATCCTCATAATTTTCAATAATCACACCGGTATAACGAATGTTGTGATTGGATGCAAGCTCCAGCATATCCGGCCACCACACATTCATATAGAAATCACTAATGCTCATTCCATAGTCCCGCTTCACATAAGTAGCATCTCCCTCCGGAACCGGTGATGGAAAGTCATCCAGATAAAATGTTGATCCATTGATCACCGGATAAACCCCCACATCAGTAAGGAGACTGTAGGAAGCCGCATAGAATCCACGCACTGCTTTCACATACAGTCCAAAGTTGTCTACTACAAACTTCCCTTTTCCATATTGGTTCTCCCAAATGACAGGCTGACCGTTTTTTTCATTGACATGCGCATAAACCTTCGCATTCTCACTCAGCTGCACTGCCCAGGCAGAGTCATACGGATCCGTGATTGCATAAGCCTGTCCGCCGCCAAGCATAAAGTCCGGTGCAAAATAAATACTGTCTACGATAGTATTCTCATATCCGGAAGAAATGATTCCAAGCTTCTGCTCAATCGCTGATGAATACGCTGTTTTCTGAAGTGTCATGGCAAAAAGTACATTCCCACCCTCTGACACCCAATCACACAGTTCCATAAGATTCTCTTTCAACGGACTTACATCACTCAGTAATACAACAACCGTTTCATAAGCATGATAATCTGGAATAGAGGATGCACTCTGCAGGTCTACCACATCTGTCCCGACCTTCATATCATTAAAAATCTGCTGAAACTGTATCCAGGCCTGTTCACTCGCCTCATCTTCACTGTTACGAAGTACCAGACAGGTCTTCGGCAGTGATTTCACGGCTGTTTGTTCCGTAACCACTTTTTCCTGATCAAGATACGAGATTTTTCTTTTTTTCTCTTTATATTGAATTCCACTTCGCTCCGCAAAAAGAACCATTGCGATCATCAGAAAAACGCACAGAATCACCAGCATGCTTTTAAATGGAAATGTTCTCAATGATTTTAATCTAGCCAAAAAGCCAATGCCTCCTTACTCTTAGACGACAGATAGATTTGCTCCTCTTTCATCTGTCTTAAACACTGCTGCAACTCCGCTCCCTTTTTTCGTTCTGCCAGATACCGGATCTTCAAAATCCAGAACTCCTCTTTCCGATGCCATTTCTGATCCATCAGCCCTAGAATCTCTTCCGCCTGAACATAATCTCCTGTTTTCATCAGATTTTGGAACAGACGCATACATGTGGAGAGCGTCGTTTTCACCTTCAGCTTTTGTCTTAAAAGACGGATATAACGTTCCCTCTGTTCTCTCTCCATCTGGGCTTCCAGAATCCCCTGATTCAGATACTCTTCCATAAAATCACAGTACTGCTCCAGGATCTCCGGATCGTCCGGTGATGCCGCATACAGCTTCTCCATCTTCTGCAAACGAAAATCATATTCCTTGGAAAGTTCAACCATGGCTGTGATCGCATAATGGACAACCTCTACATCTTCATTCATGCGGGCCTGTTTCAGAAGATCCATATATTCTTCCGGATCATCATTTAACACATCCATGATCAGTTCACGGCGCACTCTCGGTTCGTTGATCAAAAGTGCTTCCTCTAACGGAACGATCTTTTTGTCCGTATCCGAAACTGCCTGAAAAATATTTTTATAAATCTCTTCATTTACACGAAGCTTTTCCACTCCCGGTTCTATCCTATTGTCTCTTCTGGTCAGCATTTGCAAATGCAAAAGCAGCACGCACACTGTTCCCCAGAAAGGGACGAAGATCACAAGTGCCATCAGATATTTTTTCACCTTCAGCAGATGTGTCTTTATCCCCAGCCAGACCAGCACACAGCAGACAATATGTAACAGAATCAGGAATACTCCAAGCACTGTCTGAATCATAATTTTTCTCCTGTATTTGCATTCTCCACGGTATCGATCTCATGACAGACGAAGCCGTCATTTTCCAGTCTTGCAAGAATGATCGGCAAGGAACTTCTGTCCGTCTGTGAAAGAATGAGGAAGAGCTCTCCTTTTTCAGAAATCCCCCAGACATCATTTTCACGGACCGAAGCCTGCAGCGCTGTGTCTGCCTCTTCCAGTGTCATCTGCGGATAATACTCCAGTTTCAGAAGCACATAGGATGCCCGATTCTCCTCCCTCATAGAATGGAAGGAATACAGCCGTTCTTCAAAATACTCCGGCTTCAATATACGTGTACCCTGCACGTACTGCCTGTTCTTGATTGCCTCCTGATATTCCAGCGCGCGCAAAAGTGCTGTTTCTACCAGACCGCAGAGAATCTGGAACAGATTCAGATAATAGAGGGAAAGCTGTTCATCTCCCACTTCCTGAATGAAAATCAGCATCACGAGCTCTCCATCCTTGTGAATCCCGTTCATATACATCGGATAGCCGTCCAGGAAATTCCGGTTTACCCACACCTCTCCGGACACAATCGTCTCTTTCGCTTCCAGATAATCATCCAGACAAATGGATTTTTTCAACACATCTGTCATTCCCTGGGATGCGATCTCAAGGCGTCCGTAGCTCTGATTCTTTCCAACTGAATAAATCGCAAATGTATGATTCTCAAGAACTGATTCCATCACATGCAGCGTTTCAATAAAAAGCTCCTGCGGAAGAATGATATCCAGTTTTTTCGTAATATCAAAGATCTTACCAAAGCTGTCACGGCTTCCCAGAATCTGCTTCTTGTACTGCCGTTTATCAGAAAGCGTCTCCTGATACATTTCTCTCATAAACAGAAATTTATCCAAAATCAGTTTATTCTCCTCTTTCATGAATTGAATATTATCTCTGTTCTTCAGTCGGATGTAACCACAGATCGCGCCGACTGCAAAATAGAAGATAAACGGAATCCAGTTCGAAGGTTCGTAGAAAAGTGTCGTCCAGCCGATCCCTATTTTCGTATATGCTGCCAGCAATGAAAGTGTTTCCAGCCCCGCTGCAGCAAGCCCGTAATTAATGCCGTACAGACTGCTGAACAGCACGATGTAAACAAGCCTCAGATCGATCATCTGAAACTGCACTTGGTTTCCCGCCACCCGGTTCAGCGCTTCAAAAACAAAAAACGTGAGCAGCAATTCTGCGATTTTCACGATTTTATCATGTGCTTTCAAAAAAGTTTTTACTACATCGATCTTCCGTGTCTTATGGTTCGTTTTCTCACAATAATCCTCATAAATTTCTGTGAGATCCTCCAGAAGAGAAATCTTCGGGAACCAGCCGTATTCATTTCTCAGAACGTGGTCATCAGATATCCCATCCCGGATCAGCGCATCTGACAAATAGGTAATGTTTGTAGCCGGAAACATATGTGCCAGTCTCTCCCCGAACTGTTGAAAAGTAAAATGAAATACCTGCGGAACCTGAAGACAGGCACTCCCCTCTCCCCAGTTATCAAAAATCTTGTATAATAAATCCCCAAGATCACTCAACGCAAGAAAATGCATCTCCTGAGCCGGTGCTTCTTCAAATGTAATCTGCTTCTTATTGATCACAGTTGAGAACAGCTTGAAAAAATAATCCTCCTCATAAGTACCAGAATAAAGATACGGCACACGCAGGATCTTGACAGCAATCTGATGCAGCTCACCGTATTGTCTGCAGAACTCCTCTGCCGAGCGGACCATCAGCGTCTTTCCTGTTGTATCTTCATATAAACTATCCGGTCCTGTAATATACAGAAGCCTGGAATTCAGATTCCCCTTATAGTAATGTAATAGCTTGCGTAAAGTCTCAATCTCACCCTCCATCGTCCCATGGAATGTAAGATAATTAGAAAAATAAATCACTCCCTCAAATTCATACGTCTTGAAAATGTCTTTGAATTCTTCCTCCGTCTTCGGCATCGGGTGTACCGATAAGCCCTTCCTGCGATTTGACTTTTGTTCCGTCTCTCCAAGAAGAAGGATCTGACACTCAGGGAATGCTTCTTCAATAAACTCTGCTGTAATATATCCAATGTTTCCGGTTACTAATAATTTCATACGTTACCTCGTAATCATATATTGCACATTTTGTAACTGTTCAGAGGTTGGCTCTGAACAGTTACCACATTTCCAAACCATCATTTAGACAGAAGGTGTATTTTCTTTTATCTGCTTTTTGTCCTGATACATCTTCTCATCAGCACAATGAATCAGTTCCTGCAGATTCTTCTCTTCCGCATTCGTCCAGACATATCCCATCGCAACAGAGATAGGAATGTCACTTTGTTCATCGGCAAATTCAATCTCCGCTCTGACTTGCCTTATGATCTCTTCCGTTTCTTCGGCTGTCTTGTTTTTCAGGATGATCACGAACTCATCACCGCCGATCCATCTCTTTTTCCGTTCCTGTGATAGATCATCTCATCGCCCACACGCACATAATAATTTTTCCAATGGGACCTGAGAAGCAGCACCCATTCCTCGTGCTCTCCTCTATCTGAGAGGCTGAAGGTGACCTCCGCCTTCGTAACACCGTCGGAAGCATCAATCGTCCACTCACCTTCCGGAGCACTTACTTTTCCTGTAAAAATTCTGTCGGGAGCATTCTCATATCTCCCGCAAATATATAATGCAGCTACCATAAAGAAGATAATTATGAGAGTAACTGCGGTATGTATCTTTTTTATAATCATTCTCTCTTATAATATTTTTTGCCATTCCGGCAGATATAATCGCGTCAGTATAACTGCCGAATTGTTTCTTATTATACCATAGATTCTCATTTTGGGAATCTTTTTCTATGTCGTCTCTCGCTCAATCGACTTCGTTCCGAACACCATATGCTGCACACTTGGTTTCCCATCATACGCTCTGTTTCGTAAAAAATTCGTTCGATACTGCCGAACTTTTTCAAAATTTTTCAAAAAATGAGAACCATCTTCTCCACTATGCTTTATGTGTGTCACTTTTTATGTCGGTTTTTCTCGACATATTTGCTATCATATGTTCAGGCTTTATGCCTGGGGTGCTACTTCACATTGACGTGAATGGCGGTTCGCTTTTTGCGGAGAGTTCATAGCTCCGATTACATAGATTATATCTCTTAGGAGAAATCTTACGGAAGGAGAACTCTGCTTATGCTTACAATCGGTGACTTGATTGCAGTGCTTAGTCTCTGCTTAACCTGTTTTGGTCTTGGCTATTCGATTGGTTCTAATAGTAATAAGACCACAAAAAAATAACCGCCTTCCCTGTTAAATAAGCGGTTATTTTTTTCCAATTATATATCAGGCGAATCGTCGTTAGTAGCACCTTTTACAATATTATATTAACACCGCTTATATTTCATGTCAAATACATCTGTTCTATTTTCAACTTTTACTTCCAAATCGTGTCCGAAAAGTTTCCATCTCTGTTCCAGTAGATGCAACATCTGCATTGGAACCTGAGCTGTCATCTGTATCTGCTGCAAATGCTGACATCGGAACACTGCCGATCAGCATCGCTGCTGCCATCACAAATGTCAGCAATTTTTTTGCTGCTTTTTTCATCTCTCTCCTCTCTTTTTCTCTTATTTTTTATCCCTCCTTCCTCTGTCGTTATGTTCCGTAATTAGCACTAGTTTTCTCTGATTACCTATCATTTCCTTTGGTTAGTTTTTATAACTATTAGTTAGTTTCTTTCACTTTTTATTAGTTATAAATCACCCTCCCCGCATTGTCAATAAATTTTCACGTTTGTGTGCATCGCTGCACGTTTTGGCTACAGACTAAATTCCCTTGTTTTCTGGATGCATCGAAGTTTTGGGATTTTAAAAAAAATTTTTCGTGTTTTAATCGGAAGACAAAAAAAGAGGGAACCGACTCCTGACAGGTTAGGTTCCTGTTGGATATCGATTTCCTCTTTTCGTATGATTAACGGTTATTTTGTTGTGATGTTACATTTATTCCGCATAGATAATCTTTGCACAATATGTTCAAGAATGCCCTCGGCATTCTTGCTGCGAGATGCACGTCATACAACGCATGACATATTCTTCTGTGCATCTCTGCAACTCTACACTCCGTTTCGGTCGCTGCTAAAC